>Ga0307515_10002790_pt1 | contig 37224 bp, 29 predicted proteins | sample 17_EM_MG_FD_194513 | JGI IMG/M metagenome (GOLD analysis project Ga0307515, IMG submission 194513) | Populus trichocarpa ectomycorrhiza microbial communities from riparian zone in the Pacific Northwest, United States - 17_EM | ecosystem: Host-associated > Plants > Roots > Unclassified | place... | reverse complement strand
CTTATGGTCAAATGAGTTTATGAGGTGCAACAGTAATTACTAATTTATTATCAGCTGTACCTTTTTTGGGACAAGATTTAGTAGAATTAATATGAGGAGGATTTAGTGTAAGTAATGCTACATTAAATAGATTTTTCTCTCTTCATTTTTTATTACCATTTTTATTAGCTGCTTTAGTAGTAGGTCATTTAATGGCTCTTCATACACATGGATCTAATAATCCTAATGGTATATCTTCTAATGGAGATAGATATGCAATTCATCCTTATTTTACATTTAAAGATCTTGTAACTATCTTTGCATTTTTATTAGCTTTATCAATTATAGTTTTCTTCTATCCAAATTTATTAGGACATAGTGATAATTATATACCAGCTAATCCTATGAGTACACCTCCTTCAATAGTACCTGAATGATATCTATTACCATTTTATGCTATATTAAGATCTATACCTAATAAATTATTAGGAGTTATAGCTATGTTTGGTTCATTATTAATTTTATTAATATTACCTTTAACTGATGTATCTAGAATAAGAGGAAGTCAATTTAGACCAGCTATGAAATTAGCTCAATGATTCTTTATTGTAAATTTTGTAATATTAATGTGAATTGGTTCTCAACATCCTGAAAGCCCTTTCGTAGAAGTAGGACAAGTTGCTACAACATTTTATTTTGCTTGATTCTTAATTATTGTTCCTATTATTGGTGTAGCAGAAAATACTTTAATGGATTTAGCTACTGATAATAAATAAAATATTATTATTTTATAATTATATATATTATTTATAAATAAATATAAAATATTTATTATTTCATTTTATTTAATTTTACCCCCATTTAATTATTATATAAATTTATATTAAAAGAGTATAATTTAGATTTATATTTATTATAAATATAAATAGTTATTTTATTATTTATTTATATAGAATAATAATGAACAAAATTTAGAATATTATTTTTAATATTAATAATTAAATTTATTGATAAATTAAAAATTAATTATATGAATATAGATAAATTTTATAAATAAGGTAGAATTAATTTAATTGGCAAAATAACGTCTTGTGGCGACGCTTTTCAGAGTTCAAATCTCTGATTTTACCCTAAATTAATATTTTTATATATTTATTTAATTATTATATAAATTTAAAAAATTAAATGAGTTAAGATATCTAAACCTGTAAAATTTATACAAATTATAAGTTAAATTTTAAGTTAAGGTTCTAGGTCTATATATAAACTTTAATTATAAAAAGTATTATATAAAAATTTAATTGTATATTAATAAAAATAGAATAATCTATGGATAAATAAATAGAAAAATATACATTTAAAATAATAATTATTATTTAATCAAACACTTATGTAAATTTAAATAATTCATTAAATAATTATTTAAATTATTAAATTTGTTTTTAATTTTATTATTTTAGATGAGAGATCTTTAATTCCTATACTTAGACTTATTAATATTTAGAATATACCAGCAGTATTTTTAATCATAATTATTTTAAATAAAATAATTAAATTATGTTTTAACAAATAATATGAACTTAATTAGTTTCGTAGATATAATTTTTCTTCTAACTCATTTGATTAATTAAATTATAAATGAATAATTGAATAAATAAATAATTTTATTAATTCAGCTGAAATAGTTTAAATGGTTAAAACTTACCATTCATGACGGTAAAACAAAGGTTCAATTCCTTTTTTCAGCTAAAATTATATATTAATATTAAATTTATTAAATAAATTTTAATCTATTTTCTGAACTTAAATTATTTTCAATTAAACTACTTTCAATAAAATTAATTTTAGTATTTACATTTTCAGGTAATTTGTTTCTTCAATTATTTTTAATAAAGTTAGAAGCACTAGATAAAGTACCTTGAGTTAATGTTCTATCAGAACCAGTACTTAAACTCCCTTCACCTCATGAAGATTCAGCTTGTTCTGTTAAATTTTCTAAACTAGGTGAAGTTAAAACTGATTTACCTTTGTTTTGTAAACTTTGATTATAAGTTGGTGGATTAGTATTATCAACTACTTGAATATCTTCAATGAGTGAATTTACATTTGTCTGAATATCCATTTGATTGTTTCCTGGATTGTTGTTAATAATATTGTTCGAGTCATTATTAAATCATGATCGAAATGATCTAATTTTCTCTAATATAGTATTACCAGCATCTCCAGGTCTAATATCATTTCAATAATATCAAATTATACCACTAACAATTATTATTGAACCTACTATAAAATAATTTTTATAATTAGATTTATCTATTTTTTCATCTAATTTATTAATTTCTTCATTAGATAAAACTTCTTGTTTGTCTATTTCTTCTTTATTAAATCATCTATTAATTGTATTGTTTGTTTCATCACTTTTTTGAATTCCATTTTCATTTCCATTTGTTTCAATTGAAGTTCTTTCAATCATGACTTTTGGAAATTTACTGGGATTTTCTATTGTTTCAATTTTATCAGTTTTAGAATAATTAAATAATTCACTATATCATTTATAAATTGAAGTATCTTTAATTCAAGAAATAATATCAAATGCATAAATATCAAATAAAGAAATACTTAATAAACTAGATCCAATTAAACTAAAAATATGTCATAAATTTTTAACTAATGAATATTTTCTAATTCATTTAATTATTAAACCAATTAAAGTTATTTTAATTATTAAACTTTTAAATAATAATATTTTATCTATTATATTTAAAAATGATTGATATTTACTTTGAGATTGATCAGAATTTTGATTTTCTAAACTTTTAAATTTGCTGATTAATTCAGCTTTTGTATATTTATTTAAATTCATTATTTATATTATGTTTTCTTAGCGAACTAAACCGAATATTGATCATTTTAAAAAAAAGGGGATGATAGTTTTAAAATAAGTCAAATCTGTAAAAGAGATGATAAAATTTTTAAAATCTATTAATATATTTATTTTTAATATAACATAAATTAGATTGATCTTCTTCCATAATATCATCTAAATAAGTAATTTTAGATATAGATAAAGGTAAAATAAACAGAGTTGCAATAGTTGATTGTATTGAATTATAATATAATATAAATATAATTACAATAATTGACATTATTCTAATTGTATGAAACTCTTTATTAAATGGATTTAATCCAATTAAAAAGTTTGATAAAAAGAATACCATGGTTCAAATTAATATTTGAATTAATACAAATGTTCCATAGAACATATAAATAATTATTAAAGATAATAATAATAATAAAATCATTTTTATTAAAATTGAAAGCCACTTTTGTAAAAGTGTAACTTTTTTAGCAGTAGTATAAGAGTCAAGATTATAAAAAAACAAAAACTTAAACACTCAAGAAATAGATGTAAAATCGAATTTCTAACTTTCATAAATGAATCAAAAAAGCCTTAAATTTAGAAAATAATTTTTTATTAAAATTGAAAGCCGCTTATTATAAAAGTGTTAAAGCATTCTCTTTTTGATTCTAACCAAAATCTCGACTTAAGTAAAAGCTTGTTCTAACATTAAACTAAGAGAATTTTAGAAAATTGATAAAGGGTAAATAATTGAAAGAACTAAATCTAGTTATATAAAGAAAAACAGATTTCTAAAAAAATAGTAATTTCTTTATATTTAACAATAACTCCTGTTTCATTTTGTTTAGTATAAATTAATGAATCATCTAAATAATATGTATTTATACAATCATTGATTTTAGATGTTATAAATTGAGATATGATTACTGGATTAGAATTTTTAGTAATTAAGATTGGTTTAGATAAAATAATATTAGGTCCTTCTTCATCGTATGTTAAAAGGGAATATACAAACTCAAAAGTAACTACAATATATTTTATCTTCTTCTAAATCTAAAAAAACAAAACAAAAAAAATTTTTTACATCTAAACTATCACTTAAATTAAAAATTCTGGAATCAGTATTATTAAATATACAGATATCATGATTAATAAATTCATGAAAATAAGTTATTCTATTGATTGACATTATATATAATTTAAAATAATAATTTAATGTTTAGAAGAATAACGAAAATAATAAATGCTAATGAGATTAATTGAATTAGTCTTGAAAGTATATTATTATGATTTGTTATTAAATTTAATGTGGCAAATATAAAGTTTAATATTGCTAGTAAAAGCGGAATTATTAAATAAACCCCAGTCATATTATAAATAAATAACATAACTATTAATATTGAGTATAATAAATACATTTAACTTAAAATTAAAAAATCCATATTGACGCATCTATTTTGAAACTAATTAGTTTAAACAAAACTTTAAAAAAAATTTTATGTAATCTTAATTAAGATAATTAGACTATTAAATAACCTAATACTCTAATAAATTAGACATAATAGGGACTTATTTAATCACATAAACCAATAGTATAATTTAAAAAAATGAAGTCCACTTTTGATAAAAGTGTATGACTTAGTATAATAAGAGGCAGAAACTACAGATAGTTTTAAAATAAATAGAAAAATTAAAAGTATAGATGACAATTTAGTAAAAACATCAAAGTAATTTAAAGGAATTATTAAGGATAACTAGCAAATTTATTAAAAAGGAGGTATAAACCAAAAGCCACAAACTAATTAATAATCATTATTAATAGTAAGCAAATTGTGGCGATCCTAAGGGAAACCTTAATTATTAATACTTCCTGAAGCAAAACATTGTATTAAGGAAAGGAAAGGAAATCAACCGAGACTCCGAAAGTAATGGTGAGTGAAATCGGATTAGCCTAAAGAAATAAAATATTTGAAATAATATAAAATTAATTATTATAAAATGAAGTTGGAATATCATTAATAATAATTAAATTATTATATAATAATTATTAAAATAAATAATTACCAAAGAAGGTATTCAGTCTTGTAAAATAAAAATTTTCTTAAAAATAAGTACGATGAGAGATAACTTGTCGGAATATAGGGGAACCATCCTCTAAGGCTAAGTATAATAAATTTAGCGATAGTGAAAAGTACTGTAAAGGAAAAGTTGAAATAGTTCATTGTATAATGAAATGAAATAGTCTTGAATTAGTAATTCTATAAGCAGTCGAAGTTTTAAAATATAAAATGACGACGTACCTTTTGCATAATGGGTCAGTAAGTTAATGATAGTAGCAAGGTTAATTAGCCTTAGCGAAAGCGACTAAATTATTTGTATAATAAAATTATATATTTTAAATTATTTTATAACAATAAAATAGAATAAATTCCTTATATAATAAATTTATAATATAAGTGATTTATTTACAAATATAATTTTGGGATAGTTACTATTATTAGACCCGAAGCCAGTTGATCTTTCCAAGACCAGATTATAATGGATCGAACGGTTGAATGTTGCAAAATTCTCCGAAGAGTTTTGGAAAGCGGTGAAATGCCAATCTGAACTGGTGATAGCTGGTTTTCTACGAAACATATTTTAGTATGACATCTATTAATAAATTTATGGAGGTACAGCACGGTAATTCCCAACTAATAATATAATTTTATATTAAAAGTTTAGGTTGAGGGGATCTTGAAAATCTTACCAATGGAAACGAAACTCGGAATTACATAAATTGATAATAGATATTCAGACTATTCATGATAAGTTGAATAGTCAAGACGGAAACAGCCGAGAACATGGATCAAGGTCCCGAATGATTATTAAGTGAAAGTAAAGGAAGTAATAGATTGAATGCAGCTGTAAAGTGAGCCTGGTAGTCGCTATCTTTTAATGACCGTTGTAACAACGTAGCAGCCTTTAGACTATTGCGCCAAAAATTTAACGGGTCTTAAATAATCAACCGATATCCTGTTAATTATAAATATAATTAAAATTATTTTTATAAATTAGGTAGTAGAACATTCAGTATAATTAATGATAAACAGTGTTTCATTGTTTGTAAATAACTGAAGAGATAATGCTGACATGAGTAACGTAAAAGAAGTTATAATACTTCTCGCCGAATACGAAAGGGTTATAAGGAAAGGTTAAACCACCTTATGTTAATGCGGCCTCTAAGGTTCAGAACCAAAGTTTTGACTGATGAGTAATATATTGAAAATCTTTATGGAAATTATAAAAGATCAGGAAATTTAAATATATAATTTATTTAATAATTATTATTAATAATAAATTAAAATACTACTGTACCCTAAACCGACACAGGTTCGTAAGTAGAGAATACTAAGGCGTAGAGCTAAAAGTTGTTAAGGAACTCGGCAAGTTGTTCTCATAAGTTTGACAATAAGAGAAACCATATAAAATTTAAATTAGCCATAATTTAAATAATAATATGGTATAATAAAATCGGAGGCCACGACTGTTTACTAAAAACACAATTCAGAGCAATTATTAAGATAATAGTATTCTGAATGAAATTTGCTCAATGCCATTAATATAAGAGAGGTAATTTTAAAGTTACTAATCGAAAATCTGGTTAATAGCGGTCTTAACTATGAGGATCCAAAGGTAGCAAAATAAATTGGCCATTAAATGTGGTCTTGTATCAATAATGTAACGATGGTCTCACTGTCTCTACAACTTGCTCAGTGAAATTGAATTGCGAGTGCAGATGCTCGCTGTCTTCAGAGGGACGGGAAGACCCTATGCAGCTTTACTATAGTTAGTTATTACATTAATTTAAATTCAATTAATAGTAATTAGGAATGTCGATAGACAAAATTTGGAAAACCTTATAATTTGAATTAAATTTTTGTTTACTTTATAAATTGAAATTTAAAGGATAAATGACTAATTGGTAGTTTGACTGGGGCGGTCGTCTTTAAAAAAGTAGCAAAGTACATCCAAAGATTTTAATTAAATTATAATATTATAATTATTTATTATAATATACAGACAAAATATATTAATTCTCTAATATTTTAAATATAAAAAAGAATTAAATAAAAATAAATTAAATAAATTAGTTTATTATTACAAGGTATAGCTAGAAATTGAATGGAGATCAATAAACCAGTGAAAGGTTTTGAAGTGTATAATGGCGGAAAGCATACCTAACTGAAAGACTTAGAAGTCGAACAGATACGTAAGTAGGGCATAGTGACCCCTCGCTATATCATGGAATAGACGGGGATCAATCGATAAAAGTTACGCTAGGGATAACAGGCTGATAGCCGGTAAGAGTACACATTGTTCCGGCTGTTTGGCACCTCGATGTCGACTCATCCTATCCTCCGGGTGAAGAAGCTTGGAAGGGTTCGGCTGTTCGCCGATTAAAAGGGTACGCGAGTTGGGTTTAATACGACGTGAGTCAGTATGGTCCCTATCTTCTGAAGATATAAATAGTAAAAAGGAGAAGACCTTCTAGTACGAAAGGATCAATAGGCTGTGTTTCTCTAGTGTACCAATTGTTGAATTTAATTATTATTTAATTAAACAGGCATAGTTGGGTAGCCACAAACATATTAGATAAGCGCTGAATGTATATAAAGCAAGAAACTAACTCCTAGATACTATCTTAATTATTATTTCTATTATTTTAATAATATTTCTTATTATTATATTAATCCATAATATAATTTAGAAATGAAATAATAATTAATTTTATAAGAAAAAGAACATTTCTTAATAGGATGCAAATGTAAGTAACTGTGAATTATTTAGTTTAGCATTACTAATTTATAAAATAGACTTGATGTTTAAAATTGTTCAATTTTTAATCTTTTTAATAAAAATATATTATTTATTAATTATATAATAAAAGAATAATATATATATTCTCTTTCAAATATTTAATAAATTATCTTTTCAAGAATTGTTTGATACATCATTGTTAATTAATATTGAAGTATTATAAATAAATTTATTATCTTCAGTTTCTAAACAATAAACTTTAGGAGATAGAAATATAGCTTTTTTACAAGTATTTTCTAATTTTAATTTACCTAAAACAGTTTCACTTATAAAACTTTCATCTAATTCTGAATCAGTATAAATACTATCAGTATCAGTATAATATAAATTAATTTTAGGATTATTTTTAAATATAGTCATTAAAATTCTAGAATAAGCTGTAATAGCAGAAGCAATACCTACATTAATATTATGAGTTGAGTTTTCATTTTCCACAATTTCTTCATTATTTTTAATTTCAACTAAATAATAATCTTCTAATTCTGTTTTTGTTATAATATTTTCTAAAAATTTATTTTCAAAATCCGCAATATAATCTTTGTGAATAATATTTACTTCTGAAAAATTATCATCCATTCCAAATCTTCCATATAAACTATTTAATAGAATTTTAGCTATGTAATTTAATGGATCAGTTCTAGGAAATTGTTGTCTTAAACTATATAGATTATCAACATAAGATTTGAAGATAATTTTTCATTCAAATTTATATCCTCATAATATTTTAAATTGATAGCCATATTTCATAGCATTATCCATTTCTTGAGAGAATAACATATCTTCTCAAATTCCAATTGGAGCTATAGTTCTAATACCACTATTAGTTTTAATGTGAGTTTGTAAAATAGGATGTTTTATTTTATCAGGAGCTATTATTTCACAATAGAAAAAACCAAATGCATTGGCATCAATTTTTCTGATATCCCCATTAAAAAATATAGGATTTCCTACAGGCATAGAACAATCTCTCAAGAACAATCTCTCATTCTAGATGGATATAATGAATTAACATCATACCCTTTCACTTTAATACCTTTTTTATTATAGGGAATATACATATCTACTGCTCCTCCAGTATAACCTACTCTAATATCTTTTGAAATTTTACCAGATAATTGAGGAATTGAGTTTTCTTCCATAAAATTACTTCTAAATATTGCGAAAGCTAAACTAGGTAAAGTAGGATAATGATGAACATTTTTTCCAAATAAAGAAAAGATTAATTCCGAAAATTTTAAAATAACTTGATATAAACTTATACAATCAATTTCACAATATTTAATTGTTTCATCTCTGAAATTTCAATTATAAGATGTGATTCCATCATATTCATCATGAGAAATATTAACAAAATATTTAAAGTCGGGTATTATACCAATATAATCTAAATTATCTTTATTTACAAATCATATGGAAAATAACCTTTTAATATTTCAACTCCAAATGATTTAGCTAAACTTCTTAATGAACTAAGTAACAATTGATGAGAATCTCTAAATTGAACAGTATAATTAGAATTATCAACTATATTAGTTGAAACATCATCAAGATCATCATCAAATAGAGCGTTAGTATCCTCTAATAAGTTACTAATAGAAGGTTGTTTTTCTAAAGTTCTATTTTCTATTCTAGGAGTAAATAAACCTTTAACTTTTTCTAAAACAGGAGTTAACCCAAGTTGAGAAACATTTTGATTAGAAGGTTCAATTATAGGATTTTCTTGAGGGATACTTTGAGAAGTAGTTTGAGTTAAAACTGGATTATTATCTAAAATATTTTGAGAAGCAATTGGTTAAGATTCAGGGAAGTAATGTTCCATTGAACTATTAGAACCAGAATCAACTTCAACTTTATGAGGAGATCCAATTACATCTTTATCATTTCTTCTAGCTTTGATTGCCTCAAATAAATTACTTCTAGATGGTTGTTGAATATTTTCTAATTTAATAGATTTAGCTATTTCTGTATTAACATCTTTATCTTTAAAATAACCAACTTTATCTAATTCATTTAATAATGGAGGTAACATAGATTGATTATCTTGAATAACTGATTCATTTACAGGATATTGTAAACCTTGAGAATGAATAGAAGGAGAATTACCTCTTTCACTTCAAGCTTCTTGTTCTTTAACAGTTGCCATAACAATTTCTTGATATGTATCAGATTCAGCAATTGGAGACAATAATGGATTATCATAAGTTCAATTTTCTCTTCTAGTTTTATAGAATAATTCAATTTGATCATATAATTTATCATTATTTTGAACTAAATTAGTAAATAATTCTTTATTTGTATCATTTAATTTATTTAATCTATTAACAATTTTACAATAATAGCTATGAGCAATTTCTTCTTTACAAAACCTAGTTTGATTATAATCCATATAAACTTTAATATCTCTTAATATAGAATCACCTTCAGTAGAAAATCAATTTTCAGAATTTGTAGATACTATCAGAGGTTTAGCTTGAGATGCTAATTCAGTAAAATAATTATTTTGTTCTTCTAAAGATATTCTTCTATTAATTTCAGAATTAGACAGATTAGAAGTATCAATTTCTTTACCTTTATCAATTAATTTAGATGAACTAGGTATAGGTTGAGTATTATCAACTAATCCAATTTCTTGACTATCTTTATTAATATGTTTTCCAAGGAATTTACCTTTAACTTCTTTTTTAAGATTTTCTTGTTTAATATTTCTACTGAATTTGAATTTATTTTCAAAATCATCTCAATAGCTTCATAAATTATCTTTAAAACTATCATTAGTTCTTGTAACTTTACTTTTTATTTTACTTCAAATATTTTGTAAAATATTGTTTCCATCATTGTCTGATAAGTTATTGTTATTGTGTATTGAAGTATTATTTCCATTAATGTCTGGTGTCCTTCGAAAAGATTTAATTCTTTCTATAGCTAAACCTGGTAATGGTTTAATATCATCTCCATAATAATATCAAACTAAACATGATATAATTAATAATCCAGCAATAATATAGTATTTTCTATTAGAATTATCTGGTTCTTGAATTACTTCTTCAATTATTTCTTCTTTATTAAATCATCTATTAATTGTATTGTTTGTTTCATCACTTTTTTGTACTCCATTTTCTCAATTGAAGTTCTTTCATTCATGTTGAATCTAGTTTTGGTAGACTTATTTTCAATTGGTAATTCAGTTTTAGAAATATTTACTAAATCAGAGAATCATTTATAAATTTGAGTATCCTTTAAATAAGATAATAAATCAAAACCATAAATATCTACGAAAGAAATACCTAATAAACTACTAGCTATTAAACTAATAACATGTCAGATTTTTCTAATTAAATGAATTAAAAAATTAAGTATGGGATACATTGAAGTATTAGAACAAGTTTATACTCTTTAAGCTAAAAATAATAAAAGAGAATATTTACTATTCAGTTTTTGTAAATTAATTATATTTAGTTTACGATCTTTAAAAATATAAAATTTAGTTTATAATTTAAAATAATAAACTAAACAAATAAATTATTACATTATATAAATTTATTTATATAAATAAATTTGAATTTATTATAAAATATTATAATAATATTTCAAAAATATTCTTTAATTAGAGTATTATATTTTTAGGTTAAACCTACATTTAATTATAAATAAATTTATAAAAATAATTTATTTAAATGTTTATAGCCTTACTCGTTCAAAATTTAGATCGAATATTAATAAAATAGGCTTATTTTAATCTTTTTTTTAATGAAATATATATTAATAAATATATTAAGTTTTACAACAATAATATCTAGTGTATTAGTTATAACTTCTCAAAATCCAGTAATATCAGTAGTATATTTAATTTCTGTATTTGTAAATGCAGCTGGTTATTTAATATTATCTGGAATAGGTTTTCTAGGTTTATCATATATAATTGTATATGTAGGTGCTATAACAGTATTATTTTTATTTGTAATTATGATGATTAATATATCATTAACAGATATAATAGATACTGGAAAACAATATACTAAAAATTTACCTTTAGCTTTTGTAGTAGCTTCATTATTCCTGTTTGAAATGTTTAATATTTTACCATTTAGTTTTAATAATGTATCTGGTTTAAATTTTATCTTTGATACTATAACTAATTTTAATTTATTTATTTGAAATAATAATGAATTAAATTTTATTAATAATATTCATACTACTTATCAATCTAATATTGCAGATACTACATTTATTTCATTTAGTCAAATTGAAGCTATAGGACAATTAATTTATACTTATGCTGCTGTATTATTAATAATATGTAGTATTATTTTATTATTATCTATGATTGCACCTATATTTATATCATTAAATAAAAAATAAATTATTTAATATATTCAAATATTATTTTAAATCAATTTTACCCCCTTTTTATTATAATTAAGAGTTTAAATATATATTATAATGATAATATAAATCTTTTGATTACAATTAATATAATAAATCTAAAGTTTAAAGAAAATTAGTAAATATTTATTTAAATAAATATAATTAATAATTTTGAATAACATGAAAAAGATTATTATGAATAGAGTTGAGTTTACAGATGGTTTCTGTAATAGATCTGCAAAATCTATAAAATTAGGGTTCAATTCCCTCTTAACTCTAAAATAATTAATAAAAATTTTTATTTGATTTTATTTTTAATTAAAAGAAATCTATTAATTATATAATTTGATAATTTGTAAATTATAATTGAAATAATTATAAAATAGAATATAATTAAAATATATTAAATTCTCTTAGTTCAATGGTAGAACTGCATTCTTCTAAAGTGTTAATTTTGGTTCGAATCCAAAAGAGAATAGAATTTAATTAATATTAAAATTAATATTATATCTATAATATAAAATTAATATTAATACAAATCCCTATTAAATTAGGTTGATTATCAAAATAAATTTATTGTTACAATGTCTTTTACTTATATTTAATTATTATTTATTTAAATTAAATATATTAAATAAAATTTATTATAATAAATCTACTTACAAAAATATTTAATTTATTTTAAAATTAATAAAGATAAATATTTTTTTATAAGTTATGTTGTTAATTTTAATTAACTATTTTAATCAATATTTATATTTATGAAAATTATTATTTCAGACTATATTTAAATTTATATATTTTAATTATTTTAATTAATAAAAATATAAATAATAAATGAATAGTCTATCATAAATATAAATAAAGATGATAATTATATTTATTTATGAATACAAATAATTTAATTTTAACTTTATTAAATGTATTAATTAATTTATTAGATGTATTAGTAGTAATATTACCTATATTATTATCAGTAGCTTTTATGACTATAATAGAAAGAAAACAATTAGCAGCTCATCAAAGAAGAGTTGGTCCTAATACAACAGGTTATTATGGTTTATTACAACCTTTTAGTGATGCTCTTAAATTAATAGTTAAAGAAACTGTTATACCATCTCAATCTAATAAAATTTTATTTTATTTAGCACCTGTATTTTCTTTAATATTTAGTTTATTAGGATGAGGTATAATTCCTTTTGGACAAGGATTAACATTATCTGATTTTTCATTAGGAATATTATATACTGTAGCTTTATCTTCTTTAGGAGTATATGGAGTTTTATTTGCTGGTTGATCAGCTAATTCTACTTATGCTTTTTTAGGTTCTTTAAGAAGTACAGCAGCTATGATTAGTTATGAATTAATATTAAGTTCAGCTATATTAATTATAATAATATTAACAGGTTCATTTAATTTTACAACAATAATTGAAAATCAACAAGCTATTTGATATATTATACCATTATTTCCAATATTTATATTTTATTTTATATCTATTTTAGCTGAAACATCTAGAACACCTTTTGATTTACAAGAAGCTGAATCTGAATTAGTAGCTGGATTTTTTACTGAACATTCTAGTGTACCTTTTGTTTTCTTCTTTTTAGCTGAATATGCTTCAATAGTTTTATTTAGTTGTATTACTTCTATATTATTTTTAGGTGGTTATCATATGCCTGAATTATTTATTAATGATTCTTTAATTAATTTACAATCTATTATACTTGGATTAAAAACATGTATATTCTGTTTTATGTTTGTATGATTTAGAGCTACTTTACCTAGAATGAGATATGATGCTTTAATTGATTTATGTTGATTAAATTTATTACCTGTTTGTGTAGCTTTCATTATCTTAGTTCCTAGTATCTTAATAGCATTTAATATTTCACCTTATTAATGTATTATTTAAAATTTAATTATAAATAATTATTTAATAAATAAAATCTATTAATATATTTATAAATATATTAATATATTAAATTAATTTTATTTTCTTATCCCCATTTTAATTTTAAGAAATTATAAATTTTTAAATTAAAAATATTTAATTAACTGTATAATTTTATTTATTTAAATATAAAAATTAAAGTTAAATTTAAACCTTAATATTTAAAATTTAGAATAAATTTATATATTTAATTTATAATTAATATTACTTAATTTTAAGATAAAATTTTTATTTTATAGGATAGTTTTAAATTAATAAATTAAATTAAAAGAGATACTAAATATTGCAATTAAAGCATATAAAATAAAACAATAAAATATAATAACAATTTATTGTTTAAATATCATAAGAATTTAATTTTGGTTCCGATTGAACGTTGTTCAGTAGTTTAAGACATGCAAATCATTATTTTAACAATATTATATATAATTATATAATATTATAAAAATAAGGTGTAAAGGTGAGGATAATAAATAAGTTACTTTATAATTTCCATAAATAGGAAATAAATTTAATTATTAATAAAATAATTAAAATAAATTAAATAAAACATTTAATATATATTAAAGGAAATTTTCTGTTATAAAATACTATTTATTTTGATTAGGTAGTTGGTAAGGTAAAAGCTTACCAAGCCGACGATCAATAGCTAAGTTTGAGAGAACATATGGCCACATTGGGAATGAAATCTTCCAAGTAGTTTAATACTACCAGCAGTCGAGAATATTAGTCAATGCTCGAAAGAGTGAACTAGCTAACTGAAATCAATTATAAAATTGATAACATAAGGGAAAATAATGATATTACCTTATTATTAGTGTCGTCCAAAACTGGTGCCAGAAGACTCGGTAAGGCCAGAGACATAAACGTTAATCGTCTTAATCAGGCGTAAAGGGTTTGTAGGCGGCTTTTAATTAATTTATAAATTTTTAAATACAGATAAATAAGTTAAGAATAAAAGCTAGAATCAAATAGAGGATATATCAAATAATGCTTAGAGTAGGTCTGATATCCTTAAATACTAAGTAGAATATTAAAGGCGAAAGCTTTTTTCCATTAATGATTGACGCTCAGAAACGAAGGTGAGGATAGGAAATAGGATTAGATACCCAAAATACCCCTCTCTGTCAACGATGAATGGTAGTTATTAGTAATAAATTTATTAATGGCAATGTTAACACGATAACCATTCCGCCTTGTGAGTACAACTGCAAAGTTGAAAACAAAAAAATTAGTCGGTTTCGGAGCAAACGAAGTGAAGCATGTTATTTAATACGATAATCCGCGTAAAACCTTACCAGTTCTTGAATAAAAACTTTTATTTTTTATATTTTTATATAAATTATATAAAGGAATGTTTTAATTTTAAAATAAATAAATATTTTAAATAATAAATAAAACATTTAATACAGGTGTTGCATGGCTGTCTTCAGTCCGTATCGTGAGAACTGAGGTTAATTCCGCTAACGGACGAAATCCCTATTGTTAATTTAATATATTATTTACATACTTAACAATTAATGATTCTTATAGAGTTTCATTTGGGGCTAAGACAAGTCGTTATGGCCCTTATGAACTGGGCTATAGACGTGCCACAAAAACTTTTACAAAGTGATGCTAAACTTTTTCTTAAAATGAATTAAATATTTATTTTATTAATAAAGATAAAATTTTTATTTATTAAAAATTAAATAATCGAAAGATTAATAATTCAATTAATTTTAATTTTCTATTAAGAAAGTTAAATTTAGAAAGTAGGAAGAGCTAATCATTAAAAAAAGTTAAAATATAAATTTAGACGGATTGTTTTCTGCAATTCGGGAACATGAAGAAGGAATTTCGAGTAATCGTTGATAATAAGCGCAACGGTGAAACTAGCATCCGTGATGAACTAACTGTCTGTCGCTGGGAAGAAGCTTATATTGATGGAAATGGGAATATAATTATAAATTTTTCATAGTTAAATTTAGATTTATATTTATTATAAATATAAATAGTTATTTTATTATTTTAATATTATAGCGGCTATGTAAAACTAATTAGTTTTTATTAATTCAATTGAGTAACATCTCAAAAGTCATAGCAAGGTAGCCGTACTGGAAAGTGCTGCTGGAAAATAAATTAATTTTACCCCCTTTTTTATTTATAATAGTAAGAGATTAGTTGAGTGGTTTAACAGCATATTTACACTATGCAGACAGAGTTTCGATTACTCTATCTCTTATTTATAATACATAAATTAAAATTTTAAATATAATGTTTAATTTTAATTAAATATTCTTAAATTATATTATTAATTAAAATAATATTTGATGTAAACATTTATTAATTTGCGAGTGTGCCGAAATTTGGTAGCCGGGTAAATCTTAGGAATTTATGAATTTGTAATCGTAAGAGTTCAAGTCTCTTTACTCGTATAATATTTATATTAATATAATCTTTTAAATATTTCTTGCAACCAAATTAAAATCTAAATAAATTAATTAATATTTTATTTTAAATAAAATTAAGTGAAATAAATCTATTAAAATTCAATTATATATTAGCTAAATATTATATCCTTTTTATAAAATATATTTATTAAAATTATAATCTAAAGTTTGATACAAAATTTAATTTTGTAACATCTTTAGCTAAATTGGTAAAGCGTTTGCCTTCGGAGCAATTAATTATTGGTTCAAATCCAATAGGATGTAATAAAGTTAATTTTATAAAATTTAATAAAATTTATTAAAAATTAATTAATATTAAAAAATAAATATATAAAAATAAAAGTAATGATGTTTATTAGTATCATGATTCTTATAGTGGCAATAGCCCTACCTTCAATAAATAGAAATATTTCACCAAATTTATATTTAAGAATATCTTCATTATTATTACTTTATACTGGAGCATTAGTTTTTAATGCTTTTTATATTCAGTCAATTGGATCAGGTATAGGTATATATAATGGTTTATTCCAAATTACTTTATTTACACAATTATTTGATATAGTTATAGTATTAACAGGTTCTGTAATATTAATAGCTTGACCTTTAATAAATCATAAATTTATAGATAATAATCTAGAATTAAATGAAAAAGGTCATAATATATTATCAATTAATAATTATAGAATAAAATATTCAATAATAGTATTAATATCAACTTTAGGTTCTTTATTATTAGTATCTTCTTCAAATTTAATAACATTATATTTAAGTTTAGAATTACAATCTTTTGGAGTATATATATTAGCTTCTTTATATAGACATTCAGAATTAGCTATATCTGCAGGATTAAAATATTTTTTATTAGGTAGTTTAGCTTCTTGTATTATATTATTAGGTTGTGGATTAATTTATTCTTTCACAGGATTAACTAATTTAGATTCAATATATAGTATGATATCAGTAGTTGATAATAATAATATTTTATTAGGTTTTAGTTTAGGTTTAATATTAATTTTTATAGGATTATTATTTAAAATAGCAGCAGCACCTTTACATAATTGAGCACCTGATGTATATGCAGATAGTGCTACAATAATAACAACATGATTAACTATTATGCCTAAAATATCTATTTTATTAATATTATTTGAAATACAAACTCATATTAATTTAATAGATAATATTAATTTAATATTAGAATTAAATCCTTTAAATAATATAATTAATAATAATATTTTAAGTTTTAATAATAATTATTTATGAAGTAAAAATTTATTATTAATAAGTTCATTATTATCATTATTAATAGGTACAATATTAGGTTTAGCTCAATCTAAAATAAAAAGATTATTAGCTTATAGTACTATATCACATGTAGGATTTATTTTATTAGCTTTAGCTATTAATTCTGAACAATCTATAGAAGCTTTAATATTTTATATAATACAATATACTATTACAAATTTAAATACTTTTTTAATAATTATATTATTTGGATATATAATAAAAAATTCATATAGAGATTTAATACAAAGTATAATGATTGAAGATGAAACAGGAATAGAAAATGATATTAATTATATTTCAGAATTAAAAGGTCAATTTTTCTTAAATCCTGTATTATCAATAACTTTAACAATTTGTTTATTTAGTATGGCTGGTATACCTCCTTTAATAGGATTTTTCTCAAAACAATTTGTATTATATTCAGCAATTCAAAATGGATATTATTTTATGTCTATAATAGCTATTATTGTAAGTATAATAAGTGCTTCTTATTATTTAAAAATAATAAAAATATTATTTACAGAAGAAGAAAATACATCTGAATATAGTGATAAAGAATTAAAAATAATTAATAATTTAAATTCTAATTCAGAAATAGAAATAAGTAGTACTAATAGTTTTATTATATCTACTTTAACATTATCTATTTTATTATTTGTTCTTAAACCATCAATTTTATTAAATAGTACAACAATACTTTCTTTATCTTTATTTAATTATTAATGAATAATTTATTAATGTTATTTATTTTTGTTCCTATATTAGCTTTTATTTTATTATTTTTAAATTTCTTATTTTCAGTTCATAGACCTGATGAATCTAAAATATCAGCTTATGAATGTGGATATTCAGCTATTAAAAAACAAAATAGAACTGATTTCCAAATTCAATTTTATATTGTAGCTATGTTATTTTTAATTTTTGATTTAGAAATATTATTATTATTTCCTATAGCTGTTACTTTATATAAAGTAAGTACTTTTGGATTTAGTATAGCTTTAATATTCTTTGTAGTATTAACAATAGGATTTATCTTAGAAATTGGTTCAGGAGCCATCTCAATAACTACTCAAAGTAATCAAAATAAATAATTATTATTTACATAATTTTATTTATTTAAAATTCTAATTAATTATTTTAATTATTATTTTATTTAATTTTATTTATCCCCTTTCTATAAAATATTATTATTTAAGGTTATAAATTGATTGCTTTAATAAGAAATCTCTTAAATTTATTTTGAGGCCTTATAATTCTATTTTAGAGTTATAATATAAATTTGAAGAATTTTAGTAATAATGAAGCAAATATTTTACTAAAATTAATAAATTTTTCTTTTTCTACAATGTTTCAGATCGTCATTTATCTAAATTAAGATTTTTATATTTTGTATAATATTTTTTGGTTGATTTATTATTGAGTAAAATTTAAAAATTATTTAAATATATTTATATAATAATTTAAAAGAATATAAATTAAAGGGGAAATTTGATAATTGGTAATCAGTTGTATTTGCATTACAAATATGATAGTTCGAGTCTATCTTTCTCCATAAATTCTAAGCCTCGATTGCTTAGTGGTCAAAGCGCTATTCTGAAGATATAGAAATGTGAGTTCAATTCTCTCTCGAGGCAAATTGCTTTTAATTATTAATTAATAATAATTTTTATTTTAAGCCGAAATAGTTTAATTGGTAAAACGAATTCCTTGTAAGACTTTGATATTGGTTCGATTCCAGTTTTTGGCAATATTATTTATATTATTTTTAAACAAAATTGTTTAATTATAAAACAAAAAAATAAAAATAATGATTTGAGTTGTAGTTTAATTTGGAAAAACATCATTTTTTGGTAATGAATAATATCAGTTCGAATCTGGTCAACTCAGTAAATAAATTAAAATTTTTATTTTAATATATATTAAAATTCTAATTAATTATAAGGAAGCAGAACTCGAGTGGTTGAGTGTCTCCCTTTTAAGGAGAAAGTTCTGGTTCAAGTCCAGGTGCTTTCAATTCTAAATATATAATTTATCTTAAATTGAATTAAATTAAAATCATATAAATTTCATATATTATTTATATATTTAAAAATTCTTAATATTAATTATTTAATTAAAAATAAAAATAAAAATATTTATTAATATAAATAAATAAATTAAATTTTATAAATTAAGGGCAGGTGATCCGATTGGTAATGGTGATTCTCTGTAAAAGAATTGGTTAGCACCGTAAAAGGTTCGATTCCTTTACTGCTCAATTATATAATAATTAAATGGTAGATGACAAATTGGTCAGTCGCTCCTTTTGGGTAGGAGACATATAGCATGTTCGAATCGTGCCTACCATATTTATTATTTAAAATATTAAATTAAGCTTTCTTTAACTTATAAAAAAAATTTATGGTGTTATGGCAGAGAGGTTATTGCGGAGTACTGTTAATACTTTATTCATAGGTTCGATTCCTATTAACACCTTTTAATGTTTAAGAAATAAAAAATAATATTAAATTATTATATATCTTAAAAGAATATAAAATATTAAATATAAAAATAAAAGAGTAATAATTAAGCGAACATGTTGAAATTGGTAAACAATCTCTTCTTAAGCAGGAGTGGAAGTAATTCCTTAAGAGTTCAAGTCTCTTTGTTCGTATACGTTTTACAATAATAGTGTTCAATAAATATAATTTTAATTATATTTAGACAGTTTAGTGTAACGGTTTGCACGCTAATCTCATTAGTTAGTAGAAGGGTTCAATTCCCATTCTGTCTTTATTATTATTAATTAATTAAAATTATATTATTAAAATATCTAATATAATTTTAATTTTATGAATCAATTAATTCAATAAATATAATTTCAAAATTTGATTATTCTCTTAATGACTCGATTGAAATTTTATAAATTATATATTTGTTTTTAATAAGGTCTTTTAGTATAATGGTCGTACATCAACCCTTCAAGTTGTCAGTGTCAGTTCGAATCTGATAAAGGCTATATTTTATATATATTTATTTAACTTTAAATATATATAATAAAAATAAAATATATAATAATTAAACAAATAAAATTTAATACTTTTTATTATATTATTAATTGAATTAATATATAAATTTATTAAATAAATTTATATTTATATTTAACTTAATAAAAGTATATAAATCTTAAATAAATAACTTATTTATAACTTAATTTTATAAATTCTTTAAATAAATATTTAAATAAAATTTATAATAAATATTGTTAATCGTTATTAAATTTAAAATATAAATTTAGTACTAATTTTAGATACCAACAAAAAACAAAACATAAAATGTTACATAATTATAATTTAATTATCAATTCTCCATTAGAACAATTTGAAGTAAGTAGTTTAATAAGTGTAATAGCACCTATATTTGGATATATAAATATAACTTTAAGTAATTTAGGATTATATTCTATATTAATATTATTTATAATATTAAGTTTACATATAATAAGTAATAATGAAAATAAAATATTACCATCAAAATGAAGTATAGCAATAGAAAGTATATTTACAACAATTAATACAATGGTAAGAGAACAATTAGGTAAAGAAATTTATTTACCATTTATTTATTCATTATTTTTCTTTATATTAATAAGTAATTTAATAGGTAATATACCTTATTCATATACTATAACAACTTCTGTAATAGTAACTATTGGATTATCATTTACAATATTAACAGGTGTAACTATACTTGGATTATATATTCATAAATTACATTTTTTCTCATATTTTGTACCTTCTGGAACTCCTTTAGCTTTAGTACCATTATTAGTTTTAATAGAAACTGTATCATATTTAGCTAGAGCTTTATCATTAGGTATAAGATTATTTGCTAATATGGTAGCAGGTCATTCATTATTAAAAATATTATCTACTTTCTTATATCAAATGTTTAATAGTAGTTTTATTATAGCTATATTCACTTTAATTCCATTTGCATTCTTTTTAGCATTATGTGGATTAGAAGTAGCTGTATCTATTATTCAAGCTTATGTATTTGTATTATTAGTAATATCTTATATTAAAGATGCTATCTATTTACACTAATTATTATTAATTATAATTTAATTCTAATTATAATTTATTAATAAAATATATAATAATTATTTCAATAATAAATATTACAAATTATAATAAAATTATTTAATAATTAAAGAATTTTATTATTAAAAATTTAATTAATTTTACCCCCTTTTTAATATATAATAATTAAAATAGTGTTTTAAGAGTTATAAATAAGGAATAGTTTACATTGGAAAGTTAAAACGATTGCTAATTGTTCGGGATAATCCCTTAGGTGTTCGACTCACCTCTATTCCGTCAGATTATTAAATTTGTTTTTTTAAAATTTTTGTTAAATAAAAATCAAAAATAGAGGAGTAAATATGAAAAGTGAGGAATGTTGTATGGATTGACGACTTTATTCAACTAATGCTAAAGAAATTGGAACTCTTTACTTAGTATTTGCAATATTTGCAGGTATGATAGCTACAGGATTTTCAGTTTTAATTAGATTAGAATTATCTTCACCTGGAGTTCAATTTCTTCAAGGAGATCATCAATTATTTAATGTAATTATAACTGCTCACGGAATATTAATGTTATTCTTTATGGTTATGCCAGCATTTATAGGAGGTTTTGGTAATTACTTTTTACCAATTCATATAGGAGCTCCTGATATGGCTTTTCCAAGATTAAATAACATAAGTTTCTGATTATTACCACCTTCATTAATTTTATTATTACTTAGTGCATTAGTAGAAAATGGAGCAGGAACAGGATGAACTATATATCCACCATTATCAGGAATTCAATCTCATTCAGGTGGTTCTGTTGATTTAGCAATTTTTAGTTTACATTTAACAGGAGTATCTTCATTATTAGGAGCTATTAATTTTATTACTACAGTTTTAAACATGAGAACAAATGGTATGAGTTTACATAAATTACCATTATTTGTTTGAAGTATATTTGTAACTGCTATTTTATTATTATTAGCTTTACCAGTTTTAGCTGGTGGGATAACTATGTTATTAACAGATAGAAACTTTAATACTAGTTTCTATGATCCAGCTGGAGGAGGAGATCCAATATTATTCCAACATTTATTCTGATTCTTTGGACATCCTGAAGTATATATATTAATTATACCTGGATTTGGTGTAATTAGTCAAGTAATTTCTACATTCTCAGGAAAACCTATTTTTGGTTATTTAGGAATGGTATATGCTATGTTCTCTATTGGAATATTAGGATTTTTAGTATGATCTCACCATATGTTCAGTGTTGGATTAGATGTAGATACAAGAGCTTATTTCACAGCAGCTACAATGGTAATTGCAGTACCCACAGGAATTAAAATATTCTCTTGAATAGCAACATTATATGGAGGTAGTTTAAGATTAACAACACCTTTATTATTTACATTAGGATTTTTAGCATTATTTACAATTGGAGGTGTTACAGGAGTAGTTTTAGCTAATGCTTCATTAGATTTAGCATTACATGATACTTATTATGTAGTAGCTCATTTCCATTATGTATTATCAATGGGAGCTGTTTTTGCAATATTTGCTGGTTTTTATTTCTGAGTACCTAAAATTACAGGATTATCATATAATGAATTATTAGGAAAAATTCATTTTTGAACTTTATTTATAGGAGTAAATACTACTTTCTTCCCTCAACACTTTTTAGGTTTAGCAGGTATGCCTAGAAGAATACCAGATTATCCTGATGCCTTTAGTGGTTGAAATCAAATTTCAAGTTTTGGATCAATGATTTCAATTATGGCTACTGTATTATTTGGTTATATTATTTTTGATTTATTTGCTAATGGAAGTCCAGTAAATACTAATCCTTGAAATATACCTTCTTATTTCACATCTTCAGAACAATTTAAAAATGAAACAGATACAGCTACAACTTTAGAATGAACATTACAAAGCCCTATCCCATTACATGCTTTCAAAATGTTACCTGTTCAATCTTAAATTGATAAATTAGAAATATATTAAATTATTTTTAATTTTAACTTTAAACTTATTATTTATATTAAATAAACAGTTCATTTAATTAACTTTACCCCCTTTTTATTATATAATTATTATTATTATAGATTTTTGTTTTTTAATTAAAAGAATTATATTAAAAGACTGTAGCATAATAGGTAATGCAGTTCGCTCATAATGGATATTATAAGGGTTCAATTCCCTTCGGTCTTATTATAAAAATAATTATAAAAATAATATTTATAATAATAAAGGGTACTTGGTCGAGTCTGGTTTATGGCGCTCGTTTTGAAAACGAGTACTTGAGAAAAGTCGTGAGTTCAAATCTCACAGTGTCCGATAATAATATATTTAAAAGAAGAGGAAAATTTTATAATCTCAATATATAAAATATATTTAGTTTATTTATTTAAGAAATCTTATAAATATAAATTATTAATAAAATCTATTTAAAATTAAATAGACACTTTAGTTGTAAATATTGAATAAAAATTTTTATAATTTATTAATGCTTAGTTTATTATTATTAATACCTATAATAGGTAGTTTATTATTATTAACAATACCTGAAGATTCAATAGAAAATAAAATAAGAATGAAAAGAATAACTTTAATAAGTATGATAATAAATTTTTTAATATCAATATATATTTGATTAGAATTTGATTCAAGTACTAGTCAATATCAATTTGTATATGAATTTATAGATTTAAGTTATTGTCATTTAAATATAGGTATAGATGGAATATCATTATATTTTGTATTATTAACAACATTTATAAGTCCTATAGCTATATTATCTAATTATAATAATATAAATAATAATTTAAAATACTTTTTAATATCATTTTTATTATTAGAAACATTACAAATAGGAGTATTTATAGTATTAGATTTAATTTTATTCTATATATTTTTTGAAAGTGTATTACCAATATTATTTTTAGTAATTATAATATATGGTTCAGGTGAAGCTAGAATAAGATCAGCTTTATTATTCTTTTTATATACTTTAGCAGGATCTTTATTTATGTTATTAGCTATACTTCAAATATATAGTTATGTAGGATCAACAGATTTTCAAATAATATCTTTATCTGATATAAATTTAGATAGTCAAAAAATCTTATGATTAGGTTTCTTTATAGCTTTTGCAGTAAAAACTCCATTATGACCTTTAACTGGATGATTATATAGAGCTCATGCTGATAGTCCTTTAGCTGGATCTATTTTATTAGCAGCTACAATATTAAAATTTGCTACTTATGGTTATTTAAGAGTTTTAATTAATTTTTTACCTGATGCTACTAATTATTTTTCACCTTTAATTCAAACTATTGCAATTATAACTTTAATTTATGCTTCATTAGCAACTATTATTCAACAAGATACTAAAGCTTTAATTGCTTATTCAAGTATTGCACATATGAGTGTAATTATTTTAGGTTTATTTTCTAATACAATTCAAGGTATTGAAGGTGCAATATTATTAGCATTAGCTCATGGATTTGTTTCTCCTGCTTTATTTATTTGTGTAGGAGGTGTAATTTATGATAGAACAGGTACTAGAATAATTCATTATGTAAGAGGATTAGTAACTTATATGCCTGTATTTACTATATTATTTTTCATTTTTACATTAAGTAATACTGGTATACCATTAACTTTAAATTTCTTAGGTGAACAATTATCTTTAATTGGTATATGAGAAAGAAGTCCTATAATTGCTGCTTTAGGTGCTACTGGTATTGTTTTATCTGCTATTTATTCTATTTATTTATATAATAGAATTTCTTATGGTATTTATTCTCCTCATTTAAAACCTATTAAAGATATTTCAAGAAGAGAATTTAATTTATTAATAACTTTATTATTACCTACTGTTTTATTAGGTATATTCCCTAATGTTATTTTAAATGGTTTACATTTTTCTATTTCTTCTTTACTTTATAATATTTAATTCTAATTTTATTTTAAATATTATTAACAAAATTTAATTAATTTACCCCTTTTTTATTAAAAGAATTAATATAAAGAGCGTAGTATTAACGGTTAGTATGACGATCTTCAAAATCATTGGTAGGTGTTCGACTCACCTCGCTCTTGTTAAATTTTATTATTTTATATTAAAAATTTTATTTAAAATTTTATCTATTAAATTTAAGGGATCTTAGCTTAATTGGTAGAGTTTCTAATTGTCATTTAGAAGAGTTCCAGTTCGAATCTGGAAGGTCTCGTTTAATATTCTTATTTTAAAGACTTAATAATTATATAATATTATATAATCTTGAAATAAATAAAAAAGTTATATAATAAATTATTAAACCATATTTATTTTAGTTTATATTTAATAATATGAATAAATAAATTTATATAATTAAAATAAACATAAAATAATTGTCTTCGTTATTAGAATTATAATAATAATTTTAGTACTAATTTTAGAAACAAATAAATAATTTCAAAAATGAAAACTAATTATATAAATAAATCATTAATTAACTTAAATACAAATAATATAAGTTTAATATTATTATCTTGCTACTTAATATTATCAATTTATTATATTAATGTATTAATATTTTTAATAACTTTTTTAATGTTTAAAATAATATTTAAATATAATAATTTTATTAATAATATATCTTGAATAAAAATAGTATTTATAAGTATTTTAATATATTATTATTTTAATATTTATTTGATAAATAATGTTATTTATATGGATAACACTGAATATTTAATATTATATAATAATATTTACATAAAAGGTTTAAATTCAATAGTTGAAAATTATGGTGAATTAATAGCTTATGCTGTAGGAGTTAAATTATCAAGTATATATTTGAAAATTTCACCTGTTGAACCTACATTTTATTTTCATTTTGGTTTAAGTGTTGGTCCTACTTCAGATTTAACAGTTCATCAAGAATCATATATTTCACCTACAGATTCTAATTTTAAAAATTATGTTTTATTAACAATTGAAAAAGCTGAAGATCATATAAATTTACTTAAAGATATGGTTCCTTTTCATCATAAACATTATAAAACATCTAAAATGACTAATATAGAAAATAATACTACAGTTCTTAGTGGAGATGCTCCAACTAATATTAATGTTGTTAATATTCATTGTTCTTTAGAATCTAATGATTTATATATGAATTTTTTTAATAATTTTGAAAATTTAGTATTTAATATTTCATATAATTTTTATATTATTTTTATAAGTATTTATTTTATTTTCTTAATTATTAAATTTATAAATTATATTAAAATTATTTTATTTATTAAAAATATTTAATTTTCTAACTAATAATTACATTTTTATATTTTATAATAATATATTAATTATTAAGTTATTAATATATTATAAATTTATTTAATAATGTTTTAAAAAAAGAATTTATAATTAATTTATTATAAATTTAAAACATATTGTTATTTATTTTTGTTTTGATAATTACCCCTTATTATATTAATTAAAATATAAAAGAAATAGTTTATTTAATTAATTAAAAATTATTTAATTAGAATTTAAATTAAATATAAACGAGTATAGTTAAGTTGGTATAACCTCTACCTTCCAAGTAGATGTCATCAGTTCGAATCTGATTACTCGTACAGATATATTATATTTATATATAATATAAATTAGACACTATTATATAATTTATTAAATAAAAATGTTAGCAGCAGCAAAATACATTGGTGCAGGTTTAGCTTGCTCAGGATTAATTGGAGCTGGAGCAGGGATTGGTTTAATCTTTTCTTCATTAATCGCTTCAACAGCTAGAAATCCTCAAATAAGAGGTCAATTATTCAGCTTTGCAATTTTAGGATTCGCTTTAGCTGAAGCTACAGGATTATTCTCTTTAATGATTGCTTTCTTATTATTATATTCTTAATTTTTTTATATTTTAAGAATTATTTAATAATAATAACAATTAAATTAAATAAGTATCCTTTTGAATTAATTTAATTAATTATTATATTAATTCAATATTTACTTTAAATTGAGTAAATAAATTCTTTTATTATTTTACCCCCTATTATATATATAAAATCAATATAATTATAAATATAATTCTTTTTATTAAATATATTAAATTGATTTTTATTTAATAAATTTAAAAGTAGAGAATAATATATAATTAGATTATGTAAATATTATTAATTATATTAATTTATTATATATTATTTATCTGAATAGATTTATATTTAATAAATAAATTTAAATATAAAAGCCCTAATACTATTTAATTAGTATTAGCCTTTGTCACATTACCCTAAATATAAAAGAAATAAATATAAAATTAAAAATGAATAAAAATTTATATTCAAATATTAAAATAAGTCCTATTTATGGTTTATCAATATTAAGAAAACATATAAATAAAGGAATAACTGACATATCTGTAGAAAATATAACAAATAAATATAAAGAAATAGAATTAGAAAATAAAAAATATATAAGTAGAAAAAAAACTAATGAAAATTTACAAACAATAATTAAATTAAGTGATAAAATAATTAATACTAATAAATCTCAATTAAATTTATTAAATAAAAATCAATTTAATATATCTAAATTAAATAGTTTAAATAATATTAATAAAGAATTAACTAAAACAAATTTAAATGAATCAAATTTAATATTTATGAATGAACAACAATATATTAAATTAATTAGTCCTTTTAATTCTAAATTAGCAAGTTTTATTAATCATATTTATACATTTACTAATAGACCTTATAAACAAATAAATAAAAATTTATATAATTTATATACAATATGTAAATCAGCCTTTATTAATATGTCCAGTATAATAAGTAAACCTATTATATCTATTAATCCTAATTTATTAAAAATTACATTCTTTTATTATTGAAAACCATTAAAAAACAAATATTATAATAGTAATTTACATTCTAAATTTTTAATTTTACATTATAATAAATTAGAAAAATTAGTTAATTTATTAAGTAAATTATTTAAAAAATCAGTGGAATTAGAATTAATTAGAATATATTCTCCACAAAATGAAAGTAATATATTAGCTAATCTTATTGGTATATTAAGTAATTTTATTAAATTTAGATATATTCATATGAAATTATTTAAAGTAAGTAAAATTAAAAAAGGATTTAATAATAGATTTACTAATAATAAAATACCTTCTTTTTTATCTGGAATTTATTTAAAATTAGCAGGTAGAGTTTTAACACAAAGAATTCAAAGAAGAGTTAAATCTAAAGTAATTCAATTAGGTAGTTTAGCTAGAACTAAAGCTAGAATAATTAATACTAATAGATTTGTTAATAAAAATAAAAGAGGTACATTTAGTATTACTATAAAAACTGGACATATTATTAATGATTAATTAATATCATTTTATATTGTTTATTAATTATTATTAAATAAATATATATATAAATCAATATTTTAGTTTTAATTAAAACTAAATATATTTACAAACAAAACAACATAAATTAAAATTATTATAATTTTTAAATCAAACAAATAATCTAAGTAACTAATCATATCTAAATTTTTAGATATTATAATTCATTAATTCATTTATATTAAAAATTTTAAGTTTAAATTAAAATAATTATACTTTAGCATAAAAAAACAAAATAAAAAACAATTAAAAATGAATAAAATAAATAGAAATCAATTTCAATCTTTTCCTTATCATTTAGTAGATCAATCACCATGACCTATCTTAGTTAGTTTTTCATTATTAAGTTTAACTTTAGGTGCAGTTATGTATATGCAAGGTTTTACTCATGGTGGACAATTATTAAGTTTAGGATTTACTTTAACAGTATTTGGTATGATACTATGATTTAGAGATATAATAACAGAAGGTAAGAAATATTAATATTTAAAAGTATATAATTATTTAAATTGTATGCCTAAATTATTAATGTGCCTTCTATAAACTTCGCTATATGCTGGAAACCCCTAAGAGCTTTTGGTACTCATTAATAATATTTTTATTAAAAGTAAAAATTCAAAAGATTGGGCAATCAGCAGGAAACCAACAAAATAAAAAACAATTAAAAAACAAACAAAAATTAAGAAAAATAAATAGAAGAACAAAAATTTATAATTGTTACCCCTGAATATTGTGTGTATTCAATAATTATACTTTTAGTTTAAAAAAAAAGAAAAGTATTCAGTGAAATACAGACAATATTCAGGGGTAATATATTCTCTTATTTCAATTATAGAACACCCCAAAATTAAATTTTTGTTAAACTATAAAAGAAAATCTTCATACAATAAAACAAAAATAAAACAAACAATCTAAGTAACTAACCATATCTAAAAAATTTAGATATTAAAAATTATTAATTTATTTATTCTGATTATATAAAAATCTTCATATCTAAAAAATTAGATATTAAAATTTATTAATTTAATTTCATTTATGGAGATCTTATATAAGTTTAAATTATTAATTACGCTTTAGTATAAAAAACAAACAAAAAATTAAAAAAAAAAAATGACTTCTAACTTATTATTTAACAATGATTTAACTTATAATAATATTATAATCAGTTGTAGCTTTATTTTAGGCTGTTCTTTATTTTACATAATTAGAAGTAATTATACTGCTATTCCTTCTAATAATATAGAAGCATTAACAAACCAAGAGATAGAAGCTATAATTAACGAAAATTCAGTAACTATAATAAATACCGAAAATATTGATGCTATATATGATAGTGATTCTTCTACCGTTACAGATTTAGACTCTGAATATCAAAGTACATTTGATAGTGATAGTGATAGTTCATCTGTATTCGAGGATATATTAGAGGATCCAAACTTAACTTTCTTATCAAATGTAGATTTTAATGTTTGTTCTCTTCAAGAATTAAAACATTTTGAGCTTTGTAGCTTATATGCTAGAGAAATTGAGGAACATTTCATTACTTACGAAGATGTAAGGGAATTTATTTCTTGATTTCCAGATGCAAATTTACTGCATAGTTCATTTAATCAATTCTTCGTTGATATGATATCTCTATTATAATATTTGATGAATTAACTACAAATTGAATTAATAACTTATTCTTTTTTGTGGTATTTCTATTGTAATATTTGATGGATTTATCTATTTAATTATTTACCCCTTTTTTTTAAGTAAATTATTTATTAAAAGAGTAAACAAAAAACAAGATATTTAACTCTTGTTTAATAAATTTACAATACGTTCTTTAATTTAATTTTCTTAATAATTACACTTTATTTTCAGTAGGATCCTCAGAGACTATACGCGAAGATTAAATATTTTATTCTATCTTTTCTTTCTATCATATTGCCAATAGGCAAAAGAAGGAAATGGCTTAATTAGCTAAATATATAATAATTTATTCTATAAGATATAGTCCAGCCTTTTTTCGAAAGATTAAGGATCAATGACTTATTTAGGACATCATACTATACAAGTACAAAAAGGTTTAACTATTGGAGTAGTATTATTTATTATTAGTGAAATATTTGCTTTTTTAAGTGTATTTTGAGCTTTCTTTCATTCTAGTTTATCTCCAACTATTGAAATAGGAGGAATATGACCACCACAAGGTATAACACCATTAGATCCTTTTGCAATACCATTATTAAATACTATTTTATTATTATCTTCTGGTGCATTTGTAACTTATGGTCATCATGCTTTAATTCAAGGAGATAGAAGAGGAGCTATCTTAGGTACATTATTAACAATAATTTTTGCTATAATATTTACTGCTTTACAATATTATGAATATACAGAATCAAGCTTTACAATGAGTGATTCAGTATATGGTACAGTATTTTATGCTTCAACTGGTTTACATGGATTACATGTAATAATTGGTACATTATTTATTTTAGTAGGTTTTATTAGAATAATTAATTATCATTTAACTGATACACACCATCAAGGACATGAAGCTGCAATATTATATTGACATTTCGTAGATGTAGTTTGATTATTCTTATTTATAGCAGTTTATTACTGAGGTGGAAACTAATTTATAAATAAAATAATATTCAAACTTAATATTTAATTAAATAATTATTATTAAATATTATTATTTATAATTTTCTTACCCCATTTAAATATTAAATTTAAAATATAAATTAATAAATCGCTAAACAAAAATTAAATAATTATTTTTGTAATTAGCAAGTAATATTATATATTTATTATATAAAATTAAATAATAAATAATAAATATAAATATTAGACATTTAATACAAGTCCCAAAGGGTTTATAATATGATAATACTATGAATTTATCATTATTTTTATTTTTAATAGGAATATTAGGTTTTATATTAAACCGAAAAAACATAATATTAATGATAATTGCTATAGAAATAATGTTATTAGCAGTAACTATGTTAATATTATTATCAAGTTTTAGTTTTGATGATGGAATAGGACAAATATTTAGTATATTTATAATTTCATTAGCAGGAGCTGAATCTGTAATAGGTTTAAGTATTATTGTTGCAGTTTATAGAATTAAAGGAAATATTTTAATTAGACAAGAAACTTAATGTATTTAACAATATTAATTTTACCTTTATTAGGTTCATTTGTATCAGGATTTTTAGGTCGAAAAATAGGAGTAACAGGATCTCATATAATAACTTGTACTTGTTTAATATTATCTAGTATATTAGCAACTATTGCTTTTTATGAAGTAGGATTAAGTTCAAGTCCAGTTACAGTTTATTTATTTAATTGAATAGATTCAGAATATATGAATATTTCTTGAGAATTTTTATTTGATCAATTAACAGTATCTATGTTTATTCCTGTATTATATATTTCTTCATTAATTCATATATTTTCAACAGATTATATGGCTGAAGATCCTCATAATCAAAGATTTTTCTCTTATTTATCTTTATTCACTTTTTTTATGTTAATTTTAGTATCTGGTGCTAATTTTTTTGTAATGTTTGTAGGTTGAGAAGGTATTGGTATTGTTTCTTATTTACTAATTAATTTTTGATTTACTAGAATACAAGCAAATAAAGCAGCTATATTAGCTTTAACTATGAATAGAGTAGGAGATATGGGTTTAAGTATTGGATATTTTGCTTTATTTGCTTTATTTGGATCATTAGATTATGCAACAATATTTAGTATAGTACCATTTATGAATGAAACAGCTATAACTATTATAGGAATATTATTATTAACAGGTGCTATGGCAAAATCAGCTCAAATACCTTTACATTCTTGATTACCTGGTAGTATGGAAGGTCCTACACCAGTATCAGCTTTAATTCATGCAGCTACTCTAGTAACAGCTGGATTATATTTATTATTAAGATCTTCACCTTTATTAGAATATAGTAGTACAGCTTTATTAATAATAACTTTAACTGGTGCAACAACTGCTTTCTTTGCTGCAACTTGTGGTTTAGTTCAAAATGATTTAAAAAGAATAATTGCTTTTTCAACAATAAGTCAATTAGGATATATGGTAATGGCAGTAGGTTTAAGCCAATATAATGTAGCTTTAATGCATGTTGTAAATCATGCTTTTTTTAAAGCTTTATTATTTTTAGGAGCTGGAGCTGTTATCCATAGTTTTTCAGATCAACAAGATGTTAGAAGATTTGGAGGTTTAATTAAATTTTTACCTTTTACTTATACAACTATGTTAGTAGGATCATTATCATTATTAGCTACACCATGATTAACAGGATTTTATAGTAAAGATTTAATAATAGAATTAGCTTATGGTCAATATAGTTTTAGTGGTACATATGCTTTCATATTAGGAAGTATAACAGCTGGTTTAACTGCATTTTATTCATTTAGATTAATATGTTTAGTTTTCTTAACTGTACCAAATGGACCAAAACAATCTTATTTAAATGTTCATGAAGCAAATAATAAAGTAATTATTCCATTATTTTTATTAGCTTTATTTAGTATATTTTTTGGATTTATCTTTTCTGATTTATTTGTAGGAATGGCTAGTGATTTTTTCAGTAATGCTTTATTTATTAAACCTAATAATATTTCTTTAATTGAAGCTGAATTTAGTTTACCTTTATTTATAAAATTATTACCTGCTTTATTATCATTATTTGGTGCTAGTTTAGCTATATTTTTATATCATAAAAGTCCAACATTTATTATTGAATTAACTGATAATTTTATTGGACAAAAATTATATACTTTCTTTAATGGTAAATATTTCTTTGATATAATATATAACAATTATTTTATTAATAAAGGGTTAGATTTAGGTTATAAAATATCTAAAGTTTTAGATAGAGGTATAATAGAAATGGTAGGACCTTATGGTTTATCTCATACTTTAACTAATACAGGAAAAATTATTAGTAAATTAGATACTGGAGTTATAACTACATATTCTATTTATATTACTTTATCTTTACTTTCTTTAATTTTCTTAATTTTTGCTCCTATATTAATAGATACTTCTTTATTAAATGAAATAAGATTATTTATAATATACATTGCTGCTTTAATTATAATTTTATCTCCTTCTAATATTAAATCATAATTAATTATATTTTTATAATTAATATTTTCTTATTTACCCCATTTACATATATAAATAAATAATTAAAATATAAATTAAAATTTAATAATAACATGAACATAATTTATTAATTTAAATTCAATCAATGTCTCATTTATTAAGTTTTTATTATTTTATATAATAATAAAAATAAATTGCTTTAATGCAGAGACAGTTCTCTAATAATAAATATTTTATTTAATATGAGATCCTAATATTTTACATTTAATTTAAATGCCTCAATTAATACCATTTTATTTTGTTAACCAATTTTCATTCTCATTTTTAACTTTACTTACTTTAATTTATATTTTTTCTAAATATGTATTACCATTATTTACTTTCCAACAAGTAATAAGAATGTATATCACTAAATTAAGTAATAAATCATAATTTTAAATTATAAATAAATATTATAATTAAAATAAAATTAATTATTATAAATTTATAATAATTTATTATTATCAATTAGTTTAATCTAATTTGATTATTAAATTAATTTACCCCCATTTATTATAGTAATATTTATAATTTTATAAATGTTAAACTATAAAAGTATACTATATAAATAATATAGTAAGATTTTAATATTTAAATAAATTAATATAATTTAATTAAATATATGAAATAATTGAATAAGACGAATCTTAGAATACTTAAATTATTTTATATTATATTAATAATAAAATATAAATTAATTTCTAAAGTATTAATACTAATAAGTCATATATTATAAATTTTATAATATTATAAAATTAATTAAATTAAATTAATCAGTAGATTAGTATTAAACTAAGAGAGAATAAATTAAAAATATAAAAATCAAAATGTTTAAAACACTATCATTATTTAATACCATATATAACGATGCACCACAACCATGACAAATAGGATTTCAAGACAGTGCTGCACCAGGATTTACTGGAATAGTAGAATTACATAATACTATCTTTTTCTATTTAATAGTAATATGTGTTGGAGTATTTTGAGTTTTAGGTTCATCAGTATATTATTTTAATACAAAAAAATCACCTATAATTCATAAATATTTAAACCATGGAACATTAATAGAATTAATCTGAACAATAACACCAGCTTTAATATTAATAGCTATAGCTTTTCCAAGTTTTAGATTATTATATTTATTAGATGAAGTAATATCACCTACAATAACAATTAAAGTAGTAGGTCATCAATGATATTGAAGTTATGAATATTCAGATTATGTAACTGAAAGTGGAGAATCAATTGAATTTGACTCATATATGATACCTGAATCTGATTTAGAATTAGGTCAATTTAGATTATTAGATGTTGATAATAAAGTAATTATTCCTGTAGATTGTCATATTAGATTAATTATTACTGGAGCTGATGTAATACATTCTTTCGCAATACCTTCATTAGGACTTAAAGTTGATGCTGTACCAGGTAGATTAAATCAATCTTCTATTATAGCTGAAAGAACTGGAACATTTTATGGTCAATGTAGTGAAATTTGTGGAGTATGACATGGATTTATGCCAATTGTTGTTGAAGCTGTTTCTGTTCAAGATTATTTAGCTTGAGTTGATCAAGCTAATAATTAATTTATATATATTAATATTTATTTTAAATTATATATATAATTTTATAATATTTATATTTCAAAATATTAATTAAATTTTTATTATTTACCCCATAAATATAAAAGTATTAAATAAAATTTTTAATTATATATTATATATTTATAATTTTATAAATGTTAAACTTTATTTTTGATATAATAATTTAATTTAATTAAAATGAAAATATTTACTAAAAGCCCATAATTTAATGGTAGAATGATTTCTTGATGAGAAATTCATAGAAGTTCAAATCTTCTTGGGCTTATTTAAATTTATATTAACTTTAAACTAAAAATTAATTACATTGTCAGAATATTAAAACAATTATTTTATATTAGAATATTAAACCTTTCGTTTAACTTATAAATAAAATATAATTGTTATTTAATAAGTAATTATAAATTCATTACTTATTTTACTTTATTTTTAATATTAAATGAATCATTTATTATAAAACTAATAATTAATTATTTAAAAAATTAAATGGTTTTAATTAATAATAATGATTTAACTAAAAATTAACAAAATTGTTTATTATCTTAAAATAAATAATTATTTAAGATAATTCTATAAACTATTTATTAAAATAGGGTATAAAATACCATAATTAATACTTTATAATTTTCAAAATAAATAAATAAATATAAAAATATATTAGTAAAGTTTTGAAAATATATTAAATAAAATATATTAATTAAAAAATTTATTAAAAAAATACAAATGAGATTATTAAAAACTAATGTATTATTAAGATTATTAAATTCTTATGTTGTAGATTCTCCTCAACCAGCTAATATTTCCTATTTATGAAATTTTGGTTCATTATTAGGAGCTTGTTTAATAATACAAATATTAACTGGAGTATTTTTAGCAATGCATTATCAACCTCATGTAGATTTTGCTTTTAATAGTGTAGAACATATTATGAGAGATGTAAATGCTGGTTGAATATTAAGATATACACATGCAAATGTAGCTTCATTCTTCTTTATTTTTGTATATGCTCATATTGCTAGAGGATTATATTATAGTTCTTATAAATCACCTAGAATATTAGTATGAAGTATAGGAGTAATAATATTAATATTAATGATGGCTATAGCTTTTTTAGGATATGTATTACCTTATGGTCAAATGAGTTTATGAGGTGCAACAGTAATTACTAATTTATTATCAGCTGTACCTTTTTTGGGACAAGATTTAGTAGAATTAATATGAGGAGGATTTAGTGTAAGTAATGCTACATTAAA
>Ga0307515_10002789_pt1 | contig 37232 bp, 54 predicted proteins | sample 17_EM_MG_FD_194513 | JGI IMG/M metagenome (GOLD analysis project Ga0307515, IMG submission 194513) | Populus trichocarpa ectomycorrhiza microbial communities from riparian zone in the Pacific Northwest, United States - 17_EM | ecosystem: Host-associated > Plants > Roots > Unclassified | place... | reverse complement strand
CGATCCCAGCAGGGATGCGGCCTCCGGCTCTGGCCCATCTGGTCCCGGTCCCTCGAATGGTCCAGGATCAATTCACTACGCCACTATGACCGCATTATCACCCGGGGCGGACAATTCACAATCAATGTCTCCCACATCGCCCGTGGTGCTTCTTTCCGATCACTTCCCTTCTGAAGGTGGCTCGTTTTCTCGAACACAAAGTTGGCAGCATATATCGCCACCACCCGCCCCGATGCCACTGAACCCCAGCCCAAGCATACGCTCTCCTGTAAGTATCGCCGTCCTCGAACTCAGATGAGACTGAGAGTTTGCAATTCGCTGATCACATACACGGAAAAACCGGGGTTGGCCACAAATAGAATCAGCGGCCTGTCTCCGGTCATATTCGTTCCCGTTCGGTCTCGTCCATTCCGTGCAACCGACCCCAGTTCATGCCAAGTACCAGCAAACATGTCGTCGCTCCGCTTAACCTGAGTACTACGGTCGAGGGGTCTTTGGTGGGTTTACGAGAGTCTTTGGTCACGCTTTCAGCAGCTCTGGAATCACAAGGAAGAAGACTGGAACTTGCGTTTACTACAGAAGGGCTTCGCGTCAGCGAAGAAGTGGGTTCGCTGAAGGCAATTGTACAGGGATTGCGGATGCAGGTCAGTTTTGGATATTTTCCCTGTGATGTCTACGCTCCTCCACGGACCGGGATTTGTTATTCTGGGGCACCCCATTCATTTACCCTGGTGCGCCATTCCTTGTAGGTTTACCCTATAACCTACAAGGGGTCATCCCCGGTCGACGATTTCTACGTGCACGTTTGTGCGAACCACTTCATTTTTCACACGATTTGAATTCGTCTCGCTAGATGATGGCAGCACCGCCTCTCTCGCAACGCTGGAATTTCGGCGGCGAGGGCGAGTTTCTCCGTCTTGTTTCATCACGTCCTACCTCCGTTTATTCAGGGCAGAGTCTTTTCTATGCGTTTCGTGGTTGTTGAAGTGTTTGACTGACGATGGGGTCTTGATTCCAGGTACATGCAATAATGATGGACAGGAACGCATTGGTTACCGGAAGAATCGGCGGTGCCCTCAACGCGCCTTCCAATCTTGGCGGTCGACCTCAACAATTTCCTGGACCAGGAGGTACGGCGAACGAAGAGGACCCGAACGAAGATCAAGGGCTTCATATGCCTGAAGAGATTGGACCTTCACCTCGATTCATGGAAGGATATTACGGTAGCGGTGGGCTGTGGGGGTTCCCGTCCCAACAGCCACTTCCTCCAGGTGCCGCGATGCCAATGATGGGACCGAATTTTCCGATCGGACCTCCTCTACATCCAGGTGTACGATTCAATCATATCAATCAGGGTGGAGCGGTGGTTGGAGGGGGGGTGCACCCCGTGGGAGGTTTACCAATGGGACCGTTGTCCGCGCACCACTTGTATATGTCACCAACTGCAGGATCTGGGCCTAAGTTGTGAGGTGGTTTTCCGCGTCCGCCCACCAAATTTAGGATCCTTGGACCGCTACGCGTGGCGGTTTTGTTGGTTGATATGATCAGATGCCTGCTTGATACCTGGTGTTGGACACCCACAGAGAGCGCTGGAATGCATGGAAGGACGGTTTTCCGATCCGGATCTTTGACTTGAAATTTTCGTCCTAATTTCCCAGTAGCCCGGGAAACAAGTTTAGATACACAAGATATTTGCATTCACTTGAGAGACTGGTTTTTATTTTCTTTCGGGATGCGTTTCCCGCGTTTTGTGGTGAGGGGTGCTATACGATTACCCGTACTAATCGATCGAGGGGGGGCCGCGCCGGTCACCGTCCTGGTGGTAACGATCGTTCCGATCCATTTAGCGAGCCCCTGTCGGCGATCTTCGTTTGTTGGCAAGGGCGGGACCTCCCTACCCATACATTCGACGCCACGAACGTGGACGCGGAGGGCTGGCCTTTTTTCGGTCAGGGAGCTGGGGGGACGCCAACTGCTCAGCGCTCTCGGGCCTCCGTTTACCGGTTGGAAGCACTGAAATTTGCGGTTGCCAGCCGCGCCGTTCGCGGGTACGTGTAAGTTCGCAGCTGCCGCTGCGTATGCAGGTGAGAAAATCCCTAGCATCACACAAGTGTCGATTTGACCGAATGTTCGAATGCTCCTTTCGCCGCCCCGACCACTTTTTTTCTCTTTCAGTCGGGAACAGATTCGTAACGTCATAGTAACGCGTTCGCCCGGGAGCATTCAGCACCACTGTGATATACAAGCGGATGAGTCCCTACGAGCGAGTCTTCACGAGATGCTTGAACGTGGGTCGATAGGGAAGAGACCAACAACGGAGACAATCGAGGCTTCAATATTCAATGTTTAACCGGTAAAGCCCGTAGGGTATGTATACGAGCGACCCTCCTCTCACTTTCGTTTCCGCGGTAGTGGTCGGAGCCGTACGCGACAACTGCTCCGTGCTTACTTTCGCGGGTGACGATCTCGCATGGGTGCCCGGGCCGAGAGAGGTGTTCATCTCTGTCACCCTCTCTCGAGGATCCGGGGGTCATGACTCCCAGCGCAAAGTTATCTGACCGCTCTGTGTTCATGTCGAGGAGACTGCTGAGGGCATGGAGCGAGCTCGACGTGAAACATGGGGATGGAGGTGCGAGGTTATTCTTCGGCCCCCCCTCCTCTCCATCGGTTGATTGTCGATGCGCGGTGGCTGAAAAGATCTGATGCCCCATACCGCGGATCTTGAAGATCTAGTGAAGATGCGTCATCCGAAGAAGGGATGGAGGGGGTGACCGGTGACCGGTGATGGATCACACACGATGCACGATGGTCTCTCGAGAAACATGTCAAACCCAATCGAAAATCCTAGGATACACGTACCACGCTAGGTCGATTATGGGCCATCCATCCCTGGATCCGAACCCTACGAGGGTTAGTCCGTTGCCACGTCTGTCACCCTCCAGAGCTGAAGCGCTAACGCGCGTCGAACTACATCTGTCGTATAGCCACTGATATGTATCGATACCCTCCCATCACTGAACGATATCCCGAAGTTTAGGATTACGGGAGAAGAAGCTACGGAGTAGGAGTGGCCGGAGGAGGGGAAGAGTGAAATCGGACAGTGACACCTATCCATCACTGGCCAATCAATTCACCAAAACCACAAATCACCAACCGCGCAGAAAAAAAACAAAAACAAAAAAATACCGAAGACAAAAGGAACAGAATGGTAAAAACCCCCGCGCGATGTCATCATTTTGGATTTTCTGTCAAAAGACCGGGCCTCGGTGGAAATACTTTATCGCTGTGCGTACTCAGATACTTCTTCCGTCCTTCTGCTTCTCACCCGGAAGGTTCCCCAGCGCTCGTTTTGGGAGGTTGGAACTCACGAATTTCTTCTCTCTTCTTTCAAACTTTCAGCAGAGAAAGAAGATGGATATTACGGTTTGGCCCTCTATCCTGATAGGCCGTTTTCGCACGCCATTTTGTGACGGCGCGTATTGCATTCTATGTATAACCCCCTCGATCGATGCCAACTGCAGGGAATTCAAAAATCGGCGCTATACGAGCTTGGACGCCGACCTGGTCGGGCTTCTAGCCTTCAATGTCTCACCGGCACCATCTGACCCACACAACCCTCCCATCAGGACGTAATCGTAGAGTACTTGGCTGATCTGCTCAACTCGATGGTTTGCGCATTAAAAAAGAGGGACCGGAGAGGGTACTGTACATGATCTTTTTCTTTTCATTCTCGCCCAAAAAGGAGAAAAGGACAGGAACACGGAGAGAGAAGAAGGAGGAGGAGGTTCAGCAGATAGGGTGGACAGTGGAAGGGAAGGGCACCCAATATAAAAAAGAATAAGAAAGAAGAGGGTTAACGCGTTTCTGTAAAATACGTAAAAAGCCGGATTAAAACAATCAGGTCTAATGTAATGTATAAGAGCAATAGGCTATTTGGTGGAGGAAAGCGAAAGAGGGAGAGGCAGGGCAGCAAGGGGGGAAAACCTTTTGAACCATAGAAAACGGGATGGTGGGATATCATCATAACGAGCGGTCGTCAGCGTCGAAGTGGGAGGGAGAGAGAGGCGCGAGTCGGTGCACCGATGAATAGAGCAGAGAGAGATTAACACGACGGTATAGTAGCAAGGGGATCGCATCTGGTGGCGGATAGGGAGAGGGAAATAGAAGCAAAGAGGATCAGCCCCACACGTTTGATGCGGGTCGAGAAATCAACAAATATATACTGCAAATTCAGGATAGGGTAAGCGGCTCAGGGTACGGGGGGAGGGGGAGCGATTGGGATCAACGAAGGCAAAGGGACGGTCCGTTAGCGAGAAGGGTGGTTCCAACAACAACATTGACAATAGACAACATATCTTACGAGAGCACCCAACTGTGCGACCAGAGGCGGGACAGGTGGGAGAGTGCGAGCGGAAGGAGAGATTAGGCGGCAAGAGCGACTGTCATTGTCATGTCATACAGTTGCCTGGTGTGAAGTTCCAAACCGATATGCTGCGATATCGGCAGCAGTCGACTCCGAGTTAGTGTACACAGGAGATACAATGGGCGTAGGGTTCGTGAGTCCACTATGGGACGGACCGTTCCCGTACGTTGGAACGGTGAAGTGTCCAACCTTGGAAGTAGCGTCGAAAGCGTCGTTATAGATCGAATACGAACCGGCCGAGTACTGGCTCTCGTAGTAGGACCCCCCGACGTTGTCAATGAGAGGAGCGTTCTCGAGGCTCGGAGGGGAAATTACAGCATTCGTCATGGTCCTGGGGCCTTCAGTATACCTCTCGGTGCGGTCCTTGAGGTGAGGATCAGTACGAAGAAGCAGAGGAAGGGAGACCCTTTGGCTACTCACATATGGAATCGACCCGTCGGGGCTGGTGGTGGACAGAGCCGAAGCTAGCTCGCTGGTCAATGAAAACTGGACAGGTTTGGTAGATGGATGAGGGCTGCTCCCGTCCGAGCTGGAAGACGCATAGGTGGTATTGACCCCCGGTGTGTTCTCGCTACTATGGACTTGCTCCGGTGATCTGTTCGAATCCGTTGGAGACGCAGTAACGTGTCCATCAATCCCCAAATTTGAGAAGTGATCCAAAACACTACATGTGACGGAGGTTAGCAATTGGCTGCGCAAGGAGAGAAAACGGGACGCCTACTGCGATTGACGTCGGGAATGTGGATTGAAACCGGCTGGGTACTCATCGACGCTTCCGGGTTCCGAGTAGAAGGCACTGGTGATGCTCGACTCGCTGTCGGCGAGAGAGGCGATCGAACTGAAGCGGGTCGCAAAGGCACCATACGAAACATTGGGAGACACCTCCTCTTGATCGGCATCTGCGACGGATGGGAAAGAGTAGCTGTTGAGAGCAGCCGACAACTGCTCTGGTGATTCGCTGGTGCTCGGGGAAGGGGCTGGGGGAGAGGCTGTGGAATCGCCAAAGGAGAAGTTTGGGTTGGGCAATGGACCCGGAATTGGTTCGGGAATCGAGCGTGATGGTGCGGAGTACAGCCCATCGTGATATCTGGAGGTGAATATGGGCGCGGAATGTTTGATAGACACAGGCGCGGTATCCATCGAATGGGGTGTTCCCTGCGAGAATATATATGGCATAGATGCACGGTGGGAAGGGGTCGGGCGGTAGCTAGGAGCAAGGTGTCCGTACTGATCTGCCGCTTTAGCTCCTGGCAGCGAGTTGGACTTTGCACTCCCGTGAACGCGATGTCCCCGGACTGGGCCAGGGCCTGGGTACAGATTGTTACCTCCACCATTGTTGGCGGCAGCGGCCAAATGAGCATAGGGGTGGGCTGCGAGTCTACTGACATCTGTGCCCAAAGAACCACGCCGAGAAAGGGGATCAAAAGTTGGTTGTATTCTGTGGCGCGAGTAATCATCAGAGGTCGAGCGAGTGATGATTGGAAGCGAACCCCTGCGAAGGTTGATGGGGTGGTTGGGGTCTGACAAGTCGTATCGAGCGGAGAGGATGGATGGGATTGCGGACTGAGGATCTTTGGGCAAATCGAGACCGCCAACAGTAGGAGGAGAAACAGAAGGAGAAATGGAGGGACGTTTGCTGTCGGTGGGAGTCGAAGGGCTCTGCTGCAAGGAGGCCGAGCCATCCGCGCTAGCACCCTCTCGCAAGTCTGGAGAGTCAGCTGATAGCGATTGAGGTTGCTGGAGTTTAGCGGCAGCCTTTTTGGCCAACGTCTTTTCTTTCGCCCTCCTGCATAAAAATCAAGAAGAAAAAAAGGTGGGGTGAGGACTGATCAAGGAAGATGGGGGTGAAATGCGGGTGCACCTGTTCTGAAACCAGACCTGTGGGTTGACAGGATATACACGTAAGAAATGCGGGGATAAATGCGGGGAGCAAAGACCAGGGGACTGACCTGTACGCCTCTGGGTGTCATGTCGAGCTGTTTCGCGAGATTCGCACGCATAACGCCATTCGGTTTCTTGTCATGGGCAAAGGTCTGCTCAAGGATCTCGAGCTGGGCCTGAGTCGTTCTCTTGCGATGCTTGATCTCGTTGGGAATATAAGGATAAAACTCTCTAAAGTCGACGAGAGAGGGATCTGCGCCTGGGGGAACGAGATTTGGGGGGCACGAGTTGGGGAGACCTGGATAGTCGTGCGAGTTGTCCATGGCTGGGTGATGGACTGGGTCGGGGGTAGGGAGTGGAAGAGGGCGTCGGCTGGGGGAAGAGGGAGGAGGAAAGAGAAAGAGGTCGAAAGGGGGGAGGGTGATGAAATAAGAAAGAAGGAAGAATGCGATATAGGGAGAGAGGGAGACGAAGGAGAGCGAGAGAACTGATATTCCAAATTCCCGCGCGGACGGTTTCTGCTGTCAGGAACGGTCAACTGAGCAAGATCCCGCCAGTCTGTTTCTGGAAGTCGGCACCCGTAAGAGCGGTAGTGTGGGCGATCCCTGCTCAGTATTTTCTCTTTAGTTCCAGGATATCGCTATGACGCTGCGCCCCAGCAGAAATCCCAAAAGAAAAGGAAAAGGTGGAGGGAAATGTTTTGCGCGAAAACCCCTTTCCCCTTCCCATCACGGAGATCGCCTCGAAACACCACAGCTGATGTGACAACAAGCCGCAGCCTTTCCTCTCTCCATCTCTCCCCAAGTTACGGTGAATCCCTCCTGTCTATCTATCAATTTCACCCAATCCTCACATCCGTCGACGGGCACCCTACATCAGCATATATGTAAACAGCAAACCTAACCGTCGCATGGGACAGACCAGAGTCCAAAAACGTCATGAGTGTGTAAGTACTAGTAAACAAAATCGACAGAAAACATAACATGGCAATAAACAATATCGTTGGCGTAATGATGGACAGTGAAAGAGGAAAACATAGCCCGGAACCTGAGAGAGGGTGTGGACAGAAAACAATTTATGCAAGAGTAAACGACATCGAGGGTTTGGCAGGAAAAAGCCATGAGGGAGTGTACAAGAACAATAAGTAGATTGAAGGACGAAAGGGAAGTAGCCAAAATAGTCAGTAGCAGGTTACACGTGCACATGCAAGAAACAGAAGAGGAACAGCGTCGACGCGATGATGACGGCACATACAACGGTACCACCAGGCCGGCTGGCCAATACCTCCGTCGCCTTCGAAGGTAGATTCACGGACTCAGGTCCATTGGTTCCCCGTAATCTTTGCTACTCCTCCCGAGAATAGTTCCCAGGAAAGAGTCTGGAACGCTGGCCAACGGGGATCCACCAAATGCTGGTCCACCCGCACGTCTGGCACTCTCCATCGCGTCCCTCGTGCGAGAGACCACGACATGAGACCGAACTTGATGGACGTCCAACCGGTTCGTCGGATTAGACCGCATCATGCTCTTGATCAGCTCCAGTAGTTCGGGACGGTCGTCCAATTCAACCTGCTCAAAGTTGTCTTGTCGAAGGTTGTGCCACGCTTCGCCCCTGCCAAACGCAGCAACCATCAGTCTCATCAACCCACGCATTCAAAAGCCAATCGCAGATCATCGCCGCGACAGGCAAAAACGGAAACTCACTGTCCCGGTACGACAATGTTCGCCGCAGTCTCGAGGATGGTCACCCCTAATCTACAAACGACGCCGAATCAATTAATAAAACCCGTAAGAATCAAGAGAAAAACAACTAACCCAAAGATGTCAGCCGCTTTGCCGTACCTGCCCTGCAGGACTTCTGGTGCCATGTACTCTTTGTCACCCTCGCGCTCGAACCCCCCCGCAGACGACCTTGGCCAGATCGTTGCCATCCCAAAGTCTCCAATCTTCAGCCTGCCTTCCGCGGTCATGAAAATGTTCGCCGGCTTCAGATCGAGGTGGAGAATCCCGTTGTCGTGGATGAACATCATGCCCTGTTTACGCCATAACATAGGAGAGAAATAAACCCCAGTGTCGGAGAAACGCCACAACGGTAACGAGGCACGCACCTCTGTTAGCTCTGCCAAAATCTTCCACACCCGAGCTTCATCCAGTCTTGGGAATTTCCGTCCGTAGTCCCACAGGAATCTCCCAAAACTCCCGAGCGCACAAAGTTCTGTCTGGATGAACAACAAACTGTCCTGCTCCCAGCTGTCGATGTATCTCAACACGTTTGGGTGACCACGTCGTCCTGCCGACGCTTCAGTGAGCTGCTTAAGAATGTCGACTTCCTCTCGCAGACGCAACCTGACAACAGTGACATCCTTAGCCTGTCGTATCACAACGGTAAATAAAGAGAACCACACACCGATGTTTCACGCCCTCGATAGGTTTCGACTTCTTGATGGCGTATGTCTTGTCGTCCTTTGCGCTTATGGAACCAAAATCATCGTCAGCCTTTCGTCGGACCCCGAGCACACGACCAAATTCTCCACTTCCGAGGTCTTCATCGAGCACGTCAAATTCTCGTTCAAACCTTCCAGGACACTCATCACCAGACACCACCGGCTGGACGTATCGGACGCACGTCCGCTGTTTCAACGGACTTGGTCCAATTGGTCTTCGTCCCGACTTCAAGAACCGTGGCGAAGTCGGAGAAGTAACCGTAGAGTTGGACGACGAAGAGGCAGAGCGCTGGTCATTAGACAATCGCCCAGGTTTCGAGACAGAAAGCTGGAGGTTGGGAAAACGAGGAGGGGGTAGGTGGAATCCATCTACAATCAAATCTAGGTCAGCGACTAAGAAGGGCCATAGGCCGAGACGATTCGATACCTTTGTCTTGCGGTCGCGTTGGGGTTGCACCGGCAGAGGTATCGCTCCCACTTGATATGGTCGAGAATGCACCACTGCTACTCCTTCGCATCAACCAATGAGTGCGTCCAGTCGAAGACTTGGTGTTCTTGGGATTTTCTCTTGGCCGACCAAGCCCTAGACCGGCGTATTTGGTTTCCTTCCTCTCCGTTGGGCTATCCGCATCCCCTCCACCAGAGAGGGCAGGGAAAGCCGCAGGTAGACTCTTCCTGGGCTTTTTGCTAGGGCCGGACTTCTTTCCCCCACCTCTACCAGGAGGCGGAGCGAGGTAATCAAACTCCTCCGAGCCGATCTTGCGGGTGAATGCGCTCTGCCAAGGTCGCTCGACAGCGAAGTGTGTTGTCTTCAACTTCTTGACGGGTGTATCAGGCATCCGCTTCGAGCCATCTTCCTTGCCATGCACGGGCTTGGTGCTTCCTGTTAGCAGGCGCATGATAAAGGCATCGGCTTCGGAACGAGAATGCGCATCCGGGTCGTTATCGAGGCCAGCTACGAGTGGGCCGTCACGGGATGGCCAACCAGATACTTGGCTGGGGTATATTGGCGTCACGATACCATCACCGCTGTTGATCGTGCTCAGCGAAGTGGATGCCCCAGGCATTCCTGGAATCCGATCGTCGTCGCTCTCGAATAAGACCGCTGAATCTCGAGGCTTGTACTTCTTTGGCAAGAAAGTGATAGGGTTTCGCGGACGTGAAGGAGTGCTGTCGATCACCGTGAAGGCGAACGAGGAATCTGATGGTCCACTGAAGAAGTCGTCGATGTCGGTATCTTCCTCGCTGCAATTTGGAAGAGGGTTGAAGGGAGGAGATTTGGAAGGTGTCGCTTCCCAGGTGGCACGAATGTCATTCCCAGAATAAGTGTGCCGAATTCCCACCTTGACTTGCGTTCGGTGAGTAGAATAATTGGACCGCAAGGCAGATCGAGTGGGAGATTTCGCCTCAGGCCCAGGGATCGAGGGTCCAAAAAAAAGAGAAGCGGAACTGTTGCTAGTGTGACGCTGGATAGGTCGTCTCACGGCAGATTGAGACTGTGTCCGTGAGCGAGGACCGGCACCGGCCTGAGCACGGAAGAGGGAAACCGGGGATGGAATGTCGGTGGACGAGACCGAGGACGTTGACCCATGACGGGACCGTGAGTGGCTAACCGAGGGGAAGGCGACCGCTCCTCCTGTGGGTCGCTTCACAGTTTTGGATGTTGACTATAGCCATCAAACATGAGGCATTGTGATGGGCATGTCATACAAACGAAAACACTCACGTGTACAATGAAAGGAGAGTCGGCGAGATCTTCCAATAAATCGCCCGAGCTAGGCTTAGAACGAACCCTACGCTTTGAGACATGGCCACCGGGAGAAATGTTGGTCGCAATGCCGTCGTTACGGTTGAGCAAGAGTTTGGGTTGATCCAGATCGCTATCGGAATCGCCGGTATAGGCAGCTAAGTTTCCGATTCTCAACTTTGTCATGGTCTCTGCCTGGCGTCTGAGAGCGTGGTCGGTGTCGGCTTTGGTTTGGGGTGTCCTGGAGGAAAAACGGGGTGCTGAAAGTGGCGCAAGCCGGTCAAAGGAGAAGGAATCGGTCGATGAACGAGTGGGTAATGGAGCAGCAGATGTAACTTTGAGCGGCGTAACAGCAGGTTTCCGCAAGGGTGTAGTCTTGAATAGAGGAGCGGGTTTCCGTTTAGCACCGACTCCTGCGTCGGTATGTCGAGTAAACTCGTCGGGGGAATGAAAAAGATTCGACGGCGAATCTTTCACCGGTGTCCGCAGAGGCGCAGAATTGGAGTGGGTTGGAAAACGGGGTGGAGTGGACTGGGGGCCGTGCCTGCCCACCAGGCGCGAGGTCGAGGGCGATGAAAAGAGGTCGTCAGTGTCCATCATGCTGCGAGCTTTGAGCGGAGATGGGGTCACAGTCGGTGAATAACACGAGGACCTGTTGGCTGATCCCAACCGTGGTGGAGTGCTGGCCATCGCTAAGGGCGAGCTGAAGGGTGAATCGCGGGAAAATGAGGATGTATAGCGCTGAGATGAAGAGGATGCAAGCATTGTTTCTAGGTTGAAAGAGGGACGGAAGAATAGAATACTTGAGTTGTGGACCCTTGAGCGTCGTCGTCTTGGACGTTGAAATCGAGGGTGGTGTCGCTGAGAGCGTTAGTGAGTTCGATGTCGGTCCCGCAAAGCGGCGGCGTCGTGGATCGTGGGGTGTGTCGAAGGGCGGCGCGTCGTTTTATGGTCTGGTTAGTGAGGTTGTGCGGATTCGGGGGACAGCGTGGCACCAGAGTCAACACGTCACGTGACCGCGTTTTACTATTCCCGATTAGGAAACACGCGTTGCTATTGTGCGGCTCAGAAAAGAAAGATGATTGCCACAAAGTTGGACTGTTAGGTTCATGGTTGACGCACCAACTGTGCTATGAATTCAGTCATGAGTTTTTCGAAAAATAACCCTTTTGTGAAGAGTCGGGTACGATCCACCTATCGTGCTTCCTCCATGGACACGGCGCCCTGCACGGCTCCGAGCGATTCCCCCCACGTCAAACGCAGTAGCCGATGTTGAAAGGAGAAGCCCCTCTTGTGCCGGTTGCTATATCAGCACACTGGCATGGACGCCCTAAAATGACAAACAGTGTGAGCGGAGCTTTTTGTAGATGCACGAGGTTGACTCGCGGACGAGTTCGATCGGGGTTGCGTGAACACGACTGGACAACGTGTCTTGAAGTCGGCCATACGCGCCGCCACGATCAAAAGCGAGAAGAGTTGAGGTTTTTGTTTGGTTTGGTGGCCATTGCCAAACAACGCCCTTCTTCGCCACCGATCATGCTGAGTGCACAGAGGATGGTCTCCAGCGCCCGCAGGTTCGCGGTGTTCAGAGCATACAGTGATGCCGCTCTCGGTAATAATGGTATAGGACAGGATATAATACAACACCTGTGTCTAAATACCTCGAATAGCCCTACGGTCCCAACTGCTGGCAGACCTTAAATCTGCCATGAAGGTGAGTAGTCGCGAGGCTTTTGTTCCTGACCCAAAGCTTTGGATTCTAAACCCTGCGGTAAACCCTTGGGCAGATTAAGAATACAATGGCCTCTACCACAATACGGGTAAGTCCACGGGCATCTGCTGGCAAGTAACCAGGGACACGCTTCTTGACATGGATCATTCCAGACCGTGCTGGCAGAGGTGTATGCGGCAGACAAAGTCCAGCCAGAAAAAATCCCGGATTCAGGCATCGTCTCACTCCTTCGTAAGGCCGCCCAGAGACGTGTAAGTCCTTTGTGACCCCATTTTGAATTTCTCGACTAACGATACCGATCTGCAACCGTAGCTTGACAACGCGAGCCAATTTGAAAAAGGTGGGAGGGAGGACCTCGCCACGAAGGAGAAGGAAGAGCACGCGTTGCTCGCTTCTTACCTCCCTTCGCTGCTCCCAGAAGCAGAAATTGACAAGATCTTGAAACCAATTGTCGGCGATTTGAAGGCGAGGGCGGAACCGGGTGAATCAAAGAAACTGATTGGTCTGCTCTTCAAGTCATTTTACTCCCAAGTGGAGCGATCAACCGTGGATCCTGGCCTGGTTAAAAAACGAGCAGACGCCTTGCTGGCCGACTCTTGATTGCAAAATACCTCATCTACGAGCTCTTAGGTCTTACTAGCCACATAATACACCTCGTTTCCCAGAGCGTCGAGACTAATAAACATAGAACTGAAACAAATTGGCGACTATGCTGGCATGTATATGACAAAATCTTGGATAACTGATATAGCGATGCGCGAGGACCGTTCGTTTATGGCCTCTCCTCCTGAACAACCTCCCTCTGTTTTCCAGTATCGCGTCCCTGGGTTCTACTGCTTCCCTCGGCAACACTGCCCACGACAGGCCGGACATCAGAGACGGTGCCGTCCGAGTTGGGAAGTGTACTCCTCAGCCTGGTCAATTCATCAACCAGTCGATTCACAACCTCATCCACGCGATTCAGAACCCTTAACCTCTCGTCGATTGCCTCCCGCGTCACTCGATCCCAATTTCTCATCTCCTCTTCACTCAATGTGCTGGGTAATTGTCCAAGCAACTCGTCAAGTGTGTTGCGTCGAGAACCTTGATCAGCACCCAAGCTGGAGGAAAATGTTGGAGGCGTTGGGTAACCCTGCACGGAAGGGTAGTAGTAAGGAGGCAAAGGTCCTGGAGGTCTGGGGGATTGTGGATATCGCATGTATTGGGTCGTGGGGGTCGGCGAGTTGAAGACAAAACTCGGAGTAGAAGGGAAGGTCGTGGGTGTGGGGCTGAAGTCCGTAAGCGGTAAGAGTCGAGGAACAGTCGTTGAAGAATTCGGGTCAGCAGAGGCGGACGATGACGGGTAAGGCTGGGTGGAGGTGGATGCCTGTGTTTGTGGGATCGTCTGCTGTCCGGAGTGGTTCCGAGTGGTTGTGGGGCTGGTGGTGAAGGGACTCGGCGATGGGATAGAGGCCGTTCCATTAATTGCGGGTGCCGCGGTGTCCCTCGAATTGTTCAAAGGTTGTAGTCCCAAACGACGAAGGGCTGCATTCAAGGTAGCTTCGCGAGTTCCTGCGGATTCCCGAGGAGGGTCCGCTGTGGTGGAATCTGAAGATTCAGACTCCGTGAAGGAACCCGAAGCCGTGTCCGAGGCTGAGGAGGTGGAATCCGAGGCAGACGTGCTCGTGGATTGTTCTAGAACCGGCGCAGGAGTGTCCTGTTCCGCAGGCCGAGGAGGCGGTTGGGCCAAGGGTTGTTGCAGCGGCAACTGCATACCCCATGGATACCAAAGACCGTCTGGGCCGTAGAAACCGGGGAACTGAGGGGGTGGTTGCAACTGAGCGGGAGGTGGGTGACCCCATGGGAATGGCGACGCTGGCATCTGCTGTTGATTTCTGACAGGCTGTTGACCCCACGCAAAAGCTAATGCACCATTCTGCACCCCATTGACTCCGTTGCCGGCGTTCCCGAACTGACCTGGGACGAGAGGAGGTTGGGCAGCGGCGTTGAGGAATCTATTGAGCCAGTTAGGTGGTTGTTGTCCCCCAGCGTCCCCTGGGAGAGCTGGGCCGCCAAAGAATGGTGCCGGTCGTGCGGCAGGCTGTGGCTGGGGTGGTGGATTACGTTGTGCTTGCTGACCCGCGCGAGGTTGTGGGGTAGACTCTAGCACGGTACGACGACTTTGAGGAGTTAACATACGTTCTGGCTATTCGAATATTTTTGAACGTACCAAGTAGGACAGTTCTGCTGTCGTTCAAGCCATGATCTGAGACAATTGAAGTGAAAGATGTGCCCACACGGGAGTTTCTTTGGCGTGGTGTTAGGTCCGGCTTGTCTCTGAACTTGCGGGTGGGGGAGTGCAAGTTCATCGCGGCAGATAATGCAGGTCCTATCCGACATGTCGCCCAGCTCAGCCTCCGTGGCATTAGGATACCGACGATCCATATCCCGCGTAGCCGAGAGGTATCGAGTAAGTGCGCGGAATCGTGTGACGAACGAGCGAGCGGTGATGTATACGTCTCGAATCATGTTCAAAGGAAGGCCGTGCTTCACGACTATCAGCGAGAAGAACAGGAGGTAGGTTGTAAGCTTCATGAAATCTATGGTACGCAAGCATGAGATCCCAAAACTGAGGACAAGACGTAGCCCACACACCTGTGCAGAGTTCGATATAAAATAGATACATCGACTTGTTTTCCCACGGAGGCGCGGTCTCCCCACCATTCGCCCGCGCGTGGCGGAATTCGATGATGTTGATGCAGTACTTGGAGATAGAATTCAAGGCGCTGGCCAACAGAATTGCGTACTGAGGGTTGGTCAACACCTGGGAAAGACTGAATGCACCGGGGGCGTACCTCATTTGCAAATAGAACCGTTCCGCCAACACCTTCCGTGAGTATAGTGTTCATTGCAACACCAAGCGCTACAACATCGACCGTGGCCAGTATGATAGACAGCACGACCATTCGAACGTGAAACAGAACACCCGGACCGGGATACGGTATTTGGTCCATCTGGATGGGGGTTAGTCGTCTTCGAGAGAATGCCGTACTTCGGAAACCACTCGCCGATTCCATCCGGTCGCTCATCAACCAATGGAAGCACTTAACAAACAGAAGAAACCCGAACATGATGGCGAATGGAATATCGAATTCGTCGCGGAAGATTGTAAAGGCCAGCAGAGACTCTGTAACGAACATCCATGTTTGGTCGTACAGCCGCTACGGATAAGTTTTTAACGTCGATACCCCCTGAAATGCCTAGGAATCATACCTCGACCTCACGCGGTTGGAGCTGCCCGAAGAAGATCTTTTGCAACACCTTGCCACTCACGAGAGCCAGCACCACGCAGAAGTTGGCAAGGAACTGAACGATCGGGGTTAGGCAGGGGTGTCGTCGACACAAACAAGAACGCACCAGAACGCTCCGCCCACTCCGACCAAGATAAACAGCGACCGAGTAGAAGTTTGAGTAGTTCCGGCAAGCGTTGACGATCACAGCCACAACCGCAATCGTACTGGCCAGAGCGTATAGCGTGAACCTCTGAGCGGTAACCACGTTAGCTAGTGGCTGCACACGTTGACGTAGCAGATCGTTAAATGGCATCGTGTCGGTTCAGCCCCCTGGATCGCGCAGGGACTCCCCGGAGTTGTTTGGGTTCGAACTTGTGGGAAGCTAAGCATATGTGATGACGACGTGTCACCGGTCCACCATGCGAGCTTTCCCACGATCGCTTACACCTCCCCCGGCGGGCATGCAGAGGCAAACAGTGGAGGAAGAGGAATCATCATCCGAGTCGACTCCCTACTCATTCCTACTATCACTACACAGAAATTAGTGGAATTATATACGCATCTTCATAACTCTCGTTCGATGCCATTCGTGATAACTTTCCAAATAGGCGGGTGCGGCCCGGTGATTGTAACCCTGACCCACGTCCAGGTCGTGAATGCCGTCGCTGTCGCAACTAGGGGCAGGTTTTAAACCGTGGGAACATGCCACGAGGGAGTACAATCAAGGTCTGTCCCAAAACGACCAAGAAAAAGTGTCGTGAACCTGGATCGAACAGGTGACCTGTCGCACTGAGACCGTTATTTGCCTTGGTCCATCACCCCCCTGAGCTATCGCGGCTGGAAAGCCGAGTTCCCTCGAACGCACGACTACGGTCATCCTCCGGAGCGGGCCGAATTGAAAGCAACAAACTTTAACCCAAGGGGCCGAGATCGTTTGAAGGGCCCGAATATCGGATGCGAACTATAGTGCACAGACGGGAATCCTGTATTGGGTTTTGCCCGTGATTATCGCTCATTTGCTGCGATCTCCCCTCGCGAAACTCGCTCCACACATCATAGCGGGGCCATTACGGTCGCCGCTACCTTATAGATCAGAGGCTAGATGATGGTTGTGGTGAGACGTAGCGAAGGGCCGCTGGACACCTCGGCCACTGGGTTACTGGGAAGACCCCAGGAGTTCCAGCATGGACAAATGACAACGAAGTTCGTGATCCCTGCAGGGTGGGGCGTTAGGAAACACGACGATGACACCAACTGAATGGCCCGGATGCAGAAGATGAAGCTAAAGCTCGTGATACACGCGTTTGATAAAATCTGATAAGCCGCCCATAGCTCCCTGAAAACGAGGCGAGGGGGCATGGTGGAGGCGGGTGACCCCGCCACGTGTTGCTTTACGTTAGGAACCAATGTCCTCCAACAAACCAAACCCACTTCCACTGGGAGAAGTCCTCCGGGACCTCGCAGTCTTACGTGCTTCGGATGTTGATCTGTCGGACGGGACGACCTTCCCAGATGCAGAGTCCACCGATAGCGCGGATGAAGCTGACGGCACCCAAAAGTCGGTCCAGCAGTCTTATCAATTCGTGAAGGAGGCGAGGGAAGTGCTAAAGGTCCACCAACGAGGTGATCTCGATAAGCAGGTGGACAAATTGGGCGTCTTGCGCAGCAAGCTGGAAGAATTGCGAGGCGGAGCGCGGGATGACAATAACCAAAGGTTAGTCTTTTGGTTCCGCCAAGGGGTACATATGCTTAGGTGGCTGACTTGCTGCGGAATTTTTACTGGTCGTACTCAGCGACGACCAGATGGGATAAGAAAGCGAGATGTGATAGCCATTACAAACCCTTTTGTCATAAATAAAGAGTGTTCGGGGGTCCTTCCCCTCCGTCGTCTAATCGGCTCAGTGCCTCGTGTCCGTTGAAAAGGCAGCGGTCCCTACGTCGATCGCCTTTTTCTTCTGGACCGTCTCCTTAACGTCTCACGACCACCACACTCACACCACCCACCACCACCCCGGTGTGTGTGTTTACGACTCCGAGCTTGAGGTCGCCGGCGACGACAACGTTCCCCGTCAGCCTCGCAATGACGTTTGAACCAGCACCACTTCCGCTCGCCTTGTTCGCGGTCAGGGTTATCGCCCCCGCCCTCGTTCTCCTCTCCGCCTTCTTGGTTATTCCATCCAAGGCATCCTCAAGCCCGCCCTCACCAATCACATCGGTGGTTGTCAAGTCCCAGGTGCCCCGTCGGGGACTGATCCTGTCATTTCTCACCCTAGCCTCCTTCTCCTACCTTTCCGATGGCCTCACTTTTGTAGTCTACGCGGTTCTCAACAAATATTGGCCACCCTTTACCGCCATCGAAATCAGTGCTGTTTTAGGGATAATTGCCTACGGCGGGCTGGCAGCTCTCGGAGCGTACAAGGATGTCAACGGCGTCAACGTCTGGTCATTTGCTTCCGTCAAATATGCAATTTTCCTCGCCCTTCTGTTCGATGCCGCACTAGTGGTTTTACTTGCAGCCACGTTTAAATCAGGTTCGTGAGATCCTCCCCCCTTTTTCGGCCGCGTAATCAAACCAATTTTTCAGTGACTATACCCGTGGTCTTGCACATCGCATGCCCTGCTTTCCGCATTCTACTCTTAATTACCCTCTTCTTTGCACTCCATTACCCTCGCGTTGAATTCGCTCCTGTCGAGAACGCTGAAGAACGTGAGACGCAACCCACAGCCTCCAGCTTCTTGATTGCTCCACAACCGATCCATGCTTCGACCGGCCTCAACTCTCTCTCTGCCAAGTATGGAACCTTTGGTGACCGCTCCCTCGCGCCAAGCTCAAATCCATCGACTCGCGCTCCCACCCCGGTTCCACAACACGCTGGTCCGTCCAAGAAGAAAAAGAAGGATGAAGTGACCTACAATCCGTCATGGAGCGAGTTCCGTCAGCGCCTGAAGAACATCACACCCTACCTATGGCCATCTAGGAGCAAGTCCCTTCAGGCGGTTGCTGTGAGCATCCTGATCTTTCGTGTTTGTCGTATGTGCTCACCCCTTCCAGGGTGTCTGTATCCTGTTGTTGGCTGTCGGCCGCGTTGTGAACGTATTCCTCCCCTTAACTCTCGGAAAGCTAGTCAGCGTCCTTGAGAAGGACGATGGAACTTCATTCTGGCCATACCTTCTTACCTACATTGGTCTACGATTCCTCCAGAGCAACGGTGGTATTGGCGCAATCCGTGACGTAAGTTATTGAATCTCAAATGCCCCATTAAATCTTTAACCCCAAATTTTCCCCAGACTCTTTGGGGACCGGTGATGCAATATTCCGATCGTGGTACGCATTTAATTCGTTCCTAATGCTATCACGCGCCTGATTATCCGTATCAGCTATGTCTCAGCTCGCGTTCGACCACCTCCTGAACCTTTCTTTGTCTTTCCATGTGCGTCGCAAGACCGGAGAAGTATTGAGAATTCTGGACAGAGGTGCAGCCATAAACCGCACCCTTGAGGTACGCACTTCCGCGACTGGGATAGATTTCCGCTCACTCATGAATCTGCAGCTCATACTGTTCAACATCGTTCCAACATTTGTCGACATTATCATTGCACTTGTTCTCTTCGCTTTCATCTTCGACTGGACGCTTACCGTTGTCATCGCAATCGCCGCAAGCGCATACAGTGCGTCTGCAGTTTGCAGTTACTAACGTATACTAAACCCGTCCCTCAGTTATCGCCACCGTTGTCTTGACTCGTTGGAGAACTAAGCTCCGCAGACAGATGAACGATAGGGATGTTATCACCAGAGGCATCCACACCGATTGCCTTCTGAACTATGAGACCGTGAAGTACTTCAATGGAGAGCATCACGAAGGTGAACGATACCGCGCTGCACTCGCGGAGTACCAGGCACTTGAATATCGTGTTATCGGTGGGTCACGTTTTCGAAGTGTTTGTCATACCCTCACCCTGCCTCCAGTTTCACTCAATCTGCTGAATCTTGTGCAAAACCTTATCCTCGTATGTCTAACTCCAGACTCAATCCTTTCTCCGGTCTGACCACATCAGACTCTTGGTTTCCTCGTTGGATCGATTCTCGTGGCCCTGCGAGTCACAAGCGGAGACAGTTCCGCCAGCGATTTCGTCATCTTCATCGCATACCTCGTCCAACTTTACGAACCCTTGAACATGCTCGCCTCCATCTACCGCTCCATTAACACCGCCCTCGTGGACACCGAGAAGTTGCTCAAACTGCTCAACGAACCTGTTGGTATCAAAGATAAGCCCAACGCTCCGGATCTCATTGTCACTAATGGAGAAATCGAGTTCGGTTCGTTGATCCCCTCAGTACCCAATCGATACGTAACTTACTCCTTCCATGCCCTCATCCAGACAATGTCAGCTTCTCATACGATGATCGCGTCATTGCTTTGGACAGAGTCTCTTTCAAGGTCCCCAAGGGCTCATCTGTTGCTCTTGTTGGAGGCTCCGGCTCTGGGAAGTCTACTATTCTACGGCTCCTTTACCGGTTCTACGATCTTAAAGAAGGCCAAGGAAGAATCTTGATCGATGGTCAGGATATCCGGGATGTCACTCAGGCCAGTCTGAGGAAAGCAATCGGTGTCGTTCCGCAAGATAGTATCCTGTTCAACGCGAGCATCAAGTACAACATTGGTTATGGCAGGCTCGGCGCCTCGGACGAAGAAATCGTAGCTGCGACGGCGGCCGCTCAGATGCACGAAAGGATTTTGAGCTTCCCCGACGGTTACGAGACCAAGGTTGGAGAACGTGGTGTCAGGTTGAGTGGTGGGGAGAAACAACGTGTGGCTATCGCCAGGACCCTGTTGAAGAACCCGCCCGTTCTTCTGCTCGACGAGGCTACTAGTGCCCTCGATACTTCTACGGAGAAGGACATTCAAAAAGCTTTGGAAGATTTGGCCCAGGGGCGTACTTCCTTGTCTATCGCCCACCGTCTCTCGGTACGTTATCACCTAGTTCATCCCTCCCGCACGTGCTGATCACATGCACACTATGTTCAACAGACCATCGCTACTGCCGATCAGTAAGTTCCCTTCTAGCCCCTCGATAGTGCACTTGCTTATGTACTCTACAGGATCCTGGTTCTAAAGGAGGGTTCCGTGATTGAACGTGGAAACCACGCCGAATTGCTCGCTTCGAGTGGCCCGTTTGCGGAAATGTGGAACGATCAGGTCTCTGCTTCCGACGCTGCCTCCACTGTTGCAAAGCGGCAGTCCGTGGTTGCTGGTTACGAGGTCGAACAGGACACTACAACCGCGCAGGACGTGGCCGAAAGCGGAGATGCAGCAGAATACGAGGTCAATCACTCTGGTGTCGGTGCTAACATCAAATTGGCTGAGAATAACCCCAATGCCCCCGCGGATTTCCCGACCACCGATCATGACCAGGAGGTGGAGGTGCCTGCTAAACCTAAGCGAGAGTCTGTCGTGAAACATAAACCGTCACAGCCAACCACATTCCCCACCACAGTTGCCTTCCCTGGTTCTGGCGACACAGAATCTCGTGACACCCCATCCATCGCAAATGGGTCCCGCCCACAAAGCCCAGGAGTAACGTTCGAACCGCAGTCCCCACCATCTAGGAACGAAACTCCAGACCCGGATGCAGAGCCAAAGAGGAAGCGCACTGCTTCACAGAACTTTCAGCGTCTCGGTAGGAGAATCTCGATTGGGACCAGAAGGGCCGGTTCTGCCCTAGCAATCCCGATCCAGAACATCCCCGGTTTCAAGCGTGAAGGAACCTCGACCTCAGCCAACAAGGATGAGCCCGTCACAGATCCACCCGTCACTGGAAGCCCATCACCGAGCTTGAACGATGCTGCGAAGGCGAAGAAGCTGAAGAAGGAGAAGCGGAAGACGCTTGGTTGAAACACGCTCGGAGCGGCGTTCCAGTTAGTGAATTCGCATCCCGGGCTCTTATCATTGTTTTTGTATATGGTCGATTCACCTGTTTTCCCCATTCTCTCCCGGAGTCCCATTCCCGTACACAAGTACAGCATGTTATCCCCCTGTGTTCGATCACATCCGTCTCTCTTGTCGCCGTTACCGAATTCGATGTAGTCGGCTCATCACACATATACTTTCGTGCTTGTCTTTTCGAATCGCTGTTGATGTTTGTATGTCTCAGTCGAGACACGGGACTGAATACTGAGGAGAATAACAAGGACAAATAACAATTGCCGGAGTTTGAATGAGAGAATATAAACCTTGCGAGTGGAATCGCCCTCCTCCTCTCCTCTCTTTCCTTACCCCCACAACTCACCCTCAGTGTCCCATCTGTCCTTTGCTTTTGGTATTAGCTTGAGGTACGAGAGAACGCCGATAGTCATGTCTGCAAAATTATATGTTGGGTCGGTTGTCTCCTCTCTCATCGCTACCCTATCTCCCACTTTCCGATACTGATTGCCTTGCCTTGTTTTTGCCCCTGACTCAATCCGTCGTCTCCTTTCCCTATCCCCCTGCCCTCGTCCATGATTAACTCTCCTTTCATGTTGCTTGAACCGTTATGCTCGTGTGTGCGTCTCGGTTTTTGACAATATAGAAATTTGAGCTGGAACACTACCGATGAAACATTGCGCGGTGTTGGTATATTCCAACGCGTCCTTCCTAAATTCGTGCCCTGATCGTGTTTTGTTTCTTGATCGCTCGTGTTGGCTCCCGTCCGCCCGTCCCGAATGCTGTCTCCGATCCGTCGTTATCTCTGGATCGTCCTTGCAGGCCTTTGGAGAGTTCGGCAACGTTGTTGATGTGTGTACCGATTTGATCTCATCCGTTGTTCTTCATGCTCGTTACTCGTCTCTATCGTGGCGCGCCATTCGAGGATGATCTCGAAGTGGAATATAGTGCACCGGGGAGTGATCGGAGCTTCTGATCAATTCCGCTTTGAGGGGTGATCTATCAAGGTCTGGACGGGGTCGCTGATTGTCTTTCTCTTCCTATTAGTCAATCGTGATGCGCGATCGTGACACCGGCCGCTCTCGTGGCTTCGGTTTCGTCACCTTCGGATCCAGCACAGAGGCTGACTCCGCCATCGCCGGCCTCAACGAGCAGGAGCTCGATGGCCGTAGGATCAAGGTCAACCTTGCCAACAGCCGCTCTGGTGGAGGCGGAGGAGGCGGAGGTTTGTTCCCCCGCCATGCCATTCATACGCTATCTCAACTCACTCACTACCAACGTTATAGGATACAACAGTGGAGGAGGATACGGTGGAGGCGGGGGCGGAGGCGGAGGCTACAATTACAACCAAGGTGGTTATGGTGGTGGTCAGCAAGGTAGCTATGACCATGCATCTTGTGTTCAGGCCTATCAACTTACACTCTTCCGGAAGGAGGCGGGTACCAGCAGGGATACGGTGGATACAGCCAGGGATACTGAAGTCAGCCTTCCTTTCTACCAGTTGTCTTTGGTGCTGACGAGCGAATCCGCTAGGTCCGAAACCTTTCATCACCGATTCGAGCCGCTATTTCCATCCCCCCTGTATCCTTGAGTCACATTCGTGTCGGGCCCTTGATTGCGGAAAAATATACTCCTAAGGATTCTTGTGTACTACCAGTGCCCCGTCTCGTGTGCATTACCCTTTTCTTCTAACTCACCATGTCGCGTCCCTTTTTACATGTACGTCTATAGCTGTGCGCCCTCGGGAGCACTGCATACTCATCTGTGCCAAAATTCGCGTTTGATCTGTCTCCTTTGTTCGTGCATTGCCACCATCTCACTTTGACTTGCACTTCATCACGCCGTAAACAACCGCATTCTGCCCACGAGGGCCTACTCGGAGAGCGACTCGGACCGCAGGTTAGGTTTGTAAGGATGAGTTCTCATTGTGAGCAAAGAAGAATGCGATGATAAAATGTCAAAAATACAGTTGAGAGCGGGTATCTGTATCCCAGAAACAACAAGGATGTCTATACGAAGAGGGAATAAGGAGGATGGGACGGATGAACGGTGTCGAACGCATGCTGGAAAAAGAGACGGTAACCTCTATATCGGGCACTCCACGTGAACTAGCCCTCGTGTATCAATTTGCTTCAGGTGGTGGGCTATGCACTCCTTCATTTTCTTCGACGACTGGCAAGATTCCGCTGCAACCATGAACCGTACGCTCTTCAGCTTCACGAACCTCGTTTGTGTCAGCGCATTCCAGAACGAGGGCCAATCGAACCGATCGAAATCGTCCGGAGCGAAGATGTCGGTGATCCCGAGGTCAATTTCTTCGACGTGGGGAGAGGATATTTGGGATATCACGAGGGGGATCCATGCGAGGGTACCTATCCCAGCGAAGATGAAGTTGAGCGTCCGGAGGTCCGTACAGTGGGATATAGTCGGGAAAAGATCTGCGTTTCCTGTATTCGGGAGAACGAAGCTAGGTGAGTATGGGCGCTCTACTCTGGAAGTGAATGAAGGGACTAAAAAGTGGGGTCTCGACGGCCGAAGGAGAGAGATGAACGGGGTGAACCAAGAGAGCGGCGTTTTCTGAATCGATCGCTTCCGTCCTGTTCATCTGGAAAAGGGGGGAGACGACGGACTTACCGTCTTTTGAATCCGGCGCTGTCGGGAGGAACGCATACGAAACACTCAAATGGCGCAAATTTGACCCGACAGCCGGTAACAGACGCGTGATGGCCGGACATTCGATGTGTTGTTGGAAAACGACGAGGAAGTCGACGTGGATGCAAAAGCCTTCGGAAACGAGCCAATCTATCACCACCGGCATGTGGACGGATGAGTAGTAGATGATCATGAGGAACTTGAGTTCCGGGCGGGGGACAGAGGGAGGTCTGGGGGTGTACGTGTCCACTTGGTCGAAGGATATTGTATCTATTCGAAGGTTTTCCAGCGAGGGGCATGACCACACGAGTTCCACAAAGCGGCTAAAGTTGGAAAAGTGGCACATGCTGAGCTGCACAACTTTGGCGGTCGACAAGCTGGAGCAGATTTTGGTTAGGAAAGCGTCCTCTCCAAAATCAGCTCCGACGAACATGAGTTGTCGAAGGATTCTGAGCGTGGAGAATATGGGTATTAGAGTTTCCGTCATCCATGTCGCCTCGGCCTCTCTAGAGGTGTCGTTATTCCGGTCTGTTGGGAACTCGACCGTCAGGTCGACTATGCAGGATGTGATGACTGGGGAAGCCTTGAGAAACTCTGCGTAATCGGTTCCGTCACCGGAATAACGCAAAACGACACGGTTCCAAAGGTGAAACCGACTGGCGGGAAGCCATGCCTTGCAGGTGAGGCTGCACGTCTTGAGAGCGGCCCAGTCGTCATGGAGGAAGTCGATTACCCTGTCCGACAGCTCTGGCGGGATGCCAGAGTGAACGAGCGAGGATGGAATTTGTGGGGAGGTAACGTCCACAATGATGGCCATGGCTTGGGTGTCGGGTTAGCACTCGATTGTTGGGGGCTTCATGGAGTGATGGGTATGTACTCACCAGGGGCTGGAATGAAGGTGGGATTTGCGCAGAAGCAAAAAGTGCACTCTCTTGGATGAAACGCTTAGCGAACGCAGACCGGGTTCGCAAAGTGTGCTCTGTTAGAGAGACAAGAGGGGGGGTGAGCCGGGAGGGGTTGGGGAGGATCTGGGGGGGAGCGAGGGGGAGAGAAGGCTATCGAGCGATAGGCTGTGGGTAGCAAGGAACGGACTGGCTCTTGAAAGACTATGGGGAGAAGGAACGTAAACCATGGTCGGGGTGTTTTGTCGAGGCGTTTGCGTTCGTGAGAATTTAGTCATTAGGATCATGTGCCATCAAGCGAATGATGATTCAGGGATGGGCTCTTGAGCTGAACGCCACAGCATCCGACAGTTGGGATCATCGCACTCACAGCAGTTTCATACGCACAGGATGGGACCCGCAGGCATTCAATCTCTTGCCCGAACGCACATTACGTTACCAATACCCGGATGGACGGTCCTGTTATCGTACAATGATGTCGAATGTGATTCATGCAGAGCCCTCTATCTGTTACAAACACGTCCAGATTACATACAAAACCTCGGGAGAGACTCGCCAGCTACACGAATGAGAGGAGGGTGGAAATGGACCATCCGGGTCTTCCCGTAGCCCCAGCACGACCTTCCCCAGGCTCCATGAAGCTTCAAGTTCCGCAGAACTTTCCGTTCGCTCGATCACATCGCCCCATATACGGCTTTCCCGTCCATAACGGTGGCCAGCACTTTCGTTTCCAAGACCTGGTCAGCGGGTACTTCCATAATGTCTTGCGAGAACACGACGTAATCGGCTCGTTTGCCAGGAACGATCGAACCCAGGATGTTATCTGTGAACGATGCGTAAGCAGGATCGATAGTTATTCCTGAAATGGCCTCAGACATCAGCTATCCCTTGCTCGAAAAAAGATTTAAAGGTCGTGAAAGGGTCTCTTCACCTCTCAATGCTTCTTTGCGACTGATCCTCTGCTCGGGAAACCAACCGCCGGGCCCATGGGGCGATCCCCCGTCGGGAGACACTCGCGTTATCGCAGCATAGAATCCAGCCAGCGGATTTATATCTTCTACCGGCGCGTCAGACCCCAACGTGATCCTAGCCCCTTCGTCGATGATGGATCTGAATGCATACAATCCTTTCACCCGCTCCGGTCCCTACACAAATGCCGTCAACGATTCCGTGAGCTGAATCGAACCAGAATGCAAACAGACACTCACAAGTCGACTCTCAGCGTACCACATGTCACTGATGCTGTATACAAAGGGTTAACGTCGGAAGATCATCAGAAACCTATTACGTCTTCAACTTACGCATGGGTGGGTTGAACGCTAGCGATGACTGAATCGTCCTGTTGATCAACACGAGCGTCTGAGGATGTATAGGTCCGGTAGACTTACCTCCGATCTTTCCGAGCCGAGCCATATCTCCCCTCGTCATGATCTGAGCGTGCTCGAGCCGGGGGCGCAGGGCGGTGACGTTCGTGTTCTTGAGTGCGTTCTCGAAAGCATCCAGGATTATCGCGTTCGCCCGATCTCCGATGGCGTGGATATTCTAAACCAAAAAAATAAAATAAAGTTAACATAATAAACGTGGGCAAAAAGCCACCGGACTGACGACTTGCCACCCGTCACGCAGGAAGTTTGGAATGATCTCGTTCAGAACCTCGGTAGATAGGCGCATGAACCCGCGAGTCTCTGGGTTGTCCGAGTATGGTTCATACAGCTGTGGGAGAAGGGAAAAAAAATTAAGCGCGTTGAGAACACGTCGGAAGCGAACAGAGCCGATGACATACAGCTGCTCCTCCAGATCTTAAAGCGCCTAATCCCTAAAGTCAGCGAACAATCGGATCCTTACGCACATCGGATCTGCTTACCATCGCCGAAGATTTTAACACTACGAGAAGTGAGGCGGTCGTTTCCGGCAGAGATGATTTTTGCTGAGGTATTGCCCCAATAGGGGCCGTTTTCATCGAAATATTGCATTCCGTAAACGCGTAACTAACGTCATGCATCAGCATCGTGCATCGAACGTTCCATTGTGAAATCATACCGGTAGGTTGTTGTTCATAGCTTGTCTGGGAGCGAATCAGCAGGCGAGGAGGGGACGCAGGGATTACGTAGAACGCTCACCGCTCGAAGAACTTTAATGAGATAGGGCTGAAACCCGCGTCATGGACCGAAGTCAAACCTACGGCGTGCGCGTCCTTGACCATAATCGACCATCGTTTGAGGAGCTGCTTCTCGGTAGGAGGAGGCCTGGGAACGAGGTCCTGGGCATTATCCAGGAACACGCCTGGGGGTCGTGTGTCAGAGAAAGCTAGAATCATGCGATCGACGGAGCGCACTGACCTGTGGGGTTTCCTGTCTCATCGCGAACGATGTGACCGCCTTCAACGTGGGCAGGTATCGGAGCCATGGCGTCTAGAACCTTTTGTGACACCCAGAGGGCGTGTCCATCCTTGCTCTGGAGCACCACGGGGCGTCCACGAATGACAGGGTCACTTTCCATTTCCTCCTGCATCACTCGTGGTTTAGTTCCAAGGTTCGCATGGATCAGAAACTGAACCTACAGTACTAGGCCACTGTTCCGCGGGCCACTTGGTATGATCCCATCCCCAACCCTCGACGAAGTAAGAGATGTTATGATAGATCGTCGGGTCTGCCTTGATATAGTTGGAAACGTGCTCCACGGCCTCTGTGGTCCATTGCGGCGGGTCAGGAGGGAGCGTTCTGGAACTTGTATGACGCAAGCACAACAGCCTCACCGAGTGCGTTCCGGGCATCCTCCATGGGAATCTGCCTCTGAGCCCCGTACTCTAGGGCATGAACGTGGGAATCTGTGGGACGGGATGTTATGAGGAGAACGGTTATGTGATATGGTGGAAGGGGGGAGGGATTTACCTGTGAGTCCCGGAACGACAATTGCACCAGGCTTGATGTGGATCAATTTGTACGATGAATACCGGTCTGTGAGGCCGGCTAGGGGAAATGACCCGTGAACAAGTTGTCTTGAATGGACTGATGGGTTCATGTGACATACCGCGAGCACCGGTGTCGATGATGAGGTCACCATGGACGACCATACACTCGACCTTGGTGTCATCATGATCGACGGTATAAATCTGTTGTTCGCCGGAGGGCGAACAGAGGATATAGGAGGACGGGGACGAGGAATGGAAGTTACGGAGGTAGAGAAGGAGGGTGATGGACAACGCCAACGAAGCAAGTAAAATGAAACCACGAGTGGTGGTGGGGGATGCCGGACGCGAGTTCAGTGGTGGGAGGCCACTGGGACTCTTGTGCTTTCTCAGCGATGCCTTTGGGGACATGGCTGGACTCGGCTGACGCTGCCTGAGCTCGGAGTCGGACATTAGGGAAGGGGGGTGGTAGCGGAAACAAGATGCCCTCGGTGGACATCGTATATACGAGTGACCCTCCAGGTCGTTGATCCGAACGCCGGGAGGGTTTCAGTGCGGGTGGGGAAAGAAAGAGTGAGCGGTGGTATTTCGCTCGGACTTCTTGCATACAGAACCTTTGATTTGCGAATCAGCCAGATAGGCGATGGAAAAAAAAATACGCGCGCCAGCTGTCCATCGTCAACCCAACAACTGTTCTGGCAGAAGACGAGCGCCTGGGAAGGTCTCGTTTCCAGCGCTCATCACGAGCGTCTTGCTATACACGAGTGTTGCATCTCCCTCTCCGTCCACGCCCTCGGCTCGCTCAAAACACGACCCCAAAGGAACAGACGGAGACCCGGTCAATAACGTTCGAGAACTTCGTCCGACTCGCGCGATGACCCTAAAGCTTAATGCTCGCACATATCAGAAGGACCCTTGATCTTGACAAGCTCGATTGGCCGCTCTGGCATCTGCATCCCAGCGCTCGGCTTTACAATCAAACCTTTCGCCATTTCGAACGCGAGACAGGGGGAACCTCTTTTTTTTTTTCTTTCTTTCTTTTTATCTCCGCAAAGCGCCTAGCCGCCGCAGAGTCACAGGGTGGTCATGTGAGCCATTCTCCTTCAGACGCGTCCCTCAACGCGACCAGTCACGCCGTGACAACCCGCGTCTCACCCACCCCACCATCTCTTTTCCCCCCCGCTCGAGGGTATACTCAGGCTTAGGGGCTCAGGGGCCATGTCCCACAATATCAACCCTCGCGGTCAGAAGCGCAAGCCCGAAGATGGGCAGGGGCCATCCGGTCACCCAGATAAGCGACCACGCGAGGAAAACGGTCCCAGTAACGATCCTAATGGTGAACTGTATTGGGTCGTTCAGTGGTGCGCTCGGGTGGAGATAGTCATCTTCCAGCAATTCTGTATTCACCGGTGTTTGCTAGGCGATCACCCCAGCATAAGAAACACAAGACCTGGGACGGGGATGGGGTGCTGGTTGTTCGGGGATTGACTTACTTCAAACTTTTGAATCAATCCAGTATAACGTGCGAATCGAACGTTGTCCCCTCTAGACGCTAAACCAAACAATCTCACACCAGGCTCGCCTTTGGACCACCTAATCCCATACCAACCAAACTTGAGAGTGGCACATGCCTTAGATGGGCCGAGAAGGAAGCCCTTTTGGATTTCCCCATCACCCACCAGGACTTCTTGTCCGGGAGACATTGCTCTCCCATTCATACTGGGGACGTGGACATCACCCCCGTCCGGACATCTGCACCTTCTATCAAACATTTTGTCCCACCGAAGCAGTCTCGTCCATCTGTCGGTTCTTCTAGTATTCAGAAGAAACCGATTCCGCTACACCCTGTGAATTTGATCAAGCCACCTGCGAATCCTGTTAACACTTTAAATTCCCCAAAGGCACTACCTGACTCGTACTGGTCCGCCCAGTGGTCCGTTAGGTTACCCTCTTCCGTGACACTTGAACGCTAAGACTTTTCCAGGCGTAAACCCCAGCAAAGGAAACACAGGACTTGGGATGGCGACGGATTTGTTACGTGCACAGGAGGGCTCCTACGGCTTATATCAGAGCATGGGAAAATGTGAGAAGGTTCCACGCTAGTCCAGAAAGTCAAACCCTAACCAATTCGTCGGACGAAGTCTCGGCACGAGAAAAGCAGACAAGCCGCCGGTTCCCGGACAGCTGCTGTCCATCGGAGCCCGCGAGGTCCAATTAGAATCATCCATCGCTCAATCCGAGCTACCACCATTGTCCGGCATTGATCTTTTTGAGCAAGAAGCGCTTGATTCCGAAGCAATCCCAACTCTAACTCCAAGAGATAAGAGTAATGATCGAGAAATAAACAATTCCTCTATCGCCGCCGCCGCCTCACAGCCCATCAAAGCTTTTATTCCTCCCACGTCGTTCTATGCAAATCCCCCCGAGAAGAAGGAAAAAAGGAAACCTTTGTGGGTTTCATGTTTATCTCCGTGACACGTTTACTCACCTTCAGTGTCATAGGCACGACCCAGATGCCGAGAATGCAGTGGTGATGATAATTCCCACAAAAGAGCACGAGGCCAAATTCAATCCCAAGTTCGTCTTTCTGAGAGCCTGATATTCTCATCGGATGTTCCGAGCGCTCATACCGCGCCTGATTTATTACAGGAAGCTGGACATCGTTCCGGTAGTAATAGACCCCATACTCTCGAGAAAACTCCGGCCGCATCAGATCGAGGGGGTAAAGTTTTTGTACGAATGCGTGATGGGATACAGGGGTCATGGCGTCCAAGGTTGCATCCTGGCAGACGAGATGTCGGTGTCGACCTTTCAGCTCACTATTTTGATTATGACTAATCACATCCTCCCTCGCCTAGGGGGTTGGGAAAAACTTTGCAGGTATGGAGCTTTGGATGGTTACACGCCGGGTTAACCCCTCATTCGGTTCTCGCATAGACAGTTGCCCTTATCTGGACCTTGCTAAGTTAGCGTGCTGCTAAAAGTGTCCCCGCAAGTATTGAATGCATGCGACTTTTCAGGGCAGAACCCGTACGCTGCACCAGGGCCAGTGATCCGGAAGGCGCTCATAGTGTGTCCAGTTTCTTTGATAAACGTAAGTCGTTGCTCCTCCGCTCGTCAATACACGGCCGAGATGTTGTCTTACTTGATGTAGAACTGGAGGTCCGAGTTTTACAAATGGTACCTCCGAACCCTCGGTAGAATGATGAAGGTACTCACGAGTACACTACGTAGGTTGGGAAGGGACCGAGTGAGCATTCTAACCGGAGACAAGGATAAATCGCAGATCAAACTCTTCCTCAATTCGTAAGTACGGGTTGTTGCGAGGGGCCTTTTTAATGCGGCGGAAGGCGCCTGACCCACTCTCAGCAAGCATCAAGTCCTTATCATTGGATATGAGAAGTTACGGTCAATCATGTACGGTGGTTCCCGGTCCATCTAACACATTGCATGAACTGACCAACGGCATAATTTAGCGAGGATCTCTCGTATTGCCAGTTGAGCTGCCTCTTTGCTTTGGTGTTGTGAGTTGACTGAACCCGGTCTCCCTCTAGGCCTCCAATCGGTTTGATTGTCTGTGATGAAGGTGGGTTACCGCCGGAGCCGGGTCGAGCATCATCTGACAACGTTTTCAGGTCACCGACTGAAGTCCGCCAACAATAAGACTTCCAGGATGTTTGACGCCTTGAAAACTCCACGGAGAATCATTCTGTCGGGAACCCCCATCCAGAATGATCTGGGGGAGTTTCACGCTATGGTTTGCTCATATGATCCTCCGAGTTTTCCGTGAACTGATCATGAACTCAATAAGGCCGAATTCTGTAACCCCGGACTTTTAGGTAGCGTCTTGTGTCCGGGAGTCGCCGCAGCAATCACTGAGCGCGCACAGATGATTATAGCGCCTTCCGAAAGAAGTACGAGAGTCCGATCCTCAAGAGCAGGTCACCTGGGTGCACAACAACTGAAGCGAAGCACGGAGCGACAAAACTCAAAGAAGTATGCCGTGCGGTTGTACTGGTTGACCCCCCACCTGACTCTACTTTACGTTAGTTGCTCCAAATTGCCCAGAGCTTTGTACTCCGGAGGGAAGCGAACCTCCTCAAAAAATACCTCCCTCCGAAATGTGAGCCTCTGGCTAGGGCTTTGTACGAAAGCTGACATTGGATTCAAGATGAATACGTGGTGTTTATCACACCCACCCGCGTTCAAACCAAGATTCTGAAGAAGATTCTCGCCAAAGACAACCTGGACCCGTTGATCAAGAATAGCATGACGGACTCCCTGGCGATGATGGGTTTGTTACAGAAGATTTGCAACAGCCCCATTCTCCTCAAGGCGACCGCGGATAAGAACAAAGGGAAGGAGAACCAGGACGTGAACGCGAGCACTATTTTAGACGCCCTCGCATATCTTCCTCCAAGGCCGCAGGTGGAGGACGTCTCCCTCAGTGGTTCGACCCTGTTGTTCTATTTGATCGGAATGCACACTGATGCTTCCATTAGGGAAGCTCACGGCACTCGCCAGCCTTTTGAACACTATCCGCGAGGTACTGAGCACGTTCCTTCAATCCGTGTTCGCCTGCTGATCAATCCGAATAGAGTACTGATGAAAAGATCGCTATCGTCTCGCACTGGACCTCAACCCTCAACATCATCGAGGCGTACTGCAAGAAGAGGTCGTACACGTATCACCGGCTCGACGGGTAAGTTCATTTCTGGTATTCTACACGCTCGTCCCAATTCCAGGGGTCCGCTTCTCGTCCAGATCCACGCCGGGTCACAAGCGCCAGGAATACGTTAACGAATTTAACAAGGCGTCTCAAGCATCTCGCTGTACGTTTTTCACATTTTTGTCCCGCCTTGGGTGCCGAATAAGCCTCCCCTTTCCCAGACATTTTTCTATTATCGTCGAAAGCCGGAGGGGTTGGGATCAACCTCATCGGCGCTTCGCGGCTGTGTCTGATTGACGGAGATTGGAATCCAAGGTTTGACAGTCCTCACACGATGCCTGTTTTGGCGCTGACACGAGGAGTTCCCTGCGCTAGCCACGACCTTCAGAGTATGGCCCGCATTCATCGGTAAGCCAGGCGCCTTTAAGCTGGTTGCGGATCTTGCAAGGTTTTTATCCCCTATCCGCAGCGACGGGCAGAAACGCCCAGTCTTCATATATCGCTTCTTGACCGCTGGCACGATTGATGGTGTGTGAACGTTTGTGTCTCCTGATAGGTTGATGACCATGCTTAATTCTTCACCCTCCGGAAGAGAAAATCTTCCAGCGTCAAGTAACCAAATTGGGACTCAGCGCCTGTACGTCCTTCCTCCCGAAACGTTTATCACGCTGACGCTCGGCCCTGTTCACAGCGGTTATGGGGACGGTAAGCGCTCCGAGGTTTCATCCGGCTCCACCCCCCTTATGGACTTATCGGATTTTTTTAGGGTGCTGCAGAATCAAGCTCCGATTCGTTCACGACCCAAGACGTATGCACAGCACAGGCTGGCGCTTATGCAGTATGCTGACGTTTATCCTCCCACGACAGCTCCGTGATATCTTTACGTTCCACCCGGACACTGGTTGCCATACCCACGAACTCCTCGACTGTCCCTGCGTCAGGGGAGACGCGGGTAACGATGACAACGGCTTCGATACTGAGGAAGAAGAAGCGGAAATGGTGGAAACCGAGCGGCGGATGCTGAAAGGGTTCGTTACCGCTGCAAGTTTGAGTTCCGAGGACATAGGCGCGGTGGACAAATCGGTAAGCGAGCCGCGGTGTCCGGTACGGAGATAACTGACGCCCCTAACCAATGACCCACAGTACGCGCTGAGGAAGAAAGCACAACTCGCGGCGCTGGGAGAATGGACTCACATCAACGGGCTGCGACGGGGTTCCCACGATCGAGTTCAAGACGACATCCTCCGAAAACTCATGTATGACTTCGGCCCTGAACAGCCTCAGGCATCACGCTCGGACGCGCTACCGACAAACGACTTGGCGTCTACCGCTTTCTCATCAGTGCCTGTTGAGATGCCTGTGGGCAAGGTCCCTGGTGGTACCATATCCTTTATCTTTGAAAGGTTCTCGACCACGATAGAGAAGGAGAAAGATGGCGAGCCTGGAGACGACAGCTCTTCTTGATCTCAAAGATGGACTCTGCTTTTGCTATTCAACCCGTTGGGACTTTTCGGGTTCTGTACGCATCCCGCTCCTTACATACCTGCTCACGAAACCATGGACTAGTACGTTGGCCGCTACATAATCCTCACGACGATCTTTCTATACGTGGTGTCGTTTGATCATCCCCCGGAGATCAACGTTCATCAGATCGGTTATAGACAATACACATACTCCAAAAATGTCTCGGCCACTGCCAGAACTTCAGCTTCAGTCGGAATCCCCGGCGGGGGTAATGTTGTTGGAGGGTGGTGGGAATGGATATTAGACCTTCCCATACACAATTATGCCGTCCATCACGGTTGCTAGGACTTCCGTCTTCAGAACCTTCTCTACCGAGACCCCCATGACGTCTTGATAGAGGAGGATCAAGTCCGCACGCTCCCCCGGTTCGATCGAGCAAATGATGTTCTCGGTGGAGGGGGGGCATAGGCGGGGTCATTCCTGTCACCGTGCAACAGTAAGAACCCACGCAAGATCGGGCGGGAATAAGTGGGTATCTGATGTGACCCACCTCGAAGGGCTTCCGATCTCGTCATCCTTTGCTCAGGAAACCACCCCCACGTCCACGAGGTGAGTCGCCATGGTAGGATAACCTTGTGGTAGCTGCGTAGAAAGTCACCAGCAGACGCATATCCTCAAGTGGGAAGTCTGTGCCGAGCGTTGTTCTCGCACCCGCGTCGATAATTGACCTGGATGCGTACAGCCTCCCGACCCGCCCATGCCCCTAACAGAGTGGGTCATTTTGGTGAGAAACGCTGGTTTGGACGCAGAGCGACGTGGGGAAATTACCAGACGGTGTTCCGTATACCACATGCACATGTCACTTATCCTACAGGCAGGTCACCATCTTGACGCTACGTGAGAGAAGAATGAAGCGCCTTACGCATGACGCATGGGTGGGTTGGATACTTGTGATCACTACACTTCAACGGCCAACCGTTGTTTTCCCACACATGGAACAGCCGAGCGTATCTCCACCTTTCCCCAGGTGAACGACGTCTTTGGGATCCATGGTTTGGGCATGTTCAACATGCGGTCTAATTGTGGGGACATCTGCGTGTTCGAGCGCCATTTCCAGAGTGTCGAGCACAGTTCCGTTCGTTTTGTCACCAACGGCGTGGACACATTGAACGCACGTTGGGCCGGGCCCAGAGCCGATAAAGGTGAGCGTGTTGTTGGCGTGCATACCAATTGCCGCCCATCCCCTAGGTACTCTGGTATTATTTCGTTCCATCGGAGTATGGTTCGTAAGGCTAGGCAAAACCATGGGCCGTAGTGATAAGCACAGAGACAGAGGCGCCAACCGCTGCTCCTCGAGACCTCAGTGAACCTGCGAATCCAGTTTAGTAGCTTCCGGTAATCAGTTGTTCTCCTTTTCACAAACCATCCGCAACGGACTTGACACTCCGGAGGGTGAACTTATCTCCTCCAGTTCCGATGATCCCTTCTGTGGTATTGCCCCAGTAAGCATCCTTATCGTCAAGGTACTTTACCCCATAGACTCGCAACTGCGGCGTGCGACCGGGATTTCCCCCAGAACGTAATGTACGTCATACACGGTGAGGTTCCCCTTCAAGGCTCGCCTTGCGACCAAAAATGTGGGCGCACGTAACGTGGAAGTCTAGGCCACCTTACTTGTGGAAGAAGTCGATTGTGTCTGGTCCCAGGAGCGCGTCGTGAATGGGGTTAGACAAACGGCATGCGCGTCTTTGACGACTGGGTTCCAACGTTTCAACAGAGCCTCTTCCATCGGTGGTGGGATCGGGATCAAGTCCCGAACATTGTCCAGGAATACTCATAAAAATCCGTCAGACAGTGGCTTATTCCACGACCTTTTCCAGATCACTTGACCATTTTTTTTCCGCGAAGGTTTCTAGCGATGACACCGCTGTCTACTCTTTCTGGAATCGGCTCCATAGCATCGGGGATCTTTTGTGGCACCCAATAACCGTGTGCGTCTTTGCTGCGAAGTGCAATGGGGGGTTCTCTAGTGACGGGATCTGCCTCCAGTCCTGCCTGCGGAGACAGTTGAGCCAGACCGTGGTGGAAAGAACGCCTGGCAACGCACCGCCGTTGGCCATCGTTCTATCGGCCATCTGGTCGTATCCCACCCCCAACCTTCGATGAATGCACCCTTGTTGCCAAGGATTTCAGGGTCCTTGACTTTGGCGACAGCGTCCGTCGCGAATCAAGTGATAGGTGGAGAGTCACATAAACCCATGCGACAAAACCACGCGCACCGTAGACGCTTGTGGCACCTTCCAAAGGGAGTTGTTTTTGGAGACCGTACTGTAAGGCGTGCACATGGGAATCTGGAGGTATTTTGGGACCCAGCGGCTTCGAGAACGGAGACGCGGTACCGACCAATTATTCCTGGTATAACAATCGCGTTGGGGTGCAGGATTTTGGTGTAGATGCCAGGGTGTCTGTCCTGTAATTCGGCTAGTGGAGAGCTAGGGTCATCTCTCGGCGGGCTTGGGGCTCTCGAAATTCTCACCATGCGCGCTGGTGTGGAGGAATCGTTCGCCCTTGACGACCAGGCACCAAACCTTGGTATCGTTAGCGTCCACAGTGTAGATGTTCACCGTTCCATGGGGTGAACAGAGTGCATAGACAGCTGGTTCTGTTCCGCGGAAGTATCCGCTGATCGCAGCCAAGCCGGCGACCAGAACGCCTCTGTTGTGAGTTTGGCACAGGACTTGGGAAACCTTTCTCTTCCGGACCTTTCACTCTGGCGTTTTGCTGGTGGTACGGCGATCGTGGGGTCGATCGGCACAACCACGCGTCTGACGCGTCCAAGCCAATCAGAGTGCCGGTTATTTGATGAAGTGTGACACCTTGCGGTGAATTTTTTATTTGGTGACGCTTCGGAAAGTAAACATGGTCCGTGCGCACGCGCTTGGGGTATATATTGTGCTCGTGGGTGGTTTGGGATTCCTTACCACTCTGGCCTTTTGGCTTAGATCAAGTGTAGTATCTGTTCTTAATAGTTTAACCACTATTATGAAGGCACCGCCTTCATTATTGGTTATCTAATTTTTGCAGCCCTTGATCCTCGAGCTCTGCTTGCAACTCGGGGACGCGATGACCTCGCTACTGCACTACTGGCTTGCGTCGTCGGGGGATCTCTCTCTCTTCTCTTTCTCACTCTTCTTACTGTTGTCAACTGGCAACATCTG
>Ga0307515_10002788_pt1 | contig 37267 bp, 23 predicted proteins | sample 17_EM_MG_FD_194513 | JGI IMG/M metagenome (GOLD analysis project Ga0307515, IMG submission 194513) | Populus trichocarpa ectomycorrhiza microbial communities from riparian zone in the Pacific Northwest, United States - 17_EM | ecosystem: Host-associated > Plants > Roots > Unclassified | place... | reverse complement strand
TATATATATATATATATATATATAGTTAATTTGGTTTTAATTTCTTACTTTTATGGGTCTTTTCTTTAGATGTTATATTACTTTTTCTTCTACAAATTTTTTTATGGAGGTGTAGTCAACGAATCTTTAATAGATTGATGAAATTTATTTAGTAGCGACGAGTCTGATTGGGAGTGTGGTTATGGTTGTTTTTTAAAGTGTTTTTTGTACCGAAATGCATTAAAATGATGCTTTTTATTATTTTAAAATTTATTTTTGAGATTAACGCATCAAAACGATCCAAAATATACAAAAAAATTATATATTTTTGAGGAACGCCAAACAAAGTTGACATCTCTTACCCAAAAAAACAATAGAGAGCTATTGATCATCACCTACTACATTGTATTCATCTTTCATCAAAGAAATTTTCTATCAATTTTTTTTTTTAGTATTTTAAAAGCATATCATAAAATGAAAAAAAAAACCAAAAAACAATAATTTTATAAAATCATTCTGACTAACACAAAAGTGGAGGGGCCACACTAATAAAATGTTAGGTAAGGGGACAAAAAATGTGTTAATGCCGGCACCAAATTCTTGTTACAATAGACAAGATGACTCAAAACCCTAATTTTTCTCCATGGAAAATGGATGTGCTTGCATTAATGATGTTGGTGATCTATGATTAGTTTGATGTCAATCTCAAAGCTGTGTTAAGAGGCATCAGATTCTTGGTTGAGCTGGAGCACGCGGTTAGCTGGATTGACTTCATTAAAAATACAGATCGTCAATGGAGTGGAGGCCAAATTAATGTTGTGATGAACACGATCATATAAAGCTAGTTGAGATCATATGATCACAAGTCAAAACCATAAGAGAAATAATAATAATAATAAAAAAAGCAATGGAAAGGGTCTCCACCAATGACATAAGCCTGAGAAAAATATACCACTTCAGCAGAGAACTGTTCTCCAAGATACTACACGCGCAGCCATTTGTGGCGGCGAGTGGATGCAACATTCGTGCAGGAGGGAGGAGCAGGGTTGCAAGAAGAAGTTTCCGGTTGGTCTTGCTTGTGTTCGTTTGGGCTTTATATGGCCCTAGTACAGTTAGGCATTTTGGTATCCAAGCCTTCATGGACTGAAAATCCAACTTGATTAAATTAGAGCCCGTTTGCCGAACAAAAAAAAAATTCAAGCACTCTTTCCATTTCAACTGCCGCCAGGTTGACCTGAAAAAAAAATTAAGGTATTAAAGTTTAATTTGAATTAAGTTTTAAGTTGAATTATATAAAATATTAATCCTGCGAGACACGTTCGGGATGCAGCTAGGGAGGTTGGCAGGGGCCCGAGCCCTGCAAAAAGAGTAATGGTAATGCTCTCCCTCGAACAATTTAAAATTCGAGAGCCGAAATTTCTAAAATTTAAGTCTCACAACAGAAGATGCAAATTGAAATTAAACTCTGGACGGCCAGAACATTATACAAGTTGAGATTAAATATATTGGGTTGGAAAATTTACCAAAAAGGGTCAATTTCGAGTATTTAATAATTTAAAAATACTCCCTAAAACAAGTAGACAAAACTTACACAGAAATATAAATAAAATCTCTAAAAGTTAGTAAAATTAAAAGTAAAAACACACAATAAAAAAAAATGTAATATTAAATGATAAAATCTGCGTCCAAAACAACCCCCAAAATTTTATAAAATATAATTATAGTTTATTATTAAGAAAAATTAAAAGAATAAAAATCAAAATTACATAAATAAAAACAATCTTTTTTCTTGTTGCAATGTTCAAACGGGGTGAAGAACTTTACTTTTTTCCTTTAATTTTTATTTTCATATTTGATTACCATTAAAAGTAACATAAACAAAACATAAAAGACCCTATATAATCTAACCAAATAAAAAAAAAACAAAGGATGTAGAAATGATATAAAAAACCACATAGCTTAATATCCAATAAACTAAATATCAAAAGATAAAATCTAAAACAAAAAACATCAGCGCAAAAGAATTTAAAAAATAAAAAGCAACTCCTAACAAACGTCCTTAAGCTGAGCTGATTTTTCAATTTGGAATCCATGAAATTTCAAAATAGAGTTAATCAAGAAGCTCAAATCTAAATCAATTCAATGTTGGAGGATATAATTGAGTGTAAAAAAACACAAAACTAAAAAAATTAGCAAAGCAAGAAAAAAAATCACAAGAATAAAAACAAAATCAGATATGAAAAAAAATGATTGAGTGTTAAATCATAAAAAAAAAGTTATACTATAAAAATTATCTCAGATGGTATAAATAGAAATTAAAAGAACGATGACTAAATAAGACACATTTAAAAAATCAAATGAGGATGAAATTAAGAAAATTTCAATTTTCATGAGTTATTCCAAATAAAAGAAATATCAACCAAAAGATCAATGACTAAATAAAAAACAAAGAGAAGTAAAAAAAATTAAATAAAAATGAAATTGAAATAAATTTCAAAATTCTTAAGTTATTTGAAATAGAACATATATGAATCAAAAGATCGTGGACAAAATAAAAAACAAAGAGAAGCTAGAGGGTTGATTTGAAAAATTACGGGCCAAGGAACAAGAATCGAGGGAGGGAGAGGAAAAAAAGATAAAAAAAAAGAAACGGACACCAAAATCAAATTGAAACTTCATTTTCTATATATGCCACTTGTACATAGAGGAGACACCAAGAGAAATCTAATGATGTTCTATAATGATATTTTTAGCTGTAGAAATAAGCTACAGGCGCCATTCAAATACCGCAGAGAATACATGCCCAACACATGCTAATGTTTTTTTAAATCCTTTAATTTATTAGAAAACAAAAATATTCCTCGTTTAATTCAATAACAAATAAAGTACAGTAACAAAAATACTCTCAATACAGCACAAGAGGTATAGAAATTTAAAACCTAGGTGCAATTTAAAAAGATGACCGTACCCTCAGTCTCTAGACAAGAGGTTTTTTCAGGGATAAAATGATAAATTTATTGTTACATCGACGATGAAATGTGTACGGGGAAACAATGAAGTCACCGTGTTTTTTTTCAACGAGTTTGGTGGATGTGATTAAGAGAGTGACAGGCGCGTGCTACTTGCCATCAAAAGGCGGTAATGACTCCACGTCATCAAGAAGGAGTTTAGTAGTTCTAGCCTCCAGGGGCCATAAACTTGCCACAAGCCATAGTTTGGTAACATATATTACACTTTAGTCCTTATATTTTCATTTGGATAAGTTCGGTCCCTAACCTTTTCAGGGCCAGCTTGTCTCTTCATGCATCATGTGTAATTTGAATAAAGCTGTCCTTTTTTCCTTAGTGGAGTGGAGGTGATGGTTATTGGTGACACTTGACAGAACAGTCGAATTGACTCCTTGTTACGACTTCCGACGAATGGTAGCTGGCGGTGGATGGTCGTGCCACCGTGCTCTTTTTGGGTTGGGCAGTATATTTCAGTCCCTTAAGTTATGAGTAATTTTTTCAAGGGAAAAAAAAAAAACAAAACTTCCAATGAGATAGTGGGAGCAATTAAGGAGATCTAATTAGCAAGTTATGCCCATCATTGATCGGTTTTCGACCTATAATTATATATATTTAATTTAATTTTTTATATTTTATAGATTATAAACATGATCCATTCAATTATTTTAAACATGAATGAGTTGAATATATCAAGTTGGATTAAATTTTTTATAATTGTATATGATGAGTTTTCTTTCGGTATTAATTTTCTCGAACAATGCATCACATGGTTCTTTAATATCAAAATGAATCATGTGTTAGCTTTCAAATTTACTCACAAATTTAATTTTATTTTATAACGAATTTTACTCTCTTTTTTTTTACCATAAAACCATGAAAAAATAAGTTTGAACAACGTAAGAGTGCTCTTTAATTTCTTCTTTTTTCCCTCTTCAATCAAAATATAAAAATTACATATCAATATTGTGTTACTATTCAATTTTGATTAGATCTAGGAGCGCTTGGGAGTGCGGTTATGGTTGCTTTTCAAAGTGCTTTTTGTGTCGAAATATATCAAAATGATGTTTTTTTTTTATTTTTAAAAAATTATTTTTAAAATCAGCACATCAAAACGATTCAAAACATACAAAAAAAAATAATTTTAGCAAAAAAAATGAATTTTTTAGGAACGCGGTTTGCACCGCGTTTCCAAACGGCCAAACAATTGCATTGGGGCATCTGCATCGTTTTCTAAGATCAATTTAAAGGTATTCATCTAAAATCAAGTGTTCCAGATTAATCTAAACAATGGAAGCAAGAAATTAGAACTGGTGTTTATTCTATCAGATCTTGCAGGCTCTTTGAATTCTAAAATCAAATGTTCGAAGGCATGTTTTTGCATTTAGATGAATTTATGTGCTCTTTTTGTGATAAAGCTATAAAAAATATGGATCATCTTTTCATGCATTGTTCAATTGCTTGGAAATTGTGGAATCGTTTTATAAAATGGTTGAATTAATGATGCATTTCTAGAACCATTAATGAATTTTAATTTCCTTACATGGTCCTCATCACTTGTAAAAGGGAAATTTCATATCAACGCAATCAATATTCTATTTAGCCTGTGGCATATATATTATGGGAGATGTAGTAGGTGATCAAGAACAAGTGGGTTTTTTAATTAAGCAAAATATTTCAGATTATAATACGTTGTTTGAGTTCATTATTCATCGTCTAGTTTTGTGGTTGAATACAATATATTGAAAAAGACTTTCTATACAATAGTTTAAATTTATATAGAGGTCTGGAGGGCATTTTTTGGAGGTTCTTCGAATATAACTATGTTCATAGACTAGAAGACTTTATATATATATTATCCTCGTAATCCCTTCCTCCTCCTTTTATTTATTTTACTTTGTAGTATTTGTTTTTGCTAGATAGCCTCCAATTTTGAATCTAGCTTCTTTCAATATATAATAATAATAATACTACTAATAATAATAATCGATTATTATTTAAAAAGAAGTGTATGTCCATTAATTACTAGTATTAAATGACATGTAGAAGGTGGAGATTTTCTATAGGCCATCGAAGAAAACAAGGGGGGAAAAAAAGAAATTTTTTGGCATCGTGTACTTCAACTTGTGTTGTGTGTATTGTAATTATTCATTGTATTTTTTAAAATTATTTTTACTTAAAAATATGTTAAATTTATTTATTTATAATATTTTTTTAATTTTTAATATTCAAATAATAAAATTATAAAAAACACTAAAAAAATATTTTTTTAGTATTTTTATAAATAAAATATACTTTTTAAAAGCGGAAAAAAAAACCTGAACTTCCAAACACTCGCTCACCAGTGTGTGTATATATACATACGTCGCATAGTATATGGCAATAAGGAAACACAGGATTCCTTGGTACCACAGAAACAAAAAAATCTGTGTTTCTTTGTTCTTGTGTGTACTTCCGTTCTGGTTATGCAACATGATTTTTGAGCTTATAATAGCTGGTTTTGCCGTTCTTCTGCTTACAGTCTTCATCTTAACCAATAAAGGGCATGGCTCCCTTCCTCCTGGTCCAGTGCCTTTACCAATCATTGGTCATCTCCATCTTCTTCAACCCCTAATTCACCGTTCTTTTCGTGATTTATGTTCTCGTTATGGTCCCATAATCTATCTCCGCCTTGGTTCTGTCCCTTGTGTTGTGGCTTCCACACCAGAACTCGCTAGAGAACTCCTCAAGACAAACGACCTCACCTTCTCTTCCCGCAAGCATTCTTTAGCCATTGATCACCTTACCTATAGCTCTTCTTTTGCCTTTGCACCCTATGGACCTTATTGGAGATTCATCAAAAAGTTGAGCACGTTCGAGTTCTTGGGTAACCGGGCACTTAACCAATTTCTCCCTGTCCGAAGAAAGGAACTGCGCCAATTCATTGGGGTTCTACACGACAAGTCTAAAGTTTGTGAGAGTGTTAATGTCACTGAAGAGTTGCTAAATTTATCAAGCAACATAATCTCACAAATTATATTGAGTCTGAGATGTTCAGGGACTGATAACGAGGCTGAAGGTGTTAGAACTTTGGTGCGTGAGGTGACACAAATCTTTGGAGAGTTTAATGTCTCCGATTTCATTTGGTTTTGCAGGAACTTGGACTTTCGGGGGTATAGAAAGAAATTTGAGGATGTCCATAGAAGGTATGATGCATTGTTGGAGAATATTATCACAAACCGCGAGATAGAAAGAAAGAAAAGTGGAGGAGAATACAAGGTTAAAGATCTTTTGGACATGATGCTTGATGCATTGGAAGACAAAAGTTCTGAGGTAGAGCTAACTAGAGAGCATATTAAAGCCTTGGTTTTGGTAAGGAAAACCCTATTAAAACAGTAACTTGAATTATTATTATTATTATTTGTTTAATTTGTTTTGTTTTGCTTCTGATTTATGTTGCATTTTTCAAAAGGATTTCATAACAGCTGCAACGGACACAACGGCAGCTGCAACTGAATGGGCACTAGCAGAGCTCATAAACAATCCAAAGGTACTCGAGAAGGCACGGCAGGAGATTGATACAGTCGTCGGAAACAAGAGGCTAGTAGAAGAATCAGACTCTCCAAATCTTCCTTATATCCAGGCCATCATCAAGGAAACTTTTAGGCTTCACCCACCAATTCCAATGATTACAAGAAAATCAATTCAAGAAAGCAAGATCAATGGATACACAATCCCCAAAAACACAATGTTATTTGTGAACATTTGGTCTATTGGAAGAGACTCCAGGTACTGGAAAAACCCATTAGAATTTGAACCTGAACGGTTTCTAAAATCTGAAGGGGACATGGTTCAATCCACTGCCTCGATGGACATGAAAGGGCAACATTATGAGCTGTTGCCTTTTGGTACTGGCAGAAGAAGCTGCCCTGGCATTGCTTTGGCTTTGCAGGAACTACCTGTAAGTTTGGCAGCCATGATCCAATGTTTCGAGTGGAAAGTGGCTGACCCACATGGAGTGAAAATCAAGGGCAATGCTCTTGTTGATATGACCGAAAGGCCTGGCTTAACAGCTCCAAGGCTCCATGACCTTGTGTGCGCACCGGTACCACGTCCAGCACTCGATAGCTTCCAACCATAAGTGTTGTGGGATATGCCAGATCGATCTATTTGTTAACATAAATTCTTTACTTGATTTGAAGCGCCTCCAGTGACATCCACCCTACCAGCCTTTCTAATCTGGTTGCAATAATCCACAAGCCACGGCCAGGACAGCTTGTGCAGACCTTAATTAATCCCACAAACGAGCCCAAAATTCTACTCTTATATATTTCCTTTTACTATGGCACGTCGTCTATTTGTATCACTATCTTCTTTCTTCATGAAGCCTTGCTTCCTTGTGTTTCAAGTACTCCGTCGGTTATGTATGAATAATTGCATGTATTCCTTCCATGATTATTGCTCGTAACAATTATCGTCTTTTTCTCTTATAATTTCAATGTTTATATTTTAGCTAATTATACATCTAAATATTTATTGAAGTATTTGATTGTACGTATATAGTGCTATTGTAAGTAAATCAATGAATAAAAATTGAAATTGAAATTGAAATGCACGTTTATATAAATAATCAAGAAGTTGAGATATCTAAATATTGTTCTTATCTTTAAAGTAAAAACTCCCAAAAGCATTAGACTACGCTCAAGTGAAAAATAAAAATATTATTAGCATCCTAATAAAAATATCTTCTTAAATTATTTTGGTTTGTCATGAAACTTAAACCGATCAAATATATTAGCATTTCAATATTAAAAAAAATATTATTTTAATTTTTTGTACAAAAAAATTCAAATCATATTTTTTATTAGTTATTTTAGTTGATTTTGAATTCCTCAAATCGACGTCTAAGATAAATTGAGGTAACTTTCATGCAATTTAATTTTAAAATCAAGCTAAATAAAGAATAGTATTTGAAAATTTCAAGATTAACTTGAGTTTAATAATAATATCAAATAATTCAATATAATTTAAATATTTTTTAAAAAAATAAATTATCCAACAACATAAGATATGTATATGAGCTATAAACTAGCAATTATTAACTAATAGATATGTGGCCGTAGCCAACACAGGTAGGTTCGTTCACCAATTAAACATTTTTAAATGTAAAGTTAATTTTGTATTAATTAAAAGGCTGACTTGATGAAGTCAAGTAATTAATAGTTCACCTCATATACATGTTGTTGTTGCTGGTGCAACAATTAATCCACGTTGTTTATTGGCATAGCGTCTGAGCTGTGGAGACGTAAAGATTACTTCGAAACTGCTAGTGGGTAACAGAGATTGACTTTCTCTATTAAATAATCACATCAGCCAACAGATATTTGGAATCCAACTATGAGCAACATTGATGGCATCAGAAGAAAACAGGAATTCGAGGTTTTCCATTTTTTGTTTTTTTTTTTATTAAAAAAAATCACATTATCTCTAACTGTGGGATATGCCAGATCGATCTATTTCTTAACATAAATTATGTACCTGATTTGGTGTGACTCGATCCTGACATCCACCCTACCAGCCTTTTTAATCTGGTTGTAATAATGAATAATATAACTTATATCTTAGGATTTTAAAAGTATTGGTTTGAAATGATTTTTTTACATGCTATTAGAGTCATGATGATCAAGCGGTCACGAGTTCAAATATCATCATCCCTATTTATTTGATAAAAATTAAACACAAGAGCTTTCACTTGAGGAGATGTGTTAGAGAATAATACAAATCATATCCTGAGAACTCACCTAAAAGATTAAGCTATTAGGTTGAGATGATTTTTTGACAAATACGATTACGACTAGCTACTCTTTTTTAATTAATATAGGTGTTTTAACTTGTTTGTGTGCATATTAATTAATTTTATTGATCTTAAATAACGATAAATCTATCAAATTTTAAAAGAGTTGAAGTTAAACTTTATGCTTTGAGTTCATCATAAATACAAACCGAGCAAGTCAATTATATGGAATGAGTGAGGGAGGTGAGTTTTTTTTAAAAAAAATAAATTATTCTTTATTATTTTCTTTGCTTGATTATGAATTTATCTCCATAAATTATTTTGGTTTTGGTTTGTTATGAAACTCATACCAACCAAATATGTTAGCATCCCAATATTAAAAAAAAAATATCTTGATTTTTTTTTAAAATTCAAACTATGTTTTTTATTAGTTATTTTAATTGATTTCGGATTTCTCAAATCAATTAGGATAAGTTGAGACAACTTCTATATAATTTAATATTAAAATCAAGCTAAATAATAATTAGGGTTTAAAAATTTTATGGTTAATATGTTGACTCAAGTTTAATAATAATATCAAATAATTTAATATAATTTTAATATTTTTTGTAAGAAAAAGTTGTCCAACAACATACTACGAAACTATAAACCAGTAATTGACTAATACATATGTGGCCCTAGCCTACACTGATAGGTTCGTTTCACTAATTAAACATTTTTAAATGTAAAGTTAATTTTGTATTAAAAGGCTTAATTGAAGAAGTCAAGTAATAATTAATTCATCACATATACATGTTCGTTGTTAATTGGCATAACGTCTGAGTTGGGGACATAAAGATTACTTTTATTTTACACCACCCCTGCTGGGCTGCCAACCTCCTGCACATTGATTACCTCCTCCGTCAGGACGAAAGGAAATGAGTCATGCCGGAGGAACTAATTCTTCTTGTTCATGCCTCACTATCCATTTCGATAGGGTCCTATTTTCGTGTTTAATTTTCTTGAGTGCTATGTCAAGATTTAATTCTCTTGAATCTATCCTCAAGACTTAATAGTGATAGATCATGTACAAGGACCTAAAGTCTATGGATCCTGCGTCATGATCCATGTCAATAAGATTCTGCTTTCAAACCCAATTCTCTTAAGTTTTTTATTATAATTTAAAGTTTTTGGATCAAAGATTTCTAAATATTGTTATCTGTATTATAAATATTGTTATTTTTATTGTAATTAAAAGTATTAATATAAAAATTATTATTAATTGTATTATAAAAATTATTATTTTCATTATAATTAATATTATTTATAAAATAATTAATAAATTTAAAAAAAAAAATTATTATCAATTTTGAAAAAAACCTTAGATTAGATTTGTATGGTAAAATTAAAAATTGTTGTTATTATTATTATTAATAATGTTTTTTTAAAAATACTATTATTACTATTGAAGAAAAACTAAATTTTTTTTAAAGATTAAAAAATATAAAAATTTGAACAAACAATTAATTCTTTTTTATTCACCAAGTTGCCATCTCTTGCCTTTTAAATTGTAGTTTAATCTTCAATAGAGCTTAATTATAAAGCGAGAGAAGACTTTTATTTTTTATATATATTTTTAATAAGAAAGAGCAAATTGATATATAATAATAAACTTATAATAATTGACAATCCAACAAAATTAATTTCTTCAGGCAAGCTCGAGCTTGTTGAATTGAGCTTCCTTGCAAGAACATCTGAGGAGCTTCTTCTATGACTTGCAATAGGCAATAGGCAATATACAATATTGGATACGCATCTCGGATTGACTATTATGATTGATTTTTAAACTGGTTTTTTACTTGAAAATATATTAAAAAAATATTATTTTAAAAAAATTATTTTAAACATAACACATCAAAACGATTCAAAAATATAAAAAAGAATTTGAGAAAAAAATTTAATATTTTAAAAAATATGGTCTCAAATGCATTCCCAAACGCTTTTTAAACTACGTGTTTGGTATTGTTGTGCAAAATGCTTTTTAAAGTATTTTTCATTTAAAAATATATCAAAATAATTTTTATTTTATTTTTGATATCAATAAATCAAAATCATCGAATAACACATTGAAACCAGACCATGTTTCTCAAAATTTTGATTTTTTTTTTAATTTTTTTTTTATATTTTAAAATGGTTTTGATGTATTAATGTTAAAAATAACTTTTTTATAGCAAATATACCTTTAAAAATCACTTTAAAACATAAGTTATTGCATTTTCAAACGGACTTTAATTAGTACCCTTTTGTTACAATGGTACAATATTGTAGCAAAAACATGAAAATCATGTGTACAGAGTGATTGCTAGTGTGTTTGGTTTAGCTTTTGTGGTTGAGGTTATGGTAGGGTACAATCCATTTATGCACAAAATTCAACCACAAAAGCTAATTTTTCTTGCTTTTTGTGGCTTTTTTAGTGGGTCCCACACCCAACCTCAACCTCCACCTCAAATACAAACACACACGCATCGTAATATCAAACCTAGGTTTTGAGTCTTTGTTTTTGTGTTATAATTTTTTTTAATGTCTTTTTTTAATTTCTTTTCTTGTTAAAAAAAATATTAAATTAATATTTTTAATTATTTTTAAATGATTTTAATGTGAGGTATAAAAAATAAACTAAAATATGAAAAAATAATCTTATTTTAACACATTTTAAATTAAAAAATATTTAAAAAAAACAGTAGATAACCGTCAATTCATGAGAAATTCATGAGGCTATGACAAACGTCCTCGTAGCATGGCATCTGAGAATGCAGAACTGTGGTCCCAAGTTGTGCGGGCGATTTCCTCCCATGGACGTTACTTTTGCTAGAGATTAATGCCTACGAGTGATAAATACTCAACTTCTGCCTCAAGGACGATGGCCTTTACTGTTCATGAAGACCCTCTTGTATTGTCAAATACCTTTAAACCAAATATAGCCCTCGCTTATTTTATTTTTTTTTAACGTTATCCTTTGTAATCAAGCCTCTCCAGCAAGAAATTCTTTGTTGTACGTTAAAATAACTTATCAATCTAGCATGCAAAAATGGACAACAGTGTCTATCTGTTGTTTTAATTGTGCTCATCAAAGAACAACAAGTGTTTAATCTCCAGTTAGGTTTTTCATGTATTTGACGAACTGTTTGATAAGTAAGGATCGCACCAAGTTACAGCCTGTAAACACAACCAGATTACTGCAACTTCATTAGCCTCTCAAATCTTATTTAACACCAACAAATGTAGCAATCAGAATGATTAAAGAAAAGCAATGGAGTGTTAGTAATATAAGACTTAAGTACTAATGCTCCACTTCAACATTTTCTCCCTTTCCCACAGTATCTCTCTTTTTCTCTGACAACAAGTTCACTCATTTCCAAGTCTTGTAAATTTCCTTTTCACTTTATAGGGATCTGGGGTCTCTTTTATCCCCTCAAAAAACTCAAAAACAGACATTTCTTCTACGCACATTCATTCGCTGAAGTTGCATTTTTTAGTAAGGATAAAGAGTAGAATCGTTGTCGAGTTTTGTAGTTGGACTACCTGATCTTCAAATTGTGCGTGACCCACATCTTGAAATTCTGTGTTTTTCATGTTCTGCAAATAAAAGTTTGGTTTTTGATATCTGGGTTTTGGTTGTTTAGTTCATTTCTTTGAAAGCAAAAATAAAGTTTGGTATTTTGGGTTTTGTTTCTTTGTTTTTTGATTGTACAAAGAGGGAACTGCAGAGATGGCTTATACATCAGAGCATTATGGGTTTAGTAATGGTGCTTTACGGGTGGTTTTGGCGCTGGTGGCTATGTTCTTTGTTGTCTACATTGTTGGACCTGGATTGTTTTCGAAGGGGAGTTCAAATGATGCGCAAGCTTCATGCTTTTGTGATTGCAATTGCTTTGAAGTGGACTTATCATTGACATTAGGTGAGTAAAAGCTTCTTACCGACCTTTCTAAACATGGGTGTTAGTTAGTTTGCATTTTTGGATCTTGTTTTGATACCATAAAAATGTGCTTCTTTTAGTAGATTTTTTACTTCTGTATAAAAAAAATGCACTATTTTTGTTTTGAGAGTTTAGTTTCAGTTTTATGGTCTCTTGCGGTGCGTTCATAAATGGCAATTGATTAATCAGTAATCTGTGTATGTGATTAACATCACTTTATGTTATGATGGATAATTTCTTCAATGAGATTTATTCTGATAAAAAAGAAAAAGTCTCCAATGTAGGCTGGTACATTTGATTAGTCCTTCAAGCGATATGTCCTGCCAATTTATGCTAGGAAATAAGGAAAAAGCATAAATCTTTGGTTGATTAAGTGAGTATGGCTTGTGAGGTTGAAGGTTGAAAGGGTTATATTGAAAACCCCAATTTTAGATTTAGTAAATGTCTTGAGGTTTTGTGAGTTCAGGGTAGCACCAGGAATACAAGGTCTCATTTGATGTTATACTATCCTTCTGTGAGAAATTTATGAGGCTATCCTTTCATGCACATTTTTCATCATCTATTTTTTAGTTTTATGGTAGTGATTGCACCAAAGTATTAGCTTTTGTCAAGCTCATGCCCAAAGAACAACTTCAAGTACGTTCATGGTAGATTTCCTGTCAACCCCATGAAACACGACATCAATTTGCATCATACACCAATGAAATGCTGTTAGTTAAGTGAAGAACTGTCTCCATGGCAGATAGCATGGACATTTGTATGAATCTCTGCTTTAACAAGCTGAAAAGTTGAAGGAATTCACCTTGGTTGCAAAACGTTTCCAAGTTCAAAAGTGTTCAACTGTGTTATCAAACCATTTGATGTTAATTAGAGTGTTGGAATATTGGCTATCTTCTGCTTTGGGTTAAAAGGGCTTTTTTTTGGTTCAACTCGATGAATATCAAAGCAGAACACCAACTGCAATAGTATTTTTCAAGTCACATAAACATCATTAAACAATAGCACCATTTGAGTGCTGATTATATGTTGAAGGTGATGCTAGGATACCCCTTTTTTTCTGATTGGATGCTAGAGTGCCCTTTTATTATGCATCTAAATTCATTCCTTTATGAAATGAAAATGTTCAAATACACTTTAGGGAAGCACTAGACTTCTACATAGAGAATCTGAAATCAGTGCCACTTTTTTTAAACATTCTACGTGCTAGAAATCAGGTACACTGGCGGATTTTCGTTAGGGATCATTTTGATCTTGATTGTCTGTTTCTGTGTATTCTGAAGTTACTTCGAAAACCTTTAGCTGCTTTCCTTCCTGTTAAAAACATTGATGTTTCCAATAACTTCGTTTTAACATCTCTTGTTCTGCAGAATTTATCAACAACTCATATCCAGGTCAGTCGTACTTTCTTGCTTTCTTTGCTGTTTAAACTGTGGTTTCCTTTCCTTTCCTTGGAGATTGAATGAAATGGCCCCCACATTTAACCCTTTATACACGTGATTTTTGTTACTCAAATCATGTTATTCAACATCCTCATGTTGAAACTTTGAAATCGGACAAAATATTTGCTTCCTCTTTTCTATGTCGAGTTTTGAACTAACAAAATTCTAATTGAAGGGAAAGTTCAGTAAATGAGATTTTCATACTGGAACATTTGCTCACTTCACCAGATGAACGCCTTTCTCCATATCTTAATTGCATATACAATTAATGGAAGATTTATACACTACTAAAGATGATTTACACGTATTCTTTGTCAAGCTAGTTTTACCAAGTTATCAGAAGTCTAATATTGTATTTGCAGAATGTGGCAAGCACGATCCAGAAATAAGTGAAGAAATGAAGAAGGGTGTAGCTGATTTAATATCAGAGGAGATTGATTTACAAAAAAGAGTAGCTAATGAAACATTGGAGCAGACAAGGAATTTGGTAACAACTGCTAGGAGAATTTCTTTACAATATCAAACCGAAGCACAAAAATGCAGTGCGCACACAGAAACTTGCGAAGCAGGAAGGGAGAGAGCCGAAGCTGGACTGGTGGAGGAGCGTAAACTTACAGCATTGTGGGAGCAACGAGCTCTAGAACTGGGGTGGGGAGAAAATATAACTTATGCAGACAATAACACTATTCATAGCCTAAAAAAGACAAATCCGATCGGAGAGGTGCGCCATTAAGATCAGCCAAGAAAATAATTTTGACACATAAGTTGACTCAAATATACCCCCTGCCATCAAATCAAAAAAGAAAATCATTAGGTTTTAGAATGTTGAGTAGCTTGTTTAACCCTTTTTTACAGGGGTCTCTTGTGTATATAAATATTCTTTTTGCACTTTTTAGCTACTCTATTCAATATGAAGGAGTCATCATTAGGATGCCTTATATGCAAAGGAAATTAGAACACTGGAATGATTATACATAAATGATTCTTCATTTCACCACTCTGATACAAGCATTTCTTTGTAATTTTATGTACTGCAAAACAAAATGATTTTTCTTTGAGCTGTTGTCCAGCAAGGAGATTGGTTTTCGTTTTGAAGCTTTGACATAATCCCTTCATAGACCCTAATTGTATGCATCCCATGAAAATACCTTCTTCCAATTTTTACATCTTTCAGAGAAATTTCTACAGGTTTATCTTCCTGCAGCCCATTTTATCGCCACATATTGTGAATCATTGCTTGCAGTACCTGAACCTGCCGTACTTCACTTTATCCTGCCCAAAAATTAAAACAATGTTACTTTTCTTTGCGAGAGGAGCAGTGAAGCCAAATCATTAGAATATGACGATTCAGACACCACAACATTGCACCTAGAGTTCAATACAATTGCTCCAACCAGCTGTATTAAATTACAAATCTCACTTGAATTTTACTTATCACAGTTGCTGTATTATAAAATTTTGAGTAGCCGTGTATAGTTCCAAATTGCTTTGTTTGCTGATACAGTTACAAATGATTTGTTACAAAAATGCCGGGAAGGAAAACCACCCATCAGAAAGTGGGAACAGGGTAAGGGAACTCCTGCCTCTCAATGTTTCTTTCTGGAAAAAAATGGAAATGGTGGGACAATTTTTTTTTTTCTCGAGGACCCATTTATCTGAACAATTGTCAAATCTGGTGCTGAATGCTGTGCACACATGCGAAGTTAACCAACCATTAAGTCTTTGGGTTAAGAACATAAACCCACTTGGAGAAATTATTAAGCTACTCTGTTAATTCAAGTATATACTGTCCAAGACTGCGAATCCAGCTGCAACTCCTCCTTCATTTGATGAAGATACCTTTGTCCGCATCAAGTATCCACACTGCTCATTTATGATAACTTTCTCCTTGTTCCTGCACATACCAAAAACTTCAAGCATAAATGTGATAGAAATGATGTTTGGTGGTGTATTGGTCAATTCAAATTCTCCTCCTCTTTTTTTTTTTTAAAAAAAAATATACAAATATTTTAATAGAAAAAAACCATATAGTGACATATTTTGATGCACGGGTTACATACCTCAAGTAAGCACCATATACTCCAAGTTCTGATATGGCATGATCTTTGTGGCAAATGCCCTCACGCACCAAAAATGTGGGCGAAACCATAGGAAAAATTCTTTGCATTAGGATGTAAGCAGCATCCTCTTCGCTTCCTTCTTTCTGCAATCTTAGAAGGTTTGTCCTCACATCATCACCGTAGATATTGTTTCCTGAAAGGAAATGATCTCATTGTCTGTAAAACACCAAACCCAACAGCAACAAGAAGAATATCAAAGTGAATTCAGAAATAAGAGACCTCCGCCTTCTCTTTGGGGCTTCATCACAAAGAGATCAGGCCTCTCAATGGCTTTTTTGATGATATCTGAATCATCCAGACTCCATAATCCAGCAAAGCATTTCCGCAATTTGGCAATGTCCTCTTTGTTCTCTAGAAATCTACGAAAATACAAAATCAATGTTTAAGGGATCACCAATTGAGAGCAGTGAATGCTGCTTCTCTTCTAAAATTTAAGGGACCAATGAGCTACTCATACTCTCCAACCAGAATCCATCTACCCAGAAACATTTGCAAGGGTAGAGTATACCTTTCAAATTCTAACCAATTGGCACTTGAAAACGTGTTATAATGTTTCTTGAGGCAAACCTAGATGGCTAGATCAACAGGCCTCCAAGCAAAGGCATATGCCACTAATATATACAGATTTGGCAGTTGTTGTGGTCAAAAAAGAAGAAAATCATTCACCTTATGAGCCACAAGGTTAGATTCCAACTTCACTTAGCAAATAACATGCGTTAGACAATTACAAATTCTTTTTTTCAGCCTCTGGTAAACATCCTTAGAGGACATTTGCCAAAAAAGAAATTACATAAACCAAAAATGATTTGGAAAAAGGTGGAAGAGTTTATCTTGCAAAAATTTACTACCTTTCAAGCATATTGGGTTTTGCAAGTTCTTGTTGAATCTTTTTGGTTCCAGCTAAATGATAAGATATGGATGGGCACTTGACAGCTGATGACTGCTCCATAAGTACCCTAGCTCTCCATTCCTAGAAAACAATGAGCATCAAACACCCGTATAATATCAATCATATTCCAGGTAACAACATTCTTTATTCATAGAAGTAACATTTGAAGGTAAAAATCAGTATCTTTTGGAGCATACTTGAATCAAGATAGCAAGCAGCAGCAGCAGAATAAAAAAAAATGAATAAATTCTTACAGCTTCTGAAGGATAATCAGTAGGTGCATAACCAGCTCTAAAATAAACAACTGAAATTTCTTTTCCACCTCTGCAAATGCATGTTTAGCATATTAAAGTTAGAATACTAACATAGAAAACTTCTAGAAAGGTGATATTAGATTTCCATGGCATGAAGGAAGTTACATACACAAGAAGAGTTCCATCTGGTAGAATTTCCCCATCCTTGTCTATTTCTGCCAATGTTTTCCGAATAGTTGTGACATTATGTGTGTTATAAAGCTAAGGAACAAATCACTTTTGAACTCCATGGAAAGCTTTTTGGCTAAAATTTAATTATCTGGAAAGTGATTTCTGAAATGTTGTGCTTCACCAATAAATAAATTTTGGAATTGATGAACATTTCATCACTTTTCAAACTTTTGATATTCATTAAAAAAAAACTTGTCTGTATTTACTCTATCCATAACTATATCTCGATTTTCTTTGTGATAAGAAAACATATTTCAGTAACAATACGGGAACTCCACACATGAGAGACAATATTGCAAGTGAAAAGGATATCTTTCCTTCAATGCTGCACAAAGCCAATGTTGATCATACATGTTGTGTTCTTCAGGCTGAACAACCACCAGAACCAAAGCCCTGTGCAACATATTGACAAATTACTAACCAAGACAGTCTAGAAGCAGAAAGAAACGAAGAGCCATTAATTCAGATCCAACCTAGGGTTATTATACTCAGTCCAAGCTTTAGCCAACGCCTCTGCAAACTTATCAACAGAAGTGTTTCCAGGTATTCTACTGGAATCTAATCCAATATGTTCTCCATAGTACTTAAGCAAGCTCCTGCAATAATAAACAGAAAGGTTACGTTTCTTGGTTGCTTGCCTTTTGTGAACTTATGATTGGTTGCAATCCAAAGTTCTGTGCGTCATAGCACACCTTAATGTTAGAAGACTTCAGCATACAGATGTGATAGGCTGGAAAACAATAATGATGTTCAATGTCACTTAATGAAGGTGAGCGGGTTGACAGTGTGGGGAAACTGACTGAAATGTCCCAGGCAAAATATATGGAACAAAATTCAAAGCTACGTCAAATGGATGCTACAAAACCTGTGACTATTAGGCTATTCTAAACCCTATACCCTGCCTCTGGTTTACATGAGCTATATTTGATTTCACAACTGAAAACTCTGCCGAGCTGCTTCCTCTGTAAACTCTGCAGCACCAAACTCAATGAAACATGGAAATTTACCCATAACAAGCCTAATCTACTTCACTGCTTACTTTTAGATGTTATCTGCCAAACCATGACCAAATTCATAACTAGACATTAAATCCAGTATCACCATGATAAGAAAAAAAATTAAAACAAAAAAGTATCTATAATGTCCTTAAACTCAACTCCAAGCCAAAACTCAAGTAAAAGCTACTATAGCTAAGAATAAAGTACAAAAATTCAGAGATAATATAAGTTCCTTAACCTGTGAAGGTCACTGACAAGACAACTGAGGCCAGGAAATGAAGATGAAATTGTATTTAGCTCTATTTGGAGGAGTAATTTAGTTTGTTCATCAAGCATATAATCTGATCGATGTAAACCCAAGCGTATCTCCTGCATAAGTGTTCAAAAGAAATCAGCATCTACTAACCATATGAAAATCAGTTGTTTCCCTAAATCCAATTTAAACAAACCAAAGCTAACAAACATGATACATATAAATGCCTAACTGAAATAAACTTACTTCACTCTTGTTAATTTCTAGCATCTTGGAATGAATATCTATAAGTCTCGATGTAAAGGCATCCACTTTCTTCGTTCTACGGTTTCAGAAAAAAAATATCAGTTCACATGGATTACCAATATATTGAGTAAATTTCAAACAAACAAAAATGACACCCTGAATTAAAAGAGATGAAGCTGAGCAATGCACGGGAACCACAACAATTAGTAACAAAATATTCTGAAAATGATTTAGAAAGTTCAGCAAAACAAAATGTGGTAAGACGAACATGTTGCAGACCAAAACTCCAAAGGTTCCAGCTATAAGTTGGCAAAAGGGGCCAATAACCGTATTTGATATTTTGATTGACGCACTGAAGAGACATGTATCAGGCCATGATCTTAGAAATGATAGCCTAGTGGAATAATTGCTACTTGCTTTGGAAACAAAAGAAAGCGAATTATTTAGGTATGCGTAACTCAAAGTACCTGGATAAAGCATCCTGTAGAAATTTCCCATCCAAACTCACACGATCAATGAGCTCATTGAAGATAGGTGCTACTTCACATGCTAGCTTCCAATGACTTTCTGGGAATGTCATAGGCAACAGGGAAAATGGCGCATGTACCATGCCCACTCCTGGTACTTTTCCTGATCTCTACAAATCCAATAATACCATTATTCCTATCTTACCTTACAAATACACTATGCTATTAGCTTGATGCCAACACTAAACAAAACTTGGGTGAACCAAAAGTAAACTTTTGGCTTTCACTATTATCATGAACACTAATGGAGAGAACATACCAGACGATTATCCAAATGATTATCAACTAATCAAGCAATCGCTACCAATATATATTTAGGACACTCTCACTTCATGGTGAATCAAAACAATAATCCAAAGAGCTCAATCATTCATAACCATGACTCTGAATTATGTTAAATTTCATTGACAGAAAGACATATATCCACAGACCTGAACGCTTCTATCACCAACAACAAGGCCATGAAGAGAACTCCAAACAAGAGCATCATAGACCATCTTTTGAACCAACTCTTCATCAATACCATGAATATCAATCGTGGGTTTTTGAGCAATTCCCTCTTGAGTCTCCATTTCCCTTGCTTTGTCAAAACACTTCAAAGGTACAATCTTTGAGCCTAAACAGGTGGTGTTATGTGAACAATAATAAAAAGATCCAAACTTTTTTGTGGGTTTTTGGAGATTATTCAAGCTGATATTATTGGTGTGACTAAAAGTAGAATCTGATACTGTTCCTGGGTTTGCTTTTGCTGTGCAGGGGAAAAGAGAGGAATGAGTGATGTTAAGAGTAGTGGTGGAAAGAGACGGTGAAAGAGGGGATGAATAAGAGATGCCCATGTTGGCTTTCTTTTTTGGCAAAGAGAAAGAAGAATTGGATTAGGACTCTTGTTTTATTACATTTTGATTACTTTAATGAATTCTTGATGTTTATGTCCTGGAATTAGTCTCCTATTTCGTACCTCTACTCTTGACATTTTCTTAATGTGATCCCTCTACTCTTTTTTCATCTCATCCCTCTACTATAAACTTTTTCTTAAAATCACCCTTCCAATAAGATTTTGTCCAAATTTTCAGTGACAAGTATATTAGATTTTGTCAAAAAAAAAGAAAGTAGAGGGATCATATTAAGAAAATATTGAGAGTATAATTATGAAATAAACAACTAATCCCCCATGACATAGGGGTATTTAAGAGTGTTGTGCCTGCTTTTAAAATGCTTTTTAACTTAAAAATATATTAAATTAATATTTTTTTTATTTTTTAAAATTTATTTTAAGATAAAACAATGTAATTAAAAATATATAATTTTAGTAAATCTCTGTGCTACATTCTCAAACAGGGCATAAACATCCAAAAATGCAACAAGACAAGAGTGAAGGGGTAATATTAAAAAAATATATATCGAGAGTAGAAAGTCAATAATTTATTAGTGAGATTGGAAGGTTGTAGTTGTAAGGAGTTTATGCTATGTATATTACTTTTATTTTATTCCCAGAAATGTACTTATTGGTTGTATCTGGCAAGGTTTCGGTTCTTTATTCAACCCTAAGGACCCCCTCAAAGGAAAAACATCATAGCTGATGCCCCTTGGCCCCCTCCATTTCTTTTTATAGTTTTTCTTTCTTTGATTTTATATTTAGGATATTTTTTGCCAGACTTTTCAAATCAAGATTAAATTTTGATCGATTTAATTAAAAAATAAAAAATAAAGGGAGTTAGTGGTTTCTCACAATAAAAGTTTTTTTCCTAATTGTTTTTTATTTTAAATTTTTAAATTAATTTTTAATATTAAATTGAGTGAAAAACATTTATAATAACTTATTTTATATATGCGTATGGAAGATTCGTAGTGTTGGGGGATGTTTCATCATTCAGTTGATTCTCTCAGTTGATTCTCGATTTAACATAATAAAATTAAATTTTATTGATTTAAAAGAATTAGAGCTTTAAAGATCAAATTTAAATTTTAAAAAAATATTTAGTTTTTTTTATCGCTAATATCATAGATTAATTTGCACAGTAAAGAAAAGAGTTTATGTTTTTTTTTCTTTTGGTCACTCAACCTTGTTTTTTCGTTTTTGATTTGATGAATTCATATCGATTTTATTTGAATTTTTACTTTGTAGTATGTTTTGGTTGCGTGGTACTGGCAATGTTGAGGAAATATTGATTTTACTGGTTGAACAACATCTTCTTCCGGGTCAATTGAAGGCAGTTTTTCAGTTGATGTGCTCCTTTTCATTTTCGTCCTCGTGTCTATCTCCTCTACCCTCTCATATGTGCATAACATTTTTCTTGATCTTGGCTGGTTTTGCTCGAGGCACAAGTGAATACGGCAATGGTGCTTCCTCTTGTGGCATGGAGCTCCTTGCCATCTTGCTCATGATCATTGCTAGAGTAGCAAGATGAGGCAAAAGTGTCCGAGTTCTTCAAACTATAATTGGCTTGTTTTACATCTTCACAAACTGGTGCCACCCCTTGACCACTTTCATGCATGGATAGCCCTAGCCATAGCTCCATTCTGTGGTTTGGCTAAGTTTTGAGCCATAGGATGGCCTAATTTCACAGTCTTGAAGGCATGTTCTGAGACAATATTCGGGACAAAGTTGTAGAGCCTGTTGCAAATATCAAGAGAATGGAATCGGTGCTCTTTTTTATCCATTTCAAAGTTGATGGATGTGAATGGAATGGAGGAGGAGGGGGATTTTGTTGAATGATGAGTTGATCGATATGGGCTGTGCTTTTCTTACAAGTAGAGGTTAGCAGGAAGCAGGAAGACATTACTCGAAGGGAATTATGACCCTAAACGAAAGAGGTCTGCTAATTCTACTTCTGCTTAAAGCAAAAGGTGGCTGGAAGAATATCAGAAGGCAAGTCGAGTGTTCATTGCAACTGTTGCTACGAATAGAAACTAGGGTTGGCAAAATTTTGCTGTGTTTCCCAGATAGGTTGTAAACGGATTGTGATTGAATTTCGAGTATCAATCTATATTTAAATCCTCAATGGTTCAAATCGTATTCAAAGATTTATCATTCAATTGTTTTTATTTATTTCGATAAAGAATATTATTCTAGGTTGTCACTTCTTTTAAGACTTTAAAACAAGTAATCCCAGTTCATATCCTCATACTTCGATTCAAATATTCCTAAGCCTAAACTTATATATTCCTATTAGTATTAGTAAATTAAAACTATTCTGGGCAGACTGACTCCTACTCATCGATCCTAGTTGTGCATTGATTGGTGATATTTGTTTTCTTCTTCAAAGACCATGGAGATGCTCTTCTAATCTTGCCTTCCGCAAGAGTAAATTCTGCTGACTCTACCTTGCAAAAGTTGGAGTTGCAGATACTGTTGAATACTACTTGGAATTCTCCCCCGCCTGCTGGTCTCTGGCTCTCTGCATAATCTTCTTCTTGGTACTGATATGGCTGGTGCAGCCTTCGTTCCCTCGTCCTTGGTTTTATACATTTCTCACACTCGTGGGACTAGGCAAAAATTATCATTAATTGGCCATAGCCATAAAATCGTGGCACACAAGGCAAATAAATCCACTCATCGAGTCAATAATTAAGTTGAATTCACAGAAAATATAGGATTCAACTTCATCACCTTCTTTTTGTTACTTCAAAACTCTATCAAGAAAAAAAGAAGAAGATAAATAAGTGTTTTAAAAATATTAGTTATTTCCTTTTCTGTTATTTTTAGAAATTGAATTTTATTTGAAATTCAATTCTTGATTCTAAAAAATAATTCTAAATATGATATTTCATTAAAGCTTCTAAATTAAATTCAAAATTTCAGAGGATTTTAACCAGGTAAATCCATTCTTCTAAGATTGTTTGAAAAAGAAAATTAGTCTCAATTCATAAAATAAATTGATCAAAGGATACTCCTCATCATGAAATTAAAAAAAAATATTATGCTAAGAATTAATAAATTCCTCCAACAACTCATAAATGTTACTTGCTAGTCTTTTAGCCTTCAACATTTATCAATTCCTGTCTCTTATCTCCATGATGCAGTAATGCTTCCTAGGGCTTTTGAATTCTGAAGGGGAGGGTGATTAGTTATGGAAAATGGCAAGATGCTAGTCAATTTATTATTTCGTAGAAATTCAATACACAAATTGAACTCGTAAAAAAAAATGCATGCCATGATACTCAAAATCTATTACAGTTGTCTTCAGTTTACAAAATTGAAGAAGAAAGATTATTCATCGGCAGAACTTGGTCTTTGATCGCTCATCACAAAAAGCTAGCTTCGCTCATCACAAAAAGCCAGCTTATGCTTTAATTCGTCCACAAAGCCGCCAGTAAGCTCCAGGGTGAAAAAGGGATTTCTCAAATACCCAGATTTCGCGGACAAGGATCTGGAAATTATACTAGACATCAATCATAATTCGGAGGAGATGGGGAAAATGCTAAATGATAGACTCAAGCACAAAATTTTGATAGAATGTTGTGCTCAAACCATCACATTATGTTTGCAATTCCTTGAACATTTTATGGTTTTGAAAAAATCAAACAGAACATGAGTGTTTCTTCAAGTGAAATGTCACATGGCAAGCAGGAGATGCCCGCTAACTACTACCAAAATAAATGATGGAGCTAGGGTAAGCTTCGATGTTCAACTGGGGCCTGACATCCCTTGGTCAACCATCCAAATTGTAGAATCCATATCCTACATGAGTTCTATCAAATGGCAGAAAAACTATTTTTTGCACACAAAGAATTGAATGATAAACATTTTTCAAATAAGATTTCAAGCAGGTTTTAATTGCAATGTTATAGACGAAAAGAAAAGTTCCAAGTATAGGATAGAACTAATAAAATAGGCTGGACAAAACCAAAAGGATAATTATGCAATTAAGCCTACCTCCTTATTTTTATCTCCAGCAACTCTGGCTCCTTTAGAATCATATGCCTCGAACTTCTGCAAGGGATAGGCAATATGTAAGTCTTCCAAATTGTCAATGCAAAATGTTTAATGAGAAAAGGCAGACAGGCATGAGGATAGTAGTTTGAAACATGACAATCAGGCCATAATTTCCATGTAACAACAAAATCCTCCATTTTGCAACTAATTTTAATATACATCACGGTGTCGTGGAAACAATGACAATACTCATATAGCAACCAACTAAACATGTAAATTAGTAAACTCTGTTGCATTTACTTTGTCTTCTATAATGTTGTTGGTCACAACACTGTAAAAGATCTAAAATTACAGTCACCGATCATGAATGGTTCTGCTATTGCACGAAATAGCCTCACAAGGATCAATATTGCTGCGTATTTGAAGAAGCTGAACCATGAGGAATTTTCCTTGGTTAACATCCAAGTCATGCGCATATTTAGGCAATAAAACAAACATGTAGAAAATGACAAAACATAACAGAAAAAGATTCCTTCCTGTACAGTAATTCTACCTGCTTTGTCTTGATCTCAAGTGTTAGCTGTATGAAAACTTTATTGAGATCGCTCTTATCAACACCAATCTGTAAATATGGAAGGAAAGAAAGGCAAGTGTAGTCAGTACAAAGGAAAAGGACGAGTCCCAAATTTGAATGACCTCAGCTCAGGGACAAGTATACATGCAGAGTGCCATCTTTTTCTATGTTAAAGTAAACTGCAAACTATTTGGTAGTTGTTGTCTTCATTGAAGACCAGTGTGATGTGGATTAATATTGTAAAGAAAAAAAGTTAATACTTGCCAGTCGAGCTCGCAAAGTTCGTATCAGAACAGCTGGTTCAATCATCTCCCAATAAAGCTTGCTCATATTCCATGCAGACTGTCTTTGTTTAATTTCATTTTTGAGTTCCTGTCAGTAACATAACTGATAATAATGACTCAAGAGACAATCTGTATGTTAAGCCAAGTTTGATTAAAGTGCAAAGGCAGAAAGCAGCATAACTGAACAGAAAATAAAGAGTTGAATCTGAAAAAAGCAGGAGTGTGACAGAAGGAAAAGGGACAGTGCATACGGAGTACATTTTCTCTGTAACTGCTTTTCTGAGTGCTGTTTTGTCACCATTTGCCAGTAGAGTGTTTATCTGGAAACCCCCAAAAAGAAGACACAAGGAAAACAAGCATGTGATCTGAATCCAGTAGTGTAGTTACAAAACAAAGTAACCAGAGAGAGACTTTAATGGTTAGGTCGGAATTGGAAATACAAAGATCAGGATACCTCTTTGTATAATTTGATGGCTTCTACGTAAAACTTATGTTTTGAGTATCCAGTTTTTCTTAACTTAACAATAGCATAGGCATTTTTGAGCTGCACAAATGAGAATAAAAAAAGTTAATTCAGGTGACAATAAGCCCACATCGGGATATGATTTACATGAAAACCAATTCTAGAATGCTTGAAGAGAAAATAAGTCTGAATAAATCCAATCAGTAAGTTGATTTGTGGGAGAAATAAATGCTACAAATTTAATGACAAACAAGATAGCCACCTCTAAAATGATGTCGTTTTTTGTTCTTCTCCAGCCGCTTTTTGTGAACCATCTGATACAAGAGAAGAAGAAAAAAGGTGCTGATGGCTGGGAACTTGAGCTAACTGTTCAACAGATGACGTAGGAACTATGAAATCTAATTACATTCTTAAGAGAGTGCGGGAGAAAAGCAAACCACTAACTGGTGAAGTTAGCTAGAAGTTTCAACTAATTTCAGACGAATACCATTCCAGTATAAGGAGACAACATAAAGAAGAAAGCTGACTGCCATACAATCAAAATAAAATGTAAAGAACTTCTTAGAAGAATTCCTATATGGCCTGAATGAGCTGAGAATTCTAATCTTTGTGCACCCCACCTCATCCTCTACGAAGGTGTTTGAGAATATGGTAACGGTAACGGTAACGGTTATGGTTCAAAGTGCCTTTCAATAGAAAATGCATCAAAATAATGTTTTTTTAGTTTTTTAAAATTATTTTTTATATCAGCACATCAAAACGATCTGAAAACATAAAAAAAATAATTTTAAGCAAAAAAAAAAATCAAATTTTAGGAAATGCTGTTTCAATCGTGTTCCTAAACACTGCCACGTAGCCTCAACAGTCAAATCCTCAAATGCATCTAATACATTGATTATTTATCAACAAAAACAAAAATTTTATACTGTGACTTTATGTGACTATCTAGCATTGTCACCAAGTCATTTACCGAGTTTAATTTGGTTCAAACAATAATTAGTTCAACATGGAAGAAATTTTCAGTGGTTTGACATTTTGGAAGAGAGGGCATGTCTGCCAACTAAACCATTCTTCAGCCACATCTAGAGGGGAGTTTCATTCTAACATCCAACTAACCTCCGCCAGAATGAGATTGTATCACGAGGAGCATACGGTTCATATATGAATCCAGGACTTGAAATGGACACTTTAAGAGATCCCTGCATATATTATTAAATAAGCAAGTCATCAAGTTATTGTCTTACTCCATAATAGGACATCCAAGAAAGTTGTAACAGGAGCAAGTTCAGACACAAGTTCTTATATAAGAATAAAATATTGACGCAAAATTTCTAATCTGTTAAAGTGATTAGCCAGAAAAAGCACTGAATGAACCAAATGACAGTCCTGGACATGCATAAGTTCAATGGAGAAGATGGGATATACGCCACCCAAACTAAACTACCAAACTACAATGCATGTTCTACCTCCATCAGGGAACACAAATCTATGCTTGTTTTATGGTTTTACATTATATAAAGGCTCACAAAACTGTAAGATTTTGTTGATCTGGCATACTGAAGCATCATTTCTGGTTCTAATTTTTTCTGCTGCAAACAGATTATATAGAGAATATGGACGAGATATGGTACAAGTAAGTTGAACAATGAAATGCAGTTTCACAACTAAAGTACCGTATTTAAATCTAATAAGTTTATTCATACAAGTTTACAGCTAGACCAGTAAGCCTTTTGAACAATTAACTGAGCTCAGAATGAGACTTTTATTTAAGTAATCATCAAGACTTAAAGTGTAAGAAAGCCAAGGGAGATACACATATCTCTGCTCTGAAGCTAATGACTAGTCTACTAAATACTATTTATTGTACTCAAATCCTTGCATATTGCAGGGATCTTCTCCCTGAACTATTTCACTCTTTACTTTTCTTTTTGTTTGACTTGATTGCTTATAAAAGTTCTACATCATGAACATTGAAACCATTTCCGAAATCAAATTGAAAGGAAGAGTAATAAATGACATTTTAAATGGTAAACATGGCACACCATCTGTCGTGCTTGTGGGGGGGCATTCACTTTTGTTGTTGCCGACCTCTTGTCATTTAAGAAGATTGATAACTCCATGGCCTGAAAGAAATAGAACACATCAAATTAATAAGAACAGTATCCTCTCTCAAACAATTAGACATTTGAAGCGTCGACACTGCAAAAACTCCAATCATAAATAAAAAATTACACCTGTTTTCACCTAGATTTTATGTTCCATAAATTTACCATTGTAGAACGTAGAGTCATTGTACTTCTATGAGTCCAAGGAAGAGCATTGCGGCCATTATATAAGCAAGAAGAAAATCTTGGGGAATTAAGTTTAATACCTAGCGCAAAACAACATGTAATCAACGAAATTCTTCATTAAATTTAAGATAAATTAAACTACTAATAATGAATGCCAAAAAAAAAAAACAATTTACCATTTGAAATATCAGTGGAGCTACTGGAGTAGCTTCTTGAGCTCCCAAGTCTGAGTAGACAAAGAGCAACATTTTTCATAAAACTACCTTCAAACACAATTTAACTCCAATTCCCATGAAATTATAAGAAGAAAAGATCGTTTTGTTCTAGACGATGTAAGTAATGCAATGGAAATAAAACTGAAAACGTGATTAACTTATCAAATTCTTCTGCAAATAATATAAAAAAGAAAGAAAAAACCCAACAAAGCCTTTTTTTTTTTTACTTTTGTTATACTTATACAACATAACACCATATCCAGATTCAACAGTTTCTTCGCAATTCCCAGTCTGTCTCTTAAACCAATTAAACCGAGTATAAAACAAGAAATCTATCCTCATGAACTACAGCCAAACAGCTATAGCTCTGTATATTGTGAAAAATGGAACCTTTGCATTCGAAATTGAAACTTTTCCTTTTCCTGCATTTTCTCAGCAACCAAACATAGCCTCAACCAAAAACCTCTCACATACCCTTACAAGACATATATCCAAATGGGTTTTCTTTCCAAGTCAAAAAGACGAAAACTTTCCACTCAAAACTCAAACTTAACTTTTCATTTTCTTTTTCTCGCATTTTCTACGAAACCAAAAGGAGCAATAAGAAATGAAGAATAGTACTCACAGATAAGAAGAAGATTCTCGAATCCCAATGGTTTGATTAAGTGCACGAATTGCTTGTAATCTTCTAAATAGGGCCATCTTTACTGATCATGTGTAGCCTCTTCAAAAATGCACTGATCTGATTAGAGAGGTTTTTGTTCCAGCAGCTGAAGGGTTTAAGGATGAAAAATATATGCTACTGAAAGTCTGCGTGCCTTATATTTATGGGCTTGACCTTGTTTATTGGGCTGGTCACTAGGTTAAGCAATGTGCTGTGCTTTCGATAAATTTCATGATTTGGGCTATCACTGAAAAAAGATTTGGTTTTTAGTCATGAGGTTAATTTTAGTTCAACAAGTTCTTTTTAAAAAATATTAACTTAGGTTTAAGCCGAGGTTGATTGGATAAATAAAATTATTGTAAATTCAGTTAAGAATTTATTTATTTTTGTATTTTAAAATTAAATTAATTATTTTTATTTCAAATTAATATTTTTACAGTGTTTTCAAATCATTTTTATGTGCTAATATCAAAAATAATTTTTAAAAAATAAAAAAAATTATTTTGATGCATTTTCAAGCGAAAAATACTTTAAAAAATAACTATTATCACATTCTCAAACATCTTCTAAATCAATCAGGTTAACTAAGTTAATGTCATGTTCAATTCAACTAGAAACTCGATCTAGATCAACCTTCAAGTCACAAGTGTCTGAAGTTAACCTCTCAAGTTTGGTTTAATAAGTATATAAATGGTTTAACTAGATAGATACCATAGATGTTTCATGTTAAAATGTTGTTCTCTCTTTTGGAAAATGCTTTAGGATGCAGCTGATATTCAAGCCTGGAAGATTTATGCTATCCGCTACATAAATTTCGGAAGAAATTGCTCTCTCTCACTCTCTGATCGTGTAACATTCCTGGTGGTGCTCTGACAAAAATGATGACAAAGGTAGCTCATTTTAGATTTCCCAGCAAAGGTAAAAAGTTTTCATGTTGGTTCATAGTTACTGCAGTGATTAAAATAAAAATCTTGGGAGAGAATCACTCAGTTAATGTTATGCCTTTAGATGTGATGGAGATTTGGTTTTACAAGAACTTGATTGCTATTAACTAAGCTACATGGTCTTGATAACAATAAACCTTTTTTTATGTGTTTTTTCTTTCAATTCGCATTATTTTTATTGAAAGTTGAATGAATTATGTGTTTTTTTTATTGAAAGTTAAATGAATACCATCTTTTTTATTATTTTTTTAATTTTTAGCTCATCTTATTTTAAATGAATTTTAAATGGTAGTTAATTTTTCTTTTTAATTTCAAATCACCTTTGTTCCTCCACCACATCTATAATCAAATACCTCATCAATTAAAATCATAATTATCAAACCCTAAAGAATATAATTTAATTGATCAGGTCTTGAGTTTGCTCTTTAGAAATCACTAGTTCGAGTGCCACAAGCTTCAAGGCCACTAGAGGCTTATATAGTTGTTAACTTCTAGGCATCGGAGAATTAGTTGAAATACGCATAACTAACCCGAACACCCACAATTACTAAAAAAAAAAAAAAAAACCCTACAAATATCAACATGAAATCTAGTATTGTCAAGTTTGTCACACCAAGAGCGATAGTACTCAAACGCAGCATAATGCACAAGAAAAACGGAAGAAAAGAAATCCATTTTTGAGGGAGAGCCATTTCAGTTTCAGCTCTGTTTACAGATTAACAAAGGTTTGCTTGCTCTCTTTTTTTTGCATAAAGAGACTCCCTCATTTAGTGTTTAAATTTATCCACTACATGTAGCTAAGCCAATTTGGCAATGGAAAGTAGTCAACCAGAGAGAGAGAGCTAGCATTTTCTATAACGATGTTTTTATCTATTGTTGGGCTAAACCCATAGGCCATAGATTAGCCATTGTGTTAATCGATGTTCGTTAACAGCGATTTTGTTCTTCAATGTTCATCAAATATATATGGGCACAAATCAACAGAGAGACTATTTTAAGCATGGTTTTTCAGCATTTTTGTCATGGAATCATCAGGAAACCTTTCCGTATTTTCGAATTTGATGCTATATTACTCAAGGGAAGAGCATTTTCTTCTAAAATTTTTGTAACAGCGAACATAAAGAATACAAGCTTGTGTGATCATTTGAATAATTACACAGCCTAACTCTAAAAGAAGGAAAATGAAATTTGCTGCTGCTTTCTATCACTTCAATATATGACAGAATAATAAAAAGATGAAAAATTGTGTGCTAAACCTTCACGCAGAAGAACTCTCATCAGCTGCACCTGTGGGTGTACTAGGTACAAATGGAACAAATCCCCGCCCGCCGAACATTGGTCTCATGAATCTGTCATCAAACTTTCTCCAAAAGTAGTGAACAGTTGTGGTGGGGTGTCTTATTAGCAACCTTAAGCTACTTGCCCTTCGAGCTGGTTGATTGTTGTTGCTGTTACTTGGATCACCACTTTCAAGTAACAGTACCCTCAAGTCTTCCAGGCTTACGTTATCAGTGAAATCTGAAACCATTGGTTTTCTATGTCTTAACAGCACTGCTTCAATTAGAGGTTTCGTTACCGAACCGCAGACCTGTTTAGAAAACAGAAACGTTGTACTTCTGTGTTAAGACTATAACAAGTTCAGCAAATATAATCTCGCAATTCTTAACATGCAATGGAACTCAAGTAATAAGAGCAAATAATGTTTTCCTGTTATATCAGTAAAACACAGAACTTACAATTGTGCTGAAAAGAACAACGATTATGGTACTGGTAATCATTAGTGCAGATTCTGGGGACTTCCTCATATAACTTGCAAACTGTAATTGCAGAGTGCACAAAGTGAGAAATCCAGAAACCAAACATCATAATTTAAGCAACATGTTAATAATTTATGACGTACTTGGTTATAAGATAAAGCAATTGTAACTGCACCTCTCATTAACCCTGCCCACCACATAATAAACTGAGATTTCAAACAGTTAGCACAGTTTGGAGTACGATGACTGCACGATAATAGCAATTGGCTAGATCATGCATGCAATAATCACCTGTTGTTTGAAATGAATTTTCGAGCTCTCGCTTTTCTGAACACAATTTAAGATATTTGCTATGGGAAAAACAAATGCTGCCCTTCCAACTAACACTAATGCAAACAATGTTGAGCTGACGGCAGCTGAAGTTCCTGCACTGAATCATTGATGTGAAACAAGTTAGAGGTGACAAATGGTGTTCGAATGAAACCCTCCAGCGATAATAAATAATTTAAGAGTAACAATCTAGATGCTGGAGCACATATATTCCAACACGCATCAACAAGCTTAAGTTAACTACTGTGTCCTTTTTCTAGGTTAATCAACCAAGTTGTGCAAATGCTAAATTTCCATAGACTCTCAGGCCTAAACTGTAAAGATCATGGGTAGGATTTACCTTGCCTTGCTTTCTCTCCATTTGTCAATGTCTAAGGCATCCATACCCACATATAGAAATATGAAAGTTTCTGCAATGAATGACATTGTTGCAAATGCATGCCTGAAATTATCAGCCACCGTGAAGATTATAACTTTTTCCACTGAAACTCATGATACAACTGTTAAACGAACCAAAGTTTCTGCAAGTTTAAGTGGAAAGAAAAAAGGTTTCTACTCTTACTTGGTTGTTATCCGTGAGCTTTCTGTAACATTGTGCCATGTGTAGTGCGACATTACAATGCCACAGAAGAAAACTGTCAGAATCCCACTCAGATTTAGAAGCTGCAAGAAGAAAAATAAATTGACATTCAACCAATGATCCCATTCCAGTGGGGAATCAACTTATCCAAGTGGTACAAGCTCTTTGTTCTGTTCTGTTTTTTCTCTGCAGTTTACATCTTGATGAAATTAGCTCATCACAGTCCTCTAAAAGATGAAATTTTCGAATTTTTGAGGTGAATGGTATTTTAGGATGGTTCGACAAGAAGATGATAACCCTAGCCCATCCAATGAGAAGATATAAACTCAATCCAAACTCAATCTAAGTAACAGCAGACGAGTGGTAAGGCTACTCAGGTGAGAGGAATGAAAATGAAAATTTAGAGGCATGTATTAATCTACTAAATGATGAGTGATGAATAGGAAGAGAGGGAGCATGGCTATCATTCAGATGTATAGGGCATAAAACATTTTTCCCTCACTGACTTCACATCTCTTTCTTTTTCCAGGAAACATTTGAAGTTTATAGTGAGTACCTCAGCTAGAAGGTATGACAAATAAGCCATAAGAATCATAAGTGCAAATTCACGATCAGTAGAATGCCTGTTGATAAGACAACAATCAAGTCAGGTTGGAATACACAAAGTCCAACATGAATAAAAGTCAGCTTAATGGCCTCTCCAAAATTGTGATCACGTATGAAACTAGAAGACTGGACTAAGCCATTTCCCTCCTTTGATTTTAGACAAACCTTCTTTACTTTTTTATCTAATATTGGAAACCATCATTTTCCCTAAGAAGTTTAACAGTTTTGATTTACCTAAACTTCTTGACTTAAAACATGACCATATGCTGTGCATAGAAACTTAGATGTGACGAAGGATTTGGAGAACAGAAATATAGACATATGAAAGAGGCCATTGCAATATTAGATGAAACAGAGAACTGAAAGACATTTCTCACCTTCCAAAGTAAAGTGTTTTTATGATAAAAGCACTTAAAAGACCCACCTGAAAAATTGCATTATTTCCATTTAGATCCAAACCACAAACATCATCCCTCAATTTATCAAGCAAAAAATAAGCAAGAGCCAAGAAGCTGCTACCGCTAGGCGCAATCAAAATTTGGCAGTGAAAAGACTATGATAGTTAGACTTACTGCTATACCAAGAGCAGTACTTGTGAAGAGGAGGTAAAGGAAGGTCCCTATCAATTTTAAGACTGTTAAGCCATCAATGTTGTGGAAATCCAGCGTTTGAACTGAATTGAAAAGCACAATAGAGGTAGCATCATTCACTACACCCTCCCCAAACACTATACTGTAAAGAAAGGGTGTCTCATCTTGACTGAGAACCTTGCAAGAAAAGAAAAGGCATTAACAACATAAGGGAATTATCAAGAACAACCTTGTTTTCATCCCAACGTTTAACTTTATTTAGTGTACCTGCAATGTGCAAACTGAGTCAGTTGCTGACATTATGGCACCGATAGCTGCAGATGCAGGAAGCGGTAATTAAGATTCGCTAGTATCAACTATGATTAGTGAATTAAATTAAATTAAACAGTTGCTATAAATCACCTAGGTGATCTTTGAGACTCAGGGATTCCACACCAATTTTCCTAAAAATCCAAAAAACACCTACAAGAATCATACAAACAAAATAAGTTGGAATCTTTCTGTTTTGACAGGATATAAGATAAAAAACTTGATTGTGCTGTTGCTTCTTTTTATCAATATATAAATCGACAACATCAATTATCAGACTTGCAAAATGACAAATGTTTGAAATGGATCTTACCTAGTGATATGATGCAGAACGAAATTACTGTGCCAAATATTCCAAACAACAAGATTGTTGAAAAATTCTTGAAAAACCGCTTTTTCTTAACCTGGAATCTGGAACAAATTCTCAAATTTTAAGAAACAATAACTAGAAGGAGAGAAGAAAGAAACATGTGACTCAGGATTTTCTCAGAGACAATATATCAAACACAAACCAAATCCTTCCTCGCAACATCAAACCAATTTCGATAAACCATCCAGAATTCACATCAAAGCAGAGAAAGAAGTCATACCCTGCATTGAAAATGATTGGAGGAAGCAAATAAAGGAAGAACAAATCCTCGCTAAACTTCAATAAATGCGAACTCGCCCCTTTCCTAACCAACAAAACCACACCACCAGCACACAACCCCTGCAAAAAAAAATCTACCCCATGTTACACAATCAATCAAGAACACAAAAGGGAGAAAACCCCATTATTTTTCAACCAAGAAACAATCAAGAATCAAATTGAGATACCAAAAGAAGTGCAGTGATGGACTCATTAGCCCAGCGGTGCTCTTCAAGAAGGTGACCAATAATGATACAAGCACAAAGGAGAGCAAAGAAGACACAAAGTGCTATTATGGTGCTAGTATTAAGGAATGAAGAATCTAATTCCAAAGGTAAATGTTCATGAGAGGACATGTTTTCAGGGCTAAGGCCAAACATAGCAGCATTCGAGATTTTTGTGGCCATTTCGCAGGTTAAATGGTTTGAAGAAATTTTTAAGGAAAATGACTGTGTTAGCATAGTTTTGTTCTTCAAGATGGGAAATGGAGGGAAGAATGGTAGCTGGAGTGAGGTTTTATCTCTCTGTAGTTGAGATTACTTTGAGTTTTCTGTATCCTGAAAGGTGTCACTAAATTAGCTAGCCACGTCAAATATCAAGCATCTTTGACTGTTGTTATATATATAAGTGTAGTGGTAAGTTACAATAATACCCTTTGCGTTACTGTCATGTTGGATTCTCATTGGCGACAGTTTGTTGGCTGTATTGAACGATTGCCTGGCAGTAGTTGATAACTTGATATGGCCGTTGGTTGGCGCTGATGACTTTTTTTTTTTATTATTGTGTATTTTTGACATCATCATTAATAATGATCTTTCGTGTTGAATTGCCATTTTATGAAAAACTAAATTAATTAAATAAAAAGGAATTATTTTCTTAATTTTCATAGCACCATTGATTAGATCGTTTAAGAATAAATAATTTAATCTTAATATTAATTAATGTATCTAAAAGAGTTAGGATGTTAACTCACTTTTTTTCACTGTTTATACAAGCGAGGAAAGAGCTGAATTTTTTATTTTTCATTTTGTTTGTTTCATTTTCATTTTTTAAATTTTTTTAAATTTTATCCTTTAATATTTTTTTATTTTAAACTTATCTTCATAAATTATTTTAATTTATTTTCTATAAAGTTATCACAGTTTCAAATAAATATCCCGACATTTTGTTTGTGCTTTTGATTTTATATGTATTTATTTTTGTTATTGTATAATTAAGTAAAAGAATTCTTTTAAAAGAAAAAACAAAAAAAGCTCTTAAACTCATGAAGTACATCACCCGGATCATGAATTTTACGAGTGAAGCTGTGAAGCCTGATTAATCTAATATGTCACCATCTCAATATAAAAAAAAATCATTTTATTTTTTTTAAGTTAAACCATGTTTTTTACCAGTTTTTTGAGTTATATCTAGACCCGTCAAATTGACTAGATCACATATCATAATAATTTTTACATAATTTAATTTTAAACTTAAATTAAATAAGGAGTCAGATTAGAAAATTTTAAGCTTGATCCGTTGAGTTATGTTTAATAACAATGTTAAATGCTTTCTACGATCTTATTATTATTTTAAAAAAAGAAGATAACAAGGATAGAGAAGACATGTTTCAATGAATTTTTATTTTAAAAATATAAAAATTTACTTTAAAATTATCTGTTATATTTATTTTATATTTTCATCTTTATTTTCAGCTAAATATATAAGTTTTAGACACTTGAAATCCAACAAATCAAGAGCAAAACAAAACAAATTTCAGGAGAGGAACAGATAAAGGTTGCTTCCGGTCTTAATCTTCAAACTTCGAATATACATTAGCGTAGTGATTGGAAATTTGAAATATAGCCTCTGTTTGTTTTTTAAAAAGTAAATTTTAGAAAATAATTTTTTAAATTTTTCTGTGTTTGTTTGTCATTAGAAAAGTTGGTCAATGAAAAACACTTTCCAGTCAAAGGAAAATTTGGCTTGGTTTCCAGAAAAGTGTTTTCCTGTAAAATTTAGACGGAAAACATTTTCTGGAAGTTGTGAAAAATTTAGAAATGTCATATTATTTGCTGATTATATCAAATTTGGTCCTCAAACTTTTGATTGCTATAAATATTTATTTTGAATATTTATTTTTCAATTTCATCTTTTAAAAATTAATTTCTATATTAACTTCAGTCCTCTTTTTTATAATTGTTATTTGTTTTTTCCTTATCATTTTTTTATTGAAATTTTTTATCTATCAAATTTGGTCCTCGTTCTTTTGATTGTTACTTATTTTATTTGAAATAATTTATGAAATATTAATTATTATTATTTTAATTTCTTCATCTTTTATTTTTTTTTATTTTTTAGATTTGATCTCTATTATTTTGATTATTATTTATTTTATTTGAGATAATTTATGAAATTATATTTTTTTTTTCAATTTCATTCTCATTCAACTTTTTAATTTGTAAGATTTGTTCCTCATTATTTTAATAAACTTGAGAAAAATAAAA
>Ga0307515_10002787_pt1 | contig 37279 bp, 3 predicted proteins | sample 17_EM_MG_FD_194513 | JGI IMG/M metagenome (GOLD analysis project Ga0307515, IMG submission 194513) | Populus trichocarpa ectomycorrhiza microbial communities from riparian zone in the Pacific Northwest, United States - 17_EM | ecosystem: Host-associated > Plants > Roots > Unclassified | place... | reverse complement strand
TTAGCGGTAGTCGGTTAGAACGATAGCGGTAGAATAATTAGAATAGTAGAATAGTAGTAGTAGTAGTAGTAGTAGTAGTAGTAGTAGTAGTAGTAGTAGTAGTAGTAGTAGTAGTAGTAGTAGTAGTAGTAGTGTTAGTAGTAGTAGTAGTAGTAGTAGTAGTAGTAGTAGTAGTAGTAGTAGTAGTAGTAGTAGTAGTAGTAGTAGTAGTAGTAGTAGTAGTAGTAGTAGTAGTAGTAATAGAACGGTTAATAGTAGTGGTTGGTAGCAGTTAGTTGGAGGCGGCTAGTCGGAACAGCGGCGGCGGGGCAATTAAAACAGTAGGGTATAGCGGTTGGGAGAGCAGTAGTAGAATAGTTAAAATAGTATTAGGCCTCGGACAGGTGGGTTAAAACAGTTAAACGGTATAATAATTTTAGTAGATTTAGTAGTAAAATAGATCTAGTAGTGGTATAGGTCTAAAACAGTAGAGATAAAGTAGTTGGTTAAGATAGTAAGGATAAAATGGCTGGACGGGGTAGTAATAGTAGCAGCGGTAGCGGCTAGGTAGTAGATTAAGGTAGTAGAGGCTCTAGATTAATTCAATTGTTTAGCTAGTTGTTTAATATTATCTGGCCGTGCGTTAGTAGCTCTATATTGTATATTCTACGTCTATATCTACGTCCATAGCTACCTACGCGCCTATATACCTACGTTAACTGCTAGCTAAAAACTACCTAATTAGTTGGCGATAACGTACTGTAACTGGTCATTCGGTTATTTAATTAATTAAGGTAAAAAGTTAGCCCGGTTAAAGGCTCTAATTATCCTAATTTAAATATGGAAACGGCGTTTAGCTAATTAATATTTAATAAAGCTTTAGCTTAACTTAGGGTATCTTCTACTATATATATAACTAGGGCTTTATATCCGTAGATAGTTAATTAAAGCTTCCGCGTAGACGTCCGATTAGTTAAGGCTTTGTATATATAGGCGTCTAGTTAAGCTGCCGTACTATTATCTAATTAAAGCTTTACACCTATATACTCTATATCTATAGACTCTATATAAGACTTTGTGTAAAGCTCCATATCTATATTTATAGAAAAGATCGTTTTAGTTAACTAATCTATAGGCGTTAAGACGGGCAGCAATTAATTAATAAGGGGGTAGTTAGTTAAGGGAAAAGGCTCTTATAGAGGCTCTAAAACGTTAATTAGCGGTGCTTCTAATAATATTTTAGCCGTGTACTAGTTTCCTAATTAGGACTAGTACCTATATACCCGCGGTAATATATCTTTAACTACTAATTAAAGACGTCTAACTAGACGGTAATAGGTAACTAATTTAATCTAGCTGTAATAATATATAGTCGGCTAACGTTTAAATAAGGTATTAGGTTGGCCCGGCTAAAGGCTTTAGTTAATCTAACTTAACTATAAAGGTGGCGGTTAACTAATTAAGATCTAACTAAGGCATTAGCTTAACTTAAGGTGTTTTCTATTACACATAGAGCCTAGGCTCTACATCCGTACGTATTTAGTTAAGCTCCTATATTATTATCTAATAAAAACTCTATATTACCGCATAATTAATTAAAGCTTTAAATCTGTTGATGTTTTATTAAGACTCTATATTTATACGCTCTACATCTATAGACAATTGCTTAAGACTTTAGCTATATAATCATTTAATTAAAACTCTGTATTTATACAATTAATTAATTAGGGCTCTGCATTTATGGTTAATTAAGGCTCTTAGTATCTACTAAATATTTAATCTAGAGACCTATTCTAAGACTTCCTTTTTTATAAGTATAAACAGCAGCTTCTAGTAGACTATTTTCGCGGGCCCGGTGCTTCTCTAGGACGTCTTTTATAGCTACTTCTTTATTCCAGCTGCTGGCAGTATACTTATATATTCTTAATCTTATTCTAGCTTAAAACCTTTTTAGGGTTATCTTCTACCTCTAGTCTCTTTATTATTATCCTACTAACTCTACACTTTATCTAAGTCTCCTTTAAAACTATTTGGTAATAGCTTCTTGGTTATTATAACTACCTCTATTATATATCTCTTGCCCTTACGTCTATAATACAGTCCTTTATTAAAACGACCTCTAAGAAAAAGCGCTAGCTCCTATACGTCTAATTCTTATTCCTCTTATAATCCTTAATAAGGCCCTTTACTAGCTTAGCCAGATACGGCTTAGTTCCATCTTTAGTTGTATAAAAATAGTTTAGGCTTAACGTAGTTAACCGCGCCTTATATAAAATCTCTTATAAAGTATCTCTATTAGTACCTCTTTGTATACTACTTTACCATTCCGCGGTATATATTTTCCAATATTATGCTGCTGCTTTTATATAGATCCCTTCCCTACTATAATATCTATTCTTGTTATGCAGCTGGCGCAGTACTAAATTCGGATAGCAGTGGTAGTTATATTATAATTATTTGTTATTTAAATAAGGAATAAGGTCGGCCCGGTTAAAGGCTCTAATTTAATTTAGTGATATAATGTGCTAATATTAAGGCTCTAGCTTAATTTGACTTTTTGACTAACCATAGCTCTATATCTATATACAGCTAATTATGGCTTCTATACAGTCGTTCAATTAAGGCTTTGTATATAGCTCTATATCTAGCTCTATATCCGTATAATTAATTAAGGCTCTTCGTGCCGTTCTTATCATGTAGCTATATTATTAAATTTTAGGGGTAATATAAAGTTCTGCTAGTTCTACTGCTAAATAAACCAATTATAATTTTCTATACCCAGTATGGAAAATCGCTATTAGCTCAGTAATGGGTAGTAAGCTAAGCTAATATCTTTATAGTAGGTTGTCGCAATTAACGCATTATAATTAAGAAAGTAAATAAGAAAGGAGCTTTAGGAAATAGAGTAAATAAGTAGATAAAGAGAAATCTTTTATACGGCTATTACTTACGTCTCATCCCCTACCTTAGAACTTAATTGTCCCCTAGTTAAATATCCTATACCTATAGCGGAGCCTATTATAGAGCCTATTATGGGTTAATAGCTAACCTAGTTATACAGCTGTCTTTAAGGGTTAAGTAATTCTAATAGTAGCTCTCCCTAGCTTTAGCTACCTTATCTATAGGCTATAACCTAATCTAGATATAATCTCCTAGTTATATATATAACTTTATAGCTATTCTAGTTATATAGCTGTCTTTAAGGGTTAGGCGATTCTAATAGTAGTTCTCTTTGGCTTTAGCTGCCTTATCTATAAGCTACAACTTAATCTAGATGTACTTCTCCCGGTTATATATATAACTTTATAACTATCTTAATTATACGGCTATCTTTAAGAGTTAGGCGATTCTAATAGTAGTCCTCTATAGCTTTAGCTGCCTTATTTATAGGCTATAACCTAATCTGGATGTGATCTTCTAGTCGTACATTCTTTTCTTATAGCTTAGTAGCTGTCCTACTATCTCTAAAGGTTATAATTTTAATAGTAGTCCCCCTAGTTTATACTTTTCTCATTATTAATCTTTAGTACTACTCCGTTATAAGAGGCCCGTTACTACGTCTATTCTTTTCTTAGTCTATTTAGGTCTGTTTCTTAATATATATAAGGCCAGTTCCTAATATTATTTAACCATTCTTTATTGCCGAGCTATAAGAGTTTAGGTTTAGGTTAATTATATATTATAGCTACTAATCTTCCTTAATTAAACAGATATATAAATCTCTACTAAATAAGTTCTATTAGCCCTTAGTATTTAGACTTAATAAAACAGTGACTTCCTCTATATCTAAAGTAAGTCCATTAGCCTTATCCTCGCATACTTCGCTAACCCTATACGTCTCGCTACGGCTATCTAAAGGCAGTAAAATCTTGCGGATATTAAAAGCCTTATAGATATTAAAAGTTTTATAAAGGTTGAGAGTCTTATAGGATAAAGGGAGCTTATATACTATTCTACTAGTCTTTATATCCCAGTACTAAGCTATATCTTTATACTAGACTTTAAACTATAGCCTAATCCATAGTAGGTAACTACTACTATATTAGGGCTTCTCTGTATATACCTAGTCTACCTAAGTTAAGAAGTTATTCTCTTTAGCAGAGCTTCTTAATTTCTAGGTCTATATCCTAGTTAGCTTAATAGGTGCTAGTTATCTTATTTAGTTAAGAGATTATAGGTAGTTAAAGGGTAGCATCTTTGCTTATAACCGGCTGCTAATTATAGAATTGTTTAATTAGCTGATAAAGGCTCTGCTCCTTAGGGGTTATTTTTAATAGGCGATCTGCGCTCTTATATAAATAAAGTCTATATTTTATAGCTTTTAGTAACTAGTGGAAATTAAAAGACTCTTATCTATCTAGATTAGCTCCCGTTTTCGCTATTATATACCTTTAATATTTAAGCGAAAGTCCTTTTATAAACTAGTATCCTTACTAACTGTTTTTTAGATTGCCTGCCTCCGTAACCTTTTAGGAGATTGATTTAAATTACCTATAGTACTCGCGTATACTAGGTGGGTTACTCCTATACTATAGTATATAGGCTCTTAAGAATTCTACCATTTTTATCAATCGAAAGTGGTTACTTCCTTAGTATTTTACCCTAAGCTTTCTTATAAGCTCCGTTTAGTTACTAGCTATAAATTTAAGTAGGCTTTAGATCTACATTCCTATCTAGTAGTTATAGTACTCTAGAAAAACCTAGTGCTAAAGACTATACTGCATATGCAACCTTATTAAAAGGTAGCGCCGCACTTCTAAACTTACGCATACCTATCTTACCATTAAAAACTATCGTTTTTCCTACTCCTAAATCCTAATTCCGCTTACTTAGCAAGTTAGAGATAGATTTATTCTCCTTATTACCCCCTTTTGCCTATAATAGAAGACTTAGTAAAAGGGGTTTTAGCTTATAAGCAAAGCATAAATAGAAATACCAAAACCATAACCTATAGACATTTCCTAGGTTTTTCTTCTATAGAAAGTAAACGCCTAATAAAATAGGGGGTATAGGTACTTTTCTATATCCCCTTTAGTTAAATTTTTATTAGTAAGAGAAGGATTGCCTTTTTAGGCTTTTCTGCTAGCAAAAGCCTAACAAGTCCTTTTTTTAATAGTTTTTTCTACTACCTTTTAGTCTAATTTCCCTAGAAACTCTTAAATAGAGTTAGTAAGGAAAAATAATGTAGAAGGATAGTAAAAACTAGTAAGGCTTTTTGCCTAGTTTTTTACCTCTAGGACTAGGAGATAAGAGACCTAAGAAGGTTATTATTTACTATAAAAACTAGGAACTCCCCCTATAAGCTATAAGCTATAAGCTACAAAACTTAAAATAGTGTAGGCTACTAAGCCTAAAATAAAGCCTCTTATAGGTATAGAGATAAGTAATAATAAATGCTTATCTACTTCTTCTCCTCCGCCTCCCCCCTGCCTATCTAAGAAAGATATAAAAGAAGAAGAAGCAGATAACCCATCTCTAGCTTATACAAAAGAGAATAGAAGAAAAAGAAACTACCTCCTATTATCTCTTAAAAAAGACAACCAAAACCTAAAAAGAAATGTAGTAAAGGCTAGGTCTAGGATGACTAGTCTATATTTCCCCCCTTTTTCTCTAAAACAATACCTATAAAAGGCCCTAGAAAGCCTAACCCAGGCCTATATAAGGCTAGAAGGAGAAAGTAAAGAATAAGTTAAATAAATAAGAGACGACGTACAAAGAATTATAGTAGGAGAAAGTCCTTCTATAAAAGAAAAAGAAATAGAAAAACAGGAGACAGAGATTCTAAAGAGACTAGTAGAAGAAATGAGAGCCCTCTATAAGGAGGTAGCCCCTAAAACCTATGCAGAAAATGTAAAGAAGGGCCTCTTCTCTTCTACTTATGCTCCTCCGTCTTTGTCGTCTTCTTCCTTTTCTTTTTCTATTTCTTCTTCTCTACCTCTTACCTCCTCATTTCCCCCTACTAGTAAGGAAGCTACTAGTAGTACTACTAGTGCTACTAGCCCTATCTCTACGAGAGGAAAAAAGAAGTAGCTATAAGAAAGGAAATTAGTCCTAGCTATAGACCAAAAGGACTAGCCTCTAGATATCTTCTCTCTATAAAATCAAGTTAATTAACTATTTATATTCAAATTGCAAATAGAGAAACTAGCAATAGATACTATAGCTAGAACTAGAGAAAAGTAGAACATTCTCCTTATAACTATAAAAGAATATAATGTAGAGTTTCTAGTTAAATATAAGGAAATCTAGTCTAGCTGCTTCTCTTTTAAAAGGGAATAAAAACTAAAGCCCTAGGCTTAGGTAGTAGCCCACAGCATTTCTATCTCCCCTTTCTTAGGAGAAGGAGGCTCTAAACTTCTAAAGGAAGAAATAGAGACCTTTTTTATATATATATATTTTTTAATATCCATTATATTATACTACGTACAATACTGCGCATGCAGCCTTAGGCTATAGCGCTATAGTTCTATATATACAAATCCTTTTTAGGTAGCTTAATATATACTAATAGCTATGTCCTAGTAGTTTATAGTTCCTTAGTAAAATACTAAGTTCCTATAACTACTAGGGGGTAAGAAAACGGTAAGAAAAACTATAAGAAATCCTAATACCTATCCCTGTCCTTTTGTAATTTATTTCTATCCTTTTACTCTCTAATATCTTTTAAAGAGCCTAGTAGGAGTTGCCTCTTTCCAGAATCCTATCTATTTTATTCTTCCATAGAATCTTCTTCGCGTATTAGTTTAGCTGCTTTAAAAGTCTCGCAGTCTTTACTATTAGCAAGGTGTTTTTCTTTACAATTAATGTAAAGAGGGGTAGTATGCTTGCAAGGCTTACCCATTGCCATATAGGTAGGGTAGTAGTGGTCTTTAGATAAATATGCAGCCGTATAGAATCTATAGGCCCTACTGGAGCACCTATCTCCTATATGGCCAAATTTTTGGCAGCTAGTACACTGCGTAGTAGGAGAGACTTCGAGGTATTTTACTACCTTAGTAGCTGCACCTGCAATTGATATCTCTTTTTGCTTAAGGATTTCTTGTCTTTTTTCTTTATTCTATATAGTAAAAACTATAGAGCTAAATCTAGTCTATAGATCGTGTCTTTTTACACTAGATAAAATCTACTTAGGTAGTCCTTATATCCTTATAGGATTAAAGGTCTCAATAACTTCTTTTAGAAGCTTAGAGCCTTCTTCTTCTAGGCAAGGTAAGGTAGGAACCCTATAGGCTATAATTTAAACCTAGGGTTCTAATTTTTGTTCTCTTTAAAAGGTAAAGCAGTTACGCCAGATATCCTTATATTTAACTAGGAAATCCGCATTATATTCTTCTATAGTTGTAAGGAAAATATTTTATTTTCCTTTAGTTCTAGCTATAGACGCTAGTACTGGCTTTTCTACTTGCAGTTTTAATGTAAATAGTTAATTAACTTTGTTTCGTATAGAGAAGATATCTAAAGGTTAGTCCTTTTAGTGTATAATAGGGACTAGCTTCCTTTCTTATAGCTGCTTTTTCTTACTTCTAGTAGAAGTAGGGGTAGGAGATGGTAGTGGTATAGAGGGTAGGGAGGATAAGGAAGAGGAGGGGAGGTTCTTCTTTAGCCTCTTTGTGTAGGTTTCCTTAGTAGGAGCTACCTCCTTACAGAAAGCTCTTACTTCTTTAACTAGTCCTTATAGAACATCTTTTGTCTTTTCTTTTCCTTTTAAAAAGGGATTTTCTCCTACTAAAATGCTCCGTGTATAGTCCTCTAGCTATTTAACTTATTCTTTTTCTTCTTCTTCTTCTAGCCCTTTATAGGCCTGTATTAGGCTTTCTAGGGCCTTTTATAGATATTGTTTTGGAGAAAGGGGGGGGAGGAGATATACTAGGTATACAAGCCGTAAAAGTCATTAGTTTTATTGTCTTTTTTACAGGTTTTTAATTTTCTTTTTCGGCAGAAGACTAAGGATGTCCTCTTTTTTCCCCTGTCCCAAATAGGCTAGGAGAAGGAGAAGGGGCAGAAAAAGCGAATATAGTTATAGACTTATTATCACTTATTTCTATAGGAGGTTTTTTTTATACCTATTAGACTTTGGCATCTTATAGGGGGGTTTCTTAGTTTTTACAGTAGATAATAACATCTTTAGGTCTCTTATCTCCTAGTCCTAGAGGTAAAAAACTAGGCAAAAAGCCTTGCTAGTTTTTACTGTCCTTCTACGCCCTTACTCCTTACTAACCTTACTAGAAGATTTCTGGGGAGGTTAGGCTAAAAGGTAGTAGAAAAACTAGCTAAAAAAGACTAGTATAGTTATTTTCTTTTCCTATTAGAAGTAGAAAAAACTACGAAAAAAGGACTTGTTAGGCTTTTACTAGCAGAAAAGCCCTAAAGGCGATCCTCTTCTTCTTTAAAGAAAATCTGACTAAAAGAGATATAGAAAAGTACCTACACCCCCTATTTTATTAAGCTTTTACTTTCTATAGAAGAAAAACCTAGGAAAAGTCTATATTTAATAGTTTTGGTATTCTTATCCCTGCCTCGCTTATAAGCTAGGACCACCCTTAAAAGAATTTTCTCTTCGGATAAAGGAGGTAAAAAGGCAAATAAATCCACCTCTAGCTTAGCAGGCAGTAGGAATTAGGTCTTAAGAGTTGGAAAATCGATTGTTTTTAATAGTAAGATAGGTATATATAAGTTTGGAAGTGCGGCGCTACCTTTTAGTAAGGTTATATGTATAGTAAAAGGTTATAGAGACCTTTAATCCTATTAGAATACAGGGACTACCTAAATGGATCTTATTTAGAGAAAAGATATAATTTATAAACTAGGTTTGGCTCTATAGTTTTTGCTATAAAAAACGAGGAGAAAGATAGGAAATCCTAATTGCAGGGGTAGCTGCTAAGGTAGTTAAATACCTAAAAGTCTCTCCTACTATACAGTGTATAACTTGCCAAAATTTAGCCATATAGGAGATAGATGCTCTACTAAGGCCTATTGATTTTGTGCAGCAGTACGTCTATTTAAAGACCACGCCTATTCTATTTGTAATATAATAGGTAAACCTTACAAGTATACTATCCCTCTTTATAGTAATTATATAGAAAAACACTTTACTAATAGTAAAGACTGCGAGTCTCTTAAAGCAGCTAAACTAGTATATTAATAAGTATAAGCTTAGAAGGTTCTATACAGAAAGAGAAAAAGATCTCTCTAGTTTCTAAAGCTAGAGGAGAAATCTCCTTTATACTAGGGAAAAGACAAGAAGTATAGCAAACCCTACTAGAAATAGGATTTAGGAGAAAAATAGATATTATATTAATACAAGAACCTAGTACCTGGAAAGATAAATAAAAAGGATCCTACTTCTTTATCCTACTTCTTTATCCTACATCTTATATTTAACCTAATCCTCCCTAGTAATCTAGCTATTCGCCCTAAAGTAGCTATCTATATAAGGAAAACTAGTTCTAGTGTTCTATAATACAGAACTAGTGAGAATATCTATAGAGATACAGATATTATAACATTAGAAATCTATGGCCAACTTAAAAGATTTTTATTATTTAATGTCTATAACAAGAGATAACTAAGCAGAAACTCTAAAATCTAAGGAGGTAGTACAAGTACTATCCCTAGGGCTATTCTAGAACTAGAACTTAACCTCTCTTTTATACTAATAGGAGACTATAACCTACACTATATACGGTGAAACGCGCTAGCTAGGAATCTAACTAGAGAGGCTAAAGAACTAGTAGACTAGCTAGACAAATATAACTACCAACTACTAAATTTAAACAAATAGGAAGAGACCTTCTATAGATCTAATATAAGGGAAAAGTCTATTATAGACCTAGCCTTCTACTTAGAAAACTTTTAAGAAAATATCTAGGATAATTAGACTATAGCATTCTCTTTATTTACTAGAGAGACGCAAAGATACCTAAACCCTTTTTAAGAAACTCCTTTCTCTATAAAAAAGGTAAACTAGAAGCTTTTCTCTACTTCTTTAAAAGGGTAAGTTTTAGAGCTAGAACTAGAAGCAAAACTTTTAGTACTAGAAGAACTAGTAGGAGAAAACCCCTATATAGAGATAGGAGAAAAAGGCCCCCTAGCCTCTTTAGAAGATTCTTATAGACCTAGAAATAAAAGCTTAAGTATACTAGTAGATAATCTAGTAATAGATCTTACTAGCAGTATAAAGCTAGTAGTAGAGAAAGCTATCCCTAGATCTAGAACCTATATATTCTCTAAACTATAGTGAAATAAAGAGCTTCTAAAGAAAAGATAAAAAATAGTAAAACTAGGAAGACTTCAAGAAGAACAACCTATTAGAAGTTCTAGACTAGAAGCCTATAAAGAAGCTAAAAATCAATACTTCTACGCAATAAGAGAAGCTAAGACTAGCTGCTGGAATAGCTTCCTAGAAAAAGCATAAAAAAAGGAGGTCTTTACTGCCTTAAAATACATAAAGGAGAGAACATTGCGAATAATCCCTAGTCTGCAGTATAGCAAAGACGAGAGTACTAAACTAGTAAAAAGCTTCGAGGACTAGTACAAAGCTTTTATAACTACTCTATTCCCTAAACCCCCCCCTTTTACTAGCTCTATAGAGTGGAAGGACTATACAATAAATAGTAAATAGGAATGGCCAGAATTAGAGAAAATGGAAGCTAAATAAGCAATTTTCTCTAGCTTTAATAAAAAGGCTCCAGGACTAGATAGGATATCTCTTATAATTTTATAAAAGGCCTACCTTATTATAAAAGATCTTCTATATAGAATCTATAGGATTTTGTTTATCCTAGGCTATCAGCTAAAGGTCTAGAGAGAAGCTTATGGAGTTATTCTCCCTAAAGCAAATAAGGAGGACTATTCCCTACCAAAGTCCTATAGACCTATCTCCTTATTAAACTACTTAGGAAAGACTCTAGAAAAGATTTTTGCTACTAGATTAAGATATCTAGCTAGTACTACTAGCTTACTTTAAGATTCTTAACTAGGAGAAAGAAGACAGCGGTCCGTAATAAATGCAGTCTTACTACTTCTAAATAATATTTAATCTAAAAATAGTAGGAAAAAAACTAGATAAAGGATAACTACTATATTATTCCTAGATATAAGAGGGACTTTTAACTATATCTTTAAAAACTAGCCTTTATCTATTTATAAGGACCTAGGACTACCTATAGCGTTTATATAATAGGTAGATACTTTCCTTAGTAATAGAAAGTTATAGCTTTCCTTTAATAGGCAAATATAAGAAAAAGTAAAACTAGAAATAGGGATATTGCAGGGATCGCCTATATCCCCTATTTTATTTTTACTATATATATGCAATATCTACAGCATATAGATAGAAGGTGTCTATCCTCTTAGCTATATAGACGATTTTGCAATTACGGTTACTTTAAATCTAGCTAAATCTAATTATAAAAAGCTAAAGAGAATAGCGCTAGAGCTAATATCTAAAGCTAAGGAAGCTGCTATTAGTTTTAACGTTAGTAAAACAGAGCTTATACACTTCTATAGTAAACGCACCACTATAGAAGAAGGGTTAAAGCTAGGAGACGTAGAAATATCCCCTAAACCCCTAGTTAGGTAGTTAGGGGTATTTCTAAACTCTACACTTACTTTTAAACAATATTTAAAAATAAAACTCTCTAAAGTAAAAGCAGCCTTATATTTAATTAGAAGACTAGGAAATATATAAAAAGGTCTATCTCTATAAGCCCTACGACAGCTCTATATAGCTTATATTACTACTATAATAGTATTACGGAGTAAGTATAAGCGACAATAATATATAATGAGGTAGATATTATTAAGCTATATATATAAACTATATAATAAGGTTAAGACGTTATATAAGAAAAAAAGGTAGGAAAATAGGAAGAAAGGGTATGTATTATTAACTTAGTTACTTAATTAATACGTGCATAGAGTAGAATAGGATTTAGGACATAGTCCTAGCAGAATTTAGCAAAATTTAGTAAAACTTGACAGAATATGGCAGAATTTAGTAGAACTTAGCAGAATATAGCAGAATACGGTAGATTTCTATTAGATTGCTATAGATTACGGTAAATTACGGTCTTATAGTTGGTTTTTAACTACTAAGTTAGTAGAAATAGGTGGACGTATATAAGGTATTACAGGGGTATCCTATAATAGTACCCCCCTTAAACTTAAGCTTTTGCAAAATGGGGCTATAGTAGTTTTAGGTAGAGTTTATAAAAGTCTTCTACGGCTTATATAAGTCCTATAGAGTTAACGGGTTTCTATAAGGGCTTAGTAAAGCCTCTCTATTTTATAAGGTATATATACTAGTGTTTTTATTTATTATACTTAATGTTATTAATTTTTTTAATAAAGCACTCGTTCTTACTATCTATATTAACTAATAGGGGAGGGTTCTATATCTGTTTAGGCAGGGCGTTTAATATAGAGGTAGTAGGGTAAAGGACTGACGTATAGAATATAGGGTGGATTTTAACCGTATTAGGGAGCTTTAACTAGTAGGCGTAAGAGAAGACGACCTTTTTAACCTTATAATGGCCAGCGTTTTTTTAATTAAGTTTCTTAGCGGTTTATTTTATATTTAGATTTTTAATATTTAGCTAAATAAAGTTACTAATTTAGTAAACTAGTACTAGGGTTTATTTCTTATTTACTATAGCTTTATAAACAGGTTAAGTATTATAGTACTATAATAAAGTAGACTAAATAACTACGTTATAGTATAAAGAGGGGAAGAAGGTGGAAAGGGGTAATTGTATATAAATAGTAGGGCTAGCCGCTAAGTCACTAGTAGTAGGCTAGTTAATAGTAGGAAATAGTATAAAACAGTATAAAACAGTATACGTTAGGTTAGTGCCGTAACAGTACTCCTCTCCCTTAGATAGTTTAGTCCCTAAACTAAATAGATAATTTAAAAATAGGCAGTATACGGGGTTGCCTATTTTTTACTATAAAGATATTAGTTCTGCTTACCGCCCTTAACTAAGCTAATAGCGATTTTCTATACCAGGCATAGAAAATCTTAATTAGTTAGTTTAGTAAGTAAGGTCGGCAGAACTCTATACTACTACCTAAATTAGTCCGCGTGGCGTTTTTTTAGCAAGAATTTAGCTAATTAGATAACTTTAACTATTAGTTAAAGTTTTATAACATTTTAACTACCACAAATTTTAATACGGTGGTCGGCCGCGACCTTAGCGTAACTTTTCCTTATCTTATACCCAGTCTAGGGGTCCTAGCTTCTTAGGGTGTTGCTTATAAAAGCGCTATACAGCTTATTAATAACCCTTTAATTCTTCCTCTAGCTACTAGGTTATATCCTTATAATATTTCTATTTAATCTTATAAGTTAGGCCTTAGGGGTCTTCATTATATATATTAAGGATTTTCTTAAACTCCTATTTGTCTTCTATATTACCATTATTATCTCTTTCTACTACTCGTCCTTATACATTACGGCGCTCTATAGTATTAATATTTACTTAACTAGGGATCTCTTTAGCAGCCTAAAGGCGGACCTTAGATATATAAAAGGATTTATTTACTTAGATATAGTCTAGAAGGTCTATTATAACTGCCCCTTAGTATACTATAAGTACGGGGTATAGGCCGTCCTATTTATCGTCCTATTTCTCCTTAGGTTTATTTATCTTTATATTTTCTAAGCTAACTATAACTATATCGCCTTTATAAAATAACGCGCTCTTATCCCTATAGGTATTAGTATTATCTTTATAGCGTTATTATAAAATCCGGGCTAGGGCCTTAAGCTGTATTAATATCCGCTTAAAGCGGTTGGCTATAAAGTCTACGCGGAAGAACTTCTTCTTTACTTATATTAATAGTGTTAGTAAGTAGGGGCTAGCAGGCTTAATTCTAAGGTAAAGGTTAAAGCTATAATTTATAAAAAACAGGAAGATGCCTATACTCTTATTAACTTAGTTATTTATAATAAACTTAGTAAGCAGTAGGTAGTTAACCTAGTTATCCTATATATAGCTAATAAAAGTATAGAGATATTTATTTACGGCAGCGTTAATAATTTTAGTTTAGCCGTCCATTTCTAGGTGCTAGGCTAAGCTTAGTTATAAGGTTATCTTAAGGCATTTACTTAGTTATTGCTAGAAATTGCTAATAAATTATATACCGTAATTAGAGATAATTATACTTAGTACACTATAGAGCTTATATATATTATTAATAAAGCTATTAACTAGCTCCTTTATTAAGAGTCCTGTTACTAAAATAAGGTATTATATTTTAGTTAGGCGGTTTATAATAATAAGGATATATTTATATACCTTCCCGTAGCGTTAGTATACCGGTAGCGTTATAATATAGTTAATTAAGATATTAGTCTATAGGCGGGTAGGTAATTTTAGTAGCTTTAAAAAACTAAGCAGGGTAAAATAGAGGGTCTTAGTATAAAAGTATAGGGTATAGTCTTTAATAAAAGTAGCCGTGAACTAGGAGATTCCTAGCTACTAATATATTTAGTTTAAAAGGTTAAAAGTTTTAACCTAGCTAAGGTAACTAGCGGGGCCGCTATTATAAAAGTAATAGGTAACTTCTAGGCGGAGGTCTAGGGCGTTAGGGATAAAGAGATATTAACAAAAGTAAATCTATCCGTTAATAATACTATATTTTAACTTATTATAATAAAGTAATTTCCTAATCTTCTTTAGCTAATAGCGAGCTTTCCAATTATATAGGGCCGCCACTATATCTCTTATAAGTTTATTCTCCTAGTATCCTAGCTAAATTAACTTATCTAGTGACTTTTTAGCTATTTTAGGGTCTAGAGTGGCTATAAACTCTACGTTATTAAAATTATGGGACTTATATAGTAATTCTTCTAAGATTATAGGGTTAACTTTTTAGGGCGGTATAACAACTTAGGCTCAGTAGCAGAGGCGTTTATTATTAGCGTCCTTAGGCCTTATTCTTAGTAGCTAGCTTAGGGCGTTAGGGAGCGTGGCTTTACTATTAGGTCTATATATAATTATAAAGTTAAACTATAAAAGGAACTCTGCCTACTAGACTTAGCGCTAATTTAGCTGCTTAGTAGTTATAAACGTCTATAGGTTTTTATAGTCGGTAATAATTTTAAACAGCTCCTTAGTCCCTTATAGCTTAAAACGCTATTTCTTTAAAGCCTTAACAATAGCTAAGAGTTCTTTATTATAGATCTCATAGTTATACTCTAGCGTAAAGTGCTTTATAGAAAAGAATGCGACCAGTCTTAATTTTCTATTATTATTATATTAGGAAAGGACTCCGCCAAAAGCTTAATTTAATACATTTATCTCTACTACTATTTTCTTTATATAGTTATAGTATGCTAGTACTAGTGCTAAAGTAAAGGCTCCCTTAAGGGCCTTAAATGATTTAGCTTATTTTAGTCCCTATAGCCATCTAATATCCTTCTTTAGGAGTTTTATTATAGGTATAGTAATGGCAGAGTAGCTTTAGATAAATTATTAGTAAAAGTTCGTAAAGTTAAGAAATTGTTATAGTTCTTTAATAAATGTTAGGTTCTTCTATTCTTATAAGGCCTATACCTTCTTAGGGTCTATAATTATACTATTAGTTAAGATAATTAAGCCAAGGTATTTTATTTTAGTGGAGTAGAACTTAGACTTATTAATATTAATCTAAAGTCTAGCATTATTAAGTCTTTAAATAACTTTATTTATATACTTAGTATACTTAGCATATATTTTAGAAAAAACAAGGACGTTATTAAGGTAGATAGTATAGTAGTTGTTTAGGGCGTTATATAGAATATAGTTAATATAGTTTTAGAATATAGCGGGTGCGTTATAAAGGCCAAATAGTGTAATTAGCATCTTATAAAGTCCAAACTAGGTAATAAATGCTATAAGCTACTTATGGCCCTTTATAATCCGGATCCGGTTAAACGCAGTAATTATATTAAGTTTAGTAAAGTACTTAGTACTATAAAGTGCGTTAAGTGTTTTATAGGTTGGTGGCAGTAGGTACTAATTCTTAATAGTAACTATATTTAGGCCTTAGTAATTATAGTAGATTTATATACCGCCGCCGGGCTTAGTAGTAAGGAGGAGTAGTATAGTAGCTAGTAAGGTTAATTTGTAGATAAAACCCTTATCTAGTATCTTATTAATCCACTTCTTTACACACCTAAGTTTAGTAGGTAAGAGTAGTCTATTTTTATAGTATAGGGCCTAGTTTCTAGGGATAATCTTAATTTTATAGTCCTATAGTTGGTAAGAGGGCAGCTTATCTATATTCTTAGGGAGGAAGTGCTTAATATATTTATAAAACTCCTTTAGTAAGTGTTATAAAATGTTTTTACAGGTTAATCCTAGTTTACTTTTTTGGAGTTTTTTAATATTAGTATTAACTATCTTCCGATATAGAAGCTCGGGTTTAGTTTTTAAATTTATTTTAAGAAAGTTATAGAAATAGGGGGGGAGCACTTTATAGGCTTCCTTTATTGTATAATTGCCTTCTACTAGCTAGCGGAAAGATCTTTTTAATAGGTTCGGTACTTCTATTAGGCCTATAGGTAGCTCTTTAAGTAGCTATTAGTGCTTATCTTATTTAACTAGTTCTACTAGCTCCGTTATATAAATCCTTATTACCTTTACATCTTTTTATTTATAAAACTGGGTAAAATTAATAGCATAAGTGTATTTAATATTGTCTAGGTTAGGGCGTATCTAGTTCTCTAGTGCTACGGCTAGGCTAGTATGGCTTAGTTAGCCTAAGGAGGCGGAAATAAAGCGGCGGCCTTATATAGTATACGCGGAAGACAGGTATAAGGTTAGGTATTATAGTGGCGCGGTTTCTATTATCCGGGTCTTAGTAGTTCTATAGCTAGTCCTTACTATAATATAAGCTATAGTATGCGTATATAGTATATAGCTTAGTTTTAGGTATTAGGCTAGGCGGTTAAGGTTTAAATAGTACCTAGGTTAGGGTTAGATTCTTAATAGTAACGGTATAAAGCGGACCTTTTTTCTAGGTCTTAGTAGGACTGGCTAGCCCGTTATTTTAGTCTTAAGTACTAGGGTAGTCTAGTCTTCCACTATCTTATTTCTTTACAGCTATATAGGCTCCCCTTTATTAGGAATGTTTTTTACTATTAGGGCTTTATATATAGTTCTAGGCACTAAGCTTAATAGTGCTAAGTATCTATATAGGGCGTCCCTATTACCGTTGGTTATCCCCTACGGGAGGTAGTGCCTAGAGTAGTAGTCTAAGTTAAAGCGGATCTTAAGTTTCCTAAAGCTGGGATAGGGCTTATACTTCTAAAGCTAAGGCATACCTAGGATAATTAGGGTAGTAGGCGAGAGTTTAGTAATAAAAAAGAGTATAGCTTTAGTATAGAGGCCGATTAATATTTAGGCGATAAAGTAGTCTATAATAAGCGAAGTTAGAATACTATTTATAAGGCGCAGTAGCCTAAGTGCTAGCAGCTTCTTAGTTATAATATTATACTTTCTTATAATAGACTTTACGTTAGTAAATGCCATTATAGTACTACTAGAGTCTACTAGGCTTACTATATTAATATAAACTTAAGGGTATAGGTTATGTAATAAGGAGAGTTAGGTTTAAATAAGGATTAATCTTTTATTACTATTTGCTAATTTAAGATTAAGTAGTAGCTTACTAATAGAAAGGACTAATTAATCTAGTAATAGGGACGTAATCTTCTCGTCTTCCTCCTTATATAGTTTAAACCCTTAAATAGGACTTAGTCTAAGGGTCTACCTTTTAATAACTAGGGTATAAGGCTATCTTAGTAGGGCGGTCTAGTGTCCGTCTAGCTGGCAGTATTAGTTTTAGTCTTAGTTAGGGTATAAAAAGATAATACCTTACTAATAACGTAGCCGTATTCGTATTTGCTAGCGCGGAGTCGCTAATACTAGGCGTTATTAATGGGTTGGGCTCCTATATAGGGTATAGTTTAGAGTAACTAAGCTGTAGGGTTAAAGGGGGGGGTTATCCGCCGCGGCCATAATAGGCTTTACGGTCGCCGCGTCTATAATAGACTCTACAGTCGCCGCGTCCGCGGTTATTAGTTTATATTATTTAATAGAGTGGCATTAGGACTAGGTTTACTATCTTAGTGGGGTTATAAGCATCTTTTTAGTGGCTAGGTAAGCTATAGGTAAGGCACAATCTATTATTAATATAGCGCTTACGCTCCGTATCTAAGATTTTATTAAGGTCTATAGGTTCTTTAGTTATTATTAGGGTTAAGGTTAATATAGGGGCAGAGGCTTAGGTAGGTAGGCGGTAGTTAGCGTTCTTCTTAAAGTTAGCTTAGTGTGTATAGTTTGCGAGGTTCTTAATAAATATATTTATCTGCTTACTCCAACCTATATAGTTGCTATTATTAATTTTATAGGCAAGTCTAAGTACCAGCTCTTCCATCTTTGGAGAAATAAACTTTTAGAGTAGGTCTACCTTCTATTTATTTATCTTCTTAGCGCGGACTATTAGCTTATTAAGCTCTCCCTTTTAGGACTAGTAATTACGCTCGCCCTAGGGGAAATAGTTAAGCTTATTCCTTACAACCTAGGTTATATTAAGGACCTTATAGTAGGCAGTAAGGTCTTTAAGTATATTTTCCTTAATGGGCTATTTCTACGTAGATGTGTTGTTTAGGTTCTTATATATAAGCTTTAGGCCCTACTTAATAAACTTATAGGCCTTATCCTCTAGTATATCCAAGATATAAAAGATTTAAGACTAAACTATATTAAAGTAGTCCTAGTCCCAGTTAAAGACTCCCTTAATCTTAATATACTAGGTTTTAAAATTAGCTTATTATTCTAGCAGGATGCCTTTTCCGCTAAATATTGGCGGGTCTTTAGATCTCCGTTTTTTCTACTAAGTTACTACCGTTATTATAGGGGTTAATTATTTTAGAATAGCGATAGTCTTTACCTAGGAGTTAATAGTTCCTATTTAAGAAGTAATAAGGGCACTAAGGTTTTTATTAGCTTTTTTATTAGCGGTGTTTATGTTATACATACACTATAGTCCTACTTTAATATTATTAAGGAACTCGTTAGTATAGTTAATAAGGGTAAAGTAAGCTTTGCTAGGCTTAAAGGTCTTAGGGTATAGTAGGAAGCGGCGGATTGTCTACGCAATATTAGGGTATATCTCTATAAAGAGGTCTATAAAAATATCGCGGGGGTTTTAGGTTTCGGCCATTTCGGCGTTATTAGTATTGCCTATCTAGGCGCTAGGTAAAAACTAAGGATTATTCTAAGACTATATTAGGGACGTATTAGTTTTAGCAGAGGCGCGTATAGGTTGCGATTACTCTAGGGCGGAGGTTAATTAGCTAGGGTATAAGGAATTAGTAATCACGATAGGGAGTAAATTAAAGATACTATAAACTGTTATAGTGCTATAATAAAGTAGACTAAATAACTACGTTATAGTATAAAGAGGGGAAGAAGGTAGAAAGGGGGTATTATATATAAATAGTAGGGCTGGCCGCCAAGTCACTAGTGGTGGGCTAGCTAATAGTAGGAAATAGTACGAGATAGTATGAAACAGTATGCGTCAGGTCAGTGCCGTGACATTAAGCCTATATTATTTTATTAGTAAGAAACTGTTATAGTTCCTCTATCTTCTCTATAAATTTATTTACTTCTATAACTTATAAGGCATAATAAGTAAGGTAAGGAATATTACTAAAGGGTTTAAAACCTATTTATAGGTGCTAGCCGTAGTTAGCTAGGAATAGGGAGACCTTTATAGTTTCTAAGGCAGAGTTATTTACGGCAAACTTGGTAAATGTAAGCTAGTTAATCTAGTTATTCTATAAGTATAATGTATATATCCAAATATACTATTCTATTATAGCATTTATATATTCCGTTTAGCTATCTATTTCTAGGTAGTATATAGTAAATAATAGTACTTTAATACGGAGTCGCGTAGTTAGTTCTTTTTAGAATATAAAGATAAACTAGTTACCTTTATTAGAGATAATTATTTTAGGAAGTTTATAGAGTTTCTATATATAGTCTAGGGATAGTTAGGCGATTAAGTATCTTATCTTAAATAGTTAGTTTATAACTGCTATAATATTTATATAGCCTTTACTTACGGGGAGATTAATAATAAAGTTAATTACGATATCCTTCTATCTTCGGTCTGGGATAGGTAGTAGCTTTAAAAGGCCATTATATATCTTATATAAAGCTTTAGCTTATTAGCAGATATAGTAGCTAGAGATATACCTTTATATTATATTATATATATTTAGCTAGTAGTATTCTTATTAAAGTAGCTTTAGAGTTTTTCCTTACCCTAGGTAGCCGGCTACTAGTAGGTTATATGTGTGTTTAAGGAGCTTAAGCTTAAGCTTATTATAATTAGGGATAACTAGATGGTTCCGGTAATATAAGCAATTTTTATAAGCTTTATATTTACTTAGAGAGATCTTTTTAGAGCGTTTAATGCTATTATAAATTAGCTTAAGCGTCTCTTAAATAAACTCGTTATTTAGGTATTTATTAACCATAATCTATTTAATTACTTAATTAGTTATTTTAAGAGCGTATATTATAAGGTCTTTAGTAAAAGGATTAAATAGTTTAAGGTAAAGTAGGGTTTAGTTTTAATAGGAGCGCGCTTTTTCTAGTGCTAGCGCGTCTTAAGAGTATTAGGTTAAAGTATTAAGCTTTTAGCCTTAAATACCGAGATCGTATATAATTAAGAATTGGAAATAAAATAGATACTTTAACTAGCGGGCTTAGCGGTAGCTTAGCTGTTTTATAGTTATAAAGTATTATAGATTCTTATAGTTACTAAGAACCTTAATTAGAAATCTAACGCCTTCTAGTTTAGGTTACCATTATTTAAAATATTTAATAATAGCTAGCAGCTCCTTGTTGTAGATTTTATAGTTATATTTAGCTAGGCTTAGTCGTTTTAAAAAGTATACTATAGGGTGTAATACTCCCTCCTTATTATATTAAGACAGAATGCCTCTAGTAATATAGTTAGATAAATTAGCTTCTACAATACTTATTTAGTTTAGGTTAAAATATTAGAGTATAGGCGCAGTAGTAAATATAACCTTTAGATAAGTAAAGGCCTTTTTATATTCCTTATTAAAGATAAAGGCTTTATTTTTTTAGGTTAGAGCTATAAGGGGTAAAACTAAGGCGGAGAAGTTATTAATAAACCGTTAATAGAAGTTTGCAAATTCTATAAAGGCTCTTACGTCCTTAACGTTCTTAGGTTCTTGCCAGTTTATAATTACTTTAACCTTTTTTAGGTCTATTTATATACTATTTATAGAAATAAGGAGTCTAAGGTATAGGACTTCTATTTTATAGAACTTTTATTTATCTATATCTAATTATAAACTAGCTCTGTGTAAGGCTTATAAAATAAGGTTAAAGTATTTCTAATATTCGGTTAGGTTATTACTATATATTAGGATGTCATTAATATAAGCAGTATAGATAATGTCTAGGTAGGGACGTAGAGTGTTATTTATATAATGTTAAAACAAGCTTGGAGCGTTTACGAGACTAAATAGCATTACTAAGTATTTAAATAATCTATATTAAGTATAAAATATAGTAAGCTATTTATCTCCTTTTGTAATACAGAGGTGGTTAAATATAGATATAATATTAAGCTTCGTGTAGTAACGCGCCTTAGTTAGTTTAGCGTTTCTTATATTAATAGGATTAGATATTAGTTCTTAACGGTAATAGCGTTAAGAGCCTAGTAGTCTACGTAAAAGCGTAGACTGCTACCGGGTTTCTTAATAAAGATTACTAGTATAGCTATAGGTAAAGAGCTTACTCTAATAAATCCTTTACTTAGGTTCTTGTCTAGGTACTTCTATAATACTTAAAGTTTATTTTAGAATATTCCGTATAGGGGTTTAAATCTAGGCTGCTTTCCTTCTTTAAGTATAATCTTATAATCGTACGGTCGGTATTCTGGTAGCTTATTGGCTTTCTTTTATAAGAATACCTCTAGGCGGTTATAGTACTCTACTAGTACCTTTATAGCGGAGTTAGTGTACTTCTTTAGTGCTAAGGCCTTCTCGATATTAGCTATAGTAATAGTAGAGATCGTATATTTGGGTCTCCTAGCAAGTTATGGTTATTCCCTTATAAAAATCTTCTATAAAATGCTTTGCTATACTCTTTAGGATATACTTTACTTCTTAGTTTTTATATATATCCATCTATAGATTATCTAGTTATACTTTTAGAATTTTTTATATCTAAAAGCTTTCTAGTGTCTTATAAACTCTTTCTAGTTCTTTATCCTCTTAAGTTACTACTAGCTTAGGGTAATTGTACTTAATTAATCCGTTATTATCTCTGTATAATATTACTCCTAATAGTTTCTTATTATTCTATAGTTTAGCCTTTCTATTAAGTGCGTCTCTTATATTCTTAGTCCCTTTAGTATACTAAATTTTAAAATAGTATTCTATAAGCATCTTTACCTATCTAACCTATTTATAATTAAGTTCTTTTATTATTAGAAACCCCATTAGGTTCTTATAATCTATTTTAACTATAAATAGTTTTTCCGCGCCTTACAAGAATGCTCTTTATTCCTTAAGTACTATAATTATCTTCCTATACCTATAGTTCCTTTTTCATTATAAGCCTAGTAAACGGTTTAATATTCTTTAACTATTATGCAATAAACCTCCTATAGTAATTATAAAACCCTAAAAATAACCTTAACTACGTTACGTTCTCTAGTTTTTACCAACTTACTATAGCTTTAATCTTCTTTAGGTCTATACTAATATAACCTAGCTTAATAATAAATCTAATAAAATTAGTCTTTCTAGTAAAGAACTTATATTTCTTAATTACTACTAGCATTTATTCTTTTTATAGTTTCCTTAAAACCCATTTAATATATTCCCTATATTCTTCCTTAGTTATTAAGTAGATAATAATGTTATTAAGGTATACTATAATAAACTTATTAAGGTGTTCTTCTAATGCACTATTAATTTGTTTCTAAAATATTGCTAGTATATTTATTAATCTAAATTGTTATAACTAATAGCTTATATAGTCCTTCCTTTAACCTAAAAGCTGCCTTTTATTTATCGCCTTCCTTAATTCTAATCTAATAGTATACCTATCTTAGATCTATCTTTGTAAAAAAATATATATTACCTATCCTATCTTAAATTTCGCTAATTAAGGGTAAAAGATACCTATCCTTTTAAGTAATGCTATTTAACTATCTATAGTTAATATATAGCCTAAGTTTTCCATTCCTCTTTAATATAAATAATACTAAATATCCTACTAATAACTATAATAGTCTAATATATCCCTTTTATAAGTTCTTTTAAACAAACTCTTTAAGTGCTCTTAACTCCTCTTAAGTAAGCTTATAGATTAAAAAGAACTTTAGACTTATTCTTAGTTCTAACTCTATCTTATAGTTCTATACTATATAATTTACCAGCTTTTTACTTTTTAGGCTCTATAGCTTCTTAGTATACTTATAGTATCTCTTTAGTATATAACTTAAGCCTTACTTAATCTCTTTATATATTACTCTAACTTAATACTATACTAACTTAGTTTGCTATTACGTCTTATATTATTAAGTATCTCTAATATTAACCTAGCCTGTAATCTAGTTAATCCTTAGATTATATTCCTATAACTAAGGTATTCCTAATACTACCTTATCCTATCCTAATAGTAGGATATTAAAAGATATCTTAATTTATCTTCTTTTAATAGTTATTTAAATAGGTCCTATTTTAAGGTTAATAATCCCTCCTTTATAAGTTATTAGATCTCCTAAAATTATAACTAATAAGTAAAATTACTCCTTCCATCTATAAGGTAGTCCTATTCTTTTTACTACTACTAGTAAAATATAGTTTCTAATTACTCCACTATATATTAGTACTTTAAACTATTAATCTTACTAATTAACTTATAAATTTAGGTATTATCCTTAAATTCCTTTAAGGGTCTAAGGCTCTACTACTAGCTCCCTTTAATTTTATAGGCCTCTACTTTTCCTAACTATTAGCTGCTTAATACTTATATATTTAGCTTATTCTTAGGCCAATACCTAGTTCGCTTTTTATCCTCTATATACTATAAATACGTATTTTTTAGGCATTTCCACTACTATTATCTGTCTAAGCATTTTTTATAAGGAATCTTCCTAATTAAAGTATTAAGTTTCCTAACTCCTAATATTCTACTAAATACTATTACTTATCTAGCGCCTAATATATCCTTATAGGGTACTTCTAATTCTTCTTTTTTAGGTTTTTATATATTTCGTATATATTATCTATATATACTATCTATAATAACGTATAGTATACTAGGTGCTTTAGGTTAACTCTTGACTTATCTTTATCTTTAAGTTTAAACCTCTATTATATTAATCTAAACGTTATAACTTTATTTATAGGTACTAAGATACATCTCTTATTTCTCTAGTCCTTTAATTATTTCTCTAGATCCTTTAATATTATAATTAAGGCTCCCTTAATATAACTTATTGCTTTTTCTATAATAGGGTAGTCTTAAATAACTCGCTCATCTAACTATATATAGAAATCTTTCCACTTATTATTATATCGTTGCCTATACTACTTTTAGTATAGCTATTAGAGTATATACGGCTTATCCATAAGAAAGTATTTTCTTATTACTATATTGTGGTAGTGGACGCGGTCCCTCTCAGATAGGAAGTCACAATGCTGTCTGTCTGTCGGTCGGTCGGTTGGTCGGTCGGTCAGTCGGTTATTAGTCGTAATTAATTAGTAGGAAAGCAGTCAGTAAGAAGAAAGGAAAGAATGTATTCCGGTAGGTCGTGATAGAGAGAAGGAGAGAAGCCGAAGGCTCAATATATACAGAAAAATGCCAAGGCACTAAGTAATGGCCTATTTTACCTAGCCAGTTAATCTTATATATTAACCCCCCATCTATAGTAAAGGAGCTATTAGTGCCTCTAGGGTAGTTTAATTACTATTCTAGCTAAGCCCTTTATAAGCGCTCTGCCTTATACGGGCGGTAATTAACTCCTATTAATCTGCCTTACGTTAGGGGAGATCTTTTACTTAAAGCGCTAAGTAGCCGGTACTTAGAGGTCTATAGGCTTATTCTATATCCTAATAATATTAACTACAATTTCTCCTTAAGTGGTATCCGTAACCCTAAGTACCTATAAGCGCAGCGTCCCTAAATTATTAGCTAGTGAGTAGGCGTTTATAGATAGAGAAACCAACTTTAAAGATAACGGCAACGTAGAGGCGTTAGCTGGTTGGGAAAGTAACTTTAGTAATAAGAATTAAGAATAGGACGCAGAAACATTATATAACGGAGAAAATAGTTTTAGTACTAAAGATTAAGAAATAGGGGTAGATAGTAATAAAGAGATATTAAGCGACGAGGCTATATAGGTGATGGTTAGATATAGTAGCCTTAGCTTTATAGTCTTAAATCTATAAGTATAGGATATAAATATAAAGAAGATTTCTAATAAAAGCTGGTAAAAGGGTTAAAACTTTGGCCACTTTTTATTTAGCCTATCGCGAAATAAAATAATATTTTACTATTCCTACTAGAGTCTCTGCCTGCTTAACTTATAGCAAGCTATAAAGCATTCGCGATAATCTATACTTTTACTTAGATGAATTTATTTACTACCTTAAAAGCAATAATAAAAGGTAAATCTATACTAACAACCTAGGATTTTTTTGAATTTCTTATAGACCTAGGACGTATGCCACCTTAGTAACTATTAGTCGTGTTTAAGACTACGGTACTTATAGATTTATATCTTAAGGATATAAATATATTTTTTTATAGTGTTTTCTTTTTATTTAAATTATTTCTCTGCTTATAGTATATAGCGGTTATTTATCTATTCTAATATAGTAGGGAGGAGTAGTTAGGTTACGCGAAAGGGCTTAGACTTATAGCTACGCTTATAGGGCTGTTTATATAGGAACTTCTCTAAGTATATATAAGGGGTCTTTATATAAGAACTTCTTTAATATTTCTAGATCTAGGACTTATATATTTCTTTTTTTTATAGTTCTAGTATTTTCCTAATATTTACTTCCTATTTATATACTAGGCGTTAATAGAGGGCGCTAGGTTAGATTACCCTATTTATACAATTACTTTGCTTATATAATTACTCTACTTATATAATTGCCTAGCTCGTATAATTACCTAGCTTGCATAATTACCTAGTTTATATAATTGCCTAGCTTATACAATTACCTAGCTCGCATAATTACCTAGTTCGCACGATACCTAGCTCGTATAATTACCTAGTTTATATAATCGCCTAGCTCGCATAATTACCTAGTTTGTATAATCGCCTAGCTTACACAATTACCTAGCTCGTACAATTACCTAGTTTATATAATCGCCTAGCTCGCACGATTACCTAGCTCGTAGGATTGCCTAGCTCCTATAAGCACTATACTCGCACGGTTACCTAGCTTATATAATTACCTAGCTTGTAGAATTGGCCAGCTCCTACAAGTATCTAGCTTGTATAATCACCCAGTTTGCATAATCGCCTAGCTTATACAATTACCTAGCTTATAAGATTGCCTAGCTTATACAAGTATCTAGCTCGCATAATTAAAGCCGAAGTTATTAAACCTATTAATACCCTATTTATATAATAGGCATTAATTAGAGAGCGCTAAGTTAGATTACTTTACTCGCATAATTACTTAGCTTATAGGATCCCCTAGCTCTTAAGAGCCCCTAGCTTCTACGACCTCCTAGCTTATAGGACTAAAGCTATAGCCGCTAAATCCGTTAAGATCCTAGCTGTATATTTAGAGGACGCTACGCCTAACTACCTAGCTCGCTATTTTTATAGAATTCCTTAATTAATTAATGGTGCCTATTTAGAAAATATCCTTTAATGACCTTTTATAACAGAAATTTCTTATTACGCAATTTTATAAGGAGATTTACTTCCTTAACTATCTATACTGGCTCTTTAACGTGAAGGATATAGCTATAATGACGCTAATATACACCCGGTGTTCTCCCTAACAGGGCTTTTATAATATTATCCTATAATAAAACTATAAGTAATACCTAGTAACCTAGCTTTATAAGGATTTAGTCTTTATAGGGCGTCTATTTTTAAGACTGGGGCTCCTATAAGGCTTTATTTGCAATAACAATCTTTAAAAATATTAGTAAAGCTATTAGAAGTTATATCTAAGAAAAGAAACTAACTAGTAATATATGCTAAAACTCAATATCTAGGTTATAGGGTTGTAAGAGATCCCACGTATTACTTAACCTAGTAAATATAAGTGATATATAGCCTTAGTAGGATAAGGTATAAGATATATAGGATTAGGTATATCTCTGAAATTTAAGCTGGCGAATACGGTACCTATTTAGCAATATTTATAAACAGAAACCTGTCTTGCCTTAAAAAGTATATAATAGCTTTTTCTTTATTTGTCCATTTACTACTTACTCTAGCATTAAGAAAAAGGCTATAATATTTCTGCTTATAACCTAATATTAGTCTATTAAGCTTAGACGAAATACTGCCCTAACTATTACTATCCTTAAAGGTCGTGTTTATTAACTTAAATCGTTCCTTAACTAATTAAGACTTATATATAGATTCTAAGGGCTCGTTGTTTATATAAGGGCTAGTTGAGTTACACTTCGTAAAGTGTTAGTAGAGTCTTACTAGTGAAAGGCTAATAGTGTAAACTAATAGTTTGGGTGGTTTTTAGAGAGCTAAGTTAATTAATATTAAGTGGGTAATTGGCGCTGGTAGCTCTAGATTAACTATTATTAGTAAAACCCTCGCTAGATACTAAACTAGTCGCTCTTAACTTATTAGGAATATCCGTAAAGTAAACTTCGTTATCTAGATTAATAGATTTCATTAATATTAAAAATAATAGTAATAGATTGCATTGCTAGAGTAATTAATTAAAGTATATCTTGTATTAAAACTGCAAGAGGTATAGCAAGAGTATTAGCAGTAATTGGGAGGATATTTAGCGGAATATATCCATTTAATAGCACTAGGCGGCTAATAAATGCAATAACGCCACTAATACGACTCCCCCTTAATACACAAGCGCTACAATTTTAAGAATTTCAGACGCATGTATATAAATTCACATTATAGTGTAAGTGGATTTATTTAAAGACTAAAGGATTAATTTTAATTACATGCCAAAATCTTAACTTTAAGCTAGATATAAAAAACTACTATTAAAGGTCCGTAACATTAACGAGTAGACGTAGCTTTTATAAGAGAGCACTATCTATACCTTTCTCTTTAATATAGTCCTGTAAGTCTTAGAAAATCGCTTAGATTATAGTCTATAATTTAATTAAAATAGATACTATATAGGCGATATTAAATATACTTAGACTTATAATGCGTTAGAGCGATTATATATTAACTTAGAGAAAGCAGATATATAGATAATATCCTATACTTTTTGCTCTCTAGTTCTTCTATAAAGAATACTAAAGAAATCCTATAGAGGCTTAGGGATTAAATAAATCATTCTATAAGAAAGTATATCCGTAGTCCTCTTATAAGTTAGAGTTTTATTTATTAGAGTCTTATTTAGGTAAGTGCTAAGAATTTCACTTAATATTATATTATTAAGTGTTTAGGGTACTTATTAGTATTATATATATATAGGATCTACCAGACCCCTAAATGCCCTTTACTAGTTATTTAGGCCTATAGTAATTTAATTAGATAATAAACCGGTACTAAGACGCTTAAAATCGTCTAACTTAAAAGGTATTATTTCCTCACTTTATAAGCTCTTTATAGGCCAACTAATCCTAGTAATAGAAGACGCCTTTTTTAGATCTACCTTAATAGATTATAGGGTATTCGCTCATTAATAAAGCTTAGTAATTAATGCACCGTATCTAGAATCTTAATCCTAACTATAAGCGGCTGTTAAAGTACTAATAATTAATATAAGAGGTAGCTAAATACAACGCTTTAAGAAACTGATAGTTAGCGTAATCTAGTAAGTTACGGCTTTAATAAGTAAGCTAATAGTTAAATAAGCATCTATATTAAAGAGTAAAGAGCGGCTATAAATAGTTAGCGGAAATAGGATAAGCTAGGGAATGGTTTAAAAGGAGTAGTAAAAATAGTAAAGTAGGGTAGTAATAAATAAAAGATATAGAAGACGCGTTAAGATAACCGGTAGAGTAGGCGATAAAGGTAATTATATATCCCTAGTATAATAGGGCGGAAATTAGCTCTATATATTAGGTATTTTTATATCCTTTCCTTTAGATAGCATCCTTAGATCTATTAAGGCGTCTTACTCTTTAGCTCCTTAAGGAAGAAATTATTATAAATTGTATATTCTACGTATTAGTTAAAAAGGGAATCCTCTAATAGTATTAAGGCTTACGGCCTTCTGCGACGGAATAAGCTATATTACTAAATATTTCACATTATACGCCTAATTAAGTTTGCGACTTATATCGCCTTTTATCTTAGCTAAAAAAAAGGTTTAATTTTTAACTGCGTATTATAAGCAAAAGCAAGGTTAATAATTGCCACTATATTAGCGCAGCTCTAATAAGGGCCTTGCGCTAATTACATCGCTTTAATTAAGTGTGCGACACTTAATTAAAGCGATATAATTGGCGTAAGGCTTTTCTAAGTTTTAGGGGCGCTAGTAACCTACTAGGGAATTAAAAGCGGAGGGAACTGTACTTAAATACTCTTTTATCTTAATATAAATTATATAACTTACAACCCACTATTATAAACTTTAGTATTGCAGTAGCCCTAGATTTTATCCGTAATACTTTTAATAAGTAGCTTTAACCTTATCTCCCTAATATTATATATACTATTTAAAGGCTCTAAAAGCTTCCTATTAATACCTTTTAATATTTACCGCCTCTCTTAGAGAATGAACGCGGCTACTATAATTTACTCTACGCTCCTTTAGGGAGTAAGGATATCTAGCCTTTTTTAGGGAATTAGGATATTGTCTAGCCTTTTTAGGGAGTAAGGATATTTAGCCTTTTTTAGGGAATAAGGATAATGCTATCTAGTCTTCTCTAAGGAGTGTTTAGCCTTTTCTAGGGAATAAGGATATTATTAAGCCTTCTTTAAAGAGTAAGGATGTCTAGCCTTTTTTAGAAAATGAAGATAATATTATCTAGCCTTCTCTAGGGAGTGTTTAGCCTTCTTTAGGGAATAAGGTTGCTTCTCTACCTCCCCTTTTACCTAGATATGCGAACCTACTTAACGCATTATTAGCAAACCTCTCTAAGATTAAGATATTCGTTAATATATTTATAAGGAAAGATCTAAAGGCTATTATTGGCAAATTAAAGTGGTTAAACGAATATCCCCTTATTAAGGATCTTATTACTACTAACAGCGATTTATTAAATAACGCTATGTTTTAAAAACTTCTTAGTTAATAGACGCTTGCGGATTCTTTTAAGAAATGGTAATTAAAGTCTATAGGTGCGTTAAGGATTAAAAGTTTAGTTAAAAGTTAAGCCGCTTCCGTAAAGGGAGTTAGCTATATTATATTATTTATAAGAAGTATAGGATATTACAACGTTACTAAAGCGGCTTTAGCTATTAGATATAGAATTAAGCTTTATATTATATAAAGGCTTAAAGGGGTAAGGCTATTAGTTCTCTTAGCCTTTACCTATAACGCCTACTAGAGATTAAATTTACCTAACATTAATAATTTTCTTATAGCTTTACGGCATCAGTCTTATTTTATAATATTTAAAATTGCGTAAAGATATTTAGTTTAGATGGGATAGTGTTAAGAGCTTTATTCTGGTTAGATGCTTTCTCTTAGACTAATATATCTTAGTACTACTAACCCGCCCTAGCCGAGCCCGAAAAAGCGAATTTCATCCCCTTATAAACGCCCTTATATAGAAGTTACTAAACCTAGGGATCCTATATTAGCGTATAATTACTAATACGTAGATCTAATAATATCGCACCCTCCTTAGCTACTAATAACAGCCTTAATAAATAGCATACAGATATATAAGAGTAGTTATACTTCTAAATAGTAGTATCTCTAATTTATTACAGGCCATGGAATATCTTCTCTATAATTTATTAAATAATATCTTTAAGCCTCTAAGCTAGTAGGCGAATCCCTTACACCATACCTTGGTTAAGAATGCTTATTATAAGATTTCCCTACCCCTTTTAATACCCGCGGTAATTTTACGTAAAGATACCTAAATATAAATAGCACAGCGTGTTTAAATAGAAACCCTAGCGGCTCTAGTTCTATAGACGTTAGTAATAATAATAAATAGATAAGCTATAATAAGGTGTAATAGGTATATAGAGACCAAATTGACGGTAATACGCTACTGGCAATTAGAAACAGCGAATAGATAAGCTATAATAAGGCGTAATAGATATACGGAGACTAAATTAACGGTAATACGCTACTAGGAATTGGTAACAGCGAATAGATAGGCTATAATAAGGCGTAATAGGTGTATAGAGACTAAATTAGTAGTAATACGCTACTGGCGATTAGCGACAGCGAATAAATAAGCTATAGCTCCGCGTAATGGGTATATAATAAGTCCCTTAATAGTGCGGTTGCTATAAGTTCTGCTTATAGGTGTTAGTAAATTTCTTCTAAAACTCTTATATTGTTATACACCCTGGTTTTAGGTTTTTAACGCGGTATAATAATGGTTTAATAATATCCCTTATTAAGTAGAACTAGCAGTTTAAGCTTAGCTAATAATCGGCACCGTAATTATTATACTAATATTACCTCTACTTCCGTTTTATTCTACCTATTATAAACTAGCCTAATAATAGCCTTACCCGCTTTCTAAATGTGGGATAGTATAACTAAGCGGGACCTAGGAGTCCTAATAAGGGCTAAAAGCTAATATATATACCACTAAATCGTTTAGATATTACATTAAAATACGTCGTTCCGTAAAATAGACTGTTGGGCCTATATATAAAGAGTTTATATTAACTACTCTGACTTCTAACTTTAGTAGTATTTCTAGTATCTTTAACTTAAATTCCTTATTTGCATTAGCTGCTAGAGTTACTATATTAAAGTAAACTACGTTAAATATACTATTTTCGTAAGCTTACGCGCTTTATTACTTTCCTTAGTATCCGTTAAGGCGATAGCAGGTGCAGTTTTAGTTAGTATAGTCTTTTAGATCTTCTATATTACCTCCTCTAGGCTAGATTATACGAGGTTTACGTGCAACTTATTAATTACGGATACTATATATATCCTATTCCGGTAATCCTTTATTAAAGTTTTGTACTTACTTATTTTTTATATTACTATATCTAATTTTACGAGCTTACTGCGAGTAAAATTGTCTAAGTGGTAGGGCAGCTTAGAGGGGTAGGCTTATTGGCCTATTTGCATTTCGCGCGCTAGGTATACTAATTTGCCAACGTATATAGATATTAAAATGCTTAGCATTTTAAACAAGCCTTAAATATTTAATACCCTAACGCTTAAGTAAGCGTCACTAATAACGCTTAGGCTTTACCATTTTTATTAGTAAGGATTTAGTAGTAATATTTTTAATGCCTTAAATACACCGCTAAAATAAGATTAATATATATAATGGCTGCTATACGGGCCGCTATATGCATTAAACGCTCGGTATCTTATCCTATATGGATACATTTATAGTGCCCTTCCTGCCCTTTAATATATCTAGCGGCTTAGACTTCTTACCTAGCTGTAATAAGGCCTACTAATAGTATACGGCACGCACCATAACCTTTTAACAATCTTTATTAATTGCTACCCCTACTCTTATCTATAATTATATAGCTATACTTTTAGAACTAATAAGTACCATATTTAATGCTTTTTTCTTTCTAAGTTAGACTATTTAAGCCCTTAGGAGTAAGGATAAAGTATACCTTAATTTACTACCCGCTAAAACGTTCACTAACTAACCCAGACCTCTTATATTATACTGCTACTAAGAAAATACCTATCCTTATTAAATATGCCTAGAATAGAAGAGTATTATATACTCTTTAAAACGTCCAAAACTAACTATAACAAAATAGCTAGAGTTTTTCCTAACGCTTAGGGAAAAGAATAGTTTAAATTTATTAAAGTAGGTTATAAATCTAGGTAATTTTTAATAGATCTTAAGCTTTACAGGTTTTACAATAGATTAGTTCCCGCTATAATCTACCTACTAAACCTAAGTACGCTTAAGTCCTAATACATTTTTACATTGGTAAAATTGAAAAGTAGTTATATGCTTTATTAGAAGCAGTAAGGCTAATATAAGGCGGGGAACAAATTGTGGAAGATGTAAACGCGGCAAAATTAAAGGTTAAATAGTTAAAGTTGCTAGAGGGGTCTCCTAGCGACTTAGAAAAGAGTAACGTAGAAAAGGGTTTGCGTACTTTAGGCTTTAAGATAGGGTTTAACTATGTGGAATATCTGTAGTGTATATTACATGTCTAGGAAAACCTGCTATTCGGCTACTAGATTATTAATTCTTGTTTTAAATAGTATTAATTTCTCCCATTTTACTTTCTTCTTACTCCCTATATTTTTAGAATTGAAGTCTACTATACCCCCGCCTTATTAGTGCTACTAGCTATCCGCTATACTCTAGCCCGTTACCAATACTATAGTTAGAAAACCTTCTTTAGGGAATTTATTTACTAAGGGAATTATTACAAAGTTCTTATATTTTTGGGTGTAGTTAAGAAGATAAATAGTGGAAAAGAAATTCTATAATAGATAGAGCGTAAGATATAGGATGATAAAAATTGCAATATAAGGTATAGTATAGAAGAGGACTAGGATAAAGATAGGGATATATATAAGGACGTATATAGGAAAGACATAGTTGCCAGGATTAAGGCTTTAGGGATTAATTTAAAGAAGAATATATTTCTCTACTAGCAACTATTCCTTCCGTAAATAGTATAGCGAAGGCTATTATATAATGTTTTTGTATTTTTATATATAATTATAGCGTACTAATTTACACCTCCCCCTATACTACGCAATTATACTTATAGCTAGCCAAGCTAGGCTTCTTTACTTATAATAGGTTAGCCTTCTATATTCTGCAAGTATACTTAATCTCACCCTTTACTAATCTTTTACTACTTACAGTAAGGCTAGAATAGGCGTCTTCTTATATTTATACCGTCTAGTAAGTTATATTTAGGCCTACCTTCGTGCATTCCATACCGTTTATAGCCTAACTTAAATCTACGCACTTTCTCGTTACTTTAGTAAGAACTACTATGCAATTTAACCTTGCTAATACGCATGCACTGCCTCTACTAGGGTTTTACTAATTAATATATAAATAGGCCTTTAAGACCTCTATAGACCTCTAAAGGCCTTTAACAGCCTCTAAAGACCGGCGATAACTTACCTATTAAGGCAAGCAGTATGTAACCCGCCCCTTCTATATCTTTAGTAATCTAATCGCTACTCTTAGGTACCTATTATTATAATAGATACGTTTAATAGAAGCTAAAAGTCAGCCTATTAGGTTCTAAAGTTAGAAGAAGATATTTCTAAGAAGGATAAAAAACGAGATATTACCTTTATAGGATAGAAAGAAGGCGATTTACGTAAAGCAAAAGTAAGTAATTACCTATATTATAAGTAGCAGGTCCCTAATATCTTAAAGATTTATAAGATTATTGGCATTCTGTATACTCAACCTAATATTTACTGGGCTGTAGGTCCGATATATAATATAATTATTTAAATAACTTTAGTTATGCTATATTACCGTAGTAGCAAATTAGTTATAGCGGAAATTAATTATAATGGAATATTAATAAGGTCTAATTGCTTTTCTAGCAATATATAGTTTATAGAAGGTAAAAAGGAAGCTTTAAAACAATTAGATAAAGAGGTAAAGGAACTTAATAATGCCAACTAGGCTACTGCGCCTCCCTTTTTAGTTAGATTGGCGTACTTTACTGCCTTAATGCTTGCAATAGCTTTAGTACTTCCGTATAGGGAATAGTTAAGTTTATATAGAGGAACTACGTTGCTTAAATTACTTAATTTCGATTAAAGAATATAAGATCTTATATAGCTTACATAATAGTCTAGCGATTTGCTATTATTCTATAACTAAGCCTAAAGCCCTTCGCGCCTTATACCTTTACGTTTGCCTATACTTACAACCCCTACTAAAATTAAACCCCCTTCTCTACGCTCTCTTCTCCCGGCTTTACTAAAATACCTAGTATAAATATACTTCTTTTATAATAAAGATAGAAAGGCTATATAGAAGTGGTCTTTTAAAACCCGATGCTTAATTTTTGTAAACTATATAAGTATGGCTAATCTTATAAGCTAGGTGATTGTGCGGGTTATATTAGTATATAGTTAAGAAAAAAGTGGAATAGTGTAATTGGCGGGCCGGTACGCAGGAATATAATACTATTTAACTTTGCTTAATATGGCTTAGAGGAGTGCAGAGCCTTAACCTAAGCTATAGGAACACGTCCTCTAACTAAGCCTCTATTATATAACCACTAACTACTTCTAGGCGCTACGGCCGTATACCCCACTACTTACCCTTCTTAGAACTTTAGAAGTCACACTAGTCCTTAGTTAAGCGACTAATGTTTAAAGCTCTAACTGACTAGCTAAATCCGTCGCAGATTAGACAAAGTTAATAATAACTTCTTAATATATATATAGAGGCTTTAGAGCTACGTTTAATAAAGTAAAGTTCTTATTCTTAATCGTCCTATTTAATACTAAATTACTCCCTTAAATATTGCTTAAGACGTAGTCGAAACTAGAGAAATATGCCATCTAAGAGTGTTCTATTCGGCTTAGCGCAGCTTATAGATAGCGAGAAATATAGCGACTTAAAACTTATATGCTAGGGGCTAAAGTTTAAAGTCTATAAAGCGATTATATGCACCTAATCTCCTATACTTACAGCTGCCTATAATGGAGGCTTTTAGGTAAAAGCTAAGTAAATATTTAGTAAAATTAACCCTAACTAACTAACTAATGGGTAGGAGGCGGCGATTAACATTATAAATATTAACGAGTTCGGTTCTGGCACTATTAAGAAAATAATTTAATTTATATATAAGAGGGACTATAAGAATAGCAAGGAGGAGTAAGGATCTAATATTGATAATATTAATGCCTTATCGCTATATAAACTAGATAATAGCGGTGGCGATAATAAAGATATAACAATACGGCCGACGACGGCCTATATTACACTTTATTACGTCTATATTAATGCAATTGCTAATTACTATAATATACTATAGCTAAAAGAGCTTGCGAATATAAAAATCTAATATATTTTAGGAACTAGCTAGTCCATAAACGGGTTTCCTAATATTATTAAGGATGTCTTTAGCCTAATAGGTAACTTAGTATTATATAATATAATTACCTTAACAGCGGCCGAGTATATTAAAGAGCTTATTAAACTTAAGGACTTTATAAAGCTGGACGTTATAGGCGATTTCGCTATTAGTATTATATAGACAGCAATTACTGCATCTAAGGATATCAGTGTGTCTAAGAGTTAGCTACGCTGTCAGCTTCGCTGCCAAGAGGCTAATAACGTAAGCAGTCAGCGAGCTTATAGAGTTGTGACAGTCAGTCAGCTATAAAACTGCAGCTAGCTGGCAGCTCGCTGTCTTAGCGGTAAGATTTGGTAGTAAGTTAAAGCTTTTATTAGAAGTTAAGGATATTTAGACCTTTAGCTAAGATCTAGTTAAGCTTACTAGTAAATATAAATACTAAGTTGTTAATAAGCGGTTACTATTAGGTAAAGCTCCTATATTACTAATATAAAAGTATAAAGTAATCCTTTTTTAATACGGTCTTTTAGGAAGAAAGAGGCTCTAGTTTAAAGACTACGCGTTTTACTTATAATTAGTAGTAATAATTATATTAATAACTATATAAAATTAAAGTATAACCTTATTATTAACTCTAAAAGTTATAGTAGTTATAAACGCTAGCCGTTTTAGACAGCTAACTATATTTATATCTATATTAATTAAATAATTCTATAAGATATTACCTTCCGTTAAGCTATAAGTCCTTTTATACGCGCTCTACTAATATCTAACAGTCTTTAGATCTAGGACTATATTATAAAGGCGCCTATATTACTAAGCAATTAGATTAAAACTATATTTAAATAGTAATGTATTAATAATAAAGACCTCCTTCTTACTATACTTAGTAAAATTAATCTTATTT
>Ga0307515_10002786_pt1 | contig 37279 bp, 67 predicted proteins | sample 17_EM_MG_FD_194513 | JGI IMG/M metagenome (GOLD analysis project Ga0307515, IMG submission 194513) | Populus trichocarpa ectomycorrhiza microbial communities from riparian zone in the Pacific Northwest, United States - 17_EM | ecosystem: Host-associated > Plants > Roots > Unclassified | place... | reverse complement strand
CCAACCCGGAATAGTCCACTGTGGGAAGCTGAGGCTGACCGCCGGCAGAGGCTCCGAACTGCGGGACGCCGACCTGCGAGCCACCGAGCAGCGCCGTGATTTCGTTGATCGGCTGGTTCCGCTCGGTCAGGGCTTCCTGAACAGCCTGTTGGCGTCCGTTGAGGAGAAGCTGGTTATAGGCGTCATTGGTGCCCTGGTTGAAGGTGTTCTGCTCCTGACCATAGGCGGCAGACCCGGCTTTGATGCCCTGGTTGGCGAGCCGCGTGCGCAGATCCTCGTCGCGCTGCGCAACCATAGGGTCGAGGCGCTTGCGGCCGAGTTCCATAAGCCGCGCTTCCGTCGCCTCATTTGACAGATCGACTGGCTTGTTGAGGTAATCCTGAAGCTTGGCTGATTGCTGGTTCGCGAGCGTGCCAAGGTTCAACTCTGCGGCGTCGTTTTGGTTCTTGATGGCCTGCTGCTGCTGTGAAAGTGCAGTCGTCTGGGTATACTGCGGGATGGAATACGTCGCGCCACTGGTCGGATCTCTGAACGTCTGACCGCCATTGGTGGTATAGGTGACAGAACCGTCCGGACCGACTTGATTGACGTTGCCCAACTGAGCATTGGCGAGCGCCGTAGCAACATTCGTGCCGGTTTGCGCAGCGGCCGTCTGAGCGGGATCTGGAGCTTTCGGCGCTTTCGGCTTGCCCATCAGTGCACCTCGTTCTTTCGATTAAACTTGTTTGCGGCCCACGCATCGTCTGTCAGGACGAAGACGTTCTCTGCCCTGTCCCTGCCCCTCAGGCGAGGGATTCTGAACCGTTCGAAGCCATACCGGTCCAAGATGCTATGCAGCGCCTCATCCTCATCGGAGACGCGCAGCACCACGGCCTGGCATCCCCAATCGCGGAAAGGCACCTGAAACATCACCCGTAGCGTTTCCTTGGTGAGCCAGCGCGGCGAGGTCGATGCTGCCGATATTTCGACGACGCCGGAATCCTCTTCGTAATTATGATAGATCGCGCCACCTATCAGGTTCTCACCGTCGATCACCGCCATACCCTGGCAGTTGCCGAAATCACGGTTCTTTCCCGGCCATATCCGATCGGCCACCCAACGCGAGAGCAGGCTAATTTCCTTGCCGTCCTTGGCGATCGCCCACGTAATCCGAGACATCAGACCATCATCGCGCCGCGGACGAACATCACGTCGAACTGAACAAGTTCAGTCGTCGGCCGTGCCGCAATACCGAAGGTGATCTGGATCTGCGGGGAGACCGCGAATCCGGAGCGTCCGATCGAGGCCCAGCGTGTCGTAACGTTCTGCTGCGTTCCGGCATCCCAAAGCGCCACATCCCAGAGACCGGTATCCCATCCGTCGATCGCCACGTCCGAGACAGACGAAGGCGGTACCGGAAGGCTTATCTTGTAGTCCATCGAGGCCGAAATCTTCGGCTTGAAGCCGAAATTCGACAGGAATGTCGCCCGAGCCGAATAGATGGTCTTGTAGACGCCAGCGCTGCGCATCTGGTCAGGAAGCCCCACATAGGTGCAGGTATAAGGCAACCCGTTATCCGAGCCGCCTGCCTCCATCTGATGAATGGTCCCGGCCGATGTCCCGAAATACCCCACGTCACCGAAGAGCGCCACGCAACGAGCATCCCAGCCGGTGAAGGTCGACCATGCCCCGGTCTCGAGATTGGCAACCAAGCACATATACGCCTGACTGGAATCGAACGACGGGACGGTGACCACCATCATGTTGTTGGACGGCCATTTGAGGATTTCCCATGGCAGCGCCGCGCGCTCCGCTACCAGTCGCTTCCACTCCGGCTCGATGGTCCGCGAGATAGCGGCGAGAGACAGGGCGGCCGCATCCTTGTTTACTGCCTCGGAGATCGGAACCATGCCGTCCTGTGTGGCGATAAGGAGATCGCCGCCAGCCTGCATCGTTCCGTTCGCCCCCATAGGCGGCGTGATCTTGTAGACGCCGACCTTTGACCACGTGGCCGCGGTTCCGGGGTTTGTCCCCTGATAAACAGCCACCTCCCCCTGATCGGAGACAAAGACGCATTTGTCATCAAGGCCGTTGCCCGCATCCAGCGACCACTTTCCGCCAAACAGAACCGAGCCGCCTTCTTGAAATATCCCAGCCAAGCTGAACAACTGCGCCGCCCCGCCGATACTATCGACCGGCAGATACCAGACATTCATGCTGTTCTTCTGGATGAAGAAGAGACGAGAGGCGAACGACCAGACGAATGATAGTGTCGACGTTGTCACGCCGGTGATCGCTGGCGTCGAAACACCGGTGATCGGTGTCCACGTGCTGCCATCATAGAGAAGCGCGCTATCGGTGCCATTGACGGCATAGAGATAGTTTCCCCCGGCCGTGCCGAACTGAGCGGTGGAATAATACCCAGATGTTCGGCCGGACACATCAGCAGCCGGCGGCGTATTGGGGTTGGCGACTGACGTGATGTTGAAGATGTGCGAGTCATCGGAAGCGAAAAACTTCTCCACTGCGCCGCTCTTGAAAGCCCACATCCGGCGGACGGGGATCGTCCCGATCGTGGCGACCTTCGTGTTGCCGCCGCGGACCCTGGCGCTGGTAGCCGTGGGGAACCAGTTCTCAAGGCGGCGGGCACCACCGGCCTTTCCATTGCTCAGCGGCTCATTGAGGATAAGCCCGCGAACCGGAGGCAGGAAACTGTAAACTGATGCCATAGGACTCGTTGCCATCTAGTTTGCCCCGTCGATGATGTTCTGGTACAAATAGCGAACCCGCCGGGTGTCTCACCACCGCGACGGGTTCTGACCAAGCCGAACATTGGAGGTTCGAAGAATGGCTAATTCTCGTTTATGCTCGATTCCAAACTGCGGCAAGCCGCATGATGCCCACGGCTACTGCAAAGCTCATTATGCTCGTCTTCTCCGTCACGGCGAGCCGCTCGCTGGGCGCACACCCCATGGCGAGCCGCTGCGTTTCATCCACGCAGTTGCAATGCACCACACTGGAGATGAGTGCCTTACGTGGCCGTTCTCTGTTGACCGTGATGGATACGGCAAGCTTTGGTTCAAGCAAGGGCCATGAGGGCTGCATTAGCCCAATCCACCTAGACTGGAAGACGCCAGCACAGAACCAAGCCGACAGGCTGGAGCATGGCACACACTGCCGAGGCGAACGTCACAACATGGTAAAGCTGACCGAGGCTGAAGTCCGCGAGATCATTAACCTGAAGGGCATCGAGACTCAACACTCGCTTGCTGCGCGGTTCGGAGTGGCGCAACCGACCATCGCCCACATCCACGCTGGCCGCACATGGAGTTGGCTCACGGCATAACGACCATTCAAACGCCCCTGATCATGCCGGGAAACGCGATCTTGACGCCGCGGCCCCATCGAGGCCGATTGCCGGATAGAACGCTGCGCGACCCGCCATCACGCAGCATTTCCTTCATGCGGAGATCGTCGTATTCGGCCTTGGCCGCATCGAAGGGGAGGCCCTTGTCTTTCTTCCAGCGCCAGATGATGCCGAGTTCAAGCAATCGCTCATTGATGCGGAAGATATCGGTATCGGCGAGGAACCCCGTCTGAAGCGCTCCGCCGGCAGCGGTCACGATCAGATCGGAGATGTAGAAGAACTTGATCGTCTCGCCCGATGCCATGATCGGCAGGAAGTGAAACTGACCGCCGTACACAATCCAGTTGCCGGATATGAAGGTGAACGGAACGATGAGATATTCCAGCCACTGATCCGTGCTCGGGATATGGTTGAAAGCCCAAATCCACCGGCTTGACCACATCTGCGAAGTTTCCGCCATGCGGTCGTAGTCGGTCGGCATATCGAAGGCTTCGGCCACGCCATTACCGGTAAAGGTGTTGATCTTCTGAAGAACCTGCCAGTCGAAGTCCTCCACGATCATGCGGGCCGTATCGTTGCACAGTCGGGCAAGCTCCTGATATTCCCTGTCCGTGCTGGACATGAGAACGTCGGGCTGATCGAGCCCTATGACGAGGCAGGCCCGCTGTGCAACCGATAGGACCGTCATCGCTTATGCCGCCTGCTGTTCGTTCAGGAGGCCACGCAGCGTGTCAACGCCGGCCTTATGGTGGTACTTGATGCCGCGCCGGTCCAACTCTGCCCGGAGAGACGAAAGCTCGTCGGCGGCGTCCTGCTGCGGATTGGTGGCCTTCTCCAGCAGTTCCATGGCCGCCTGAAGCTTTTCGTTGAGATCGGCGATCTGGAGAGCTTGGTTTGCCACCTCCCTGTCGCGCTCGACCTCGCGGGCAGCGCTGTCGGCAGCGCCACGGTTTTCCAGAAAGAGAACGGCTTCACGGCGCATGACGCGCATGTGCGGAAGCTGGATCTTCTCCATCTGGGTTTCCGAGAGATATGCGACGTCTTCGACGGTGCGGATGCCGACGCGGCGCAGCACTTCGGCCTTTTCAGCCGTCATTCCTGCCCATGCACCAAGCGGCGTGCCGTTGACCGGCATCTGATGGCCGGACTTCCACGCCTCATATTCCGGCTCGATCGCGGCCCATTTGAGCTTCATGTTTTCGAGCTTGTCGTCTGGCTCCTGATCGAGCATCGCCGGAGTGACTTCGATGTGGCGAATCCGCTCCTCATTGATCGTCGAGGACGTGCCGCCCAGCGGGGCGAACTTCACCCAATGGGTTTCGGTGACTTCCATCACCCGCTTGCCGGCGGCGTTGAGCTTGAAGCCCTTTTCGTCAACCGTGTCGTTGAGCGGATCGCCCTTGACCGGGATTTTGTCATAGGTGGTTCGAAAGCCCAGAACCTTCAGGAACGGGCGACCGCCTGTCTTTGCTTCTGCCATGATTGTTTACTCGCGTTTTGGAAGGTGGATGGAATGAGTTCGTTCAGTGGTTGGCGGCGCGGCCCTTCTTGGCGGCGGCTTTTTCGGGTGCAGACTTGTCTTCGGCAGCCTGATCAGGTGGCGGAGCCGGAATTTCCGGCGGAACACCGATCTCATCGGCGATCAAAAGCAACGCTTCCTTGACTGTGCCGGGGATATCGCGGCCGTCTCTGTCGAACTTATCGAACAGCTTCTCGAGTTTCGCGCGCATGGCGATCTCCTTTCCTGGAAATGAAAAGGGCGACCTGAGAGAGCCGCCCTTGCCGTGAGATGAACTGACGAAACGCCGTTACAGCGTCACATCGACATATGGAAAGTTCAGGATAGCCGGCGCGGGGCCTGCCGTGCCGCCGCGCGCCGTGGTCAGATAGACGCCCTGGACCTGCATCGAGCCGGCCGTGCCGTCGTCATCGAGAGAGCCGCCGGTCGCCGTGGTGTTAAGGCGAACGTTGGCCGCCGCGGAGGCGAGGACATTGACGTTGGCCGCCGGACCCTTGACCTGCAACCAACCGTATTCGCTGGTGGCAAAGGCGACCGATGCAACGCCGCACAGGTTGCCCCGAGCGTCGTTGGCTGTGGACAGAGAAGTCGCGGCATAGGCAGACGAAAAGAACGCGACGTCATACTGAGCAATCGCTGCCGATGCCTGTACAAAGACGTATTCCGTGCCGTCACCGCGAACGTAACGATCGCCGAGACCGAACCCCTTGCCACCCTGTGTCATCTGGGCAGCGGTAAAGGTGTCAGTGAGGCGAGCACCAACAAAAGCAGTCATGGTGGTTCACTTTCTTGATGGAGAAAACGGGAGGAAGAGCGCCAACCATAAGCCGGCGCTACATCGTCAAGCGGCGTCGATCAGGATACCCTGAAGAGACCTGTTTGAGCAAACTAAATTGCCCTGCCAGTAGTACGGAATGACGATCGCGTCCTGATTGATCGGGCGCTTTTCCTCGTCCTGGGTCCACTTCGCGGCTTCGTGCTGGGCGACGTAGAGGTAGTTGGTGTTGAGGAAGTAGCCGCGTTCCGCCGTCGTCGTGAAATTCGTGTTGTCGTCGAAGATCACGTCGGCGGTCTTGTACTTCAGTCCAGCGAAGCCGGAATTCGCCATGTCGGCGTTCATGTAGCGCTGTAGCTGCTGCTCGCCGGCTTCATAAGTCGAGTAGAAGTCGTGCGACAGGATGATGAGATCCGGCTTGTCAGTGCCGCGGATCAGCGGAAGCCAGAGGCCGTTCATCTCGCCCTTGAGAGTGGCCGATGTGTAGGCGTTGGTACCCGCGATTTCGCGGAACTTGTTGCGCCAGAACGTCCACGTCGCCGAATCGATGCCGCCGACCGTACCCTGGCCATTGGTCTGGATGATGTTGGCGAGGCCGTTGATCTGTTCAGGCAGCGTGCCATCGGAATACATATCGACGGAGAAGAAGTTGGCGCCGGTCTTCAGCGCGTTCTTCTTCTTGGCCTTCACCAGATTGATCATCTGGGATTCGCCGGAGTTCATGCGCAGCTCACGGCCAGAAGAGGTGACGTAAACCGCGATCTGGCGCCAATCGTACTTGGCCGACGTGAAGTTGTCGGACGCGTCGATGTTCTGGGTGTCATACCCACTGTAGCGCTGGATATTCGAGTTGCCGGCGTATTCGATCGGCACCTGAATTTCATAGCCGCCGTCGAGATTGCGGAAATTGCCCTTCTCCTTGAGGCGGGAAAGGGTTGCGTTGTTTGCGCTGAGGTTGTCCGACATGTCGTCGGCAACGTTGCGCATCGTCGTAGACACCATTTCGGTGAATACGGTGCTAGGAGTAGCCATGGATTAAGCCCTTTGAGCTTTACGATAGGCCTGTTGCAGCAGCTCGTCCTCAGTGGGTTCGCGAGCTTTCCCTACCGTCGTTGAACGGATATTGGTTGCGTTCGCCTTCCGGGCAGCGTCGATCTTCGCGGCTTCAGGTGATGCGGCGCTGGTGAGCGCGGCAGCCTTCTTCCTAAGGTCTGGGTCTGCGTTTACGGCCATGTCATAGGCGCGCTTGAGGACGGCTTCCTGCGAAGCGGTCTCTCCAAGCTTTTCCCATGATTTCTTGATGAAGATCGGCAGATCGCCTTCGACTTCGGCATAGAGCGGCATGTCTTTCGACGTGCGGCTGATCACTTCGGTGACGGCGTTGAACGTCCGGTCTTCATTCAATCTTGCGGTGATGCGCTCATCGATTTTCGACGGGTCGCCCATCGAACGGATCGTGGTTTCCAACTGGCTGATCTTTTCCAGGAGCGCGGGTGTCTGGTCTGTCTGCTGCTGTGCTTCTCCGCCGGCAGCTTGGCCGCCGAACATGGTGGCGAGTTGCGGCAGCAGTTCATAGGTGTCGGCGATCTGAAGCAGCGTCTGGATCGGGTCGGTGTCCATGTCGCGCTGAATGTTGAAGAGATAGCGGGTCGCTTCTTCAGGCTTGTAGCTGGCGCGCTCGCCGTTGAAATATTCCTTGAATTCCCCGATCACATCGGCGATCGGCTTATAAGCCGCGAGCGCCCTGCCCTGGCTCGAATTGGTCTCGTGCAACTTCTTCTGGTTCGCAGCGAGTGCTTCCTGTGCGTCGGGCGGAAGCTTATCCCAGATGGCATCCAGCCCCGTCATAGTTGCCGGGAGAGGCACGGCAGCAGCCGGCGTCGAAGATTCAACCGTTGCCTGCGCCTCTCCCTCACCACCTTCCAGTGGTCCGCCGGTGTCTGTATTGGGCGCTGGTTCGCCCGTATCTGCCTCAGGGGTGGCGCTGGTGAACTTCCCGTCCTCGCCACGCGCTTGACCTTCCCCGCGCGTCAGGCGCTGGAATACCGCCGATAGCGCGCTGTCTTCGGAGACAGAGGCCGGTGTGTCAGCAGCGGTTACCAGTCCGGCATCGGTTGCCGGCGCACTGAGAGCTGTTTCGACGTCGCTCATGCGGTTAAATCCCTATTCGGTTTTTGGAGGTGTTTTCTCAGCCCTTGAGCTGGACAATCTCAGGAGGAATTTCGAAACCTCCCTCAACTCCCATCACGGCTTTCTCAAGTGCGCGATAGTCAAGTTTGATCTCGCCACGGCTGATCTTGCCGGCGATGTCTGCCATGTACTCCGCAATCTTCTGCTCTTGCGTCGGCTCTTCGACGGGGTAGTACCAACCGTTGCGCCGAGCCACACACCATTTCAGCCCGTCAAAGCAAAGCAGGTCGCCTTGGTGAGGGTCTTCCCATATCTCTGAAACCGGCGGCGCTGGCGGGACAGGATCTATCCATTCACCACTCATTGACAGAGACTCCGTTCATGCCGCCACCTGCTGAGGCTTCAGGAACAATGCATCGGCGTCATTGACAGGGAGACGCCCGCCGGCTTTCATCCATGCCCGCCGCCATTCGACAAGATATCGCTCCGGCGCCACATTCGTGAGCGTAGGAAATTTTAGAGCCCAAGCTTCGAGAATGTCACATTCTTCGGCGGTCATCCCATATAGCGTCATCATCGAAACTCCTCCGAGACCGTCAGTCCCCGCTTCTTGGCGAAGGCCTTGTTCTTGATCTTCCCCTTGGTCGGAGACATAGAGGGCTCGTATTCCACGCAATTATTCCGCGCCAAATCATCCCGTCTCTCTGACCGCGTGGTGATCCACCGGCCATCGATCGGGCTTTGATAGGCTGGAATGTCGGAAATCACGGTAGGCAGCGGCAATGGGGCTTTGCGCTGCTCTTCAGTCAGCATGGGCTCGCCAGTGGATGCGGACACCCACCGGCCATCGCGTTTCACGTATTTCGTCATGCTGGCACCGCATTCGGATTGTTTTGCGCAGCGGCTTGAAGCGCCTGCTGCTGTTGGCCTTCGATCCCGGCCAATTCCTGCTCATGGGCCATCTGGTGAATCCCGAGGATGCCTTCGAGGTGAGCGCCAAGCGTGGCGCTGTCCATGTCGGTCTGCGCCTGAATCCTCGCCGTCTCGATTTGCGTGAGAGCGTTCAAGATCGCCTTCTTCCACTCGATATCGTTGGTCATCTTCGTCTTGGCGATCTCGGTCTCGTTCTGGCGCTGATCGGCCAATTCCTGCTGCTGCAGCTCGGCTTGCGCCTTCTCTGCTTCACGCTGCGCTTTGACCTGTTCGTTCTGAACGTTGGCCTGGGCAACCTGAGCGTCCGACTGAGCCTTGATGACCTCTGGATTGGGCTGCTCCTGCGTCGGGTTCTGTTGCGCCTGCTGTGCCTTCGCCTTGGCCTGAGCAACCATGTTCTCCAGTGTGTCTTCGACCGATCGGCCAAGTTTGAACAGCCTGGCGCTGGCGATGTAGATTTCGAGAGCAGCATCGGCGGGTAGCGCGCCCTCCCGAACAAGCGGTCCTACAGCCGTGAAGTATTGAGCCGAACCGGTGAGGAACTGCGCGATCTCCTGCTTCTGCTGCGTGAGATCGGCGCGGATCGTGGAGTCGCTCTCCACATCGATGCGGTAATACGTCGAGAGCTTTTCCTTCATCAGCGCCATGACGGCGTTCTTCTGCTGGATGACCTCCGGCGTATCCTCCGGCTTCGGCAGGATCGGAATGCCTGTCATCTTCTCCAGTGTCTGATAGGAGAACTTCGAAGGGATGATTTCGCTCATCATCACGAACAGGTCGCGGGCGCAGCGTTCCATCATCCGCTGCATCTTCTGGATGCGCAGCGATCCCCACTGGCTCTTGATCTGCTGGGCGCCAAGCGTTTCGGCGGCATTGGAAGCGCCGCGGACGATATCCGAAATGCCGGTTATCTCGTAAATCCACTGCTTGTACTGCGTGATCGCCAAGTCAAGCTGCTGGATGGCTGCAATGAACTTTTCGAAGGGCCAAAAGGCAACGGCGTTCTGAATGCCACCATTAGCCGCCCAGATCTCGGCATCCTTGATCGGCGCGAACTCGTTATCGTTCAGGTTCAGAACGGCGGCCATATCGGCCTCGCTCGTCCCGTACCAGCCCTTGGCCTTCATGGCGCGGATCAAGACGTTCTTGCGCCTTACAGCGTCCTCAAGGTCATCGGCCAGGCGGCGATAGATCGAGAACGGATTGACCGGCATCAGCCGCCCGTTAATGGTGATCGGCTGGACCGGTGTTGCGGTGCAGAAAAACTGCGTCAACCCAAGCGGATCATCGATCATCTTGAGAATGACGCCATGATCATCGATAAAAATGACCTTGCGGCTGTCCTTATCCCAGATTTCCCAGCCGTTGATGCCGTCCTTGCAGGTCTTTTCTCGGTTGTTGACCTCGGAGTCTGAAAGCTGCTCACCGATCAGATGAGCATCGAAGGACTTCTCTTCGTCTTCACGTTGGACACAGAAGCGGAACGCCTCCCACGGGCGCTCATCCCAGCGCTTTGCTGGACCGTGTCGATAGTCAAGCCAACTTACGGCTTCGAAGCAGATGCGTTCGTTTTCGAGGCGTTCGAGTGGTGGTCCACCGTTGTCTCCGATTCCGCGAACCTGTTCCGCCACATCGGATTCGGCTCCCGATCCAGCTTGGCTGTCAGATCCATACAATGAATACTCGCCATCTTCTCCAGCCGGCGTTCCATTGGGCGGCAACTCATCTGCTTCTTCCGCGGCATCTGCCAATTCCTCATCTGTAGGCTCACCAGAGCCTACCACATCGCTGTAATAGCGCAGCCTGACAACGCCACGGCCGGCTAAGAACGCATCCTGTGCCTGCGACTCCAGCTCTTCCTGGAGCTTGCTGTCATCAACCTGAACACGGATAGCCCGTTCTATGATGTCCGCTACGACGCGGGCTGCAGGGTCTGCGTCCTGAAACCTGCGGCGGATGTCAGGGACTGGCGATGAATTGATAACCGCCGGAACGATCGTCTCGACATTAGCGTGCAGGATGTTGAAATCATACCCGCCATATCGCGCCGCGCTATCGCTCTGCGTATCAGCCGTGCTTTCGTTGGTGTAGGCGTCCGTTGCCTTCTTGGCATCGTCCAGCCAGCGCTTTTCCTTCTTGCCGGCATCCTCTACGCGATCCAGCCACGCCTTGCCGCGCTTGCGCAGATCGGCGCCGGCCTTGGACGGGCCGGTACGGGGCTTGCGTGGTGCTTTCAACGGGGAATCCTTTACCGGCGATCTCTCGCCCTGCGTTTGCTGATCATGGCCTCGATGGCCTGCTTAATATCCAAGTTCGATGTGATCGTGCCGTCTGCCTTGGCTTCCAGAACTTGCCCAATCTTGGAAACGTCAGGCGCTTTCTTCACCACAGGGACGATCTTGCAATTGATTGCGAACTCCCCGGCAGCATCAGCGCCGTGGCTATTCTCGTCGTGCAATGGCGTGGTGTAGGTGTTCATCGCATCGTTCTTCTTGCGGGAATAACGACGCAGGCGCTTGAGCCCGAGTTCGACTCGTGGGTTTGAGTGGAACCTAAGCACCGGGAAGAGCGCTCTGAGAGCGTTCACCCGTTCCTCAGGCCCTTGAGCAACGCCAACCTTGATCGGCTTCACTCCGAAGCCCATGAGCGTCTGATAGCGCGATCGAGCGCCAGCGCCCCATTCCCGGTTCATCACATCATGAGGCAGATGATGCTTGAGATACTGAAACTGTCTCTCACGATCGGCTGCCATCATGGCCGCTTGAGCTTCGATATCGTTCGGGTTCAACTCTGGAAGAGCGGCCTTTACGATATCTTCCGCGCCATCACCGCTGACCTCGAAATAATCGATCGCCGTGGCGGTAAAGCCGTCCTCCTGCCAAAACCAGATCGCAGTGTAGTCGTCTACGCCAATATCCCACGATGTGATGACCGGAAGCTCTGGGCGATGCGGGTAGTACCCTACGCGCCCCTCTCTCTCAGCTTTGGCAATGTATTTGCCGTAATAGCTGCCCTCAGTGATAAGCTCGTAGCCGCCACCCCAGACGTTTTCGGCTATCTCTTGATCGTTCTCATAATCCTCATCCTTTTCAGTCTTGAGGACTTCGGGGAACCAAGGATTGTCGTACCAGTTCACATTGACGCAGAGCACCCCAGACCGCTTCCCGCCTCCCCTAAAGAATTGGTCAACCGCGTCCGTGTCATGCCGGGGGTTCCAACTGAACCACAATTCCGAGTCATCCTTGCGGATCGTCGGGCGCAGCATCTTGAGAGAATGAGCCGAAAAGGTTTGCGCCTCTTCCACCCAGGCAATATCGAAATCTTCAAGGGACTTGATGTTTTCGGCATTGTAGGACTGCATGCCCCTAAAAATGATCAAGGAGCCAGCTGCCGGCGTCTCAGCCTTGCCTCTGATCTCGTTCTCGAAAACGTCGAACGCCCATATCAACCCGAACTTTGCAATCTTGTTGATCAGAAGCTGGCGGACTGAGTCCTTGATCGTGGTCTGCACCTCGCGGATGCAGGCAACTCGAGTTGTTTTCGAATAGCATCGAATAATGATCTGCTCTGCGAAGAAATGCGACTTCGCACCGCCTCGGCCGCCGTATGCCCCTTTGTAGCGGGCAGGCTGAAGCAGCGGCGACAGCTTGCGCGGCGTATCAACGACCAGAGAGACCATGTTTTGATCAGCCCTGCTTCGGGTCTACGATCCTATGGATGATCTCGTGAACATGGGAATGCTCGATAGCTCCCCCATCTTGGCCGGTGATCTGGACCTTGTCAGCGAACAACCCTAGATGACGCCCTAGATCGACCAGAGCGGCCTTCTTGTCGTGCATCTTGATCCTTAGGCCACCTGTGGTGGTCTGGCTGATTTCTGAGATTGCCGCAGCCGTGTCGTCATCGATGTCCTCGCTTGAGACGAGTTCGACGATATTGGAGGCGAGAACGTTTGATCTCTTGAGGGCACCACCATGAGGCTGAGGCTCTAGATGCTCCTCGACGTCTTCAATCACTTCCTCGGTACGCCACTTCACAGCCTTGCGTATGTCAGCAAAGCCTATCTTGGCAAGTTCCTTCAAGACGCGATCGGCACTGATTTCGGTGCGATCAGAGCGATTTTTTATCGCCACGCCAACCGCCGCAGAAACGTGAACATTCGTTAACAGCCGCGCACCCTGTTCTTTCGCCGTCTTCGCGCTGTAGGCTGCCCTTATGGCTGCCTGCGTAGCATTCAGATCAATCAGGTATTCCCTGACGAATGCTTCCTGCTTTGGAGTGAGTGGCATATTACGCGCTCAGCCGTTCTCGAACCTTCGCCATGTGCTTGCCGAAAGCCTGCCGAACGAAGTCAATCGCCATACTCTTCGAAATTGGACCGCTATCGCCGCTGAAATCGCTGCCCCACTGGGATATCTGCGTGGTCGCGGCTTCTGCGATGCCGTTGAGCATTTCCGAGGCGCGAGCATCCATCTCTTTGTCGAGCAGCGCGGCGCTATCGGCAGATCCTACCGCGATTTGCGCCTGTAATTTCATTCCCCTGAAGCCGCCATCTCCCTCGGTGAATGAGATCATCCCGCTTTTCAGGAGTTCGTCGGCCAGCATGTGAGCCATGCTGCGTTTCACGTATGTGACGACTTCCCCGCGGCTATGCTCAATGTCTACATGGCTGACCATCTGTTGCGCACCAAGGAGAGCGAGCCCCTTTGTGGGTTTGGCGCTGCTGCATTCCGGACAATCATAGGTGCGATACGATTCATTCGGCGCACCCGATAGAAATGCCTTTTCGGCACACATCGTCACTTCGTAATGGAGCGGGAGACTGATCTTCCTTGATCCACGGCAAATCTGGCAAGTTTTCATGGGTTTCGACGCCCTTTGCTGGAAGGTTACGGGGCTACTGCGCCCCACTGAGTTTCATGATGTCTTCGGCCGCCTGGATGAGGCGTTCCCATTCGGTCTTCGTCTCCGGCTTTTTCGACAGGGCCTCGATGACCTTGCGCCGCGCGGTGTCGAATGATGGGGCCGCAGCCATCAGATTTTCCCGAGCAGAAATAGGACGATCACGATGATGAGCACGAGACCGATTCCGCCCGATGGGCCATAGCCAGAGGCATAGCCGAAGTTGGGGAGAGCGCCGACGAGGAGCAGGATGAGGATCACGAGAAGGATAGTTCCAAGCATCGCATCGCTCCATATTTGAATTGAAATCTATTGCACCCCTGCTATTGATTTGAAATCAAAACAGGGGACGAAGATGGTTATCCGCTACGCAGAACCCGCTACGCAGGCGCAGAAGATCCGCATTCAGGCTGAAGCTTTAGAAGCTCAAGCCGCTGAGATACTTGCTGAGAAGCGGCGCAGAGGCCGCCAACTATCCGGCAATGAAACCGTGACTTTGCGGGTCGATCAGCGCGCTGTGGAGCTCTTCAAAGCCAAGGGCGAAGATTGGAAGAAGGCAATGGCCGATGCGCTGGCGAAGGCCGCAGGCCTATAGGCGAGCTACCGCCACTTAACAGAGCCTCGAACCTCGATGGCGAGGCGAGTATTATCCGCGAATTGCACATCGATTTTCCGGCCATCGACATGCAAGACGGTAGCTCTGCGCCATTCTGACTTGATCGGATCAAGCCGGCCATGCGGCTCAGCGTTGAAGCATATGCGCTCGACCTCTATGGGATCTCCGATGCTCAGGTCTCTCATAACGCTCTCCAGCTCGCATTTCGCGATATGAATTTTCTAACGGCTGAGCCTGCGCAACAGCTTTCCAGTCGCCGCTTTGTATTCCTCAATCGTCACGGGCTTTCCGACATAGGTCTCTTCGGCCTTGGCCCGGTCCAGAATTCTCACAGCGCTCTCCACAAATCCCGCCCAGGGATGAAATTTACCGACTGATGAATACTGCCCACCTTGCGGCAGCGAAAACGCCAAAGCCGACCCGGCGATATTCTCGGTATGCTGCCGTAAGCCTGATCAGGAGAGGCTTTCGCTTCAGGATCACAGCGCCCTCCACAGATCCTCACCCGGCGGCTGATACGTCTGGCATCCTGAAAACATGAACAAGACCGCTACGATAAGAAGAGCGATCATGATGATGAGAAGGAAGCGTTCGCCTTGAGGGGTCATTCGTCGTCCAGGAACTGCGCTGGAGTGGAGTTCTGCGGGGTTCGCTCCCACTTGACCTCGCCAGTCCTGATCGCGTGCTCCATAGCCTTCTGTATAGCCTTCTGTTCGGCAACAAGGTCGTTGAGGTGAGCGATATACTGCTTGACTGCGGGTGTGTGAAATTCTCTCGTCTTGATCATCTCACTCTCCTTAGAAAATGCAGGGGTCTTCACACACCAGCTTGGCGCCAAGTTTCAGCGTTATCCTGCCTATGCGGCAGTGCCAGTATTGGGTGCGGAGGAGGTATCGGGGCCGTCAGGCAGGATTTCGGCGAGCGCCATGCCATAGACCGCAGCAGCCTCGCGAAGCTTTGCCATCGCGGCAATCTGCTCTTCGGTGGGCTTAAGATATTCGTATGTCGAGGGATGCATCTCACTCTCCAATTGAGCATCACCCTGAAACCCTTGCTGAGCAGGGTCGGCCAGCGGCTGGGGAGCTTGTCTCTGGCTTCGGTCATGTCCACCCCTTGCGTGCGATATTTTTTATCGTTCCATGTTGACACGCGATATTTATTATCGTATCTTCAAATCATCGAAACGGACAAGAGCCACACAGGAGTTCGACAAATGACCGACCTCCTCGCTACCGCCGAAAAACTCAAACATGGAAGAACGACAATGATCCGCAACAACGAAATGAAAGAAAAGGTAATTTCTGCTTTTGAAAAGCATGAAAAAATCGTCGTAACGATGCCTTCCGTCAACGGTCTTCAAAAATCTTTTATTAAAGGCTCTGGATTTCAAATCCACAAAATTGAACTTCTTGGCTGGACTGGGTACTACGCAGGCGGTCTGCTCCAGCACGAAGACGGCGATATCGTTCCTGAAACTTTTGCGCCGAAGAAATGACCCCCGCACAATTCCAAAACTGGTTGGATGATCTCAAATCATCCGGCCTTGCCAGAACCGACAAAGCCGCCGCCGAACTTCTCGGCATGCATCCTAAAAGCATCGAGAAGATGAAGAAGGACGGTACTCCTCAGGTCCAGACTGATTACGCCTGTGCAGCAATCCTTGCCGGGTTGGAGCCATATCCTTCAAAATGAAACCCGCCACTGATCTCTCGGTGACGGGCTGGGGAGTACGGGAGATCCTGCATATTCGTCTACGGGACTGATACCCTCGATCGGTGCGATTTATGCTTCCTCCGGCGCAGTTCCGGATTCGGCTAGCTGCCGCTTCGACTACTTGCGATCACTTCTCCCGATCTGTTTACGGACGGTCTGGACGCAACCCCAGACTTTCAACGCGGAGTCCCATCAGATGCTTGATGGGTTCGTTCGCTCAGCAGCATCGCTGCGTCCGATGAGTAACCAGCCTGGGTGCGCCGAAGCGTGGCCGGTGTTCTTGCGAGCATGGTCCTCGCGCTGCCGGCGAATTTCGTTTCTCTTCGCCGCCCAACTGAAATCTTGAGCTGCTGGATCTTCCCGAGCCGTGAATGCGTCCGGCGTCATGAAGACGAATTTGCGTGGTTCTTCGATGTTGCCTGCTTTATCGCCTATTTCAGGCTCGTCTTGCAAGGTGCAAATTCCGGCCTTTTGTCTATCTGACAATACGTTGCGAGCGAATGTTGATGCAATTTCTTCAACGGCGCGGTTTTTGCACTCCGTTCCCCAGTTCCGATGGATGTTTTCAACGTCGCGACACCACCGGCTAAACGAGGCCCGTTTCATCAAGTATTCGCCGTCGATCATCCTTGGAGCCCGCAAGGTTCCGGCCTCAGCCATGGCCCATGCCCATAGGCAGCGACGACGCCTGACAATGGTGACGAGCTTCACGAGTTCGTTGCAAAGCTCCCAGCGGGCGATCTCGGCACGCCGCAGCCTGGTTGATCTCAGGGAAAGGAAGTTGGCGCCCTCCTCCTGATAGCGTTCGGCTCCCCAACCATTCAGGTCAATCCAGCTATGGAAGTATGGAAGCGCTTGAGCCTTCAGCGCCGCCGGCCGCTCTCCCATGGGCGGCAACCGCGCTTCCGTTTCCGCGGCTGAAATGAATAGCTCTTCGATCTGTTCCGGTGTCATCAGAATTGTCCAAGCTCCTGTTGTCCATATACACGGCGAAGGCGCTCATAGAGAAGACCGCCAAGCGCATCCTTTTGATGAAATGTGCCGCTGAGTTCCTGGGCTCGAGACTGAAGAAACCCGACAGGCATCCTATCCCATGCATCGAGCCATGCAGACGGATTGCTTTCGATCTCGGCTCGAAACTTCCTCACGAGGAAATAGGTGGACCATAGGCTGACGCTATCGACACAGGCGAGGTTGTTGCTGGTCTCAGCGAGCGTTGTCATGACGAGGCGTGCGATACCATCGTCCTTGGCCCTAAGCTTCTCCACGGTCGCTATGGCCCGCGTCTGGCCTAGTTTTGGGTACGCGCTTCCTTCGACGGCTTCAATACCGAAATCGGCACAGAATGCTTTCGTCGATGGATTGATCATTCCAGCCATCCTTGACGGAAGGAAAAGGCAACGAGATGCGTGCAGTTCACGACATCGAGCCTCGCCCGTGCATGGATAATCAGAGTTTTGACCGTGTGCCCGGATATACCGAGAATGGTCCCGATCTCGTCAGCGGTCTTGCCATCCGCCATCCACTTTACGACTTCCGTCTCCCTCGGCGTGAGATAGATCGATGGAACCTTCATCAGCGAGCCTCCCTGATGACATATGCTCGCATGGAGTGATGTGGGCAGTAGACAGCGCCTTCGGTCGGGGCAGCACAGAAAATGAACGGGTGGCTGTTGTTCAGGCCAAAGCGGCATTCATTGCGGGCAAGATCGATCATCTCCTTGCCTGTATTCAGCCTGTCGGCGTCGTCTGGCGCGATCTGAAGCATAGGCGATGTCCCGGACTGGAATTCTGCGGCCTCGCGCTGTACGGCCTCCATACGAGCTTTGCGAGTGTTCTTGGCCTTGTTGCCCAACTGCGCGTGATTGGGCTTTGGCCTATCCTCACCGAACATCTTCGAAACCGGCTTCCGTCCGCCGGTCCTTGAGTAGCGTGGGGTATCTGTTTTCTTCGACTTGAAGAGCCGGGGATTGCGATGAACGAGCCCGAGAACCGCCGTGCGGGACAACCCGAATCTTGCTGAGATCAGCGATGCCGATCCACCATCATTCCAGATGGTAGCCATTTTGCGCTTTGTCTCGTCATCCCAGGCAACCTGATTGCCGTGCTTGACTTTCGTGTGGACGTTCATTGTTCCTCTCCCTCCCTGAGATAGGCTGAGACGTTGAATGGTTGAGATTGTAGGTTCATGCTGTGATCTCCGGTGCGCAATGGGAGCCGCATTCGACGTCGTATTCCATGTCTTCATCTTCATCAAAGAAGCTTGGATTTTGCCGAACCTGCTCGATCAACTCCGCCATGGTGTCGCGCTTGTCAAACCACCCTTCGCGAGCGATTTCGTGTTTGTACCACCATAGAGGGTTTGTTTTCCTTTCGCGGATCAGGCGCTTGCGGATACCTTTTCCTTTTTGGAAGCAGTAATCGCAGTTGCCCTCATAGTCGCGAAGTCCAAGGTCAAAACCTTGTGGCAGGGGCGATGTAAGATTGTGCGGATCGGTGTTGTCGCCAAGCCAGAAGGCCATGACGTCGCGCTTCAGGACTTTGGCTTTTGAAAGAGGGTAAGCAACACGGCGGCCGTGTTGCTGGGCAGCGTCCATGCCTCGGAAGATGCGAAGGCCTTCATCCGCCCGAAGACCTATCGTCTCGGAGAATTCCCCTGGCACCAAACCTAAGACGGCTTTAACCAGCGCGAACATCGGCTTTACCTTGAGGAATTCCGTGCACCAGCGTTCGAAGCTGTTCGGCAGGCGCTGCTTCCAAGCGATCAGAGCGTCGAACGGCTCTCCGTTGCGACTCGCGCTGTTGAAGCCAACTTCCTCAAAACCCGGCTTTCCCTTGCGCCATTCGATCCAATGGACCTTCACATTCCATCGCATCGAGCACTCATAGACGAAGCGTAAAGTCTCCTCGCGTTCCTTGCCAGTGTTGGCGAAGGCAACAATGACGTCATCGGGAAGCTTGCCGCCATGCGCCCGCAGGATTTGGTAGAGCATGTATGCCGAGGTGCGTCCGCCAGAGAAGGAGATCAGCGCTGGGCCTTGAATGAGATATGGGTTCATGCCATTGCACTCCTACGCTCAACGTCGACAGTTTTTCCGCCACCCCGAAAGATTCTGTCTGCGGCCGCCTTCGCCGCAAAGATCGTCGGCCCGTCTCGGTTCATGACCGGCTGTTCTTCGGCGTACAGTTGACGCCATGCGGCTAACTCAGCCGCTTCCGGGGTTTTGAAATAGGCCGTGCGACCCTTCACCGTGACGGTGCGGAACCTTGCCGCCCAAACTGGCCGGTAGTGGCCTTCCCAGCCGTTGATGGTGCCTATGGCGATTGCGGCGGACTGATTCATGCGGCGGACACCTTTATGATTTGCTCAACCATCTCAATGCGGCGGCCTATCCAGCGCACAGCATTGGCTGAAAAGCCGTTCCCAAGCGTTTTGTAGATCGGCCCATCTGGTGGAGGGCTCTTGCCGCGCCAAACCACTTCATCGAAGTAGTCGTCAGGAACGCCCTGAAGGCGGCAGCATTCCTTTGTGGTGAGGCGGCGCACGGCCCAGCCATGGACCATGGCTGGCGTCTGTTCTCTCGTAAGAGTGCTCGTCACGTCTGTCAGGTTTAGACCACGGCAATCTCCACCCGATTGCCAGTTGAAAGCCTTCGGGACCAACACATGGGGCTTGTCGCCGCCGCCTGATGAAGCCCTGAGAGTAAAGGCTGAATCATCGCCAATTTCCGCGGTCGCCCCGCCGTCGCGCCCTCGAAGGGTATGGGCAACCAGGCCAGCGGCTTCCCGGAAGCCGCTATGGGCATCTCCATTGCTCGTCAGTGTGTCAGCTACGTCCCGCGCCGTGCGAGCGATAACGACGTTATCGCTGTCCAGCCTGTGGCTGTGCTGGGCTTGCGCACGAAGGGGATTGGCTACCAAGAATGTTTCACTGGCGAAGTCCATTCGGCCGGCGGGTCCGCCGTGAGCCGCCAGTCTGGCGGCTGCCGTGATCGGGCCTGAGCAGTTATTGCCGCCGAACGCCGCAATCAGCTTGTCGTTATAGGCGTCCTGTCCATTGTAGCTACCTGGGTGAGCGCCGTCATCAATTGTGCCGGCAACAACTTTCCCCGCTTCTCTGATCGGCGGAGGATTCCCCGACATGCTTTCGCGCTCAAGTAATACCGCTGCGGCACGTCTCCAGTCTCCAAGATATCCGACAACGAACACACGCCGTCGTCTCTGAGGGATAGCCCGTCCAAACCCGTCGATTCGGATGTATTGAGTGTCAAGCACGCGCCATGCGAGGCCGTATGCGCGCTCGTAGCCTTCGATAATTCCCGAAGACTTCCATCCCCCTTTCGGGGTTTCGACGCGTCGGCCAGAGAGCAGTCCCAGAAGGCTTCCAAAGCTTCGTCCTCCATCGTGCGAAAGGACGCCGAAGACGTTCTCCCAGACCATCCATCGGGGCCTGAACTTGCGAGCAATTGCAGCATAGGTGAGCGTGAGGTCACCACGCGGGTCATCCAGTCCCTCTCTGAGACCCGCGACGGAATAGGTCTGGCAGGGTGTTCCTCCGATGAGAAGATCAATAGTTGCATCAGGCCATTCCTCGAATGTGGTCATGTCGCCATGATTGGGAGGGCCGTTTGCGTCGGCCGGGAGAGAGGAAACTGCTTTGATGGCTGCGCGCCGCTCCTTGCGGACAGCGTCAGTCAATCCGTATTCATCTGGCGAAGGCATGTGTTTCGGACGCCCGCACGAATGATGGTGGTGCAGCACGGTTGATGCGAACGGATCAATCTCGGCTAGGAAGGCAGGCTCCCAGCCAAGGGGAGCCCAAGCAATCGCCGCGCATTCAATGCCTGACGAAACAGAGCCATACCGCATCAGCACGCCTCCACCGCTCGCTCAGTGCACCTAGACCAATGGGAGAAGCGGGGCATTAGAAAAGCTCCTGTGGGCGCTCGGGACGCATGGAAACATAGCGGGTGTAGCGGGCCTCGAATTTCTCCCGCTCCCGGATGCCGCGCCCACCAAAGCGGGCCTTCAGCGCACCGAACTCGGCAATCTCCTCAACATCGCCGCCAAATTCAGCGAAGACAGCATTGATCTTGTCGCGGTCTTTGTTGTCCGCCGCCGTGGCAAGCATTTCCTCTCGCCAATGTTGCGGGCGATAGACGTAGGCGATGGCGTCGTAATCCTGCTTCGCACCTTCCCCGCCGTAGATGTCCTTGCCGATCGGCCTCGGATTCATGCGATAGCCGCCTTGGCCGTTTCTCTGGTTGAGGATGAGGAAGGCCGACTGTGTTTCGTCGGCAAATGCCTTGGCTTCCATGTTGATCTCGCTGGACCGAACATCCGGCGATGCGCGCTCGTCACGCGGCTTGATCTTCAGGATGTGATCGATGACGATCAGGGGCGTTTTGCCGTTCTTGTGGCGCTTGATGAAGCGCTTGGTATAGGTGAGCAGCCGGGTGATCCCCTCCCGCCGGCAGCGGATGATCTCGAAGGGCCTGTCGTTCAGCCACCCGACGAACATCATGCAGGTGTCCCGCTCCCTTTGCGTCATGCGGTTTTCAGGATCGTTCTGCTGTTTGGTGTCGATGCTATGAACCTGGGCTATCATCTGGCGCACGCATTGGGGCGCAGACTGGTCGTAGGAGAGGAAGAGGACGGGGTGGCCTTCCGCAAGCGCCCCATACATCAACTGCATCGTGGAGGCTGTCTTGCCTTCGCCACTGGCCCCGAGCAGGCCGTAGACGTTGCCTGCGGTGAATACGTCTTCCCCGATGGCGGCTCTGATCGCGGGTATCGCGATGGGAACGCCTACCGCGCCGCCGTTCTGCGATGAGGAACTGAAGAAATCCAGATAGGCGTCACCGGGCCGCTTTTGCTCACCGGCATCTCCACCCTGCAGCACCCGAACGATGTCCTCGAACTTCGTCTTCAGCGCCTCGAACTCGTCCATGATGTCGAGTTCTTTGGAGAAGGCTGTCCGTTCCATCTTCTGGCTGAGCGAGATACAGGCGCGGCGCGCAGCGGCATCGATGATCGCTCTGGCATAGTCAGGCGCGTTGATCACGGTGACCGCGTTGCTGACGAGGCTCGCCAGGTATTGAGAAATCGTCATGTTGCCGATCATGCCATCTGGAACGTAGGCTTTGATCGTGACGGGATTCACGTTCCGGCCGATGGCGCGGAGGCTCGCAGCGGCGTCGAATATCTGCTGGTGGATGGGCTCGTAGAAGTGGTTCGCCTCAATCGGCACGCGGAGAACGTCCAAGGCTTCGTTGTTGATGAATATTGCACCTAGAAGGGCCTGTTCCGCAGCAAGATTGCATGGAACCTCTTGCGGCTCTTCTGGACTGCCGAAGTGATTGGCAATCTCTGCCGGGGTGAAGTCGTGCTTGGCGGCCGTCATGCTGCCACCGCCTCTCTCGCGAAGAACCGAGGGCCAGCCGCGCGACCTGACAACTTCGCTGCAGTTTTCGATTGAGCATATCATGCCGCGGTCCTCTCTCTTTTCAGAGATGCCGCACCTGTGCGCAAAGCCATGTAGCGTTGCTGCATCCACCGGATGTTGGGTATTTTACACTTGTGCCAGCATCCCGAGATGCCCACGGCTTCCGCCGCGTCCCGCTTGTCTTTCTTGGTGGATGGGAGTTGGATGTGTTCCATCTCGCATTGACGAATGGCAACGTCTTTCCAGTCTTCGCCCTCAGCCGGTTTCGTCCCGGCGCGATAATAGATGGCATGCCATGAGCGGGAGCCGATCGTCCCGAACGGGATACCCAAGATCATGCAAATAGCGACGACGGCGCCTACGATCCCCGTAAGCTGCAAGGCGTTCGGATTAATGGTGGAGACAGTCTCGTCCTTGCCAGTGAACTTGTTTTTCACCTTCTTAGCGAAGCTGGTCACCCGGTGCTCCGGCTCTTCGATCGCTACGAAATCGGGGCAATGCTCCTTTGCAAGCCTCCAGAAAGCGTTTCCGGCAAGACAGTATTTTGCCTCCCAAGACACCTCGTCACCGTCATTGTTTTCAGCAACGTTGAACACACCGGCCTTGATAGCCGCAGGGGCGCGCCAGCTATATCTCACAGCGAATCCAGAATTTGTGGCGAGGTCCAAGCCCATGATCACGATGCAGCCGCAGGACTTGACCGTCTTCAGCGCATCCTCGCTAAACAACACTTCCTTGCCGCATGAGCAGTCACAGACGTAGCCATTGGTTGCTTTAGAGCGGACCCTGAGGCGGCCGATTTGTTTGCCTGGTTGGATCAATGCCCCGCCCTCCGCATCGGACGCCCATGGCGGCGCTCCTGATAACTGGCGACGTCAACGCCTTGCAGAACCTCTCGCGTCATGCCGCCTGAGACGACCTTGTCGAGAATTGCCTTGGCTACCGCCGTGGCATTGACGCCATAAAAGCCCGCTTCGCTCTCAAGGATTGCCTCAGTCTTCGCTTGGATTTTTATCTCTATGCTCATGGACACCTCGGGAGAGAAAATTCCGTCATTTGCGACGGCAGGTGGGCGGCTCAAGGTCGGGAGGAGACGAGCCGCCGGGGGAACTCAGTTCGGGCGGCCGTTCGGAGCGGCCTTTTCCCAATCGTCGTCTTCACCTTCCGGTGGCGGCGCTTCCTTGTCGGCCTCGGCATTGATGCGGGCCATGATGTCGGGAAGAACCGTGTCGTATTCCGCTCTGCCGGCGTCATAGGAGGCGAGGAATAGTTTGTCCTCGGGACTGCCGCCGTCGTAGCCCGACACACGGTCGAGAGCGTTCAGGCCAGCGTAAAAGCCCTTCGCCTGAACCATCCCCTCCTGGTCGACGCGATCAACGCGGCTGAAGAGGTCGCCCTTGATGGACGGGTCTGGGATGAGCCCGAGGTATGCGAGATTCTCCATGTCGCGCTTCAGCTTATCGACTGGCTTCTGCTGATCTTCGGCTTCGAAGGACTTGAGGAGGTGGTCGAGCTGCGACGATGGGATGCCGGCAGCCTTCGCATTGAGCCGGTTGGCCTTCTTCTCGCCTGCCAGCGTTCGCGCCTTGGCGGCGATGTCTCTGTCGGTTCGATGGTAGTATGCAAGCGTTACCCGCCGCTGCTGCTCTGCCTTCTGGTTATCGCCTATTGCTGCCGTCGCTGCCATTGCCTTCACCTTCCTTTTGCTCGTTCCGCTGCAAGTCGTAGCTTTTCCGATAGAGCCTCAATCTCTTCATCGATAGGACCGATGGACATGGCATCGGACCTTGCCTGGAATGCCTCTAACTCTGATTGCAATTGAGAGATTTGGGATGAAAGGTGCGTCTGGTACGCCGCCAGAATGTTGCCGGCGTCCCTGATCCGCACGTCTTGGTTTTCGCCATTAATCAGCCTCCGCAGAGTCCTCGGCTGCATCCCGCATAATGCTCCGACAGAGGCGTTCATCTGATCGCCGTTGCCGCGAGATTCACGCTCGATCATCTTCTTAGCGAAGTGGCGTATTTCCTCGATCGTCCACATCAGCGGCCGATCCTTTCTTTCGCCAGCCGAACCTTTTCAGCCAGCGCATGAGCCTGGTTCTCCAGATCGCGAAGATCATGGTTTTCCTCGTAGCGTTCCCGGTCCCATCTGATTTCCTCCTGCAAAGCCCGGACCTCGGCTTCGCAGTAGTCAACGTACGCGCGACGGATCGACGTAAATGCATCGATTGAGATCGCCTTTGCTCTGCCCGCACGCAGATGCATGATTTGCCAAAATGAGAGATTGTGGCGTCGTGCGAGGCGGCGGATCGCGTTCTCGACGTCGCCGTTCCCGGACGTCTCGCGCTCCACCATCTTCCTCACGTACTCCGCCGCTATTGCCGTACTCATGGCCTTTTGTTCCTGTTGTTTCTTTGAATTAGAAAAATCTGTTGGTACGAAATTCTCTGACACTGTGAATGCGCTCCATGCCGATGGGGGTTAGCTTCCATGTGTCAGCGGAAGAGACCGGCGATGGAGGTTATGCGTTCAGCCCGCGTCCGAAGACGAAGACTGTGAATGTGCCTGAACGGAAAGCTTCGAACCCTGTACGTTCAGGCGGGTATGCTGAAATGGAATGATATTTCCCCGATCCGGGGCTGCCGCGAATAGGACGCGATCCTTGGGCTCGGCGCGCACGTATCGAACAGCGGCGACGAGAAGAACGAGGATGCATGAGGCGATCATGGCCGCGAAGGTGGCCTGCAGCATGACGAGGAGAGTGGTCATTGTCCGTCCCTCTTGAAATGGCCCACCCATCCGTCTGGATGCGCGTTGTCGAAATCCAGATCTTGGAGTTCACGAGTGCGCGGATAGCGGCGTCGTCCGACATAGGCGATGACGATGAACACACCGAACACGAGAGCGCCGGCGGCGCAGGAGAGAAACCCTCTGACGATGTCGCTCATGCTGGCGTCCTCACGCGTTGGGTGTTGAGAATTTCATGGAAGATCGCGATGGAGGTTTTGCGCTTGACGATGGGGCGGAAGCGGGAGGCGTACCAGCCGCCTTCGAAGTCAAGGGGGCAGCATCGTAAGTTATTCTTGCTGTCATCAACGCAGACGACCTTCTGCCCAACACGGAACTGACTGCTCATGACGCCTGCCTCATCTCTTTCGGGTTAGTATCGCAGCCGCACTTCTCGCAATGGCGCTCGATTATCTCGGCAATCGAGAGTGGCTTACGGCATTCGGAGCAGCCGGTGAACGATGCTCGAACGGCGGAACGCTGCGCCTGGCGAGCGGCTTCAAGGGAAGCGGAGACATCGAAATCGTGCTTGGTGTGGATCATCGACTGGCCCTACCTGATCTCGTTCAAGCGACGACGTACGGCCTCAAGGACAGCGGGGAGATCGGAGTTGGGAATGTGCACCATGTCAGTTCTGCCACCGTGGCCGGTGATCGACCACTCTGGCGATGGGCAGTCTTGCGAAAGCGTGATGCCTTCTGCGGTGGTCTCGATCTTGATGGGAGGGAATTCGCTCATGGAGTTTTTCCTTCGGCTTCGTCCGCAGGGGGCTTTGGAAGTGGCATCCAATGAGTAGGCAGGCCATCGTTCGAAATCCTGAACCCGCTGATGAAGTCGGCTCCGAACCAATCCGGCTCTTCCCAAGCGTCATCATCTCCCACTGGGCAAAAATCATTGGAAGGATCGCCGTTGATGATAAAATCGCAGCAGGCTATCCAGCGGCCAAGAATGACGCCGCAGTCTTCGCGATAGAGCAGGATTTCAGTTCCATCCTTCGGCGCCGTCTCGATCGTCTGCCACTCTGCCGCGCTGCGGCTGATATCTTCGGTCATGACGGGCGCTCCTGCTGGCGGAGTTCGGAATCTCTCCGCGCTCGCATGTCGTCCATGCTGTCGCCGGTGTGGTCGATCAGCTCGTCAATGGTGCTGGCGAGTTCTCCCCGAAGGCGCTCAATCTCTGCGCGGCACTTCCGAAGCTCGGAATATGGATCGACTTCCGCACGCTCACGCATGACAGCGTCCCAATTCCAATCGTCCATTTCTTGAACGATTTCCTTGAGGTATTCGAAATGGTTCGTGCTTCCGAAATAGACGCGATCACCTTCGTCGGAAGCGTGCTCAACTACTTCCTGCACATGGCAGCGGAACCGCTCAAGGAGCTTGCCGCGCGCGATGGATTTGGCTTCGAAGACATTAGCATCATTCTCGGCAACGAGCGGGATATCGCACTCTGTCCGGTTGTTCGGAGCGGCGTTATCGAACTGCGCGGCGCTCCAGAGAGCGTTAGGACGAGTACTGCAGGCGTAAGCGACGATCTTGCTCATGCCGCATCCTCCCTGAGGGGTGGGGTGTGTTTGATGGGGGTCATGGTGCGTCACCTGCTGGACGCCCCTTGGCAGGCTGTGGGAGACTGCAGTTGCCGAAGGAATCAACCACAACCGCCAAGGAGCGAACTGAAATGAGCGATGAAACTGAAAAGCCGGTATTGTTCGACCTCGAAGAGATGACGTACGACCGGGACATGGGATACTGGAGGGGGATATTCCTTGCCAAAACTCGCTTGTGCGCGCCGTTCAAAATGAGCGTTTCCATAGCCGACTCCGCCTCCGGGACTATTGAAGGGGGCTATCCGCAGACAACGCCTGCGGAGATGGCTGGGGTTCGGCTTCGGGAGAAAGCTCACAAGGCGCTGCAGATGCTCGTTGAAGCATCCGCTCAAAATCTTCGGAAAGCCGACGATCTTCTTCCCGGCGCAGGCGGTCAGCCCTGACGGCCCGATGAGCGATTGCAGCCGCAAGCCACTCACCCGGATCAACGGAACGATCCTTCTCGATGGCGACATACTCGCCGTCGAGACCAAGCACGAGAAGAAGCTGAAGGAGCTGCTGGCGGCCAAGAAGCGCCGGAAGGCTTTCGAGTGCGTATTTCATGGATGGTGTCCCATTGGACCTGACGCACTTGAGGATTTGTTCGAGATCGAATGCCGCAGCTTCGACCAGGTCGCGAAGTGTGATTTTGTCAGGAATGTTCGTCATGCCTCGGCCTCTCGCTTTGCGAAGAACTCACGCCAGAATTCAGGACCGGGGATTTGACTGGCCTCGGAGCAGATGTGACCTCGCCCTGTTTCTGGTTTTCCGTCCCTGTACGGCATCCCGCCGCAGTGATCGCAGTAAAGGCGCTTGCGGTACTCGATCTGCTCGGTTCGCAGACCACCGCCGCACTTAGGGCAATTGGCAAGAGCGCTCATGCCGCGGACTCCCGAGCTGCATCGGCTTGGGCGAAATCCGCAGGCTTCAAGGAAAGCAGAAGTTTCCGAGCTGGGCCGCGGGGGCCTTTCCCGGTTTCCCAATTTGAAACGGTGCTCTGGTCAACGCCCGGGAAGATGTCAGGACGAATCTGCGAAATTGGCACGCCAGTTATTTTCGACACCACACCGCAGTATTCAGCGGGGATTTTATGCCACTGAGAAACCGTCGCGGGAGTCACTCCGCACCCAGCAGCGATAGCCTTTTTCATCCCATGCTTTACCGGGACGCCGCATACCGTTTTCTTGCCTCGATGGGGAAGACTCGCAGGAGGATCAAAGACGTTTCCGTCGATCCATTCCCGAAGATCTGCCGCCAGGATGAACCATTCGCGGTGGGCATGGAGATGGCTCCATATGCCATGCAGCCTAAATTCCTCGTTCCTGTCCCCATCGACGGCGCCGAGAAGAGAGCAAGGGAACGGCGAATCTGCCGACACCTTGCTGAGCCTATTTTTCGGGTCGAGAGAAAAACCGATCTTCACGCGGCCGCTGCATTCGATGAAGTAAATCATTGGGCGGCCTCCGATGAGGCTGTGTTGTCATCGGTGCTGAGGAACGCAGATACAGGGACAGCCCCGCCGGTCGCAGCGCTGATCTTCCTCAGGGTGGTGAGCGTAGTGCTCTCGCCATCCATGATCCGATATAGCTGCATGCGGCTCATTTCGATGCCTTTGGCGAAGCCGGTAAGCGTCTCGCCTTTGGCTTGCAGATGCGCGATGAGGGGGTGCTGTTCTGTGCTCATAAAATTAGTTGTAACACCGGATGTAACAGCGCGCAAGCGTTTTCTGTCACATCGGCTGTGACCACGCGTTACATGGGACGTGATATTATTTTTTGCATGAGCACAGATCGCACATATGGCAAGACGTTTATCCGTGAATGGCGGAAATACCGCGGGCTTTCGCTCCGGCGCCTGGCTGATCGTTTAGAGATCACGGGGCCGAACGACAGCATTTCTCATGCCAGCCTTGGCCGGATCGAGACCGGTGATCAGCCATATTCTCAGCCGATCCTTGAGGCGCTATCCGCGGCCTTGAACTGTAGCGTAACTGATTTGCTGAGCGTCGACCCGTTCAAGGAGGGTGAGGTCGTCGACCTGATGCGGCTGATCAATGATAAAAATCGAGCGCAGGCCATCCGCGTTCTGCAGGCCCTCACCGGAACCGACGACTAAAGAACTTTTGAGATCAGCACGAATTCCAGATCCTTGTCGACGGTGACGCGCCATTGGCCGCCCGTAAGCTGGCGCATGGTGATTGCCAGGTTGCTGGCTTCCCGTCGACACATATCTAGTGTTTTTGCTTGAGAAATGCGCGGCAGGCTGATCGTCGACGCGGCAGCGCCGCCGGCTATTGTCCGAATTAATTCCCGTCTCGTCGGCATTCTGGTTTCCCTCTAGGGTTTTTTCTTTTGAAACTGGACCGTTTTAAGGATTTAGCAACTTCGAATGTACGTTACCGGACAAATCTCTGGCTGATGGTTAACAGATGCTCCAGATCGGGAGGCGATTTTTCGCCCTTGGATTCTCTGCTTTCGAAACACTGTCCCACCCTTCCAATTACTCCCCTCAGAGCAAGATCTTCCTTCTTCGTAATAGTATCGTTATTAAGCCTACCGTTATTAGGGGGGGCGCTGGTGCACTCTTGCCAAGGGGGCGCTGGTGCACTCTAGAGCGCCTGCCAAGCGAAAATCAGCCGGTAGTGATTTACCGCTCTGTTTCGCCTCCCGCGTTGCACCTGCTCGCGGTCGACTAGGCCCTCGTCCATCAATTTCCCAACAGCTCTTTTGACAGTCGAAGGGTTCAAATTCAGATCCTTCGCTATCGTCTTCTGCTGGTGCTTCGTGTGGTTGTCCTTCCGGTTCATGTGCATGGCAATGAAGATCGCCACGCGCTGGCAGTCTGCCGTGAGATATGGCCTGCCCAGGATATGACGAATCCACTCGTCGCGGTCGCGGTACCATTGGCCCGCTTCGGATAATTCTGGCTCATTTCGCATGCTGGATATATGCGCCTCGATTCTGGCCGCGTCAATTCATTGTCACACCGGATGAAACATTTCGCTTGACGGCTGTCACACCGTGTGAGACAACATACCGGCACAAGCAGAACACCTCAGCCCAACCGAGCCGATCTTCTGCAGTCGCAACCCAACGAACTGAGACGCAAACCCAATACGGAGGGGAAGACGGAAATGACCAGACGATACGACCTCAAGATCGGCGATGAAAACGAAGAGACCGAAATGGTCGAGCGCCAGGACGGCGATTGGGTCATGGCCGACGATTACAACGAGATCGTTCAGGAAAACGCAGACCTTCGCAAGATCATCGTCGACGCCATCGAGCGCCTACGGGACGCCTAACCACCAACCCAACCACCTTACTAACACTAACGCAGGGGAAGACGATGAAACTAACAGCAGAGAATGGTCAAAGCATTGCGAATCATTGCCTGTTCAGGAACGACGAACTGACTGGATCGGGCGCTGCTCCAGAAGGAGCGGTCATCGTTGACGGCATCATCAGCCAATACGGCTTTCACCCTGATCGGCTACAAAGCCACAGAGCCGATATCGTATCGATGCTTGGCGATCTTTCGGATGACTTCAAGTCGAATGGCGGCGGCGGCATGAGCTTCCTGAACGCCTGCATGACGAAGGACGGCGAGCTTTGGGCTGAACACCCGACGATCGCCATGCTGTTCGCACTCGGCATGGGCATCGGCGCGGTCTCCTACAATCTGCCGCGCGACATATGGCCGGCTCTCCCCGGCTCCATGCCGTACGTCACCATCAACAGCGATCTCCTTTCAGTCGCCACCTGATCGTTTCGGCATCCGCCTAACCCGGCGGATATCCAAGCAGATCACAACCCTATCATACCGGCAGAGGAATGAGACGATGGAAAAGCATATAGAACTTCTGGAGCAGGCGAAGATTCACTACGCGGCGGACATGCTGCTGAAGGGCACGTATGGCAACGATGTGAGCGGCGAGTTCCGCGGCTGTTCAGTTGGTTGTCTATTGGCGCACATCAAGCCCGGTCTGAGCGCTGGCGCTATTGATGGTCTCTCCCACAAGCACAAGATCGTCGCCGACTATTACGGCTACCCGGAATGGCTCGCACTGCTCCAGGATACGATCTTCGAAGGCTTGCCGAACGGCGAGAGCGCCGAATGGCACGTTCAGCTTGCCGAGGCCATCGCCTCACGTGGCGGCGTGATCAACTGGCAGGAAACGCTTCATCGCGTCCACATCGGCATCCTCCGGGTTTCCTACCACACCGCCGGATCTGCGCAGCCTGTCGTGCAGGCCGTGATTGATCTGCACGAAGCAGCGATCCGAGGCGATAGCCCTGATGGGGCAGCATGGTCGGCAGCACGGTCGGCAGCACGGTCGGCAGCAGAGTTGGCAGCATGGTCGGCAGCAGAGTCGGCAGCATGGTCGGCAGCAGAGTCGGCAGCACGGTCGGCAGCATGGTCGGCAGCAGAGTTGGCAGCATGGTCGGCAGCAGAGTCGGCAGCATGGTCGGCAGCAGAGTCGGCAGCACGGTCGGCAGCATGGTCGGCAGCAGAGTCGGCAGCACGGTCGGCAGCATGGTCGGCAGCAGAGTCGGCAGCATTCCAAGAAATTCGTGACGCCGTTCTGGACGCGATCAGCGCGAAGGCTGCTGCGTAGATCACCCCGGCACAACAGAGGAACGAAGGCGATGGAAGAGGTAAGAATTCGAGGGATTGTAGGCGACGAGCCTCGCCGTGATGGCGAGTATCCAGCCCCAACCACCGCCAGAGCCCGCAAAGGCGATGCGTCATGAGCACCCAGTTCGAAACCATCATCACCGCTGCGAAGAAAGCGGATGCTGAGTTCTCGGTAATCCACGGAACTCAGGAGGATAACGAAGCCGTCGTCCGCGAGTTCGCCATCACGGTGATGAAGGAGCTTTCGGGGCTCGTATCAGTCGCAGGCGGTAACCCGGAATACATCAACACGTTTGTCGATAGCATTGGCGATGAAGTGGACCGCTGCTTTTACAGCGCGAAGAACCCCATCCCGGCTGACATGTTCAAGCCTCGCCCCGGTATGCTGAAGCTGATCGTTCTCGGAGCGGATATGAGGAGCGGACGATGATCACCGAAGAGAATCGTTACGAAGTATTAGCAACGATCGGTCGGATGGATCGCATCTCCGCTAAGTTTAGCGCCTTGTCCTTGGCCTTTCAGTGCGTCTACGACAAGAGCGATAAATCGGCCGTCTCAGGCCTTATGCAGGCAGATGCACAAGATCTCGATACCGAGTTCAACCGCCTCTGCACCCTCCTGGGCTACACCATCACCAAGGCTGGAGAGACTTACGAAGGGGGTGCGGCATGAGAGAGTGTCGAGCCATGAGCAAGATCCCCGAAGACATTCTGCATGCGGCCAAAAAGGCTCTCGACAATCTGCTCTGCAACGATGCGGTTTCCTGCGGCGGATATGACGGCTGCCGCAAGGCTTCGATCAGTGACATAGCCGAGGCCATCGTTGCCGAGCGCGAACGCTGCGCCGCCGTTGCCGAGGTTTACCCAACATATTCAACCGTCACAGACTTTGATCGCGGCTATACGGCTGCGCGAAAGGACGCTGCGGCGGAAATTCGTAAGGGTGTTTCGTCATGAGCGACAGAACGAAAACCTTTCCGGCGGAAGCCGTCATGTCCACGGTCACCGGCATCCTCGTTTCGGAAAACGGCATTGGCTGCGTCTACGAGGTGCTGAATTGGATGACGGGCGAAAGCGTCTTCACGCATCAAATATCTCGCATCAGCCGCGAAGCCGTTCCGGTCATCCTCGCTCTCTACCCAGATATGCAGATCGCCATTGATGAGGCCGAGCAGGTAAACAGTGAGAACTGGCGCGACTGGCTCGCGACATGGAAGGGGCGCTATGGCGATGAGATCGCTGTCCCCGTCATGAATATCGCCGAGCATGAGCGCATCGATCCGGTGTCGGAGTTGGCCGAGATGGTCCCACCTGATCGCGTCATCACCATCGGAGTGGGCAAGCCATGAGCGACAAGTGCAAATTCTCCACCTATGGGTACGCCTGCGGGAAGTCGGTCGAGCATGGTCGGTATCTATGCGAGGAGCACGCCTCATCGAAGTGCTCAAGTTGCGGACAGCCAGCGACACACGGATGCGACTTCTGCGGTCAATTTGTCTGCGGCATGCCTCTTTGCGAGGAATGCACCTATGGCACAGACGACAGCAAGCCGTCCGGTAACTGGGGGTTCCTCAATCACATCCACGTCAGTAAGCCGGAATTTGCCGACAAACATGAAAACCGGCGGCTGAGGGAAGAACTCGCCTCCACCATAGAAGAGCTGATCAACAGTCGGGCCAAGCGCATTGCTGAGCTGAGAGGTGGGCGAGCCGCTTGCCCTGTTTGCGGCAATGAGGAGAGGGGTCAAGGCGGCTATCTGAGTTGCGAATGCCCCTCCACACCCACTCAGTGGAGTGTTGAGCCATGACCCACTACGCCACATGCGTCAATTGCGCGGTCGATACCGCAACTTGCGAGCGGCGGCAGAACCTCCGTTCCTGCCTAAAACTGAGGAGGCCGATGATGTCCAGTTCTGATTGCATCGTCAAGCAATACGGCTGCTCATGCCCTCCCGACACATGCTCGGCTCAGTCTGCCGCAACCACGGCACCGGTAATCTCATTCTCATGGCGGGATCATCTCGTCCTATGCCTCACGGCTGGCTTTATCGCTGGAATCGTTGCTTTCGCCATAGCGGCAAGAGCGGAGCCGTATTTCAAGCGCCAGGCTCTCGAACAGCAGGAATCCACCCGTCATGGCTGATCTCCTCGATATTCACGGGACGGAAGAACATATCGGCGGCTTGGCGCACGGCGTCGTCGCGAAAGCAACCAAAGCCATGGAGGCGAAAATGGGAAACGCAGTTGAAATCCAGTCACCGCAGCAGATCGCCGTGCAGGAAACGCCTCGTGCCGTCATGACTCCAATGGAGATGGTTGGGCGCGCTCTGGAAATGGGCGTCTCAGCCGACATCCTCAAGCAGATGATGGATCTCCGGGACCGGGAAGAGGCGCGTAACGCGAAGATCGCTTTCACGAAGGCGGTTGCCGCGGCAAAGGCCGAAATCCGGCCGATCATGAAAACCCGTGAGGTCGATTACACGCCGACCGGCAAATCGCGCGTCAACTATCGTCACGAAGACTTGGCCGGCATCGAAGAGCAGGTGTCTCCTATCCTCACGAAACACGGCCTGCATTATCGTTTCGAAAGCGACAACGGGATTGATCGCCCGCTGACGATCACGTGCATTCTTGAGCACGACGACGGCTATGCCACCAGAACTCCACTTTCGGCAGGTGCTGATACATCGGGCGGGAAGAACAGCCTGCAAGCGATTGCGTCTGCCGCTACATATCTCCAGCGCTATACGCTCAAGCTCGCCCTTGGCCTCTCTGTGAGCCACGACGACGATGGCAGCAAGGCAGGACAGAACCAAGACGACGCCAAGGCTATTACCGAGGCGCAGGCTTCAGTCATTCTTGACCTGATCGAACAAGGCAAAGTCGACATAGCCAAGTTCTGCGAGCGATGGGAGGTCGACGCCGTCGCTTCTGTCCCGATGGCAAAATTCAATGAAGTCGTCATGTCTCTGCGCCAGCGCATCGCACATTTGACGCAGCAGAAGGGGAGCGCAGCATGAGCGGCCCCGAGATCATAGACTGCGAGCAAAATTCCGAGGCATGGTATGCCGCCAGGGCAGGAATTCCGACAGCTTCGGAATTCAGCACCGTCCTTGCCGAGGCGAAAGCTGATGGTGTGCTGCCGCAGCCGATTATGGATGCCATGGTGAAGAGCGGATGCAGCGCCGAACAACTGGCCGCTGCGGTCAAGGCAGCCAAGAAGAAATACAGCAACGCCTCTCAGACGCGCCGCCAGTACCTCTACAGGCTCGCAGGAGAGGTGATCACCGAAGAGGCGGTCCAAGGCTACACCAACGCCGATATGGAGCGTGGGCACGTCATGGAGGCCGATGCGAGGCAATCCTATGCATTCATGACGGATGTTGAGCCGCAGCTTGTCGGCTTCATCCGCAATGGGCAGAAGGGCGCCAGCCCTGATAGCCTCATTGGCGAGAACGGTATCGCCGAATTCAAGTCAAAGGCACCGCATATCCTGATCGAGGTTCTTTTCAAGGATCAGTTCCCGCCGGAGCACAAAGCTCAATGCCAGGGCGCGCTCTGGGTGGCCGAACGCGAGTGGATTGATATCGTCTGCTACTGGCCGCGCATGCCGCTGTTCGTGAAAAGAGCCTACCGGGATGAAGACTATATTCGGAACCTCTCTTCCGAAGTCGATCGTTTCAATGATGAGTTGGCTACCGTGGTTGAGCGTGTGCGCCGTTACGGTCAGAAGGAGGCCGCGTGATGGCTGATAAAGCAATGCTCTACGACAAGACCGGCGCAGCATTCAGCTTCGACCATGAACATGACGGAACAGCCTACGTTCGCCCTATGGTCAAGGTCTTCACCCAGTACGGGTACGGAGATGACCTCCATGAAGATGAAGGCGTAGAGCCAGCCGCCTATTTGGTCGCAATGGATCGTGCAGCACTGTTCGACGCGCCTCCTGTAGCTGCGCTCAATGATGACATCAAGGCCAAGACGGAAGAGCTGGACTCCCTCAAGGCGAAAGCTAAGAAGGTCATCAACGAACTGAAATCCGAGCGGTCTGCCGCTGAATACAAACTCTCCGACGCCAAGCGTCAGCTTGACGAATGGATGAAGATACACAAGGGAATGATCGACCTCGGCAAACTGCTCGACGGCAAAATCCTTTACCCCCTGTCGGTCGAGGAGAACAGTTACCCCGGCGGCCGGAACATCCCTCATATCCCGAAAATGAAGGATATCAATGGGCTCCGTGTTGAATGCGGGGACTTTGAAAAAGGTAAGGAGTGGCGGGTCAAGAGATACCTTTCCGACCATTACCACACATCATTCCAGTTCTTCGACACCGAAGAAGAGCGTGCCGCAGTAATCCAGTCTGAGTTTGATGCCACTTGCCGCCGTTTCCGAGATCGCCCGAACTTTGCCGTCGATATCCACACCACCACCAACTACGGAACGTTGCTGGAGTGGGTGAAGACCCACCCGACGCTATCAATCCCCGAAGACATCAAGGCCATGAAGGCTGCCAACGACGCCGAACTTGTCGAGCAACGCAAAGCCACGTTGGCCGCTGAACTAGCGGCTATGGAAAAGGCAGGTGCGGCATGAATACGCGGGCCACCATCACAATCAACGGCCCCGACGATCGCCAGAAGATCGCCACGTGGGCGCGGAACGTCGATGCCGGAACCGTTGTCACCTTCCGCAAGAAAAGCCGCTCCACGGAGCAATCTGCGAAGATGTGGGCCATGCTCGGAGAAGTGTCCGAACAGGTCGAATGGTACGGCGCGAAGCTCGATACCGACGACTGGAAGGATGTCTTTACCGCGTCCCTGCGGCATGCCCGCGTCGTCCCTGGTATCGACAAGGGAACCTATGTGCCTCTCGGCATGCACACGTCCACGCTGACGATCGAGGAGATGAGCAATCTTATCGAGCTTATCTATGCCTTCGGCGCAGATCCAGCGCACCCGGTGATTTTCAAAGACCCGAAAGAACAAACCGAATCCGGCCCGCCTCCCGAGCCGGACGCGACGGAGTTATCCCCCTCCTCCGTTGCCGAGCCTGCCGATTCCGCCCTTTCGGCAGGCTCCCCTATTCCTGATGCTTCAACCCCCGATGCATCAGGAGAAGACCCGGCCTGCGGCGATCCCGCCCCAGATCAGCCGCCGGCGGGTTCTGATTCCGAGCGCGATATTCTGATCAGGTTTGCGAGAGATATTCTTCCGCAGGCCGCAGATATCAACGTTTCAGCAGCGGCGCTCAAGGCTATCGAAAAGCGCTGGGGCCAAGGTGAACTAGCCCCTCTCTCCGAAGAGGCGAAAGAAACCGCCCGCCAAATCTGCGTGAAGATGCGCAAAATCGCAAACGCTACAAACGCTCCGACACTGAAGGATGAGGCCGCTGAGTTGGCTGATGTCCTCGGGTGCTCGCCTGCGGATATCGGAGGCTGACATGGATTACAAATATCGGGCGCAACAGAACATTCATATCTCCGGCTGGGAGTGCGGGACCGAAATTGAACTCAAGATGGTCGTGACTTTCTCTGTCCATCCTGGTTGCCGTGAAACTCTTGAGACCCCAGCCGAGCTTCCGTCAGTTGAAATCGATGGCGTCCGCTTCTTCGATGGCACGGATGAATTGAAACTTCCGTGGTCGATCGAGGATCGTTTCACCAGCCGTGACGAGTTCAAGGACTGGATCATGCAGGAAGCCATTGACCAGCACGAGGCGGCTCTTGACCGGAAGGCCGACGAGCGCCGGGAAGAGCTTCGCGAGGAGGTGGCCGATGACTGAGCCCCGCTGCGAAATCAGCGTCTGGAACATCGTCGAAGGCGATCTGGTCGAGAAGCTTTGGGAAGCGACCGAAGCCGAATTATCCGACATCGAAGAGCGCTACCGCGACG
>Ga0307515_10002785_pt1 | contig 37282 bp, 37 predicted proteins | sample 17_EM_MG_FD_194513 | JGI IMG/M metagenome (GOLD analysis project Ga0307515, IMG submission 194513) | Populus trichocarpa ectomycorrhiza microbial communities from riparian zone in the Pacific Northwest, United States - 17_EM | ecosystem: Host-associated > Plants > Roots > Unclassified | place... | reverse complement strand
TTGATGGTGGTGGAGGATTTCCTTTTCTTCTCTCTTTACTCGTTCTCTTGTATAGCAAAGCAATAGCACGACTTTGAAACATATTCTGATCTTTGTTCCTCAATACGCACTTCGAGTTCAGTCTTGCAACATCTATATCACCTGCGCCCGACCCCGCCCGTTACAATCACCTGGCCAGGTGTATATCATTCAGGTATCAATACTGGCTGGAACTTCAATGAGGCAGTGAACTTTGGAACTCGTAATTGGTTGGAAGAGGCAAAGATATACCAGCCATGTATGTGTTTTGGGGCGGATTCTGCCATTGTCTTGCATCTGGTTGAGATTGAAGCCAAGATGTAGTTACTGAATACAAAGGGAGGTGACATTAGATATTTACATGCAGAATAGTAGTTTTGAAAAAGAGAAGTGGGTGACAGTGCTGATGATGGTGAAGGTAGTAGGCGTGCTGATGGTGGTTAAAAGAACAATACGGGCAGGTATTGTTACTTCGTAAGCTCACAGGCTTCACGGCCGCGGAGAAAATGCCTGCCAGCTTAAATCCGCAGTCATATTTGGTGGCTACTCAACAAATGTAAGCCCGAGACTTGCCTTCATTCACGCATCACTTTCTCCATTGGGAGCCAGATTATTGCACAATTATATAGTCATTCGCTGAACAATCCATGAAGTTGCAAGCAATCGTGCAAAATCGCCGGACAGCAGGCAGATACAGTCCTAGTGCAATGCAATACAGTGAGTTCTCGATGGAATCCTGTGATACCAAAGAATGCACCTCAATCATAGGCTACAATAGCGCTCTGAAACACACGCTTGCATTGGGGCAAAACATGCTGGGTAGTAGCCAGGTATGCAAGCGGATCTGGGTTGGCTACAGTAGCCGGGGATTTCAGAATCTCCAGCCACAGATCATGATGCAGGCAGGCCCCAGCTCCAGATAGGGGTCCGGAAACACTCCCCGCTGCAGCGCCGGACCCCCGGCCACAGCCCCAGCCACATGCCACAACTTTGGCCTTGGGCCCAGATGCAAGCCTGGGAACAGCTCCGGTCCTCCGCACATGGGACACCGTGACAGCACCAACTGCAAGACTGGATGCAGGCAGGGGAACAGAATCGGACCTCCGTATACAGAACCGGCCAAGGGCCCGGCAGCAGTCCTGCCCACCACAACAGCAGTTGGTCTGCCTGCAGCCCTGGACACAGCCTCTGCCGACTGGCTGATGCTGACCATTTCGACGGTTAAAGTGGCCACGGTGACCTTCAACTCAATGCCTTGCCAGGCTGTACCAGACACAGTCAGATCCAGAATCAATTCAAGTTCTAGTTGAATACTACACATGCGGAATCTACGTGACATAGGATGGTTGGAGAAAGCCGGTGGTCACAATCCTAAAATGGCTATCAGCATATTCTTGTTCCTACTTATGCTGCCAATCGAGATATCCACGTAGGCCATGCTCTGCTGGGTTGTCTGTACATCTTCCTAGTGTGAGACCTGAAACTAAGACATGCAGATAATGTTGCATAATTTAGTATTGCTGCTAGCGTTTAGTGCCTTGAATATGCATCATGCAGTGATGTGTACTTCATTCACCATTGCTTTATGCCACGTCGGCAAAACGCACTGTACACTATTCAGGGGAGGAATATCCGGCCAGGTGGAGCCAGAGCGCGGTGGTTGTTGGTTAGTGCACAGAATTTGCTACTTCTGACTCGGAATTGATGTTTGTAATATGCTGTACTGAAGAGGTCTTATTGTTTTAACAGCCTCCGTAGATATTCCACAATTGCTATAAAGCCCTTACAATGGTCCTCAACTTCATGGGCTGCAATATTGGCCAGCCATCCATTCATATATTTACTACTTCACTTACATTTATACATTTCTTTCCATCTAACAATGAGTCTCAATCAGCGCGGCAGGCCTTCCAAAGACCTTTCAGGATTCCAGGAGCTTATTCATGATCTCTATTCGAATGAGCATCATAGTGCTGTAAATATCCGCCACCTATTGGCATCTAATTATGAGACAGTAGTCAGTATCCGGACGCTCCGATCGGCAATTGCAAATTGGGGAATGCACAAAACCATAGGCCTAGAGGACACGCCAGAGTTAAGAATGCGGATCTCGACATGCTTTTATCTTCTTGGTCTTGAAGATGATGAGATGCTGCACGTACTCCGAGATGATGGTAGAGTATTCTGGGTTCATTCAAAATTACGTTTTCTAATCACTTCAGGATATCAACTTTCCAAGCGTAGTTTGCAAATTGTACGTCTCAAAATGGGTCTTCGATATAGGGTTGTTGGAACCGATGCGCTTCAATCAGCAACAGAGAGCTTACGTCAGGCAATGATTTTGGAGTTTGAATCCAAACTACCAGCCCACTATGGACGGGAATATATGTGGCGGCACTTGTCAATTTGGGGAATTCCTGTGGCTCGTGACCGAATGTTCAAGATCATGAAGGAGCTCGACCCTTAGGGTGTGGAAGCTAGGAGGACTCGATTCAAGGATGGAAGAGATCATACAGGGAAGTATATTGTTCCAGGTCCCAACAATGCGTGGTCTGTCGATGGCCATATGAAATTTCAAGCCTACGGAATTGAAATATATGCAATGGTAGATGGATACTCACGCTACATTACCTCAATTTTTGTTGGATTGTCAGCAACATGCGGAGTGAGTATCTTGAAGCAGTATCTAGATGCGGTAGTTGGGAAAAGTAATATGCGGCCGCATTTTATTCGCTCAGACCGAGGAACAGAAACTACTCTAATGGTGAATGCCCATTGGCAACTGGAACAAGCAGATCAACCTGATGCTGAATTTGAATCAATATACTTCTGTTGGGGTTCAAAGTCCAATAGCCGTATTGAATTATGGTGGGAGGAACTCACCTCCGGGCAAACGAAGCAGTGGCAGGTAATCAGACAATCCTCGAAGCTCCAAACGCGTTACAGAATACTCTGCTGATTGAGGGAATGTTACAGACCTGGTTTTGGATACTTACTGCAGAACACTGCTTTGACGGCTCCGAAACAGACCTCATTGCAATTGCATTTATCTATCTTCCAATTATTCGAGCACAGATTGAACACTTAGTACATCTGTGGAATATTCACACAATTCGAAATCAGCCAAACCGTCCCTATCTCATACCAGGCAAGCCATTTCTTAACTTTTTCCACCCAGAGCTGAAGAATCCGGAAGCCTGTCGTTGTGGCCGGAAATGCAATCTTGAAACCTTAGCAAGATTACAAGAGGCTGTTATGGGATATGGTACTGTTTCCATGCAGGGTTCTCTCGAAAGAGTGTTGCACTGTTGAGCTTCATGTATTTTATGCTGTAAACCAATCTTCGCAGATCCTGAACAAACGCTGACTCCGGAAACCAACGAATGGTGTAGCCATGTACTGCATGAAGCTAATTTTGGGATGCCTATTGCAGTAGATATGGTTGACGGGAATGGTAATGACATGCATAAAATTGCATATCTGTAGGTATCCTGACATGTGAACCCACAATGGATTACGATGGATCTCCAATTGCTAATTCAAGAGATATCAGATTTCTTCGAAAAGCCATTACTGAACATTGACGCGCCGGGCAACCTCCGTTTCTAGGCCGCCATGCAGCCCCAAGAAATGCATATGCATGGCCAGGACCCCCAGATTTTAATAACGTGCAAGAACTTGATTTGGAAGAGAATCGGCCAGGTCATCGGACCAGACTCAATGAATCTCCTTTCGTAGAGCTATCTAATGATACTATCAGTGATAGTGAGCTACAATAGCAACTCAAGCATCTGAATCCAGGTCTGTCAATTCCGAATCCTCCTCCAGCTCCTCAGAGCTCTCATCCCATGTTTCCTTCTTACTGTCTGCCACCTCTCCCACTGTTTTATCCTCCCACATATCCGCTATATCCTGATCCATCATACTACATTCCCCCTCATTGTTGATACTCCGCAATGCCTCACGGGAATTTGACTTTCCCGATTTGATCATCTGCTTTGTCCGCACCCTTACTAACTGCCGTTTAGAATCATCTGGAGACAGAGCTGCCAATGCTGCAGTCACACTTTCCACTTTTGGTTGGACGTTATGTGATCGAAGCCGCTTTCCAATTGGGCTCGGAGTGACAGGTACTGTTGAAGGCTGTTGCTTGACCTAACTACAGATCAGTACTGCTTTTCAGATTTATAATGTCGGAAAGTGGAATATATATACCTTGCCATAAGCCATTGAGCGGGAACGTTTGCGGGAAAGCCCAGGTTTCTTTACTACGTCATGATGTTCTTTCTTGACTTGCGAATTGTCATACTTATCATCATTCTCCTCTTCCGAGCTGGACTCTGTGGGAACTTCGTATGCAATCACTACCATGATACTTTCTTTGCAGGGAAGTGAATCAGTAGTTCCGCGGCAGTGAAGCTTCGCTGTGAGAATGACGATTGGAGACGTGTAAAAAACCTATTGCTAATTCCAGTTGCAAGGTAGGGGTAGAAATGCAGTAATTCCTTGCTTTTCCTTTCTGCCTTTTCTCTGTATTCCATATACTCGACAGACTCAGCCAGTATTCTATTGGTGATAAATTCTTCCATACTGCGTATGGTTGCCTTGATATCATCGAAGTGAACGGAAACGGAACCTATCATTCCAACTGATTAGCCAATGGCAATGAGTGATATATCTTGTTACGAACTGGTACCTTGAAGTGCAAACTTGCCCGCCTGTTGTCCCTTGATGCCAATGAAGATATCCACAGTCCTATTGTCTGATACCTTTATATCTTTCTTGGCTCCAACTTCAAATTTTCCCTTTGCTTTCAGCTTGTCCTTTTGACTGACAAAGCCATCAGCTCGGGTTGTATCCACTGCTTTTCTGTTCTTATCGAAGTTAGGGAATCTGTTTTTCTCCTTCTGAAGTGCGGAAATCTGAGCGATTGACGTGGGAGCAGGACGAATAGCAGCAGAAGGTGCCTCGGTGAGATCATTTTCAGAATCGATGACAACATAGTGAACTGGAGATGGTTGCCGTGGCAAAACATATGCAGCGGATGCTGTGTAGGCGGCAATATTTCCGATGACTTTGGAAGAACTTGCGGATTGCTGTACATGGCTCAGATGTATCCCACAGTAGGGACAAGTGGACTGTGTGACTGGCACTGCGTTGTGGTTGAACTCGGGAACAGCAACACAAAATGACATGATATATATTGAATGATAAGGTGGATGCAGCAGAATTCAGGTAGTGATGTTACGGAAAAAGCAGTTGTAAAACCTGGGGAGAATAGACTTTGCTGTCAGCGGATGCAAGAAGGTTGATGTGGAATACAAGTTGCGAAATGCGCTGCCTATTTAACTTCTACCCTAGTTAATCTACAATATGAAGGTGAATTTGCAGGAACCCCTCAAAGCATCATGATTCTATGTTAGTCTGTATAACCCCCGGATATAACTCCTCTTTGTAGTGAAATAGCTGTATATACGTGTCCTATGCACTAGAAGGTAGCTGCGTTATGCAGGTTACCAGCTTGCTGCTTGCACAAGTGCTGGCGTGAATTTTTAACTACTTTTTTGTTGGATATTTCAGATGCACTGCAACATAGTCTCTGTACTAGTAGAGTTCAAATATAGGAATGTATGACATTGCTTTTATTGATTATATTGATAGCAATCATAATGACACAGTAATGTGGCGGAAATTTTGAATCATGAGTGACGACTCCGCTTGTGGGTCAGGTTGTGCTCAGTTATTGCCGCATCAGGCAACCGGCTCAGCCGGGTAACCCCTTCCCACCCCTGTCCAGAACACACTGGCACACAAAATTTATCAACAGTAATTCAACACCGCAAATTTAATTAATTATTTAACATGAACCAGTATTAAGCAATAGGAAGCCCAAGAGCTTACCCCCATTATTGCTGTTGCTTATTGTGGTTGTGGTTGTTGTCGCTTTGAGTTTTGAATTTTTGCACATCGGTATCAATAGGCTGCCGTCATTATATCTTATCCCATCATAAGCGCCGTTAGCAACACATCAAAAGTTTAGTGACTAACGTCCAAGTTGGATGATCCGGAGACTTGAAAATTCGACGAGTAACCCGACGCATGACAAGACGCGTAAGATCCCTACGAACACCTCATGCATACGGCCCAGGCGCCTTATTAGGGGCGTGGGCGCGTCCAGCGCCCACACACCACCAGACAACAACCACAACGCAATCACCGCGCACAAATTAATTCTCCCACCACATCGTCATCATATGATACTTAACGAGAACTCTTCGTGAGGTAGCGTATAATATACATTAGGGATACTAAGAAGGTATTTTAAGAGGGTGGAGATAAAGTTGATTTATCTTTCCCTTCTGATGGTAGATATGTATCATACAATTGAGATAACCTCATGTAATTACATAGGATCCTGAGCGGCGCCATAGAACGGTACATCTACCGCAAGGAGCCTGACATCATTCGGATGGCCACTCCATCCCCGACGCCATGCGGTGGTGCTTTCCGCTCTATCATTCGCATCTCCATTCCTGATATTATCTATCGTTATATACCCAATACAGCCTCCGTCATCCGGATGGGTGATCCACTGTGGCTGATCCGTCGCCTGCTGTTGCTCGCCCACTTTCTATAGCTTGCTTATTCGCCCTAACGCGAAAAAAAATAGTAAACGAGAGAGGTTGCTTTGACCAAATCCAAGTTGGACCCGCGCTAGTATTAATGTGCTATAATTGCATACATTACTGTAGCGCACTCTTGGATGTAGGTTGGCGGGTTCCATGGATGGGACTTATAAGCTGGACGAAGCCCGAGGTAGTTGTTGATATGGAAGCTGATAGCAAATTTGAAGATGAATGAGCAAAAGATGATTTCATATTACCGATACTCGCTGGTAGGTCACTTTCCCTAGGCCCATCAGCGCCCAACTATTCAGTAAATCATAAGTCAGTGGTTCCAACTTTTCACCCAACAGTTTACCGTCAAAACAAGATATCGAACGAAGTCTTAGATTCAAAACGTTCCTAGTAAATAGTCCTGAGGATTGGCTGGGAATCAAGCTGCCTAAGCTTGGTTCTCTTGCAAGATGGACCTAGCCTGTCAATGGTATAATATGGAAAACCTCGGAACTTAAAAAGCATGCAATATTTTGTACTTACAAAAGACATGTCCGCACTACCCAGAACCCACATTAACATCCTTCCTGGCATCCTCCAGAAACTCAATAATATCCTGTCTCTCTTGCACGGTAATACCCAATCCATGCACCAGATGGATTGCCCAATCCACATCCGCGCCCCATTCGATTAATAGCTTTGCCACTTCCCACGCACCAGTTTTGTATCGTTGGATCTCCCGCAAGCAGTCTTCTTCCGATAGTTGCGACATTAACGACCTTTCAGAAGGCCCAATAACCCCCATCTTTGCCGCCGTTACCAAAGGCGTCTTAGGTTGATCGTGAGATGCATGGGAAAGTGCGTCAACCTCGGCTCCGTGCTCTAGCAACACCCTAGCAACATCGGCATGGCCTTTGTGTGCCACACTATGCAACGGCCTCCATGTAGACGGTCTGGCCTCGACGTCCGCTCCAGCTTCGATCATCATTTCAACAATTTCGGCATACCCCCTCTGTAAAGGATCTCGCATCAACCAACTCAAGGCCACTGGATCCATCTCTCTTTTCAAAAACAGCTGTACCACGTCGGTATGTCTCTCAGCCGCAGCGATCTGGAAAAGCGTCTCTCCGGAAAATACGTCTTTCGATATCCCGCTTCTCTCCATTTCGTCCAAAAGAAGCTCTGCAACATCAGCATGGCCGTTCGATACCGCGTACCCTAGCGCAGACAAGGGCCCAGCAATAGGATATAACCGTTTTTCGGGATGTTCTTCCCAACAGCTCAATAGCATATCGGCGCCATGTTGCAAGAGGAGGTGCGCAATGGACACATGCCCAAGCTCCGCGGCAATGTGAAGTGGCGTTCTCTCATCACAGGAGACATTGGGGTCGGCACCGTAGTAGAGAAGATGGCGGGCGAGTGCATAGTTGTCGGTGGTGGTAGCGTGTTGTAGTCCGCGAAGCCCGTTATCGTCTTCCACTGCGCGTTTGTAAAACTCGGGTGTGAGAATGTTGTGGAGAGTATGACAGGTTTGAACGATGGAGGCGAGAGACGGTAGTGTCAGACGGTCCGATATCATATAGATAAGCTCTGGAGCAAGAGAGTCGAGCATCGTCGGCGGGAGGCGGTGGAGAGGTGTAGGAGAAGCTGTAACTAGCACAGTATGACGCAACGCGAATGTGGCGAACACAGTGTGGCTGGTGCTGGTGCTGGTGCTGTGGCTAATCGGCCGTCGTTCCATCACTCGGTCACACGATACTGGACATGACAACAGTTTGGTGCACTTATTCTGCCGGGTATTCATCTTGCTTCAAAACAGTGCTACACATGTGTGTACCACGTTTAAAAACTAGAACATTTGTTGTGGGAGGACACAAACCGCTGAGCTGAGACCGTATCCACCTGAGTATTACATGTGAGGCGCTCATCAACACCCTGCAGTTATAAAGATTGCGGAGTTGCCATTCAACAACCTCACGACAAATCCACAACCACACGCCTACTTATTACGCAACATGGTAGACACTATTCCCGCCTGTGCCTATGTTCTCCGAAACAAAGCCACCTCGACCGTACTCCATCATAATGGTGGCAGCAGCAATATCGATAAGCCGACATCTATCGCAACAACCACCGCTGCCGAGCAGGACGAGGAACGACACCGCGAGCGGCAGATATGGTGGATCGAAGCCGATCCCGGCTATGAAGATATTAACAATTGCGATGAAAAGACAGCGAAAGAAGGCGCCATCTATAGGATCACTACTATTGCTACTGCAAAATCTCTCGACGTCAAGCTCGCTCGCAGTGATAACGGAACCCCCGCCGTCACCTACAAGTCTCATGGCGCGCCATGGCAGCTCTGGAGGTTTAGGAAGCTACCGCAATCAACAGACGAGTAAGTTACATCTTACCGGCGGGAGATGCGGGGTATTATAGTTCGGGTTACACGGCTACAGATGTAGATGTTGGCTGTTTCTCTCTCCGAGAGATCGCTTCTTTTTGCTGCTGGTTTTCTTGGATCTTTGATACTAAATATATATGTATACAGTAGAGAATTCTATAATATCGTCTCTGTTCATACCGGCAAAGCACTCGACATTCACAGAAATAATGAGTGCTATACCTGGCAGCTCGACGTAAAATCGGAGAGGCAAGCATGGGAACTCCTAAGACCCGTGGTGTCAGTGCCAGCTGGCTGGCTTCGACTGCAAAACGCTGCTTCGGGTCGCGTCCTCGGTCACACTTACCCTTCAATGCCTGTAATATCAACTTCCACACAAACATCCAACTCTGCAATCTATCGTGAGTGCTGGGCAACACAATGGGCCTTCATTAATGCCTCTTTTGTCGATTACTGGAGGGCGGGAAACAAAAGCTACGTCATCAAAAACCGTCTCACAGGAGGGCACTTGCGATGCCAGCCGTCGAAATTCGCGCAGAGGGGAAAAGAATCTGGTAGTATCAATGCCTGGGAGTCTCGTTATGAATCACCGGATGACGAATTGTGGCGATTTGAGCTTGACGTGGAATCAAACTGGAAGATTATTCATCAAAAGAGCGGCTTCCTCCTCGAGGAAGCGACTGTGCCACTACTCGATGGAAATGAGGTCGTCTGCGCTACTAAAACGGGTGATAAGCGTAAGAGCTGGGTTTTCGTGTAAGTGATATGATACTCACTACACCACACAGAACCCTATCATCTTGTTGGTAAAAGCTAATGCGGATACTTACATAGACTAATCAAAGATATCGATAGAACGGCTGGACTGGTAAGATATTCCGATCAAGTTGCAAGTGAAGTTTACTAACTGTTAACGGTGATGGATAAGTAGAGCTCTCCTCCACCAGCTTATAATGTGAGCACTGGGGGTTCTGCAGCATCATAGTCCGTGAGCCCGGTTGCGTTTGGTGATAAGGTGTGTTAGGGGGATTGCATGTGGTCTTTATCCTCCAGTGAGTCGTGCGGGCGGTAATTATTTTGAAATGCATATGGATTTCTATTGAAACTGCTTTTATTTCATATAGGTAATGTCTTCGATAGCTTCACTACTTTAATGTTATCTCCTGTAATTGCACTCAACTGCTTTACCTTTCTCTATGTTGATGCTCACAAATACACTTAGTGGATCCGACTGAACCCTCCGAGTGATCGTTCAAGTAAATACACGAGATCGCATTCATTCTACCTTGATTGGGCTTGGACTGGCTCCCCCAAATCATCTGGAAGACATTCAAGTGACCACTCCACACAGTGCCTCTATATTTGCCACGAGTTAAGAGAAGTGAAGTTGAGGAATCGCCGAAATCGGTGCGTCTTATATTCGAAGACAAGTCGATAATACATCTAAACCCATGTTTATCGTGTTCTTTCCTAACAACCCGTGCAGTGGCACCTAGATACCGAGTCAATCCGCCTGTAACACTTGATATTCCAGTCCTGGAGTGTCAAGATACCGGGCTGCACCACCCATCCCGAATTCCATGGCCGGCAGGTTTAGGTCTAGAACCTATCTTGCTAGCGGTATTCACATGGAACATCGGAATTTGCAGCGGTGCGCCGGCGCCCCGCAGCGCTCCGGGAACCACCCTCCAGCACTTGATGGTACACCAAGCGACGCTCTTTGCGTATCGGATGGATGTATGGAGGCTCCCGTTCGCCTCACCAGCCAACACAGTATGAACAGGTCTGATTGTATTGCCACACACGAATGAATGCGCGATTGCTTTAAATTCTCGATGTCTTCCTTTGAGTGAAGTTCTGTACCATTTATTTCTGTCTATCGCAGCTAGAATGTTAGCCGAGCGACGGATCGATTAACTGAAGTTCCACGATATCACCCATTATATCATGGATCATCACTCCACTTTCCCGACTCCCGTTGCTCCAGTTGGAGGCCTTGCAAAAACCCCTCCTCCGTCTCAATACATGCACGGTAATCCAAAATCCAACTACCCCCATTGTTTTTCTTCTGCGCAGCCGTTGACCCACCAGTATCCTCCTTCCTCTCCATATTTTGTCTCTCTCCTTCTCCCCTCGCTCTCTTTTCTCCCCTCGCCACCCACCACAAAACCGCATCCCTCGCCCACCTCGTCACGCACCAATCCCCCATCACCGCCCACCCAACCCACCACCCCATTTCTGCAACCCTCCTACTCCTCTCCCTTGAATTCTCCACAAACCACCCCACCCCCCCTGCCGCCTCCTTCCAACACCCCCTAAGCAGCGCATTACACAGCTCTACACTCTCCTCTAGCCCCCTCCCCGCGCCCTGTCCTACAAACGTAGTCTGCGGATGCGCCGCGTCTCCTATCAACACCACATTCTCATAGCTATTACAGATCCTGTCGAAAACACCGTGGAACAACTGCACCTTCCGTACCCTCTCGCTGCCCGCCGTCACCGCGCCGAATGTCTCCCCACGGTATGGCAGACGCGAGAACGCACGCATCGTGGATTCCGCATCCCCTGGGGATGACGATTCGTAGATAATCCAGAATAGCCGGTTGGAGGGGAGGGAATAGGTTACGTATGCCCCTGCTGCGCCGCGGAGCGTGTACAGGTGCATCGTCCCCGCCTCCGTCAGGAGGTCTACACTCAATAGCCGCGAGATCCCGTATACCGCTGTCCACCGCGTCGGCTGGGCTTTCCATTCGTCTCGGTGGGAGAACGGGTTTAGTAGGTTCATTACTGGAGAAGGTAGCTGGGAGTACAGCAGTTGTCGAACAGCGGAGTGCACCCCGTCTGCGCCCACCACCAGGTCCCCACGGACTCTCTCTCCGGATTCAAACTCTACCTCCACACCGGTATCGCGGGCGTCCATAGCGACCAGCTTCCGATCCCATTCCACGTTTCCGCCGGTTTCTAGCACCCGAGACAGGAGCAGCGAGACTAGGCCACTACGCTCGACGGTGAGTAGACTCTCCGGGTCGGAGGGGAAGATGTTGTCTCCCGCCAGTAGGGTTTCGTTGCTGGGTGACATGAGCCGGGTGTGGGTTAGTGCTCGGGCGCAACCGGCAGCAACGAGATCGAGAGAGAGGGAACGTAGGGTGTGGAGGGCGTTTGGGGAGAGGATGATGCAGAACCCACGGTCAGCGGAGAGGCGGGGGGATTTCTCGTAGATGGTAAGGGTGTAGTACTTGGATCCGTGGGTGAGGATCTGGAGGGCGAAGGCAAGGCCGGAGATGCCGGCGCCGATTATGAGGATGTGTTTTTTGGCGGGCATTGTGAGTGATCAATGATACGGGGATTGTTTGCGTGAAAGAGATTTGGATGGTAGGAAAACCCTCCGGTTTATTGAGGAAAAGTCCTTGGTATTGTTCCTTCGATTCCCCACTCTAGCGATTATATCTCGTCTACTTAAGTTTTACAATCTGCAACCATCAGGTACCATTCTGCCCTCACACAGCCTGAAGTTTCTCTTTAATTTCCTTCATCTCTTTCTCCAACACCTCCAACCGCTTGAGCAGCGCCTTCACATCCTCTCCGCCCTGTCTCTCGACCTTCTCTTCCACCGGTCTAAGCCTCCTCACTACCCTCGCTGGATTCCCCGCCACAACCGAGAACTCGGGCACATCCTTCGTAACCACGCTCGCCGCGCCCACCACACACCCGCGTCCAATCCTGACTCCGGGCAACACCGTCGCCCCCCCACCAATCCAACAATCCTCGCCAATCTCAACCTCCCTCCCCATCTCCGGTCCCTTGGTTCCATCCCGCAGCTCATGATCCAGCGGGTGCTCGGCCGAGTAAATATTCACATTGGGCCCTATCAGCGTGCGCGAGCCGATGGTGACCCGACACGTATCCAGGATCGTACAGTTCCAGTTGATGTATACGTTCTCGCCCAAGGTGATGTTGTATCCGTAGTCGGCATTGAAGGGGGGTTCCACCCATGCTTCGTCCTCGAGGGTTTCTTCGGGGGTGTCGGCGGGGAGATGCGGGGCGCCCGTGATCCTGGGGGTGTTTGTGGGGGGTGGGGCGGGGGGGGGGTGCGAACGTGTTCCAGAGGTTGATACGCTCGAGTCGGGAAGGGCTGGAGGCGGTGTTGTAGTTGTGGCAACGGCGGAAACATGCTTCACGCTCCGAGACGAGGACGGGGTGGAAGGCGTGGTAGAGCTCGCCGCGGAGCATCTTGGATTTCTCGGGGTCCATGGTGGCTTGAGATGTCGCTGCAGGTATTATAGCTTCGTGTGCTGGAAAATTTGAAACGATGAAACGATTGCAGTGGTGTAATCTCGGAGCAACACTCCGAGACTGCTTAACCTAAGCAAGTTAGCGGCCGTTAGAAACTCGCCGGGGAGCATGTGACCTGTGTTTGTACGCTTGAATCAGAGTAGAAGCCACGGACATGCGGATGCCGTAAAGAGCCCACATCGTGTACCTTTTCGACCAGATCTGAGCCTGAAGACATCTATGGGTTCTCAACGGTATGAATAAAGTAGAGCTGGCTGGCTTGGGGATTTACTACCACTGCTTCCGCATCCTTTTCATGCGATCGACCACAACAACCCATACCGCCCTTTGAACTTGAAACGGATTTAACAATCAAGATATAATGGCAAGACCGCAATTACGATGTGCGTGTGCATATACTCCAACGCAGAACTTCCAAGACATGACAGAACGACCCTATCGTGCGAGAACTCCACGCATGTTTTACGCACATCTGCCGTATGTGTCTGGCCTTTGGTACGTCATATCAGTCTTGCTGAAAGCGGCAAGAAGGAGATGTCGTTAGACTCCCCCGTGATTAACCCCCAAAAGCTAGCTCGGGCTTAATGGTTACTCGACTACCGTCCGTGTATCCAGACGGAGGAGGAGCTTTGGGAGAGTGTCTAACAGAAATATGGGCATAATGGTGGGAGTGACCTTCTATGATTACATCTAGAATCGGTAGCCACTATACTCTAGACAAGCTGCTTCAAATTTCATCCGAGGGTAAAAACAACCGAAAGCGTAAAATGCTCTACAGTAAGTGGCGAATGATGCTCCATGATCAGAATACAACAGTCTTCAATGATCTGCTTAATGGGGGATACCACATCTGAGCCAGCGGAAGCGACCAATAGAAGCAACAGAAAGCGTAAAATTAGCGTAGATGTAGATACCGAGTGAAGACTCATGATCGACTGCCCAGAAAACAGCTTCCGGTCTTCGATAGCCACTTTAGATGAGCTACTCCAGAGGTGATCACTCAAAAATAATAGTTCAATTTCATCCCATAAGTCCATACAAATTTCACCCACCATTCCCAAATCATCATAAACAACCATCAAAGCGCGGCATCAATTCCCATCTCAATCATCCCCCAACAACTTCCCCGTCACTAACCCGAGCACACACCCACACATGAGCGCACCCCAAACAACCACCGTCGCCACACCCAGCACTTCATTAACAATCGTCAATGCCTTGGGCCACTCGAACGCCTTCAACAACTCATTATTCGCAAGAAACACTGCCGCATGCGCAAAAACCACCATAAACCCCTCCAACACTTCGGAGCCCAACATCATCAACTCCCCAAGATTCCCGATATTTCCCACGGCGGCGACAAGGAACCACCACACCGCCAAACCCCAGAACACTAGCCCAAGTGCGACGCCGACATACGACAGCGCCACACCGCCGACGATGAACCCCGGGTTCCCACCCGGCGCGGTGGCTTTAGAGGGGAAGTGTCGGAGTGCCTGTTGCGCGAGGGAGGTACAGGCCCATGAGGTGAGGGCAGAGGGGATGGAGGCGAGGAAGAGGGCGGGGCGCTCCTTGGTTGGCGGAAATCCCTCGCGGTGGAGACGTTCAAGGACGTTTGCTTGGTACAGGAGGGAAAGTAGGATTCCCATGCCCTGTGTCGCGACACCGAAGGCCATGATCCCCAGTGCCGCATGGTGGTGGGTAGGTTTTAAGTGTGCTAGAACGACAGCGGCGGTAGGGCCAGCGAGGAGAAGGGGGAGGGTAGAGGTTAAAGCTGCGGGGGTGAGGTCTCTTGAACGGCGGTTCTGTGGGCCCTTCGAGAACTGGATTAGGGGAGAGGCGATTCCGAAGAGGAGGGAGAGGACGATATAGATCCAGAAGAAGCTTCGGATGGCGCGGGGGCTGTAGCCGTGCATTTTCTCCGCGTAGGTGGCGCCGTTGAGGATTAGGATTCCGAGGGCAGCGGGGAAGGAGGAAACGTGTTGGCCTTCGATGGGATGGACCATGCTGCCTGGGACGAGGGAGGGACGGACAACGAAGCGGACGAGGTGAGCTAGGAGGGTGATGAGGAAGAGGATTAGGGAGATGATGTAGACGATTGAACCTACGCGGGTTAGCACGGTTGGGGGATAAGAGCGGTGTTATGCCGACCCAAGACCCAGAGTCTGTGGACCCGATACGGGAGGTTGAACAGCAGCAACGACACCGCGCCGGTCGATATCACGATATTGTACCAGCTGTTTGCTGCTTAGCATGGCCGCATCAAGGAAGAGAAAGAAGCTCACGCCCAAGTCATCTTGTTCTCGAGGATATGTCTCCAGAGCGGAAGATCTCCGCGTCGCCGGCGGAAACGGTCGTCAATTCCATGCAGACCATTGTGGCCAAGAAGAGGAGCCCGGTCATCGTCTCGCTCCCCAGCTTCAATTCGTCGTTCACGGCCCGACATGATTGTTGCGAGTAGAGTGTAGACTGTGAGTCGGAGGAAGAAGAGACAACCCGACTTCTCTGGGAAAGCGGCGGGGTTTTGTCAGTTGAGTGTGCATGACGACACTGCGTGGTGTGACGTGACTGACCTCATCATGATGATGCGCGCATTCCGCCTTACCCCGCGCTCTGTCGATCCGATCCGACTAAGCTTTGCGTCAGGACTTATGATCCGCATTGGTCGAAGCTTCAGCTGCGGCTAGAGGCAGTTGCACGGGCACGCGTCGGGCTGGGAATCCTGTCTGCGATCGCCCAGGGCTTCAACGGGTCATCAAAACACAATCGTCCCAGCTCCACGCCTCCGCTAGGACCACCAATTCCGCCGCCTACTCTGTATATAACCCATTCCTTCAGCTTCCAAACCACAACAATCCATTCTCCCTCAACCAGAGCACTTTAATCCAAACAACAACATTCACAATGCAAAACGCCGCCGCCAGCAAATCCACGCACCTTACTGGTGAAACGCGTACCTCCGCGCCCGCCGCCAGCACCTCCAGCACTGGCGCCGCCTCTCGAGGCATTGGAGTCTCCCACGCCAAACCCGGCGACTCCTCGGTAGTCCCACAGAAGCTCCAAGAAGCGCTTCCCGAGAAGGTCGAGAATGCAGTCCCGAACACGATGCACGACACGGGGTCGAAGGGATCCAAGAGCCATGCCAAGCCTGGCGGGAGTATTCTCCCCGAGACAGTGCAGCAGATGGTGCCCGAGACGATTGAGAGGCTGGTTCCGAATGCGATTCATGATACGGAGGATAAGAAGGTTTTTGGAAAGTGAGGTATGTGCGTGGGATAGATGAGATGAGAGGAGGGATGGGATAGATGGAAACATGTGTAACTGTAAAACTATTGTATGATGGGCTAATAGACCGGATGTGTATCACTCACCTTCTCCGTGACTGCAGAAACCGTCGCCAAAAACCGAGGCTGTGATGAGATGCTACCCTTGCCTAGGAACATCCATTGTTCTCTTGCCATTGTTCGTGTTGGCTGGTACAAGGACACACGCCTTGCTGCCCAATCGTTTTATTACAGTTGCATCTAAAATTAGCCTCCTTGGTCTGTGCATCCGCGTTCGGGGTATCTGGAGTAGACTAGGGGCCAGCGCCTACTTTGCACAGGGATTTTTTTGTTTTAATCATTCTGCATTCACTCTAACTTATGCACAGGGATGATGGATAGTGCATCGGAAGACGCACCTGTTGCTATTGTAGGATACTGGTGATCCGGAATTGTTTGCATGAAGATATAAATCCGAAGAAGGGGGGTTGTTTGAAGTGTGCCATGTTTGATATGCTGAATTACTCGGTGAAGCACAATCCAGGGAGATGGTGCGGGTGGCACAGCGATGATCATCAGTTGGAAGTCACTTTCGTCACTGCGAAACAAAAACGGATATTTCTTAACTTCTTGCATTGTCTTTTGCTATTTCTTACTCCCCTTCCCTTCCCTTCCCAACAGCCCCACGGAATCAGGGCCCCTCATCCGTGGGATTTATCTAAAAGGAAACATACAAACGATAAACCCGTAAGAAATCCATCCGACATTCGAAACTCTTCTCGAGCTGGATAAAAATAGTGATCATGACATCATAAAGCATTGAAAAGACCGTGAAAAAAGTTAACCGTAGCGCTATGCATATTATCCTTCCTTAACGAAAGTCCCAAAGTAGTAAGCATAAACCCCGGTCCGAAAGAAAATTCGTGAAAAAACTCCGTGAAAAAAAGATGCCCGCTGGAAAAACTCCATCCCATAAAAACCCAATATAGACAGAATCGAAAAAAGTTGGCAAGACAAAACTGTGCTATATGTAGCCGCTCTACATCCGCAGTCCGCGCTCGAGGCGGTAAGCCAAGTTGTCGTCGATATCTCCCTTCTTTGGCGGTGGCGCCATGGCGTATTGGTACTCGTCGACCTCGTACTCGTCGACGTACTCCTCGCAGTAGTGACCGCGGGTATCGATCTCGTATTCGTCGCATTGGCACATTGGTGTGGCCGGGCTGGACCCACGGCTGCTAAGCGTGCTACCAGAGCAGCTTGAGGAGCTGCGGTCTGAGAGCGGGCTGGCGGTGGTGGCTGCGGATGAGATCATGGAGTCGGGACGGCCGTAGTTGTAGTGGGTATCGAGGGTGAGCTTGTGGGCGGCCATGGGGTTGCGGGGAACGGGGTGGACGAGGTGGGTGAGCGTGCGGTGTTGGCGGGTGGGTGAGGGTGTGCGGCGGGTTTGGCTGGGGTAGTACTCGGCGGGGTTTGGGATGTCGTAGACACCACCGGAGCGTTTTGATGATGCGGAGGAGCGCGAGGAGACGGAGGAGGCGGGGGAGGAGCGGCGGGTCGAGGTCGCCGATGGGATTTCGTGGTCGAGGATGTTGAGCGTCAATTTGCGTGTGGGCTCGTTGCAGCTGGGCTTGTTGGGGTCGTGCGACTCAAAGTAGCCATCGAGGATGTACTAATTCGCTGTCTGTTAGTGGTGGGGGGGTTGCAGAAGAACGAGCTGCGGAGAACATACGTAGTACCAGTAGCGTGCTGGGGGCATGGACGAGCCGAATTTGATGGTCAGGGTCCACCAGCCTGGGCCGGCGCCCTTATCGGCGTTCATCTGGTAGCGCTTGGAGTAGTTGTCCCAAGAGCCCGTGAGGTGGCAGCTCTTGATGTGCGCGGGAGTGCGGAGGGTGAAGGTGGTTCCGGCAGCGGAGGTAGACATGGTGATAATGATATATAGGGTGATAATATTAATGGATCGTAAAATTAATTAAGCGGACTCTTCAGTAAGATCTGACTAGCAGATTGAATGTGGCGATATTATGGGGGGGGAAATTAACAAAAGACACCGGGTCTTGGAACAAAGGGCAGGGGAATGCAAAAAACGGAGTAAAGAGGCGGGAGACTAAAGCTCGACTGCCTGGGGAAGGGGAAATGAAGAGACTTGCTCGTGTGGTGGGATGAAGAACGAAAAGAAAGGTTCAAGAAGGGCGGAAATCGCGGGGTCTTTATCCTCGCTGGCGCCTCGCAACAAATGGCAGAGCGTTCGCTGTGGAGGTCGGGTGGATGGCCACGGTTGGCCCAGCAGCGCTTGGGGAGGGGGGACGCGGGCGCTGATTGGCTCGAGGCTTCCAACACCCCGCACCTTGCTCGCAGTCCCAGTGCTCGCCCTCTCGAGATCCGCACACGCCATTCGATACGGGCGACTGGCCAGCCACCAATCACAGTCGCAGTGGCTCGCCCATTGACCGTGCTGCTGGCCCTGGCTCACGCAAGTGATGGCCATGCAGATGCAGTGCACAGGCTCTGCATGCATGCTGCATACTGCCGAGAGCGACCAGGGCTGGCGCTGTTTTTGGAAGCAACAGACCCGAACACCGCTGCCAAGAAACGTCCACCCCAAAACAGGTACGTACCCATACCGACGATCCTCTTGCCGGTGTTGCTGTCGCCGTCGGACGAATCTTCAGCTTCTTCGGTGCAAAGGCGCACGGGACTGCAGGCGTCGCAGCCGGAAGGGCGCTCTGGATGCGGTTCGGATCCAGCCCGGTTTTTGACGTTTCACCGCGCAACGCGTTCCGTGTGGACGATCGGAGAGTGACTATTGTTCTGCGATGAGCATGTTCGTCATCAAAGCTAGGATATTCCAGCCGAGACGATATTATCGCTCTCGAGCAAACCTGGTTGGTTGCGGTTTAGATGCAATGCAGATGGAAGCGCCTCCGACATTCAGCCTGATGGTATCTGTATGTATGTACGTTTGTGCACACGGACTGTTGCAGGCGGATCAGAAAATAGTAAAAAATAACGGTAATCTGTGGGGAGAGGACTTTTCACGGCAATAATATAATAATAGGAACTAAAGTACTGCTACTTGGAATTGTCGCGGAAACGTCGCAAGTACACATGTGCCTGTATGTACTCGGTGCAAGTACACTTCACGGCTCTTCAGTATGTTGTATCCAGATGAAACTTCTGAATTGTGCTGCTCCTATCAGAACTTCATGATTACTCTGGGCTCGGATACAGTATCTGAGCTGGGCGAGTTTCAACGTCGTCATAGATTCAAGACATCCATCGATCCCATCGAATCTTAGATGCTACATACTATCTCGCACTAGCTGGCAGCATCAACGCTCGCGGGCGATTCAAACAAATCGAGGTTCTTGTCCGCAAGCATACCCTAAGCCAGGTGCCATCGTAGCAATGAATCAATAGTCCTCGCAAATTGTAAATGAAAACACCCCTGATATCGTCGACTTCGCGAACCAAACATCTTCTGATCATCTTCTGATGGGCGAGATTACCCAATAGAGCCACTGACACTCTGTCGTCGGTCCTCGGCAGTTCAGTGGCTCATATCCCTCAAGGACCCCGATCTGAGGCTGAACACGTAGGTGCAGTGGCTGGATGCAAAGTAAGCCTCAAGCTCGGCGCTTAACCGCCACCCTGGCAAGCGAGCAAGTCTAATGCTGCTGTGGAACATTCGGTTGAGATGTGTAGCCGTACTCCCGACGAAGGCCGGGTGGTTGTCCGTGCGAAAACGGTGCGGCAATTTCTAGCAAGTGAGAGTACAGTACCGTCCGCGCGGCGGATGTCAATGAACATGTTGAGGTTAGGGTACGCTCTCCTACTTAAGCCACACGAGTTCTTGTTTTCCACCCCGGACCTGAGTGAGCTTGAAATTTCTGTTGTACGAGCGCCATTGCTTTTGTGGCAGACACTCCCATATATTGCGCAACTCACCGAAAGGCATTCTTATTGTGACTCCGAGTGGGGTACAGCAAGCGGGGGTTGACGCAGATGAATAGCGAACAAATTAGCCAAAAGCGGGTGGAACAAAAGGAAGCAAATCTAGACAATTTGTGCAAAAATAGACTATCCTGGCTTCCAACATGTTAACAGCTTTGCAGGTGTCATGAGGGGGTTGACAGGATGTGGTTTTGCCCACCATTGCCGTTTGTGGACATGAATGGTCAGCCCCTCGGAAGGTGGCGCGAAAACATGAGATGCCGAAGGAAAATCACTGGTTAGTGACTGACCTTCCGCGCCTCCCCCTTCCACACTCCCAGTCGTCGTTCCCGACGGCCACACAATACACGGACGCTCGCACCGATAGTAATGGGTAGATACATTCGGATTCATTTCAGGCTCCGATCAGAATACTCTTTCTAAGCGCCTATGGTTAACATGCATGTACGGATATAGTGGGCAGGGCAGGTCCTTGAATAGCAGGGTTAATTGGTCACCATGGAAATATGAGCAGGACGGGAGAAACCACCGATTAATAGCTTTCGAAACCCAAAATTACGTCCTGCGGTTTTAGCTGCATAGTATTGTTGTTTCTGGGGTGCATCTATCAATTGGTTGGTGGATAGATTTATCGTAGCAGGTGTGCGGAGACTGTCACACCGTCGAGTGACCGACTGTGACAAGCATCAAAGTGTATCTGCACACCACTATTAGCTTGATTGGTATGCAAGCTGGACCGCGAGGGGTTAGACTGACTTGTCCGTATAATACCTCAGACAGTCAGATGGAAAATTCTGCACACCACGCGGCCCAACGCTGATAGCGAGCGGGGTTGAGAAATAAAGAAACTATGATTTCAACCTGCAAAGTCCAACCAAGATGGCTTTCTTTCCTTGTTTCCTGATCTCATAGGCTGGTTAACTCCAGTGGTTGTGTAGCAAAGATCCCTTGTATTAACCAGAAGCCGTGAAATGAACTCATGATCAGATAGCGAGTTATGCCCCAGACGACAGTCGGGAGATCCTTCAGAGCCCCGTACAAGTATTCCAGTGAGGCGGTCGATATGTCCATAAACAGTTACACATCTCTAAGTTGCCCCTCCGGCATTCCCTTGGCAAAAGCGGGTACACATGGTCGATGAAGGCTTCTACCAGTATACCAAAGTTAAGAAGTAGGACAATGGCATTGCTGCCGTTATCTATCCATCCCGAGGTTTCAATAGAAAATCCAGCCATAACCAGACATTATTCGTCCGGGGTGTGGCGTGGACAAGGCTGGATTCGTCTGGGAAGGACTAAGTACTCTCATTCAAGAAGCCACTGTAGAGTATAGTACATAAAGTACACCGCCATACGTGTAAGTATGTGTAGAGTCAGTACATAGCTAAAGACATGCTAAAACGTGTGCCCGAGCTTTACATTAGCTATCAGTTATACGGATGCAAATGCTAGCCAATCGACACTAGGTTATGATGGAAAGGTGACAGTCGCTGTCAGTGTTTCATAAGGCTGGGAGCCGTTGGCCCTTCGCGACAGGAATTCTTCTTACAACCCGAAGAACCTACTCCCATCCGTTTACCAATTCTCACTGATAAAGATCTCTACATCATAGCCCATCAAGAACTGAAATCAAGATACTCACCGTTTGCAGTTGCGTTTGGCTTAACAAAGCAATGTCACTACTCTACATTAAACAAATCTACTCCAAGAACTAAGAGAAGTAACCTAGCCTTATACCTACCTAGGTAGTTAGAAGGATGAAGTAATAATTTTGTCGGCCATCTAAAGTTGCCCAGCACGACATACGTACTTAACCCCACAGTAACGTCGACCAAACCAAGGCAATAACTAACCAGCCTTCTATTATATTGTTAGTCAACCGTACTGGGCTTCGCTTCGCTCACTTCCAGTCATAAAGTAATTACGTAGAGTTCAGTGTCACGTGAGCCGCGAGCGTACATCATCATATCTTACGTAAGCTGTGATCGATACTATATGAACAAACTCGTGTGGCTAGCTAGATGATTTTTCAGTTGGGTCACTAGCCCTAGCCTCTCTAATTTCTTAGGTAGATAGAATGCATTGCATCTTCTCCTCCATTGATGTATATGAATATGTTATCACCAGAGGTCAGATCAATCCCAGCCCCCCTTTCAAAGCAATCACAATTCATAATTCAACTGGCCAACCAGATTGTCCCAGACACTCCAATTTAGTAAATAGTTAAAAATTCGGCTGTACCATAAAACTTTATGGGATATCAACCTCCCACTGCCGGCATTGTATTGGCATCAATGGATATGGAGAAAGAATACGAAAAGGACAAAGTGATTTTCTCTCTGATCATTACAATTGCCTTCACTCGAATAAATTTGCACAAAAAATTGGTTAATTGCCTATCGCCGAGAACAACAAAAAGAATACTACGGATACGCTACAAGCCTAACCCTGATTATCTCGAGACCTCTGACAGCACCTAAACTTGATATTTTTACTGCGAATAAGGCCTAACGTTTTCATAAATGTTCTCATACTTGTCATGTTTCTATTGAATTCCCCGTGTATTATAATAACACCAAGGTTGTATTCATTCCCGCTCAAGCCTCCAGCTAAACGCAAGCAAGCCATGCGCATATGAAGTTGCCCCACTACTTGAAAACGCTACCTAGCTACATCTCCTACGTTTCGGATTCAAAGAATGCTAACGATATTCATTCGGTGACTACTCAGCAGTCGGCTTAGTCTGGATTCATGCATTTTAGATTGATGTGGCATCCCGCCGCTTTTTTTAGTGTTCATTTTGAACTTGAGATATGCGAAACCAAATTGCACAGAGCCCTGGCCCAAGTACTCGCATAGGTACCTAAGTAGAGTACTATCTCTGGCACTATTTTAGTTTCACAGGCTAAAGGTAGTACTGGAGACACCGCGCTTAATTGTTTCACGCCATGCGCCATGTGTCCCGCTGTTACCCCACTTTGACTACCATTCGCCGCCAAAAATTCAAGCATGAAATGCGCCTCAAGTAATCTCAAAGGGCGGCAAATCCAGGCGATTGGGTATGCATTCTAGTATACCTATAAAGACTCTTCTCGCATTCTGAGAATTGGTAGGACGTTTCTTGAAACCCGTCCCAGCTTATGTTTAATTAAGCGCTAACATGGCCGTCTCACCATCACCGTCATTGCTCCAACATCCACCGTCTCGCCTTAGTTCGACCTTCCTACGCATTTACTCAACACTCTTTCCGGATGTTGGATGGCGACCAGCAACACTACAGCGTAGTGTTCTCTTAACCTTTGCCGTTCTTACTACTGCCGCAATCGCAGTTTTCCAGTATCTGTTATGGCGATCAGAACACTTTGGCGCTGTTCTCTATTCACCTACAAGTTATCAGAGGGCGTTGTTCGAGTACGGCCCATTGACATGGGGAGTACTATTTGGACTGTTTTGGACCAGTATCGATCACGATATTAAAAGGTATGTTTGTACACTCGATTACGACGTATTTGTAATTCACAATCCTATTGCAGGCTAGAGCCATATTTTCAACTTTCAAAGCCAGAGGGCGTGACAGCGGAGCACTGCTTGTTTCTGGAGTATCCCTACGTATTGGCTGTACTTGCGCCGTTTATAGCATTAAAGAAGAGGCGAGTCTGTTTTCAGCCCCGTCCTAAAACAAAATTTGTCGGAGCTGACTATATCCCGAGTATAGGCATTGGGCGGTTGTATGTTCAACCTTAGTACTCTCTCTGATCATGTTCGGTGTGGTTCCAGTCGCCAGTACCATCCTGTCGAAGCAGAACGTGGAGCGGCAAACATCGTTCAATATTTCACTTGCTTCTCTTCTTCCCGTGGATTCTCAGCCTTCGAATCTTAGCACTGCTTTCACTTATGTTGCCTACAGCCACCATTTTCTGGACGGCTCGCTTCCCGGATTTATTAGACCCGAATACGCAGTGCTACCATTCAAGGCCGATGGAAATGAGACAGCAAAACCAGGCGAAAGATGGCAGGCCCGATCGACTCTATACGAAGGACGTTTAAATTGCACCGCCGGTATTATCAAGTTCGAGCTTATCTCACCACCAAACGACTATGAGAAGCACCATGAGACCACAGCGTACATAGTTGGCAACCCTAACTGTTCGGTCACGGTAGATATGGAAAGACGTATTCACGGCGTGGATGCGGCATATAAGAGCACTCTGAAGGTCGCAGATTGGAAGAATAGAGAGCAGTGTGCGCTCCCCCACACCCTTTTTGGCGTCTGGGCCCGCAATGCAAACCCAAACCAATATGAATGCGACGATTGTGATAGCCCTTACCCCTGTGGTACATGCGGGACCAATTTTTCCAAATATGCTGCGCTATTCTGTCAGCCTGTACACGAGCAGCAAGAGGTAGATGTCACAGTTGATGCCGGTACTGGCGAAATATTGGAAGTAAAGAGATACCCCGAGACAAAAACCGAAATTACCAGTCTCAATATTGAGCATTGGGAGGGCCTGGTCCTTGGGGGTGAATATTCATCTCCGACTGCCAACTTCAATGTGTCTCGCGTTGAAAAGGCGACTAAGGATCGCGAAAATGCCGTACTGGTTGGTTGGGGGTTTCCGCAGCCTATGAGCCGTTTGAAACTCAATCCTGCATTCTCAACACTGATGGAGAATTACACAGAGAAAGAATTCGGCACAAAACGGTTTCCGATCAATACTAACTTTGTCGAATTACGGTCTCTTGGTACCTATGCTCTTATTAACCAAGCTGACTTGGAGGAGCTTTTTGATATGAGAGTGTTAGCGGGGAAATTCAATGACGCATACAGAACGATGTTTGCCATGGCATTCTCCCTCAATTCCGGTATTTCGCTCTTCGACGATCAACCGCAACCAGCCGTAGGCACGAAAATGTTTAAGAAAATGGGCTTCGTAGTAGACATGAAGTGGACCCGTGTTATTCAAGCTACCTTAAGTTTGGTACTTGGACTGGTCTTGGCACTAGCGGTCTTGACGTGGAACCGACAATGTGAGATTGGATCAGATCCTGGGACAATTGCGTCCACCATGGCCTGTGTGGATACTGGTCTGTTGGAAGAGTTTCAAGACGCAGAGTTCGTCCAATCGAAGGCTCTGGAGACAACCTTGAAGGAGAAGAGCCACCGGTATAAACTTCAGGGACAAAAGGTTGTCGTATACATTCAGGGGAGGAGCCAGGCCTTAAAGGATCCCAACACAAACGGGACACAAGCGGTACTCTCGAAGCCTTGGGAGTTGACATTAGCGGCGGGAGCCTTTTCGCTGTTCCTTCTCTTAGCGCTTATTGTGATCTTAAGCGTGTGTTACTTTCGGAACCAGTCACAACAAGGATTTCCGACTCCAACCAACCGCCGCGTGTACGCCTTCTACGCCTCGTATTCACCGACAATTGCTGCAACATTATTCGAGTCATATCTAGTCCTTCTTGGGAGCTTCGTCTCGTTGCTATTCCCATTTAGAAATCTCGCACAGCGTAATGCCACTGCTGCCAACTCGTTGGCAATCAACTACGACCGCGCACCACCACATCTTTTGTTTTTTGATGCCTTTAAGACCAGAAACTTTTTGCTGGCGCTTCTAAGTGTTTCGATCTTGCTGGCCAATGTGCTTGCAGTCGCTCTTGGAGGTGTCTTCCACCAATCTGAAATTGATATCAGCGTTTCAAGCGAAGCCATCCTGATGGGATCTCCGGATGACCTCGATCGATATAATGCAACTATATCCTCAGATTACGACATCGACGCGGACCATATCTATGCAACCACCGGCGAAAGATTCGGATTTCGGCAACGTCCATGGACCACTGATGATCTGTTCTATATCCCGTTTATAAACGCCGATCAAGACAAGCTGATCAGATCCAACTATTCAGCACGAACGTTTGCCTACGGTGTAAACATAACGTGCGAAGAAATTCCACCCGAGTCGCTGAAAGAGCAGCATTCGAGTAAGCAGATTTCCGATCTCCGGCCAAAAGCAGCTTTCTCATCGATATCCCTTACGTTGCCGGGGCGAAACGATACAACTTTGAGCTGGAGCGATACGCAAGATCGTACGTATTATGGCGATCGAACATACACTATACCTTTCAACTATAGTGCACCGTTCCAGTATACAGAGTGGGCACCGAGCCCAGCTGCGAACATCTCCAGTACCAACTCCAGTACGGTTGAATTCTTCGCTTCGTGGACAAAGTGGAAGTACAAGGCCGAGAATCGCACTTTAACACTGAATAACCTCACAGGTTTGGATAGAAAATCGTCAACTGAGCCGTCTATTACTTATCTATCTAAAGTGTTTATTCACTGCTCGGTGAAGCCGAAGGTTATCTCGAGCAATGTTCAAGTCCATTCCGATCAGGACGGTGAAGTAGTTATGGCAACAGACAACGAAGATGTGTCACTTGACCACTTGAACTCCACCCAATCTGGGCTTTCCGGAATCTTGAAGACCTTCCAATACATGATAAACCTTGAAGCGGACCCTGATACCACCAATGCGCCGTATTATAAGGATCGTACCGACCCCCGGCCGGGCAACTGGTTCACATTCCTAGTACAAGAACACGCGCGAGAGACCAATAAGAACTTTGATCTATACAGTTATCCTCAACAAAGCATTCAAAGCATAGAATTTATCTATAAAAAGATGTTCGCCATTTACATCCAAGTGCACTCCAAAAATATATTCCGACAGTTGGAGAAGGACAAGCCAACTGGAGCCGCTGTTCCTAGCTCTTATATCCGTCGAGAAATGCGAGTACTCATGAGGCCTATCGCATTCTATGTATCGATCTTCCTTCTGGTGATTTCAATTCCAGCAGTAACTTGGACATATGTAAGCCTCTGGAAGGCTTTCTTGGCCCACTCACCAACGACACTCAGCGGGATGTATGCTTCGTTTTATGCTAGCAGGAAGGTACTGGATGATGTAGAGAGTACAGAGGTTCTGGGATCGAAGACGAGGAACCAGGCACTTCAAAAGTTGGGTAATAAGTATGGATATGGATGGTTTAAGAGCACGAGTGGTAAATGGCATCTTGGTATTGAAAGAGAGCCTGAAACTTTCTGAGCAAGATCATGAGCATCGAAGGTCGCTTTTGGTCCTTCCTAAGATGGATCTGGATCGTCTCGTCTAGTGGTAATACAGAGTTTCGTTCGATAGGTCGTACTGGGAAGTACACACAGAGTTTTTAGGTGAGAGATTGTGCTAAATACCTCCTGTCGCCCTGGAGAGCGTCGTTCTGGTACCACTACTGCACCGATCTGCACTGGCGCGGGCTGAAAAGGCACTGTATGCATGTTGTATGCATGTACATATATATATATTCATAGTGCCTCTCAGATAGTAGCGTTTAGGCAGCTTAAATCAAACATATAAATTAGCCATTAGAAAGTGCGGTTTCCCTAAGGTACATGATTTGGTGATGTGTGGTGTAAACACTATACTTTTGACGTGCAGCTACATAAGTCTCACGATGTCGACTGAGCTACCCAACTCTACGCCTGTTCGAAAGTATTTGATTTAGACGGGAGCCCGTAGAAATGACATTTAGTTTAAAATTCAGCTTTTGAATCCCTGAACGACACTACAATCTCACAACAATGTAGATGTTCCGTACGGTACGCGACCCGTGCCGACTCGCAGCCAGAGCCGGCCCAACCGCAACCCGGAGACGGTTTGCACCTGGACTCCCATCTGCGACCCCATTTCCTACAAGCCGGAGTCTCATGCAACTGCAAGAAAGCCTGTGACATGCAGCGCTGCAGATGCTTTAAAAATGATTCCAAATGTTCTGTCTACTGCCACAAATCAGATGAGCACAATTGCGGCAACTTAAAACCACTCTCAGAGCGAACTGGGGTTTCTCTCCTCCCACGAGAATCAGTGCAAGATGCAGACTCAGATAGTTCTGACAGCAACATCGGTAATGAAAATCCATCCACTGCTGAACCTCCGAGGTTGGCATCCACTGCCAGTGCAATATCGAGTTTATGCAGTAGCACCTTACGTCTGACTAGAAGCTCAACTCGTCTAAATACCTCTACTGAGTAGAAGATCAGGGCGAATAGATTAGATTAGAAGTACCACTCTGACCGAACATAGGATAGATGTATGCTGGAACTTGGAGGGTGGTCAATCGTAAACTTTGAAGTCTTTTGTATGTATATAAAGAAAGGAAGTGCTAGTAGTAAGGTTGCCGATGGGAGACGGTTTGCAAACGCTCGCCAGTTCACGAGTGGGACTATAAATATCGCGAACTGTAGGGTCGCCGATGGTACGGAACATAGATAATTTATCGAAGCCAGTGATGTGATATGAACGACTCCATATACCCTAGAGGCTTTCACATAACATTGGACCGCATTTACGTAGACAAGGAGCGCGAAGCTAGACCTGGGTCCTGCTTTGTGACTACCTACGGCACTTACTGACCAAGGTTGAATTCATTCGTATAAGGTGTGCTGCCATAGCGTGTAGACGGCTTTTTGGGGTTAAGCGCCAGGGACCAAAAAGCCGTCTACAGACTAGTGCTGCCATCTATGTATAACAGTTGACCCTGCTGGGAGAATCGGCGGTTCATACGCGAGGATCACACGAAAGCACTCGCCACCTTGACGAGGCGTATCGTTATGTTTGTTATTCATAACTCCGCTGTCCTCATCGAATCAAACTAATACTGTACCGGTCATGGTGGTTGGGTCCCAGATTGTCATAGTATCTGTCAGCGTCAGAAAGCCGCTGTCCCATACAACCTTGCTGTCAGCAATCTTCAATCGAACTACTTCTACAAAATGCAAATTCCATCCAAAGCCATTATCTTTGCCTGTCCCTTCACACAACCAGTTCTTGCAAATTCAGTCCGGGTAATTCTACTAAAGAAGGGTTTCACACTGGGTTGCATTGTTGCTGGCTGGCAATAGGAAAGCGGGTGGGGTGGTGAGAAAAACAAACGGCGCAGGTAGACTAGAAACATCGTTGATAGTTGGGAGGACTCCAGAATCCGTATGGCTTTGCCAAAAAATGAAAATTCCCAGCCCCTGTCCCATCTTGCCAAACCCGCCAGATACGGCTGTCCCATACAAAAATCCACATCAGCAGACTAACGCGCCCCAACCACCATGACCAGTACAGTACAGCCAGAAGAAACAATTGCCATCAACAATTAAAATTACATAATTCCAACGAAAACTAGATGCACACCCCCAGGAAAAAATTTCTAGTTGACCGATTAACCATCTTCATTCTTCATCAGAAATATCGCACAGATCAATAACAGTATACAGCTGATTCTAAATTGCTATTAACGCTGATCTCGCTCATACTTCGTTTATGAGCGGTTGTTGATGGCAATGCAACTGCAGCTGAGATAGGAAATTTTTGCGCTAATAATTTCTTTGCCATCGTTTTCAATTGTGTTGAATATCCCAATTCACCTTTCTTGACTGTATCAACTATCCTTCCACTCCCCTCCTCCTAGTGAATCTTGGATTCTGAGGACGCGCGATTCGATAATTGCTCTATATTTCTCCCAATTCTTGCGTCTATCAGCAAGCGACATTCCGACCTTCTTCACCGTGAGTGTTCCAACTCTTCCGTGTGGTTGAGCTTCCGAAATACGAACGTTTTTTGGGTGACTGTATCAATCTTTCAGCGCATCATGGATGTGTTTACGGACTGCTTTTGTCATCATCCATGTTTCAGACGTATCATTTTTCGAGACCAGAAAACTGGAGACTTTATGACAATTGTCACATTTAGGGGACCACAATCGAGCCCTGGGTGCGAGAAGTTCTTAGTAGGACTCTTAGAATCCAGTGCCGGGCCAAGCGGTGCCAGAAAGTGCTTTAGAACCATCGCCTGGAAAAAGAATGGGATGGCAGGGTGCAAATCCTGGGGGATTCCCAAAGCAGTAAGATCGTCCTGAATTTGAACTAAGACGGTAGTATAAAAGCGGTACTTGTCTTCGGTTGTCTTCTGGGTCTCAGGTGGTTTAGTGCCTACAGTGCTCTTCAACACCGTCCCAAGCAAATCCAGTTCCTTCTGTTCCATCAAATGATGGAGCAGGAGATATGTATCACTGGATTTCCACTGCCCGTATGAACCGAAGCTCGGGAGCGGATAGCTATGACCGGAGAAAGAGTTGTGGGGTGTAGCTGGCTCAAAGCTGCATATACTAATGAGGGTAAGACGCCCGAAGGTTGTCTGTAAAAGAACTTATAGGTTTCTGAAGACCTCATTCCCAAAATCATTTGTCAGACTGCAGAGCTCATCGATAGTAAATGTACTTCAGAATGTCACGGATCCAAAACTCTTCTAGATGAAGACGGAGGCTGTACTTGAGTCGTTCCCGAACATTTTGGCAACAATCTGTATTTTGTGCTTGATGCTTTGTTCCGTTTCTACGCACATATTGACGAGTTGGTCCATTGACCTCTGGTTACAGAATTGCTCAATTGCCTTTCCAATATTACCCATGTTGCCAAGCTCGGGCAATCCAGATTTCTCCAGTAATGCAATGAATAAATCGGAACGATTCGCCTCCAACGCAAAGTAGAGGAAGGAGAGTTTGCATTCTTCGATTGGTTGTTTCTCAAGATTTGGATGTGTTATGAAACTTTCGACAATCTTCATTCTGTTCTCAAGATTATTCTCTCCTACCCACAAAGTAGGTTCGAGAAAATGTGCGGCATGCCCGTTAAACGTGTCGAGTACGGTTTGTGAGTGCATCTCTTCAGGCCACAATACCAACGCAGAGCGACGCCATTTATGTCCCAATGAACCGTTGCTCGGATCATAATTTTCCTCAAAAATAGAAGATTTTGTGGCCTCTCATCCTTGTTACGGTAGTACCCAGTCCTGACAATTGTGGTCCCATGCTGGCGAACAGTTGACGCTCTGGTGTAGCGACTGATGAATTCGTAGGTCCCGCCAGTTCCCCAGAGTGATAGATGGTACGTACTCTAGTTCGTCATACTCTATCTCATGAAATCCGTCCTCATCAACATACGCCTCATCTATTTCTTCTATCTCGCTGTATCTATCGTAGTCATAAGTTTCCAGATCAATCCAGCCCACCGCTGTCCTTTCTATAGTGCGCGTGAGATCCACCAGGTACACTTTAAATCCGATATCTTTGGCAGCCTCTATTAACATGTCTATTCGGCCTCTGTCGTCGGTCTGAATACGCTCGAGGGGAAAGGTAGTTATCGTTTAACATCCAGGTCAAGAATGTAGGGAAAATAGCCTTCTCATCTCTTCGAACGGAATGAAGCCAACTGTTCAAACACTCCTTCAACGCCATTATTCCAGAGAATGTGTCAGGCAGTGCCAATTGGCGGGGTAGATATGAGTGAGGTGGCTTTAGATGAAGGGTATAAAGTAAACATAAAGTAGTTCCCTCAGATACGAGCGTTGGCTCCACTCCATGATACTAGATGGCCAAAGTCAAGTCGGCGGTCCTTCCCGGCTGGTATTTAGGTGGCCCGAAATTTGCGGGTTTCGGCGACGAAAATGTAAGCTTAAATTCATCGAATGACGGCAGTATGACAAGAAGCTTTGCGAATTTATTTGGGTCCTTTTTGTGGAGTCTGCAAATCAATCAGTCAGTCAGTCCATTTAATCCTCCACCATTGAAACCAAGCACCTCAAAGCCCCTGATACCAGGCTAAATGAATGAATCCGACAACTCAAAGGGCAAACAGTGTTCCTTCTGTCACAGTCGCGGCAGGTCGGAAAGACTTACTCATCTGGGGACGATGGGTAGCAGGTGGGAGCTCCGCCATCTAGCCGGCTCGCCCGGAGGCGGAGGTGTTGACTCTAGACTCTGTCATACTCTAATTAGAGTGAATACAGTATGAATAAAACAAAACAAACAAAAAGACTTACTCATCGCCAAACCCTGTAACTTCCTCTCCCTCCATAGCCACGAAAGCAAGTCAAATTGTAGCTCTGCCTTCTCAATCTCGAACTTCTTACTAGCAAACTTTTCCGCCTTTTTCTGGATCCAAGTCTCCCATTCCAAATTCAGTATATTCAGATCCTCCCCCCGAACGCAATCTTTTCCCACCTGGTTGAAACGAGTAGGTTTTCTTTTACTTCGGATCTCCTCAATCTGGCTCTGCTGAACTGGCAAACCGATATTGATCTTAGCATCTATCTTGCCCTCGCGAGTCGCTGGACAACTTTGAGAAGCGGGTTGGGCGCCTCTAATATCCTGGTAGTTGACGCGGATAGCCGAGGAGTAACGGCAGCAAGCGCATCCGTGAAGCATAAGCAAAAACACACCTCCGACAACACACCACACCACCTTTTAGTTTTGCCAAGACCGATTTTATCCAATCAAATTTGACATCGCGAGAAAATTTTTGGTTCAGTTTTCTACTGAATTACATTCAGTCATCCAGAAGCTAGCAACGACGAGCCTCTTCGGAGCCAAAAAGAGCACACCTCCCCTTAAGGAACTTTTGGGAGGGGCTAAAGAGAATTTTGAGAAAAGGATGGCCGTGGAAGAAGATTCCAAGGCGTCTGAGGCTTTGGCCGTTTGCAGCAGTAATATCGGGGATGTACTCGATAGACATTGCGCAATCACTGCAAGGGATTCTACGAGCCCGGACGGAACAGTTACTACTTCCGAGATTGCTCGGGCGGAAAAGAACAAATGGCTAGAGGGACAACCGCCGGCAGTCACTCTGACCGGAGAACAATTCAATCAAGTACTATGGATTCACAATGCCGAAGTGAGGGCAGATGGACATCCGAGTCAGGTTATAGAACCGATCTGGGGAACGCCCCAGGTTATTGATGAATACGGAAATAGGCGTTTACAACAACATAACTTCCAAACCATCTCAAGTGATAATTCTTCTGAGTTGTCGCCACCACTGACTACAAGTTACAGAGGAAGCATATTTCGTTCCCATCGCAAACGCCAAGGGAAAGGGTGATGTCCCCTTTGCCGACTACGAATTATAGCGAGGGAAGTCTTTTGGGCCTTCCTCCGAGTGCTCTCCCCCAGGATTCTTTTTTGACTCCCTGGGCGAGTGCTGGACTTATCACGCGCAAGTACATTCAGTGGGAGGAGGATGTCAGCCAACACACCGAAAAAGAGGGGGGAATGGAAGAGACCCAGAAAGTATACACACCAATTTGGAGAAAATTTGAAATCACCGATAGTAGCAACAACAGAGATGATACAATGACGGAGGTGAAGCGGAGGGATGAGGAGCCTCGCATGACGCCAATGAAGAAGGGAAAAAAGCGCAATAAGGGGAAGGGAGTTCAGAGGCCGGCTACGCCCGAGAGACCAATCCGGAATATGCCGCAGACGCCATGCAGAAGAAAGCTTGAATCTGATTGGGCCAAGCCTGCAGAGTCTTTGGCCAATGAGGATGAACCGGCGGATCTGGGAAAGTTTATTGGTGAGTATCTTCTGAACACTAATGGACTGAGGGATTATATGGTTGGACAGGAGAGAAATGACGCAAGCTACAATATTTGGTGTCAGCAGCAGAGCCAACATATCACAGCGAGGCAAAATCATACAGAAGCGGCAGTAATGTTGGTATGAAAAATCACCCAAAATATACAAGTCGAGGTGGAGTTGGAGAGGGACTATGCTTTAGAGAGGGCGGATAAGCTTGATGAGAGATTGAGCAAAATTGAAAAAAGATTGGCCAGGATCGCACCAGTGAATATGGCTAAAACAATTGAAAATCCAATGAGAGATTGCATGGAAAAGATGGTGGAACAGGTAACGGATCAGGTGGTGGGGAAACTTGAGAAGTTGGCTGAGAAGGAAAAAAGAGAAGAGACTCGAAGGGGGAAACAGGTAGAAGCCACCCCGGAGAGTGATGGTAAGATGAGTGATATCGCATTTGAGCCTGGAGCGACCTTTTTGGAGGAAGCAAATGAGAAGGTACCCAGAGTTCTTGAAAGAATGGAGGTGGAAGAGCAAGAGCTGGAGGCATCGAAGCATGCGCCAGTTATTCTGCCTGGAGAGAAGAGGCAGGAGTTTCTGAGGTTCACCCCGAGTGGACAGGGTCACGATTGTGAAGAGACCGGCTATTGTGCCAGCAGTTCTGGAACAAAAGAAGAAGGAGGTGAAAAAACAGGAGGTCAAGGAGACACCAAAGGGACCGAAGGCTGGAGGGAAGAAGCCGGAGGTTAAGAAACCCGCACAGCAGACACCAGGGAAGAAGCCAGAAGAAAAAAAGAAGGTGACGTGGGTGCAGAGAGCAGTAGCACAACCACCACTATAGAAGCAACCCAAGCAGAGACAACAACAACAACAGTCGGGCCAGCAGCAGAAGAAAAAGGGAGACGGTTTTGTTGAGGTTAAGAGGCATCAGAAGAAGGAGGAGATGAAGCCGGTCTTCCCAGGTCAAAATTCGATGGAGAAGAGGAGGGTCACCTTTAAGAGGGATAATGGCCTTCCCCTTTCTCAGAAAAAGGATTTGGATATTTCGTCGGAAGTGAATAGAGCACTTTTTGAGGTGAACATCCCACATTTTATTCGCATCCAGGGAGATACAAAGAACACCTGAGGATGCCTGTCAACTATCACGACCCCTGGAGCAACGGCCGAAATGTTGATTCGGTATAGGGAAATAGTAATGAAAGCTGCAAGGAAGGTGGACACAGGAATTGTGGACATCCAGACAAATGAACTCTGGGAGAGAGTGAAAATGTATGGCGTCAATTTTGATAGGTATTTGGGGAAGAAGACGGGAGGAGGACTTGAGAAACTGAGGCAAGAGTTGCAGGCTGAGAACGAGGGGGTGGTGTTGCCCCTCGCTATCAACTGGATTGGAGGACCTAAGGATGTGCAGAAGAAGAAGGCGGAAGGAAAGAAAGCATTGATGGTTGTGTTTGCGGTCAAGGGTAGTAAAATGGCCGAAAATGTTTTGAAGGGAGGTCTGGGGGCGGCCGGAGTGAAATATGATGTGGAGAAGTTCATGAACGCTGGACCAGACTCCTTTTGTGGAGTATGCAGCAGATGGGGACATGTTGAGGCGAAGTGTGGATCTTTGAAGATACCGGGGTGCATCGTGTACGCGGGGAGACATCTACCAAAGGATCATTGGTGCAACGTGGTAGGTTGCAAAGCTAACGCAGAACAGAACTGCACCCATAACATTGACAAATGCGTCAACTGCAAGGGAAATCATATTGTGAAGGCCAACTGTTGCGTTGAGAAGCAGAAGGCTATTAAAACGGTGAAAGAAGAAAGATGTACCTGGAAGGAGAGAGAAGGAGAACGTCGAAATGTGACAACTGATCAACAAAAGGAGCCGGATCATACAGAGAATGGGGAACCATCGACTGCAGAAGTGAAGAAGAAAGCTCAGGATGATGAGCAGACAGTAAAGAAGCCGAATGTCCAGGTTGCAATGTCAACAGAGACAGAAGGAGAATCTTCTAACGCAGGGACCAAAGAACCCCCCATGACGCAATGGTGAAGTGCATAATGCATAATTGTGGGAGGGGGTATGATGCGACTATGATGGCGTTGGAAAAAGGAATTGTTTGGGGGATGTTGTGATGATGCAAGAACCGTACGAGGAAAGAAAGGGATACAACATCGGCCACCCAGGATATAGATTGGTCAGAGGAGGACACACAATGACCGCAATGAGGAGAGATACACAACTGGAGTTTTCGGAACTTCATCAGCAGAAAATATTTCCGTCTGCGCGGAATGGCTCCGTCAGAGTGGACGCACTCCGTCAGAGCCATCAGAGACACCCCGGTGGCGGAATACTCCGCGCGCGGCCTTAATACCACGCGTCGCGTTGCATATCGCCCTCCGATCGCTGTTTCACCGTTTCTTCTCGCTCTGTCGGTCTCCAATTTGAAACGAACACTCTGGCGGTGAAGGCCAACTGTGACCATACGTAGGAATGGGTTCATTGGGCACGCGTTTGCATCGGGATTGCAATGCGATGGGTGATGCTGCGAAAACCACTCCACGCGTTCCTTCTACCCGCGCGCAAGATGCAATTCTCTCTTTACTAATTATACACATCATTCCAAGTCACGAGATCTATGTGGCTATTGACAATCCATCGCTCGTTCCGTCCGTCTCCTGTCTTTCTACTAGTAGCTATCTCTGGAATTACGTGCGCGCAGCCGACAATGTTTCCCACGCTGAAAACTTCCAAAGCAACGGCTGTCGGTGCGTTTCTCACTTGTACAAATTTCGAGACGGGATCCAAGTTACCCGAGTTTTCAGGTATTGTGGTGAGTGCCAGGGCTAACCAATACTCAACGAAAGCTCCATCCTCGTTTTGGAGCTTGATCTTGAATAGTCATTGCAGTTGCCACGGCAGACGCCCATTCAGCGTGCCATAACACCTCCCTGGGCGTTGCTTTACCCACACCCAGTCGTTCCGTCGATCCCCTCCGCGCCAGCTCTGGCTTCCTGTGCATCGACACATCTGAGATATGCGTTCACCTTCGAAACCCTCAACTTGAACCTTAATACCGTGGTAAATACAGAGCTCCATTGCGTGCAGTTGTTCATCTGATATATACGTCTTGTTACGACTCTTATGCTTGATAAACTCACGCGTGCCGCTGTATATTGCCGCGCGGTGCGTTGCGTCTTGCGTATTGTCGAGTAATGCTCTGAAGTCTTTGATCATAGCGTCAGGATGCTTTCCATCACGGCGGTTTTGGGGCCCCATGAATTCGG
>Ga0307515_10002784_pt1 | contig 37287 bp, 30 predicted proteins | sample 17_EM_MG_FD_194513 | JGI IMG/M metagenome (GOLD analysis project Ga0307515, IMG submission 194513) | Populus trichocarpa ectomycorrhiza microbial communities from riparian zone in the Pacific Northwest, United States - 17_EM | ecosystem: Host-associated > Plants > Roots > Unclassified | place... | reverse complement strand
AATTGATATTGTTGCAAATTCTGAAATACCCCACAAGTTCAGCCAATGTATACATTTATAAAGAATTCAACATTAATACAGCATTAACTTGGCATCAATAAACGGGGCTTTTTTGGTACAGTAAGTAAGAAGTAGTCATAACATTTAAACAGCGTGTTATCCCATATGCAGTATATTTTCTTCAGTACCCCCTCCAGATCCCAGCTCCTGTTATTAATTCCTCTGCTTGCTAAGCTTCTCATTCTTCTTCCCCTTGTGCACAAATATTGCTCGTCCGCAATTATTATTTTACCTCAGTTCACTAACAAAATTATCATTTAGAGACCTTACGTATACATTAATAAGATTCGTGATTCTCAAACCAGCTTATGGACTTCTGTCAGTATTATTTAGCAAGTACTATGGCCCGCCCACTCATGAAGTCGACCTATAATGAAAGGATACAATCGGAGAAAAACCGCGACGAGAGAGAATAAAGAGGAGGAAGAATAGTCATCAGCCACCAGCCACACTAGCCACCAGCCACACTAGCCACCAGACACGGAACACAGCGATGGTCCAATCATATTGGTTTTCAGTCCAAGGAGACATGTATAGTAAATTTTCTGCCTCTCCACTTCCCCTCACCTGTTCCTACATAAGTCTATCGAAGTCCTAACTTTCCGAGGCGATTTGAGCGTTCTTTCAGCGTCAGAATTGTGGTGGTTGAGCGAAGTTTAGCTATTCGCGTCGAAGGTAAGTCACTTACTCGAAGCTTGGCTGCGCGAAAGGCGATCGCAATATCTCTGACCCCAGCAAAAGCAAAAGCAAAGCACGTGATCTTCCAAATGCATCGGGTCCTTTTTATTATCACTGTAATATTCGTATACCAAAGCACCTGTACACCGATGGAGAAAAGGTCAACCGACGGAAATGGTCTCGGTCCAGAAGGGATTGCGGGAATTGTTATAGGAGTTATCGGGCTCATTCTCTCAGCATTGGCCGTTTTGAAAGGCTGGGAATGTTGGAAGTCTAGACGGGTAATTCTATCACTGAGAACGCATGTAGCTTCTAAAGTGCTTAAGAACTCTTGTTAATGTTAAGATTGTGTGTTGTGCAGCGTCAAACAAACTTAGCCGTCACACACCATCATTCCGAAGAACTATCGCCCGTTAGCCCTATTGCTACTTCGATCACCTACAATTTCCACTATCACCTACCAACTTTTGGACACCCCACTGTTGCCACTGGACATATTCAAGGTGTTATTGGTACCACGGCCGATGACATACGTAGTCGACCAACAGCTCCAGCACGATTAGACCTTGTGCCACCCACTTCAGACATGCTACTACAACCACAACCTCCGCAACCCCAGACAGTTTCACCGCCACAGTCCGCAGCACCTCAGGCTGATACTCTCCCAGGGCGTAAGCTGACTAGCAGAGCGTCGACATGGCCGGCAGGAAATGGAGAAGTTGTAACGGATTAATCTGTATCAAGACGGAGTTTTGTTTATGTTATGGGGTAATTGGTTATAGCGAACTGGAGCTGAGTGACCACAATAGGTATTTACTTTATACAATATAGCGTACGCCATTTCCGTTACGTATTCTATTTGTTTTCATGTTTTGTTCGGCCGGGGCTTATGTATCATTGAGAGGATGGCTTATGAATAATGACAATTAGTTTTTTAGTCCAGGTATATTTTACACTCAATGTAAGCGGTCCTAGAGTAAGTACTACATAACACGAATTGCAGGAATTATATGCCAAAGAGTACCAATAGTTGCCCTAAGTCATTTGTATAGCCCGAGAGAGTAGGGAGAGTAGAGCTCTGACCCCACAAGAGCACAAACTAAAGCTCTTTACTTATTACTAGTAGCGCAATGGTGAAGAACTTTATCTAACTAGGTTCGACGTTCTATTAAGCTTTCCATCTCAGAGCTATCACTAGCGCCTCCGGCTCTCGGAACATACCGGAGCACAGACCATATTCCAGCCTAAGCACAGAAATCCCACATCACCTCACGACATCACCACCATCCTACCAACTCCCTCCCCTAGTAATGCCACCAACCCCAAACTTCTGGACACTCGGCTGCATCTACGGAGCCTCGGCTGTCTTACTCGGCGCTTTCGGTGCTCACGGCTTAAAGTCCAGACAAATCGAACCAGCACGAATCAAGAACTGGGAGACGGCTGCACATTACCAGGTACCACCATCTTCCCTCAGCGTTTCCCGCCTGCTAACGCCCGCAGCTCCTACACTCCGTCGCGCTTCTCGTAGCCTCCCACAGCCCACTCGCCGCGGGCCTGTTTACGGCGGGAATGACGATGTTTTCGGGGAGTATCTACGCGATGACGCTTGCTGGGCCTGAGAAGCTGGCGGATGGGTGGGGGAAGGTGTTGGGACCGATTACACCCCTGGGGGGAATGTGCTTGATAGCGGGATGGGTTGCACTTGCGAGGCGAGGAAAAGTTGCGTTGTAAACGGAACCCTCGAACTCATGCCAGGAGTGCAATATAGATAGGCGGGTATGCGCTTATGCCGTCGTCTTGCTTGGAGCGCACTCGGGGTCACCTCGGGTTTTTATTGTTATAATTCACGCTCCTTACCTTGTACTCTATTGTGAAGTAGCAAAATCTAATAGGCAAAAAGTAAGGGCGAAGATAAGTAAAGCAATGGCGTCCAATCAGCGCTCTGTGACCCACACCACTGTTAAGGTACCAGTTGCTCAAGGCCTGTTTGCCATGGGGCGTGATGAATGAGTACATCATAGCCAACTCACCCGACAAAAAGGACAGCAAGGAACAAGTAAGGTCCTCCGCATTTCAAAACTTCTGAGTAGCTGAGACTTATTAATATTGTCAGGAACTTTCACCTCGGGTTAGTTTGTAAAAGACGGGCTTTGTACAACCATCGATAAGCAATGCATGACAGACGATACATCTGACATCAATGTGTGAGCGGCTGCGGGGTTGTTACCTCCCACACCAACAAGTTAACCTCGCACGAACTCCAAAAAATCGAAATGGCAGATATCATTCCCTCCGGTGCCTACGTCATCCGCAACAAAGAAACATGCGCTATTCTCCACTTCAAAAAGGACGAAATTTACTCTGCCACCGCCAGCGAGCAGGATGAAGAGAAGTATCGCGAACAGCAGATCTGGTGGGTTGAAGCAGATCCCTGCTACGAAGAACTCAACGCCAGTGAAGAAAAGACAGAGAATGAAGGTGGAATCTACCGAATCGCCAATATCTCACACTCTCAATCACTCGAGGTGCTGTGTGGCAGATGCGATAACGGAACGCATGCCGTTGTGCGTAGTACTCAGGGAGCACCGTGGCAGCTATGGAGGCTGAGGAGACGGAAGGAATATGCCGATGGGTACGAATGATAATTGGATTTGGGTGCGACTGCATACAGTTCTTGTTACCTAACTACCTTCTGTTAGGGAGTACTACACTATCGTCAGTCTTCACACCGGCAACGCGCTTGATAATAGCGAGAGTGACAGCAATGGCCGCAATTGTTTTACCTCACGTCCAGAGAAAGGTAGCGACAAGCAAGCCTGGGAATTCATAACGCCGTTAGCCTCGGTGCCACCGGGCTGGCTTCGACTCCAAAACGTTTCTTCAGGTCACGTCCTCAGTCAAACCTATTCTTCGCTGCCACCGATCTCGCGCTCGATAGTACCAGCTTCTAGCTTTTCGTCTTACCATGAATCCTGGGCAGCCCAATGGGCTTTCGTCCGTTTGTCGGCATTGAGCAATAATACCCTTGGGAGCAACGCCTATCTCATCAAAAATCGGCTTACGGGAGGATACTTGCGTTGCCAAGCGTCGAGATTTGCGCACAGGGGGGAAGAGCCTAGTAGTGTAAATGCATGGCAGACTTCTCATAGTGGCCTGTCAAAGAAAGATTCGTGGCAGTTAGAGTTAGACCGACAATCAAACTGGAAGATCGTGCATCAAGAGAGCAAATTTCTCCTTGAAGAGGCGGCTGTGCAGCTGCTCGAAGGCTATGAGGTTGTATGTGTCACGAAAATGCCCGATAAGCGGAGGAGCTGGGTGTGTGTGTAAGTGATCGAAACCTCTCATCAGATTTGGGGAAGCTAATGATATAGTCCACCTAAAGGTGATGATAGGGTGGTGATGGTGGTGTGTACTCTAACACAGATGTAAACCATGCTAATCAAAGAGTTAGACCTCACCCGGTACCGTTACCCCCACCTACTTACCATACGACTGATAGTGGTTCGACGGCGGGATAGTTTCTTACACGTACTATAGCGTCGATAATGACAATGAAGTGCCTATTAGAAGCTTGGGAGATGTGAAACCAAATCTACAATATTCACACATATGCTCGTTCCACCGGGACGCGTTGGAATGGAGAAACCAAGCAGTTCCAGTTCACCTTATGATTACTCTAACCCGTTGGCCAATCAAACATACTGCTGCAGACAATCGTCTAAAAACTTAACTGTCTGCCGAACAGAATCCCGCAAAGGGCAGACATCCAACATCCACCTATTGCCACCCATCGGCTGACAATGAACAACACATTCTGTACCATGTATTATATTCTAGGCTGGAAATTATGCAACTCAACTCACTCACTAAGTCTCCCCGTTCCGAATCTAGAGAGCAAGAAAATTCTCTTTGCAGTATGCATGTACCTCTCGTTCAGTATAACCTTATTCTTGGTCGCAAACCCCCCTCACTTACCCCGACCCGAAACATCCGGACAGGAACCGGGGTCTCAACGGCTCACCCGTTGTACACACTCATAATTCTTGACATCGCCGAACGATGTAGTTAGAGAAATACGATGTACCCGTAGTTCAGAAGCTTTGCTGAGGTATGTGCTGGTGGACATTGCCCAACGGGTCAGAGCAATGATAGCTTTTGATTTTGATACGAACTTGGTTAGTGAATAATTACTTCTGAAGACCACTGAGTGATGCAACATATCATATCACGGTGCAAATTCCGTAGAACATTAAATCTTGCTCGGGCCTCTCGCCGCTGTTGCTGCTAACCGTGGCGTAGCACTCTTGGGGTTCCATGTAGGGAAGTGTGCTCGATAACCAGCCGTCTGATAGATAGGAGCGAGCTTGCGAGCGACGAGAAAATCTGGGAACGAGAGCAGGGAAGAAGAGAGAGTAAAAACTTCTGTCTATTGTTTTTATATGTTCTTGGAGGGTCTTCACACTATTCTCAATGCGGTGTCTCTAGGAAGGTCGAAATCGGGTGAGAAGTTATGACTGAATTGGACTACTCGCCGAATTTTCAAGTCTCCGGACACCCCTATCAATGATTAGATGGCTCTGATACGATTAGGTCTTATCTAATAGTTATTCGACTTTTGATGTGTAGTTACTAAACTTTTGATATGTCGCTAAGGACGCTTATGGTGGGTTGTCCGGAGACTTGAAAATCCGGCGAGTAGAGTACCAACTATTCCCTCCCTTTGAGAAAGCATTACAGCAACGAGGGGGACCTGGTACACGCATCTGGTTTACGATATTATCGAAAGATTCTTTTCAACATAACGGGAAAAAAACATTCTTATTTCTCAGCCTCTGTCCTACCAGACTTCCACAGCCAGAAACGTTAAACGACATTTGAAAGCAACAAAATGAAATTCGGTTCAACTATCCTCCACTATCTTCCCACTGAATCTTGCCTCCAATTGACTCCTCCTTGACAAATAACTGTCTAATAGCACTTGCAAGTCGTGCCAAAGTTGGCACAGTAGCCACCTTTATAGCCAGGAATGGACTTGCAGTGACTAAAACTCCATTAGCACTAATGTTCATGTTGACACTGTTCCGCAGAGGACTTACTTATGGCACTCCTCATCGTCCTCAATGGGCCAGCCAACGCATCCAAAGCCACGCTTCTCTAGCTCCGGGAGCTCATCGGATGCCTCTGGCTCAGCTTCAGCAATAGCTTCAGGCTCGGCAAAAGCATGGGCCTTTGGGGCTGCGACCGCAGCGGCCTCAGGGATAGGCGCAGGAGCTGCCAGGATCCCGTGGGCAAAGAGAGCGAGAGCGGCGATGATGGAGATGATGAACTTCATGTTTGTTTTGGTTGGGAATTGATCGATATGTGTGTATTGTGTGTCTGCCAGCTGTCAGATGAGAGGGAAGAAAGAAAGAAGATTTTATAGGGAGCCCACGAAAGCTGGTGATCTGAAGCTGTTACTGTTGCTTTTGCTGTGTCGAGAGGAGTTGTTGCTGATGATGATGGCTTTGGAGCGGACTGAAGTGGGTCTTTTATACCATTTTTCCAGCCATGATGTCAATCAATGAGCTCACTCAGTATGCCTGGTGTTCTATTGAATGCCCAACTCATTGTTAGAGACGTGCTCGTATTTCCGTATCCACAGCTCGTCGAGTCCAAGACTGAACACGATACGATCAGCGCAGGGAGTTGCAAGCTACCTTGGAATTTTTATCCAGGGAAACCATGTAGCCTAGTGACCGATTATACGAAGGTAAGGATGTACAATGTCATGGCCACAATCAAGCAGCAAATACAATAGAAAGCTTCACGAGCCAACTTCCCCAGCCACTATATTCGGCTTCTGATTGGCTGAAGCAGCAGATCCGGAGTCTCCGATTTGACAACTCGGCACTAACCGTGCCTTTGATTGTGTTTCTTATTTTGGCCAATCATAATCTACGATCTACCACCATTAAGGCGTTCGAGTGAGTAGGGTACCGGGAAGCTTTCTATGATTAACAACTCAGAAGCCTGGTGATGAACACAACAGGGACTTAAATCAATAGAGGCGCAGCTACCAAGGAACAAGCGCCTAATAAGCCACGCTCAATCGTCGTACAGGTCACGTGTTCTGCCGAAAATTGGCCGTATCTTGAAACTCGCTAGACGAGTTCGCATAGAGTTTTGCCTATATGATATCATCGCTCTGATTTACGATGCAATGTTCGTACCGAGAGGCTTGTGCAACAGAACGTACATGAATGACGCAAAATATCGCGATCGGAAACGCCTTACTACACCGGTGCCGTAAGTTCATTTCTAATTTGGTTTTCGTCTTTGAAGACGCCACGAGAGGTAGGGAAGCATCATGATGTGGGATCAAAACTCGTATACGTATTCTATCTACATATCCGCGAGGATTTACAAACGAACAAGCTGGAAATAGACTTCGTATTTTCCGACTCTGGTCTTGGAGCGTTTCAGGGGAGGAGGATGACCCCAAAGAGTTACTAGCCTCCAGTTTATTCCTCGGAGATGCTTCTGTCGCATGGCCACTTGGATTTTGATGATTAATTTAAACGCTTGTTTCTACGATTGACTTAATAGCTATTCGCTACAAAAAGACGGAATCAAGTCCCAGTATCCACGCTACAGCTAGCCTGTTACCGCGAATACCCAATAGATAGGATTTGTTGTTCCTTAGCCTCCATCGATAGAATATGAAGCCAAATTTGACTTCCTGAAGCGCTGTACTACTTGTCGTATCAAGAGTGAAGCTTACACAAGCTCCGCTGGGGGAGCCCTGTTTGCTGAAAGATCGTCAATGAAACAGTGGACTACTAAACCCAAACCACAGCCACATATATCCTCAGAAAACGTGTAACATTATCGTCTATCTACATCGCATATGCATGTATTTCCGATATGTTTGGATGGTTATAATATTACGTGTGGCGACACAATGTAAGCCAAGTATACTCTATTATTCGAAATCGTGGCACTCATGATCAATATCTAGTCTAAGACGATTATTGTGCAATTGGTGACCTCGGATCCATAACGTGAAAATATTTAACTATGTGGAAAATAGATGATTGGCAGAGGTGCAGCTTCCTGCTACCTGCGTCTTTATATCTGTGCAGATTGACGGGTCCCAATTTAGTGACATTTCTTTCCAACTGAGTGTCTGCAGCGCTCCGAAAGCCTCTACAAAATCCGAAATTCATGTTCGAAGATTCTCACCAATCTAGCCAACTTCATACCTACTTACCTAGGTACCTAGGTACTTAAGTAGGTAACAGTGTGATCTACCAGCAACTGCACAGTGAAGATTAAGAATTCTCACTCAAATTTCCGCGAAACTCAGCCTTTCCGATGAAAGCATCTGCCGGCATGCAAAACTGCACAACAGCTCTACTTCCTTGCTCGGCATACAAGTTCGGCCCGCCGGAGTTGCAACGTTGACGTCGACACAGGTATATACTTAAGTACATAGAGCCAATAATAAAACTTAAAGTGTATCGGGTGGATCACCAAAGGTGATAAAATTCAAAGCGTTAATGCTGAGTCAATTAATCTAATGTTTCATTGCATTTACTGAGTTGAACAGATAGAATCACAGCAGCTGAAAATATCCTTCCATTCAAAGCTCACTCGACTGCTTCTTCAGTTGCGCATCGTCTGACATCATATTAGTCCCAAAATGCGGGGAAGCGGTAGAATCGGGATTTCCACATATGCCGAGCCGACCGCACTAGTCAAGTAGCCGTCCAAGCGCCTCCAACATTGCGCGCTTATGCACATGTCAACCGGGCTTTAGAATGCGCAATGGTTCGGACGTCATGCACACAGACTACCTTCTTGGTTCTAAGCTATTTCCCATCAGAAGTAATATCTGTTTCGGCTGGCCGGCGAACTTTCTTTCTGGTTTCCAAAACTTTTCGTCCAGTTCGCGTGTTGGACAAAGTCCGAAAATAGGTTCCCAAACTTAATGATATGTTTGCAAGCCAGATTACAGGCGCACACGTATATAAGCGGGTTCTACCCTCCAGAGAGAACAAGTATCTCAATTAGCACGAATTTTCTACTTTTCGAACTGACAAGGGGTTTGCGAACTGGCTTGAGACAGATTCGCAAGAATTAGCAGCGCGAAGTAAGTGTCTTTGTGGTATTTACCGAAGCGCACCTCAACTCGGGCTGAGTTTACAAGCTTGGCCTGGCAAAGTTAAAGGTGTAGTGATGTTGAAGGATGACGGTCTGCAAGAGAAACCATGGACATAGGTATCTACAAATACAACGGTGGCTTGGTACAACCAACCCTATGTCCTACCATGTTACTGCACGTACTATGACATACTAGAAGTACGTATGCTTACAATACGCCCTTACTACAAAATACCTACTTAAGTAGGTATATAAGCAGCAGCTCATTTACGCATTGTGGTAATCCAGTGATCCCTAGGTCAGTTATGTATGGGTAGCTCGGCCATCCGGATTTCCATGCAGACTAGCCTAAATCGACCACTGCATTGACCTCCCGCGAAGTATTGATCCCCTTTGGAGGGCCCGGTCAGCGGATTCAGCAGCAACTTATTGTCAGAGCAGCATAAGTTCGATGGGATATGGACGACGACGATAGATTGATTGGTGGAGAGATATCATGCATGTTATTCTATGAGCGGTCTCAGCCCTGAGTTCAGCCGTAGGACGGCACACCAATACTATGAAATTAACACAGCCATATACATAGTACGAACACGCATATAGAGTACTACTGGCATTTCCACTGTCTCACATCTCTTATCGTAATATGCACGCATTACAGCCGCAAGCCACCGGCGCATCGCCAAACCCAGCTAAGGTCAGCGGACACCGGCGAATCATTCTTTCCGTGATACCTACTTATAAACCTCATACAGAAGCCAGAACCCAACACAAACATGGCAGTTCTCTGCCTAGCCAATTTACCTATTGTGCTAGAAATCTGTTCGACCCCTCGCTGCAGACCAGCCAATTTGTTCTTGTCATTGTGTATAGAGTATCCTCTACATGCTCGGTATCTTTCAATTCGTACCCCTTTCCTTTCGGGTATAGTGTGAGTAAAAGATCGTCATGTGGCAAAGACTTTGATTGGCTAGCTGGACTTCTAATGTTACTCTTTTACTCACAATATACCCGAAAGGAAAGGATACTTACTCATAGCTATACCCGAAAGGAAAAGGATACGAATTGAAGGTTACCGAACGTGAAGTGGATAGAGAAGCCAGTATATAGTAGGCAATAGTATCGTTTCTAGTCTTCACGATCTTTGTTTTGATTGACCGCTGACAGTGATCATGGCATGTGGGTACTTTCTGACACTAATAAATAGTCCTTACGCGAACGATTCGGCTACTAACTCACGATACTTAAACAATAATTAGTCTCACCTTAATTAATACGCGGGGTGAGCTCACTTGAGAGTTGGATTGGAGACGGAGTTGCGCAATTGTACAAGCTGAGCAGCTTCCAGCTTGGATCCCAGCCTCGCACACCACCAGACTGCACTCCATTTTATTGTTGGTTTGCGAACTCGCCATTGTTTGCGAATCGTTCAAATGGACCCGATCCGTAACTCGTTTGCAATTGGAACATATGTATACCCTCTCACGCACTGGAGCTATTGCACAGTTCTCATTTTGGGTTTGGTTCTGCATATTCGGACGAGATCGACCAGTGGCGGACATTCATCACTAGCCTAAAATCGTCGAATGGTTGCTCACCTGGAGATCTACCACCCACCTGCCTCTATTAAGTACGTATGCTCTTAATCAGGTAGCAGCGCAATGTCACTCTCACAAGCACAAAGTTTGCGAGTTTTTTACATAGTGCATTTCAACTTATTCATGTTCCTGAATATTCCTTTTGGAACAGAAGTCGAAAGCTCCTCAGGGACGGTCATTGTAGCAATATATTAATAGAAAACAGGAGGCCTCCTAATAGCTCGATACGAGGATAGAACATACCATGACCTTAACCACGGAAGCCGCGCTCAAAGTATCGGGACTGCTGGTATGGACGGCTATGCCTAGCGGCAACGATCGGTTCATTATGACATTGGAAAAATCGATTTCACTCTACAGGAGATCTAGTAGAGAAGCGGCAGCGTTGCACAATTTGCTTTCGCTTGGCTGTAGCCTAGGCTTCTGTTATTCGTCGGCCGTAGTGTTGACTTGCTTTAAACACCCATCTGAAAACTATACACTCTCAAGAGGCCGGAGGTTCAAAAATCCTCCTATTTGCCTTAAGTTGCGAACACCTTTTGGGTGGGGTCTGGTGTGATAGTGTGATCGGCAGCTGCAGGCAGTCCATGACTGGCCACTGAGCTATAACATTCCCCATCTTTACCCTCCATCCCCTCATGAAATGAAAACAAGGAAGAGGAGCACTCAAAGCCTCGATTTTCGATGTAGCTTTGGGTTGAATTATGCCTAGATAAGTTACACACGTGTGGGTGCCGATAACGTTAACTTCGAATGTGAGCCAATCAGGGATCCACCACTAATCTTGTACCTCTTCATCCTCACTACATCACATCACGCCATACCACAAAAAGGAAAAGAAAAAGCATGCAAAAGTTATCCAGATATTCGAGGTTGGGTGGGCGAGGGAAGTGTTATTGGATGAAAATAAAGTTTCCGGCTCGGGCTTGGTGGTCATGCGCGGCGCTTCTGCAGCTAGTAGGTCGACTCCGGATAATAGAAGCCTCTGTAAGTAACACTGCCTCCACCGTACTCCTACATATGTTCCCAATAGTTGACGAGCACCAGAGCTCCGCCAGTTGCAGACCGGAGAGCTAGTATGCATATGCATATGCTCCAGCTTACAAGCAGGACGGAAAGGTTTGTAAAAGGGAAAGAATTCCATGAACTGCGATTCGCCAATTGCAACCGGCTGGAAGACTCACTACTGGCCTTTTTTCACTGTTATCTGCTGCAACATGCAGCCATCAATACACCGACAGCTAAAAATCAACGGGAGCTTGAAAAGTCCACTTTAATTCTAGGTTCTCCTCCCTTCCAATATCACTTACCTAAAAAAACCCGTACAGAATCCAGAACTCAACGTTGCAACAGACAAAGTAATCCTGCGCGTTAGTCAACTTATCAGTCGTTCATCATGACCGTTAACCGCCACTTCATACGAATATTTACTTTATCGATGTTTCCGGTCTTGTCCTCTGCTGGCGACAATGGAGACGAGTTCACGAATAATTTGTTTTCTGATCTCGCGCCGTAGGTCCTTTAGCCTCGCTTGTGTAACAGAGACTGATGCGGATGGTTTGAAAGGATGTTAGCATTATTTGGGGAGCGGTTTGCCCAACAATTCATGAGTCAATCCCGTCTGCCTCCCCCCTTTGTTCAAGCAACGGACGCAAATTTGAACTACGATTCTATGAGATTAAGTGGTATTAACCTATTTGTTCTGGGTAGTGGGGTGGCTCGACCATATCATCATGGCCATGGCGCCGCTCGGCATACTGACCGCTATGGTGGCTGCAATCAGACTCGGTATGATTCTATCGCGAATAATCTTGGCATCTACACTCACCAATTCCGAGTAAAGGCGGACCATCCTGGCTAAAAGCGATCGTGGGTCGCGCTCGGGAAAACAAAGCTACGGCAGAGATTGAGCTCATGAGTTCCACCAGCCATGAAGTGGGCGAGCTATGGAATGGACAGACAATCGTCAGAACTTTGGGGAGTCCGGAGATACAGCAATTGGTATATCTAGAGGACTCAAATGATAAAACCGGATATGGGCTGTACTCTATGCCCGTTGCAGAAGCCAAGGAATACCTCTGCCGTAAGCGTGAGTCGCTCATGATCACCTCTGAACCGCACCACAATGGTTACACTAACCTCTCTTGGTAGCTTACGAAGACCCACTTGTTACCTGGTGCCACCGGTCATGGGGTAAGTACGTCGACACTTCTTTGGGCATACCTTGACGTTAAACGGGCCGCAGCGAAGATCTCGGGGTTGTTCATTCGTCGTCAACCTAAATCTGATGTGGAGACGGGAAACTCAAGAGGCGGTACTTCCTCTGCCCACACCCTGTCATCTGGTGATTTCGAGGGTGCGGGTGGGTCTCTCAAGGCGGCTCCAAATATCTCGTTGAATCTTCACGGTGGCAGCAAAACGGAGGATCTCTGCTTTACAGCACTGTGTAGCATTCTTCTACAATTTGGAGTGTTGGCTATGTCGGGGCTTGCTGTCTATCATCCGGTTTGGAAACTTCAATTTCAAAAGAACGGAGCGCCAGTTTTGGGCTATGCATATCCAATTATGAGTATCGGAACAGTAATCCTGGTGTCTGGCATCATGATTTGCTCTGCAGTCGTCGAACAGAGTACATACGAAACGAAATGGGTCGAAGGGCGGAAGTATGGAAATCTTTTCAGGAAGCAGTCTCAGACAAACCTCCAGACCCCCACACATGGCTCATCGGCTGAGGTAGCCTGCCCATCTTGGGAGTTAACAGATTCGGGGTCAAGCACTTTATCGGCAGAGTCGGCCTTGTTGTCGATTAAGTCAGCATCGGACACAGAGGAGCAGTCAGATTCTATCATTCAGAATATAGAAAACACAAGCCATGTTTCCTCAGCCCTCGCCTGGGTAGGCTTCTCAGCTGGCGCCATCGCAAATCCATGGCCTCTACAGCTACCACCTAAGCTACGCGCCCGAGTACTATGGCTACAAAAATCGCATACTGTTTCGGATCAGCGCTTCGACGCTTTCGTGATAATTGCGCAGGAACTTCGAAACGTCATACTCACTTCTCGACGCTCCCGCAATACCCTTGAAGATAACCTACGCCTTCACGACGAACCTGATGAGCAATCAACTGGGCAGCGAAAGCCAAGAAGGATAGCTTCAAATAGCTTCGAGGCATTTACCGTGGCGGGTGTGGGACTTTCGTTGGTTGGGTTCATACTCCAATTTCAGGGCTTACGTGGATTACATTGGTCAGCTTCTATTTCTCAACTGGTTGCAATATTCCTGATGACTGTTCTACGGGCATGGGTTCGCCGGGGGCTCATTGCCGAACCCTCCGCATATAGAGTGTTAGACGGGTATCAGATGGATTGGCTGGCGCTTCACATGACTGCCGATCCTAAGCTCTGGATGAAAGATGGCCCGGCAGAGCAAAACTTGGATGGCAGTAAGCCAGGTGAAAGCAACACTGCTGCGATGTCGGGTGGTAAATTTGCAACACCAAGCGGCGGCACCTCAACAAAGGCCGAGTCCATTCCAGAATGGTTTATTATTACAGATCCACCGCAATATGCGTGTCAAGGTTCATGGATCAAGGCTGATGTACACACTGACACAACGCACAATGGTGACGCACAGAAGACAATGAAGATCAGACAGAGGTTGGGGTATCTTACGCGATGGACCGGTCCAGCATCCATTCCAGCCATATCCGTCGCACGCGCTATTGCGATGGTCATGGAAAAGCTTTCCATTACCGCACCACCCGATTGTCAATCCTTCTCCTGGTATTTGGACGTTCGCTTTATAGGCTTGCAAGACCAACTCCAATTTACTGTTTCCGCATGCGAGGAGAAATGTAATAGCTGGGTAGTTGATGCAACGGAGATAGAATCTGCCATTTCTCTATGGGCATTCTATATCCAGTCAAATGAGAAGCATGAATTAATGAAAGACGTTCATTCACCTCGTAATGCCAAAGGTCACGGTAACAACGATTGGCTGCAAGAAGACACATTGTTGAGAAGGCAAACCAGGAGACTACTTGGTCCTGCTTCGGAGGCACTCATGATGGACTTGAGACTATGGGTTGGTGAAGGCGTCGACCCCGTCCCCCTCAATCGGAAAGATGACAAAGGATTGCTTGTTGGATTTCAGGGCCTGGGTTCGACAGCTGGTAAGCGTCATAATTCTGTGAGCTTAAGCAACATGGAAGCATCAGAGTGCCCCACCTACACATTTTGTCACAATAACCAGACCATAGAATTTGTGCATGAGCTGATCTATGGGTTCACCCACAGACCAAGATGTCTTATACGTTCTTTCCGAAGCTCCGCTAGAGCAATTGCTTGCCCAGCACATATTTTCAGCGTTCATGTGGGCTATCGCGCGATACATTTCGAAAGATCGAATACACAGTAACGATACCGTCGTTAAGGTCGCAACAGATGCCGAGACCGTCGAGACACACGTTTTCTCGAAACTAGAGAACAAACCTCTTCTGGAACTTGCCAACTCAATCCATAAGGCTGGCCTTGGAAGTCTGGAAGATACGCTTTTGTGCATCATACCGCCACTCAGTTGCGAGGACAAACTTCCTGTTGACACAGTTGTTGACTTTGTCCGTCAGCAAACCCGGAGTCAGGAGCTGAGCGGGAATTGGGGAAGTGTCATAGCACGACACGGTGAGCTTGTCAAATTTTGCAGCAAATTTGGTATACGACATCTTTTGTCATTCAGAGCTGCGGCGGCCCTCGTCGATCTGTGTCGTGTGGTCAGTGAGACCTTGAAGCTATGGGAAGATCAGAGACGGCGAGGGGAGGAGGTGGAAACGCTCAAACATTTAAAGCAAAACCTTCGAAACGACGTGAGTTCACTCGACGAGGAATGCGTTTCTCACCTAGTAGAAATGATGAAGATGCGGTTTGAAATCTGTGACGACCTTAAAAGTCTATGCACGGGCTCAGAAGCACGCAGCTCTAGGGCACACAAATTCTTTGGACATTCAGAATTCCTCAAAGTTTTCGAAGACGATTTATGCTCGCCTCGCACCCCGATCAATACCCAAGCAGCGCCTGCTTCACCGCTGAGGGCGAGCCAAGAAGACGACCTCAAGTGGTTTAGGGAATCTGGAGGTGAAATCGAAGAGCAGGGTGTTAATACCGTCGATATATTCAAATGGACACCTCTTCACTACGTTGGCCTTACAGGAAACGACATTCTTATGAAGAAATTATTGAGATTGAAGGCCGACGTAAAAGCCAGGGATATTGCAGAGTACACTCCGTTGCATTATGCCAGTATAGGAGGTCATAAATCAGCTGTAAAGCAACTTCTCAATGAAGGCGCAGATGTCGATGCCCAAGGCAGGGATGGCATGAGTTCTATCCACCTCGCTGCAAAACTCGGGCATTTTAAGATTGTTCGTTTGTTACTTCTGAGGAGTGCAAGGGTAGGGATACATGACAATGCTCGAAGAACGCCTTTACATTGGGCAGCATACAACAGTCAACATGAAGTTGTGGATCTGTTGCTACAAAACAATGCCTCAACCGACGCCCGGGATGACTATGAAAGGACTCCTCTATTGCTGGCAACCTTGGGTTGGAAGAACAACAAAACGGTCCAAAAGCTTTTGGATTATCACGCAGACAAAAATACCGTGGATCGTGATAAACGTACCGCTTTCCACCTCGCGGCGGAGAAAAATCTTGTCGATTTAGTCGAGTTTCTATTTGACGGAAGAATTGGTGGAAAGCCTGATATGGAGGTTCTCGACATTGATGGACGAACACCACTGCATCTGCTGGCCATAGCAGGGCATGAACGCGTAGGAAAGGTTTTCCTCGACCAGGGTGCAAACATATTGATCGAAGATAATGATGGAATGACCGCAATTCATCTCGCGGCCGCGAACGGACATGATTTGTTGCTGGATAGTTTCCTAATCGGGTCATGCCCTGGTCTGGGTAATATGAGGTTCGAGGCATTGCAACTGGCAGTCAATAACGGCCATATAAATGTGGTTAAGCTCCTCCTCAATCAAAGCTTCGATGTCAAGCATTCACTCTCTATGGGCAAACTATTACACAAAGCGGCCGAGCGAGGCCACGAAGGAGTTGTTCGATGTCTTCTTGAATTTGGCGCGGTAATATACGAAATAGACGATAAACGGAGGACACCATTAGATGTGGCTGTTAAATCTGGAAAGCAAAGTATTGTCAAAATTCTTGTAGACAAAGTGCGCGACCTTCTTCCAGACGACAGGCCACGGACAATTCTTATGGCCATCTTACAACAGCAACGGTTTGACATCATCAATTTGCTACTCCGAGCCAAGCCTAAGGTGGTAGATGATGGCACTAACCAATCTCTCCTTCGGAGAGCGATGCAGTTAGAGGGGAAATTGATGATAGAATTCCTAATTGACGTCATCGTTCTTTATGGACCGACGCTCTCAGAGACTGCAAGAATCTCAATAGAAGAGTTGGCATGGGCTCAACACGAATTGCCGTCGTTTTCGATGATCGACAGGGATTTAGCCTTCCAGATGCAGTCCACTGTCACAACATTTGAGCTTTTCCAGATCCTGTGGCGCAAGTTCCGCAGCAAGAAACCAGAGATACCTGCTCTCGCGCTGTGTTCTCGGGTGCTGGACTATGGGGAGTTTTGGCTGCAAACCATAGCCGAGAATTCTAAAGAGATCAACATTGACCAAGACGATCCGGACGAACCTTATGTCGTTGCTCGTGTTGTTGCTTGTTCCCCGTCTCCAGTGAGGAAGATCAGATTCATCATGCGTTCCCACGATCAAGGTACCTTCCTATCCGGGCCAAAACAGACAAAGTGGTACCTCGCTGACTATGATTAGGGTGGGGTGGCGAAGCTGGTCTGAATGGGGAGTATGAAGGTTCATACACATGGTTTGAAGCTGGTGTGCGTGCGGGCACGAAATCTTCGTATGAGTCGCCGTCAAAGCAGTTAGGAGATGGAATCCAAGCAGGAGAACTTTCAGGGGCAAATGACTCGGAAAGTTCGGATAGTATCGTCGCTGAGAGGCATATGATACAGCGGAATGTTCGCGCCAACAAGATGAGCCGTAAACACGTTGTCACATGGGTGCGCGAAGACACGAATACAGCACTAGAGATACGGGAGTGGATGGCCAAAATTCGTCCAGGAGATACAGTTTGCATCTACCCGAAAGCACGTTTTCGCGGCTGGGTGAATTATGTGGAATATGTCAAGATAGAGGTATTTTGTGCCTGGGGATAGGAAAGGGCTTGGATGGCATTGAGGCCTATGATTGGAGTTTTTTGGTTCCTTCTGGTGTTTCTGTTTTTCCTTCTGAGTTCTCTTGTGCGGGTAGGGCACTGTTTTTCCGTTCGGATCTCCGGGAATTGGTTTATAATGCCTATATAAGCCAAATTACAAATACTTCTGCCATACAATTTTGGACTTAGTATTTTCAACCAACAAAGAATAACGTTACAAACATCATCAAAAGGCAATAAATGTTATCAATGTCTCTCCTAAGTATCTCTCAAGCGATGTTTTCTTTGAGGAGTGAGCTTGCAAGCGAAGAGAAAACCTCGGAATGAGTGTAGGTGCTTTCTATAGCTTAAAAGAAAAAGGCGCACTTAACATATTTGAAATAACATCAAAAATTACAAAACGTCACTCACATTTGAAAAATGATATCAACACTATGCTTGTATGATAGGGTTGGTCTTCTCGAAAGGCCGCGTTGTTTACTCACTGATTACGTTCTTGAAATGATCGTGCCACCCAAAACGATAAAAAGCCACTCAATAACCCAGTGCCTTACCAGATACGGCAGACAAAGGTGGACAAAACTTAGCCAAATGTGTTAGTGTGTATGTGGATCGTGTTTTGTTGAGAGAACAAAACATCATATGATATATGCGATGTTCAATCTGGAAGGGAACAGTGGTGTTGGGCAAAGGCGGAGTTGAGCGAGCTCCCAATTGTCAAGTGATTCCTATATGATATCATGATGCTAAATACAGCTGCGACTACCACCTAACGGCCGCCATACCCGCCTGCGGGCTCGTTCATAACCCTCAAACGCTCGGTTAGCGAGCCACATTCAATGCAAACCACAAGTTTTTCCAAAACTCCGCCCCTCCAGGGGGCATTACAAACTTATCCAACCACTTCAGTTGTATTAGCTCCTAGCACTGTTTACCATAAGATAAGGGTAAATATGGAGCTACAGCTTGAACATCAATTTCTTGGATATGATTGAAGCTATCCTGATTAATACCCAGCTAGTAATATCAAAATCATGATATGATGTATGTTGATATTTCTTGGGTGAATACCATCACTTCCACCAGAGACTCCTCAACCGTTGATAGCAGAGCGCCATCATGCCTCCAATGATCGAGCTCTTTTATGACAATACAAAACCACCGGAACATAGCATGTCTACCTTCAGGCTTTGAGCTAAGCCTGAACTAATCATATACAATCACTCGGATTGTACACAATCGATCACTCGGTAATTCCATCCCACACGCTGTTACTATATGATCTGAAAGGAAGTCGCCGATACACTGAGATTGCCGAATTGACTCACAGGCTGCGGGCTCACAGTCGTAGACTCATCCACGAGCTTTCAATCGCCACCGCCACTGGTATTTGCAATCGTGAGCTTCCATAGACTTCCATAGAGCTCCAAGCCTTCATGTATATAAAGACAGAGCTTCTCCCTTAGATAGTAGAATAGACTTCTCCCGCTTTACATTCGCAACACACGCGCAACCTAGGGATTGTCGGTCGCCCGCAAGTAATCTGTACACTCGTTTCCGGCTAGATTCTGGAAACCCCTCCCTTAGGAGCCTGCAAAATAAACGCCGAACGGAATCAGGTCCGCGTGGAGTTCGGCCAATCGGTTCTGATTTCAACTGGGTGTCAGACCCCACATGTAAACGTATACTTCGGATTTCCAAACTTTCATCCCACTCGTACTAGGAAAAAAACATTTTTGCGCTGTTTTGAGCGATTTTCGGGAGTAACTTGCAGTACTTGGGACGTGCCTGGTACTTGTACCGATATATTCCATACGCCACACACGCGATACAAGGTATATCATTAGGACTGATATGGGTTGGTCTAGATCTCTCATGGATGATCACTTAGCTGATGCCGGCAATTCAGCACCACCACCATGTTTGGACACAACCTGGAGCTGACCCCAGCCCTTATGACCTTGATTTACCGTCCAGCTTCCAAGGACCCTACTATCGATGAATGTTCAAGAACATATCCATTATCCTAAGTGGTGCCGTAAACACCAGGCGCTGTAAACGCCAGTTACGCATGTGGGTTTGAAACCTGCGGTTATCTTTCTTTTGCTGTTCTTTTATATTGCCTTGCCGCATGTTTAGTCTATAGGAATAGGAATGGTTACTTTCTTAGATAGAAATTATTGCGTGCTTGAGTAAGGACCTACGGAGGTGTCAACTTTACCATGTCGTAGACTTATAGGGTGTTTTCACCTCTGAGTATGTGGAATGTATTTGATTTCCTAGGGTATTGTACTGACAGCTGAGCCGCCGGTCATTGGCTTCAAATTCATTGGTATTTGACTTGGAGAGTGCCACTGAAGGACGGCACTTTGACCAGATCTTGTTACCATTTAAGCGGAACAGTGGATTATAACTATCCTGTGAGTAAATTTGTCGGTACCTGTATATGTTCCATCCTTCTATGTATAAGTAAATTCTGTATAGCATTGCTACTACTCTTGTCCCCTAGCGTTCCCATTCTCTACAGCTCAACGTTAAGTCTGACTCGTGTCATACCCCACCAAAGCTGCCATCTAACTCTCACGCCTAGGTCAAAATGTATATATCTGAAGGCTGTATCTACCTCATCTGTCGGTACAGTACGCTACAGGCGTCACAGCGCGTCATTTGGAGTGGTTTCGAAGTCAAAGTTGTTATCTTTAGATGAAGATGATATCGGTACCGAAATGAGCTGCATTCATCGGGGTGCTTTGACTTAATCTCACGATTCGAAGGTTAAGATAAGAGCTCGCTCCGCTTAGGGGCTGAACCTAGAAATAAGTGTCACTGAAGTGGTGGTACAGAAGGAGGAACTTCGGTTCGAATCCTGCGCTACCAAAAACCCAGGGAATGGGCTAAAAAAGGAAACAATGCCCTTACATATCTGCACCTCGGTATTTACTTATGAGAGGAGAAATATCAGTACTTTTGAACAACCGTGTTCCGTAGGTGGAGTTGATGAAAACAGGGCGGGCTGCGGTCGAAGTCAATATGAGATATCGGCGAGACAGCCGTGGTGGATACACAAATAGCAGCATGGAAATACAGTCATTATTTTATTCGCCCGGTAATGTCAGCCGAGCTCTAACTATGCTCTTGTGCCTAGATTTTTCACCTCGCTCGCAATTTCGCTGTGAAGTGAACCTGGTATATGAGAGCACTTTAACTAGTAGATCTTGTATTGTGGTTGTTTGAGTGATTGACACCATACTCATGAGTATTGGTGCATATGCAAACCTCCTCGGGAAGCCGAGGCATAGAATACTGTACCGGTCGAAAAGAAAAGTTCGTCAGGTGTCAGATGGGATGTACCTACTTGTACACTCGATCTAATTGTTATGGTCAGAAGGGACCTGTGAAATATGTCAGAAATGGGCTGTGCTAAGGAAGGATATGTCAAAATAAAGTGGGGCAGAAATGACAGACAGAATTTACACTGCATTTTACAGGAATTTGCAGAAGATGAAAAATATTTACACCCGGCACCGTACCTTCCCTGTATGTGTCATGCTTTTAACCTGTACCTTGCTTTCTATCTGTCAAAGTTTGTCCATACTTAACAAAATTATCAGTCAGAATCGATTTATACTAGCAAAATTTCGTGTTAGGTTGAGGCAGTGTGCTTTCCTTTTCGACCGCTACAGTAGCTTAGGGAGATTATGTCCAGCCATTTCGCGGCTGCTTGCGGCCAAGGGGACCACCCCGGGTGAGGCTGAGGTCAGAACGTAATGTCCGAGAGTTAACGAATCTTCCGGTATGCGCCGAGAACCTTTGCCGTTCTCATCACGCGCCACAGAAGTCCGAACTACTGGGGCTAAAACCAACCGCACCAAAGTTACCCTTCTGGTTCGCTTCGCCGTCGCAAAACCACTTGATCCACAGCTACGTATAGTTCCCCAGAACCCCGGAGTCGTTAAATCGCATTTGAGATGTAAGCCAGCGGCGGTTGGCGTCAAAAGGGTTGAAGAGGCCGAGTCGGGGCGGTTGGAGGAAATGCACTAACGCCACCACCACCGCCACAAATACCACCAACACCAACAAACATCTCAATTGAATTGACGGCTTGGGACAGGAATGTCCGATGCTGGATGCCGACGTTTCCCGGGTGATGGGTGGTGCTCGAGCGAGCTTCGGATCCCCCCTTTGCTAGCGCACTTTACATCGGTTACACTTAGTTGCGCAATTTAACGGAGGCATCGGCCATATTGGAGAATCCCTACGGTTTTTTATATAAATTCTCAATTCGCATAGCCGCCCTTTCCCGTGGACAGCCATTGAGTCTTGCCAGCCTAGCATTCACCTTCTGGATTGTGAATTGAGTTAGCAAACAGATGGCCACTCAACTGACGAGATGGTATACGCGCCTCTCCCGACCTATTCTAACGGTTTTCAAGATTTGCTTGTTTTCAGCCAATGGCTGGGCTTGTTGCTGTCCGAAATCTGATGACGACGTCCTTCCTTCCTCGTTGGTCGAGATGGCTTGATGTGATTTGCCGGAGGGCGTACCTTGCAGGTGTGCAGATTGGCGGGGTCTGAAATTTGCTTTTTCCAAGAGATTGCCAACGCAGATTGAGGTTAGAATGGGACAGCGACCGACTCAATTGCTGTTCGTGGTACTTGCTCGTTTGGGAGTTACGGCTAGGTTGACCCCTTTTCTGCACGATGCCTACAGCTCCCTGCCCTTATTAATCCGACGGCATTCCCTTTCCCCCCAATCTTTGCCTTTCTGTCTCTTCTTCCTTTCCCTCCCTTTCGCGCACACGGATCTTAGGCATCATCAATCGCTTCTGAACCACCGCTTCACTCTTTCAGCGGGCATTCATTTCGACCGACTATCTATTATTATTATTATTACTCCTGCAACGAATTTCTGCATTCTGGGTACGTTTGTTTTGATCCGCGATGTTTTGAGGTTAATTGATGCTTATTATTTGTAACAGACTTCTCTTCATTATGAAATACTCCCTAATTGCCCTTGCGGCAACCGCTATTTGCGGAGCATCTGCTGCAGCCCACAATCACCGCCGCCACAACCATGCTGAGATTTTCAAGAGAAACGCTTGCAGCTGCACAACATATGTGACCTCTTACCTTGTGCCTGTCACTGGTGAGTGTTTTTTTCCTTTATTTGATTGTCGTTTTTGCTATTGTATCGATTCTGATTGGCATTCGCAGTCTACCCTAGCAGCAGCACCACCACTGTCTCTGTCATTCCCGTTTACGAGACACCATCTCCCAAATACCCTGAGGGAAACAGCACACTTGTTCTCACGAACACGGGGACCTCCACTAGCTTCGAGTATGTGACCGCTACCAGCACTCCATACATGCCCGTTCCTACTCCTGAGGTCACCACCTGCGAGACTCCCGGCGTGTACACGATTCCCGAAAAGACGATCACTCTGACCGACACCGAGACCGTTGTCGTCACTGAAACGGCCACCCTTACTCCTGGATGCAACACCTATGGAGGTGTCACCACCGTCGTCGACGTTGCCACCACTGTCACCTGCCCATACGTTGCGGTGGAGACCTCTGACAGCACTACCTACAGCACCATTAGTGAGACTGTCTATGTGTGCCCCACTCCTGGTACTTACACCATTGGCGGATACACCACCACTCCCTCTGCCACTGTGACTGCCGTCTATGGTGTCCCTGAGGTGTACCCTCCTGGAGAGTACACTCATCCAGAGATCACCACTACCATTATCAAGTACATGGAGGTCGTGACCTGCCCCTACGAGACTGTCGCTCCTACTCCTACCCCTGGATACCCCGTCGAGACCCCTAAGGAAGAAGCGCCTAAGGAGACTCCCTATCAGCCAAGCCAGCCTGAGGAGCACAAGCCTACTGAGCAGTACCCCACCGAGACTCCCTACCAGCCAAGCCAGCCTGAGGAGCACAAGCCTACTGAGTACCCTATCGAGACCCCTAAGGCCGAGACCCCTTACCAGCCAAGCCACCCTGAGGAGAAGAAGCCCACTAAGGAATACCCCGTTGACACCCCTAAGGAGGAGAAGCCTACTCCCGCTTCTCACTACCCCGTCGAGACTCCCAAGACCCCTTCCAAGCCTTACAAACCAAGCACTCCTAAGGAGGAGACGCCTAAGCCTAGCAAGCCTTCCTACCCTTCTAAGCCTGTGAACGGCAAGCAGTGGTCTATCTCCTACTCCCCTTACGCCGACAATGGACAATGCAAGGGCAAGGATGATGTTTACTCTGAAATTGCCGACATTGCCTCCAAGGGTTTCGAGAATGTGCGCATCTACTCTACCGACTGCCATGGACTCGAGAACGTTGGTGGTGCTTGCGCCAAGCACGGCATGGGTATGATTGTTGGTATCTTCATTAAGGCTGGTGGTGTCCACACTGGTGATGAGCAGATTGCCGACCTCAAGAAATGGAACAAGTTCGACATGGTCAAGGCTGTTGTCGTTGGTAACGAGGCTGTTTTCAACGGCTTCTGCTCTGCTGCTGAACTCGTCGATTACATCTCCTACGTCAAGTCCGAGCTCCAGTCCAGCTGTGGCTACCATGGTCCTGTCACCACCACTGAGACCCTCAACATCCTCCAGGCCAACAAGGGCATTCTTTGCCCTGCTATGGACTTTGTTGGTATCAACATTCAGCCTTACTTCGATGGTGGCGTCGACGCTGCTCACGCTGGTGAGTTCTTGGCCAGCCAGCTTAAGCTTGCTGAGGACTGCTGTGGTGGAAAGGAGGGTTACGTTCTTGAGGCCGGATGGCCCAACGGAGGAAGCCCCCATGGAAAGGCCGTTGCTTCTCCTTCCAACCAGGCCGAAGCCATCAAGGGATATGAGAAGGCCGCTCCTGGCCGTGTCTCTTATTTCACTTACCGCAACGATCTCTGGAAGGAGCCTGGTACCTTTGGTATTGAGAACAAGTTTGGTTGTGCACAGGTCTTTTCGGGTTAGAGTAATTGTCCCAGAGTGAGTAAATGTTGGAGTTTGAGGAGTAGCTCTTTGTAGTAGTAGTTGTATTGTAAATGTTTTTGACCTCTACTTTCCCATCATCTCGGAGCATTTGAATGTCTGCCTTTGTATGATTGCATTTGTTTGTTTACGGCGCGCGACGACTATTAGGGGGGTGGAAGCGGAGGAAGGCTTTTGGAAATTTAATTATTAGTGGTATCCCTTTCAGTCGTTGTGTGATTGGGCAATGGAACATCTTATACTGCCTTCCAGATGGAAGAGGTAGTGTTTTAGTCAAAGATTTTCCTTTTGTGAAATACACTAGTGATATCATATGATGCAACTGACAACGACATTCACTGTCTAACCAACCCAGTCCATTATTATATTTACAAGGAGGTTCTAATTTACAAAGGTGAAATAGTGAGCAGAAAGGTATAAAGGTATACAGCGTACAGCATACAGCGTACCCAACGCAAGTCCTCAGCAGGCGTAAATGCACCACAATCTCTCACCCACAGTCCCCACTCCCACTATACATCATCAACCAAACTCTTTCCCGTCATCTATTTCTTTTCCGCCGGCTGTAGAGCACTCTTCAGCGTCACCACCACCTCCTTCCCCTTCGCCTTCTCCTCTTTCTTCTCTTTCTTTTCCTCCTTCTTTTCCTCCTTTTCCTCCACCTCCCCCTCCTTCGGCTGCCTCCCCAACGTCCAAACCCTCTCCCAATACCCGCCTTCCTTCTTCTTCGGCTTCTCCCACAACGGCGTCGGCGTCCACTCCTTCACATCTACTTTCTCACCAGGAAAACCCTCCTCCTTCCTCCCCATTAACTTCCACATCTCTCTCTCCAACGCCAATAATCGCTCCTGCTGCACCTTATTAATCCTCTCCTGTTCTTCTAGTCTCATCTCATCCTGCCTCTTCCGATTCTCAAGTAACTCTAGTCGTTCCTGCACCGTATCCCGCCGACTCGCCTCCTTCCGTCGACTCCGCACATTCTCAAACAATATCAGTCCGCCCGCAACCGCAAATAAAAACGCCTCAGAAATAAAATTCGCGCCGGCATCGATTGCCTTGCTCTCGCTCAGCGGGCGGATCCGGGGAGCGGGGACTTTTCCATCCTTATCCTTGGTTAGGGCGGGCGGGATGGGATCGACGGGAACGTCGCTGCGGACCCGCTCGTGTTGCGCTGTTTCTAGCTCTTTCATTTTCTGGAGGGTCTCGTTGACGCGGCGTTTTTTTTCCAATGCTTCTGCTTTTTCAAGGTTCGCGGAGGTGTCGCGGAGGAGGCCCAGGCGGAGGCGCATGTCGATTCTGTGTAGACGTTGGGCGATGGAGATGCAGATTTTGCGGAAGGAGGGGTGCTCGCGGGCTTGCGATTTTATGCGTGTTGCGATTGGTTTAGCTGGGGGCGTTAGTAGGTTGCGAGGAGGAGGAGGGAGGAGGAGGCGGAGGAGGGAGGAGGAGGCGGAGGAGGGGAGGAACCGAGGGTGCGGACGACCAGCGCTGAGAGCTTGAGGGTTGTAGTCGACATTGTGTACTGCTGCTGGGAGTGTTATTAGGGCCGACTCGAAGAAGGGGAGGACTTACGTTTGCGCTGCAACTCCTCTTACTCCTCGAGATTCAAGCTCGGCTTCAGGCCCACTTATGTACAATCAACAGTCTGCAGTTGCGAATTGCGGCTTGGTCGGGGTGGTGAGGGTGAGAGGTGGTGGTGGAGGAGGGGTTGTTGGACATTGCGGGGCGGAGATGTTGTACTTAAGGATTGCGGGGAAGGTGCCGCGGCAAGTGTGAATACGACTGACCGGCCGACTGATGCTGGTGCCTGGCGGATATTGATAGATATCTCTAGCAAGTCGAGTTGCGTAGAGCTGCAGCTTGCTTACACCTACAGTTAGCTACCGAAAGCGGGCATTTTGCCCTCAGCTCCGGTGTACTCGAGGCTTAGAGAAACAATTAAATCAAACTGAGTTAAATCAATCGATGCAAGCGCTAACGATTACAGTAGGTCCTTAGTATCTATCAGTGGAGGACTTCAGAGTTCAAGTAGCGGGTGGGATATCGATGCGGGGGGTATCAACTGTCAATTAGATTTATGGAGTTCGCAATTGGCTACGATGTAGTGGCTGCAAAATGCCTACGATGTCATAAAAGCTTGTCCTTCGCCAGAGCTCGGATTTTCAGTTTTCGCTTGTCAACTTATCAGACGAATTGAATGTCGAGTTCTGTTCGTCGAGCTAAGGAGTGCGCGTTCGTTTTAGCAGTCAGGGTCCATGCCGTCTTGGCCGAGGTTGCTGTGACAACGCTTGTTTGCATATCGCTAACCTCCCTTTGTGTAAGGGAAGAAGTACAACACGGCACTGCATCCAACTAGCCACCACAGACACCTTCGCTTCTTCTCCTCTCTACTACTAACCCAACGACAGCAGAAGAAGAACAGTGAAGAGGAGGATTTCTCGTTTCTTTTCTTTCACTCTTTCTCTTTCCTTGCTCAATTTCTCTCTTTGTTTACCCCTTCCACTCTCATTAGAGCGTATTAACAACGTCACATCATGGCCCACCCTCGCCCGACAGCACTGTCGGTCGCAGAGCCAAACGTCCACTACCTCCCCTCCCGCAATGCCAGCCGCAAGCCCACATCACGGCTCCCGTCAGCATCACCACTTAAGAAACAATCCGACTATGAGCTCGTCGCTCCTCTCGCCACGAAACCGAAGGCCCTAGCCGCACGAGCCCGTGGCCTCCCCCCAACAACCCCAAAAATGACAAAGGAGCGTAGGGAGCGTAAGAAGTTCCTCTGTGCCACGCCTCCATCGGTGCTACAGGATCTTAAGGGGAAGCGGGAATATGACCGAGGGAAGCAACTGGGAGAGGGTGGGTTTGCACGATGCTTCCTCGTGCAGAATAAAGAGGGGGTGCTGTTTGCTGCAAAAACGTTGTCGAAGGCGAGTTTGCAGAATTCGAAGCTGAAGGCGAAGGTTTGTTTTATTTCCCCGCGTGCTTGAGGTTGGGAGGCTGACTGGATGTAGTTTTTGGGAGAGCTGCAAGTACATAAGACTATGCAGCACCCGAACATCGTACGCTATATTGAAGTCTTTGAGGACGATGAGAATATCTACATGATCCTGGAGCTATGCCTCAACAAGTCGTTGATGGATATGCTTCGACGTCGGAAACGCTTTACGGAGCCTGAGACGAGGTACTTCATACTGCAATTGATGGGTGCGCTAAAGTATATGCACGGCAAAAATGTGATCCATCGCGATCTGAAGCTCGGGAATATCTTTTTGGACGAACACATGAATATCAAGATTGGAGATTTTGGGCTTGCGGCGTTGCTGGTGGATGAGAATGAGAGGAAGAGGACTATCTGCGGAACGCCGAATTATATTGCTCCAGAGGTGCTGTTTAATGGTGGGAAAGATGGTGTGGGCCACAGCTTTGAGGTTGATCTGTGGGGGGTTGGTGTTATTATGTATGCTATGTTGGTTGGAAAGCCGCCGTTTCAGTCGACGGATGTGGATAGTATCTATAAGTATGCACTCCTGTTATTCCCAGTTTGCAAGACTAATTGTTTGATAGAAAGATACGATGCAACAGCTTCGATTGGCCTGAAAACCTTGCCATCAGCCAGCCGGCAAAGGCGTTGGTTAACGCTCTTCTCAACCGCGACCCAACAGCCCGCCCTTCGCTTGACGAAATTGCGAATCACAACTTTTTCAAATCTGGGTATTTCCCCAGGTCGATTCCCAAATCGGCGGTCTTGCAAGAACCCATATGGCCGAGTCCTGGACGTGATTATAGAGCTGTTGCTGCGAGCAGAGCAGAATGGAAGAGGAACTATGATGAAGTTGCTAGAAAAGCTGGTGTCGGAATTGACTCGACTGGGATGCCAGTTAAGCCAGTTGGTGATAGGGCAGGACTACCGATGGATCCAATGCCACTTTCACGGCCTCCGTCTGCAGCTTCTATTGCGTCAAATGAGTGTGCGGACATCGGCAAGCTTCTTGAGAAGAGGCGGAAGGAACGGGAATTGAAGGAGGAGGCATTGAGGGCAAACGGTGGATATATTCTCCCGGAGGCGTTATCGCCAAGGGATGGTCATGCTAGAATGCGGAATACGGGTGCTTTGAAAGTTCCCAGTCGACTGGCCCCCTTGAGAGTAACGGCTCTCTCAAATAGCTATGTTCCTCAACGGATACCGTCACGGCCTTCAACTGCTATTCGAAAGGAGGCGGAATCAGAGGAAGTCTCGGAGGACGAGGAGGACGAGCCTGAATCGGCACCAGCACCTCGCCAGAGGTTCTTAGACAAGCAACCCATTAGGAAGAGTAGCGGTGAAACGAAGGCAGTTACGGAGGCAATGGCAGAAGTACAGATATCGAGGCCGACTCCAGTAGTGCCAGCAAGAAGAGTTACCAGATCCCACGCCGCACTGCAGCGAGCTGCAGCGGTGATTGCCCCACTCCGGCCGACTCCTCCACCACAGGCAGAGAGGCCCGCGAGGAGGTTGATTTCAACAGAAGCCCGTCGTCCGTCCCCAGCTATCCCCGAACCTGAACCCGAACCCGCCGCTCCACGATTCTCACGACCTTCTTCAAGCTTGGAAGCACCATCGGAGAAAGAGAAGCCATCTGGAAGTGTATCGCCAGACGCCATACCATTCGGTTCAAGCTTATCATCAAGGGTTGGAAAACCTATTCCTGAAACAATGACCTCGGCAGTTTTGGCTTCCCTTCATCCCATTATCACCAACCTTGCAGCTTTCACATCTGGCAATATCCGTTCACTTCCGCCTCAACCAGCAGTCACTGTGGAAGCCGTTCGCGCATACCGTCGTGGAGAGAAGAACAAGGCTGTTTTCATCAAAAAGTGGGTAGATTACACAAATAAGTATGGGATGGCGTACATGCTGTCTGACGGAACTTGCGCAACATTTTACAACGACAACACATCATTGGTCGTCGATGCAATAGGAGGGGACCGTGTGGAATGGATTACACATTCGCTTGTGGAGTCCAATGTCGATACTAAGGATACAGTTTTCAGAAGGCTGGCGACAGAAATGTCGGTCATCAAGCAGCGATCGGCCACTAGCAAGGGCCTGAAAAGCAAGTTGATGATTTGGAGGAGGACCAGTAATTATATGAATAACTGTCTCGGCATCTCGGAGCATTGGGGGTGCGAGAGAGAGGAGGCGGTTCGGGAACCTACCGTAGAATCACTCTCGAATGCTATGCTTTGGGTCTCGCAGTATGCGCGTCTAAGGAGATGTGTGGTGTTCCGTCTGATTGACGGTACTATCCAGGTTTGTACTCCAATTTTCCCCGTGCCCGCCGTTGCGAATGTTGACTTTATTGTAGTTAAATTTTGTCGATCACACGAAGCTCATCCTTACCTCTGCGGCGAGGACGTTACGGTTGGTCACTAAAGATAACGAACTGTTTGTCTTCAGCCTGGAAGAGGTGTATGAGAAGTGTCAGAAAGGAGATAAACTGGTGGTGGATTTTGGGTTGAAGCAGAAGCTGGGTTATGTCAAGGAGATCCTGAGGGCGTGGTATAGAACTGGGAGGTTTCCTGGAGACATCGATGCGAAGGAGGGAGAACCAAGTGCGGTTGTTATTTTAGGAGAAGGGCCTGCGTAGATCTTTCTTTCTTTGCGTTTTGGTGTTAATGTTGCATTTTTATGGGTGTTATTTCTTTTTTCTTCTTCTCATCATTCTGTTTTGGGGATGCATGGCGTTCTTTGTTTTTTTATCTGGTTGTCTGCGGTTGTACTTAGGAACGTTGTAAATACATCTAACTTGCTGTAACATCGGAGCTTCGGTGGAGATTCTGGACCGATGAACAAGGGCTTTGTTTCGCTCTGATGCGGCTCTCAGTGGTGTCGCGCTAGACTGAAATAAGTCATTTTAGCGCATTGCGTCTGGTGTTCTGTCTGGGGGTTGTCGCTACTAGATGAACAGAGACAACTGTGATCTCCTCCCTCCTCCTCATCCTTCCTCTGCCTACCGTGAGATCATTTCATCGCGCTTCACTGAAACACCCCTCAGATTACTCCTAACTATACGCCTGAGCAGTTCCATCAGATCTTCTCCATACACTTTATTGTGATCGCATCCCTCTCTCTCATCCCTTCGCGCGCTGTCAGGCCACTCCGAGAGACAGACCGACGCGAATAGTCCTTGCATCTCCCCGCCTAGATACTCCAACTCCAACGCCTTGCTGTGTACAGAAGGCCGTAAATCTTCCGCTATGTCCGGACCGGGCAAAGATAGCTGGCATCCTCCCACACACGCACCACCTCCGGCCGAGCAGAGTCAACAGCAGCCGTCATCACAACAGCAGCAGCAGCAGCAGCAGCAGCAACAGCAGCAACAGCAGCAACAGCAGTCAAATCCTCTGCGACCGTACCAGTAAGTCGTCATCTAAGCTGGGTATGTGTGCGTGTATGTGTGTGCTGACTGGTGTGAAAGACCTGGGACGCAGGCTCCGGTGCTGCCGTCGCCGAGAGAGATTGGTGGTGGTGCTTGTGTGTTCATCCCGTCCTGAAGAGGTGGAAGAAGGGAAGGGATCGGCGCTGACGATGAGTGATGCGGTGAATACAGTTTCCTACAACCAACCACCACCGTCTCATACTCAGCATCCCCTCCCGTTACCTGGCCTCTCCGCCGCGAGCCATCCTCCGTACCCCCTCCCCGGCCTCGGCGGGGCGTCGTCGGCACAACCTGCAAACCCGCAACCACTACAGAACAGAGAGCAACCGCCGCCTGCAGCACAGCAGCAGCAGCAGCAGCAGCAGCAGCAAGGAATGCAGAGTGGTAGCCCTCTGTCGGGGTCGAGCGCTGGGGTGCTGCACCTGCAGCAACAGCAACAGCAGCAAAGTCCACCGTTGAACTTACCACAGGGCGGTGGTAACGGTGGTGGGCCTCAGATAACGGGGATGGTGACGGGACAGGGACCACCGCCGCAGCCGCAACCGCAGTCAGCTACAGCTACTGCTTCACAGTTAAACGCGCTGCCAAGTGGTATAGTTGCTGGGCCGAACCAGCAACAGCAACAGCAACAGCAACAACAACCGAACGGGCCGGCGGCACAGTTGGTAGTCAGTGCGGCAGGACAGATACAGACACCAGCACAGGGTGGACCGCCAGGAAATGGTCCCGGTGGTCCAATTTTGAATGTAGGCAAACAACTTTCTTATGTTACGGATGATTTTTCTGGGGATTTCTGCCCGTTTATATCTATGGGTCCTGCTCAGCCCTATTTGAGATGCCCCGCTACTGCGCAAGTGCCGAGTCCGTCATTGGTAGTTGGGTCGCATTCAAATGCGGCAACATGTGCCCCAGAGGGTTTCGATACCACCTGGCGCACGAGTGGATTTCCTTCTTTCCCACCACCACCACCTTCCTCTCTTTCATCTTCGCGCACCATGGATTTCTTTGATTTCCACCCGCTATCCTTTCCCGAGGAAAACTTTCACAATCACCCTTCTTCATTGTTATCACTTTCTTCTGAAGAAACATATACTCAAAGCAGCTCGTTTGCACAGGATGCGTTGTCGTACCTCGATCAAGTCAAGTTCCAATTCCAGGATCAACCCGATGTCTACAACAAATTCTTGGATATCATGAAAGACTTCAAGAGCCAAGCGTACGTATCCCTTCGACGATGGCGATGCGGCACTAACGGTGCGGCAGGATCAACACTCCGGGGGTTATTGATCGCGTTTCTACACTCTTCTCGGGGCACCCGAGCCTGATCCAAGGGTTTAACACGTTCCTTCCCCCGGGGTATAGGATTGAATGTTCGCAAGACCCGAGAGACACAAAGATAACCGTTACAACACCGAGTGGGATCCACCACGCGTCATCAGGGGACAATGTTTCGATCGCCGGAAACACGGGCATTCCTTTGTCGCAGGGAATTTCACTATCGGCACCAGGACAACCTCAGTCGCGCTTCTTTGACCAACAGGGGAGTCGATGGGGAAATGTTGAGGGTATGTACGGACCCTACGCTTCGGCATCAAGTCAGCAGCAGGCACAAGGTCAACAAGACGCTATGGAGATCGCACGGCAGCAGCAGATTGCACATGCGCAGGCACACGCTCAACAACAGGCCCAAGCGCAGGCCCAAGCGCAAGCACAAGCTCAGGCTCAAGCCCAAGCTCAGGCTCAACATGCACAGGCGCAGGCAGCACAGCAACAAGCGAAACAACAGCAACAAGCACAGGCGCAACAACAGCAAATGGCACAACAGGGTGTCAATCAACTGCAGACTGCGGCTGCACATACTAATGGTTCAAGTGTTAAAGGACCTGGTGGGATGGCAACAGGTTCTGGACCTAACACACCCGGCGTTGGAGGAGAGCGAGGTAAGGGACCTGTTGAATTCAACCATGCCATCAGTTATGTGAATAAGATCAAGGTTTATGCTTCTCATAATAGTGTGTAATGGTGGCAACTAACAAGAGTTAGAATCGATTCTCACACCAACCCGAAATCTATAAGAACTTTCTTGAGATACTGCAGACGTATCAGCGCGAGAGCAAGCCGATACAAGATGTTTACTCGCAAGTTACACAACTGTTTCGTGAGGCACCCGATCTTCTAGAGGACTTTAAGCAATTCTTGCCAGAAAGCGCTGCCCAGGCACGTGCCGCGGCTGCTGCGAAAGCCGCGGCAGCTGAAGATGCCGCGAATAGTCCTGGTGTGATGAGTGGCCCGCCTACAGGTGGCGTAAGTTCAGCAAGGTTACCAGCTGTGGGAACCTTTCCTCCACCACCGTCTGTGGCAAAGGAAAAGGGTAAGAAGCGCGGGGGTCAAACGGTGCAGCCCCAGATGGACCCAAAAGTCGAAACTGTGGTTGGTGCTGGACGTGGGGCAAATAAGGTACGTCTCGATTAGCAACACAGTTCTTTCCATCCTCCCGCTGCCCTCCGTCCCTGGCTAACACTATGAAACCCCAACAGCGGCACAAGATTGCGCATCCTAAACCTACAATCGAACAACAAATCGCAAATGTATCGCCTACCCTGACGCCTTTCCAGCCTGAGCCGTTGGCCACGCCGCCGCAGTCCATGGCTACTACCGAAGAGCTGGCGTTTTTTGATAGGGTTAAGAAGTTTATAGGCAACAAGCAGACTTATAATGAGTATGATACAAACAAACCGCAATTGGCAGCATTCGGCTAACCGTTTTGATAGATTTTTGAAGCTCTTGAACTTGTTTTCGCAGGGATTAATGGATAAGGCCATCCTGTTTGATAAAGTCCGTAACTTCATCGGCGGAAATCGCGAGTTACTAGAGTGGTTTAAGAGGTTCATCCAGTGGGACACTATCGCGGAGGAAATCCAAAATGCGCCCGCTCAGCCTTCGAATAAAGTTCGATTGAGTGTTTGCAGGTCGCTTGGTCCGAGCTATCGGTTGCTCCCGAAGTTGGTGGGTTTCCGTAGTACCTATATCGTTACGTTTGCCCTACATTGCTGAAGTAATTGTGCAGGAGGCGCAGAAGCCATGTTCCGGAAGAGACGAGATGTGTTGCGAAGTCCTAAATGACAAGTGGGCGTCGCATCCTACTTGGGCATCTGAGGACTCTGGTTTCGTTGCTCATAAGAAGAATCAATATGAAGACATCCTCCATAGGATCGAGGAAGAGCGCCATGACTATGACTTCAATATTGAGGCAAATCTGAGGACCATCCAACTGCTCGAACCGATTGCACAGAGGATCGCTAGCATGAGTAACGAGGAAAAGGCAAACTTCCGCCTCGCTCCTGGTCTCGGCGGTCAGAGCAAGACTATCTACCAACGCGTCATTAAGAAGGTGTGGGGCCGGGATGCCGGTTTTGAGGTTATTGAGGCGCTCCATAATGACCCGGTTAGAGCTGTTCCTCTTGTGCTTAGCCGCCTCAAGAAGAAGGACGAGGAATGGAAGGCTGCACAACGTGAATGGCAGAAGGTGTGGCGCGATCAAACAGCAAGGGTGTTTTGGAAGTCGCTTGATCACCAGGGAATCTCCATCAAAGCCAACGATAAGAGGCAGTTTCAACTTAAGACGCTTGTTGCCGAGATTACGGCAAAACGAGATGAACAGATCAACCGCAGACTTTCTCCCACCACTCCCGCACCGGAATACCAATTTGCGTACGAGTTTAAGGATGAGGGCATTATACTCGATATTAGCCGCTTGCTGACGGTTACCCTCGAGAACGGCTCCGGCTTTTCGATTAAGGATCGCGATAGTATTGAAGGATTTATTAAGGCCTTTGTGCCGCTATTCTTTGGCATCAACTCCAGAGATGTCGAGGACACCGTTCATTCTGTCTCTCGTAAAACCCCTGACGACGACGGCGATGAATCCATCTTTGCCGGAGGATCAGAGACGCCGAGCCTTCGGGGAGGTGCCCGCCGCAATCCCAGACAAGACACGGATCTTCTCCGCGACGTTCTCAAGCGCGGAAAGGGGAAGCAGTCGAGGAAAGATAAGGAAGGATCCGTCACATCTCATAACAATAGCCGGGACTCCTCGCAGGAACCGCACGATGGCGATATCGAGATGACATCCCCCGCCGCCGAGCGTCTCCCTAAGGAAGAAGGAAATTGGATCGCAAAGCCGACCAAGCACCTCTCGGGCCTGAAACAAGGCACGTTCCCCATGAGCCCGATTGAAAGCGACGAGCGCAACAGCACCACAAAGAGAACCGTCTATACACTCTACTGCAATGCTCCCGTCTACGGCTTCTTCCGTAGTTTTCAGATACTCTATGACCGCCTCGCCGCCGTCAAAAACTCGGAAGCACAGATCCGTCGCGACGTCGAGGCGCGGAAACAACACAAGGTCGCGCACGAACTCAACATCCTGCCGCAGCGCATTGAGGAGATCTTCCCTGACACTTCCCCGACCGCAAACTACTACGGCCAGATCCTCGACATGTGCGAGAAAGTGCTCGAGGGCGAGCTAGACACGGCAGGGTTCGAGGAGATCCTTAGAAGTGTGTGCGTGCAGCAGGGATGGAAGCTCTACACCATCGAGAAAAGCTGCAGTTCGATCCTCAAGTTCATCCAGAGCGTACTACCGAGTGACAGCAAGGAGAAGAACACAGATAAAGATAAAACGGCAGATATCATCCTCCGTTTCCAGCAGGATCGCCACCGAAAAGAGTTCTCGAGGGAACGCGGAGAGTATCAGGAACTCATCGCGTACCGTAGGTCAGTAGAAAACATGCTCGGAAACGCCGACGAGCTCTATCGTATCGACTGGGTACCTTCCCCTCCCCCCTCCCCCAAAACCACACTAACGAACAACAGCACGAATACACCAGCACAGCAACAATCCGCCTCGTCCCCCGTGACTCTCCCACCGTCACCACAGAGTTAACAAAAGACGAAAAATGGAACTACTACATCCAAACCTACATGATGTGTTCCCCTACGGAAGGCATCCCCCTCGACCGCACCCGAAAGGTCTTTCTCCGCCGCGGATACCCCGCCGAACGCGACATCCCCAGCACGAAACTCCCCGGCGACATCAACCGCGAATACATGGAGGTGCGCATATGCGTCAACACCTACCGTCTCTTCTTCCTTCCCGGCACCGAAGACCTAATTGTCAAGGACCCCCGTGCATGGGGCGTCGTCCCCAACAGTGCAAAAGAGAAGCGACGGAAGATGTGGCGGGAGAAGGTACTTCCCGCCTTGTGTGCGGCTGAAGGAACCGAGGAGCGGGAGGAGGATTGGCGGGCGTTTTTGAATGGACATGGACGAAAGGAGGGGAGTGCGGAGCCGGAGGCTGAGGTTGAGATGGGCGGAATGTAAAAGGGGCGGAAAACTGGATATCTTCTGTACAACCTTCGACAGATTTCTTTGTGCGTGTGTGGGCATTGGCTATGGGTGGAGTTTTTTTTATGTTTCACTTTTGTTTCATGGTCGAATGAGATTTCGATTCGATCCTGATAACTAGTAGTATCTTCGTTTTTTCTTTTTGGGAACACGTGCTGTTGCTGTTTGTGAATGCTGTGTGGTGTGTAGTGTGGTTTTGTGTACAATGGAAGCTTCTTTATGCGGATATCTGCTGCAGGTTTGGAGGGAGAGATAGATATTCGACACAAAATTTTCGATTGGGGAGGTTCTGTAAAAAAAAAGCGTTAATTAAACTACCTTCCACATCTAACTTTCGAATTTCATTTCTCTCTCACCGCCGTTGGTCGTAGGGCTTTATCATAATCATCATAATCATAATCATAAAACATAAACAATTGGTCTCGAAGACTACACTTCAAAGCTACGAACAAAAAGCCAAAAAACGCCGTTCCGGGGAAGCACACACATACATGCCAATGATCCACCAAGGAAAGGAAAAGAAAACCTCAACACATACAAATTACCAAGTATGTTTCCTATGTAGAGTATTCCAACAAGAAGCGAACTCCCCCTCATCTCCCCCTTCCTCCCTTGCAGGATCAGACAAAAACTCTATCCAACCCCTTAACACCCGCACTCCTCCTCCTCCTCCTCCCGGAACCCAACACAATCCCCCCATCCTTCGGCACCTCACACC
>Ga0307515_10002783_pt1 | contig 37292 bp, 32 predicted proteins | sample 17_EM_MG_FD_194513 | JGI IMG/M metagenome (GOLD analysis project Ga0307515, IMG submission 194513) | Populus trichocarpa ectomycorrhiza microbial communities from riparian zone in the Pacific Northwest, United States - 17_EM | ecosystem: Host-associated > Plants > Roots > Unclassified | place... | reverse complement strand
CCAGCATCACCGGCGCACCGAGCAGCGTCATCCAGCCGGCGGTGCGCGCGGCCTCCATCAGCGGCGGCTTGCCCACCGGCATGTGGGCGTTGACCAGCGCGGTCAACAGGCCGAGCAGCGCCACCAGCATGGCCGCCGCGGTGAGCAGCGACTGCGAGAAGAAGAAGTTGGTGAGCATCGTGAAGAAGCTCAGGAAGAAGATCACGAAGGCGTCGCGCCGAGCGCGCAGTTCCAGCGTCTTCAGTGCCAGCAGCAGCACGATCAGGGTGACGCCCGCGTCGCGGCCGAGCAGGCTGCGGTGTGTGGCCCAGGTGGCGGCCAGCGTGGCTGCCAGCAAGCCGAGCAGCCACCAGCGCGAGGGCAGGGGCCTGGACTTCCAGGCCAGCCAGCCGCGCGTGGCCAGCAAGCCGGCGGCGAGCAGGCTGCACCACAGTGGCAGGTTGGTCACCTGCGGCAGCAGCACCCAGGCCACCACGGCGAGCAGGAACAGCGTGTCGCGCGTCTCGCGCGGCTGGGTTGAGAAGACGGGTCGACGGAGTGTCAACACAGCGCCAGCGCCTCCAGGCAATGCCGCAGGTGGGCCGGGCCGCTGCCTGGTTTGATCTCCATGCCCGGCAGCCGCAGGCCGTAGTCCAGTGCCAGTTGATCGGCCTGCAGCACCCAGGCGCACAGGCGCGACAGGCGCTGTTCCTTGGCGGCTGTTCCGGCACCGCCGCCAGTGGCCTGCGTGAAGTCGAGCCACAGCGCATGCTGCTGGGTCTGCGGGCTGTCGCGGCTCACCAGTTCGTCGGCCTTGGCGAATTTTTTCCAGACCACCAGCTTCAGCGGATCACCCCGGCGGTAGCCGCGCACGCCGTCGAACTCGGCACCGCCGGCCGCATGGCTGAGGCCGGTGCCGCCCGGCTTGGGTTCGCCCGGCGGCAGCGGCGGCGGATGGGCTTCGGGCCGGGGGTAGACCATCACCTGCGCGGCCGGCCGCCAGTAGCACCACACGCGAAAGCTGCCGAGCGGGAAGCGTGTTTCGGCGGTGATCGGCGGCACGCGGTGCAGGCCGCGGCTGGTCGGCGTGAAGGCCACGTGTACGGTGCAGCTGCCGAGCGCGGGCACGTCGGTCCAGGTCCAGTGGTTCGAGCCCAGCAGGGCCAGGCCGATGCCGCGCCGCGGCGTTTTGCGCTCGCTGCTGAGCTGCACGGTGAGCACGGTGCTGGCGCCGGCGTATTGCGCGTCGGGGGCGGCCAGCTTCAGGTCGATGCCACGCAGCGTGGCATGGGCCACATGCATGCCCACGGCGGCGCAGCCGGCCAGCAGGAAGGTCAGCAGATAGCCGAGGTTCAGCTGGTAGTTGATGCTGGCCACCAGGAGCACCAGCAGCGTGGCCGCCAGCATCAAGCCCGGCGTGGTGGGCAGGATGTAGACGTTGCGCTGGGTGAGCCGCAAGGTGTCGGCCAGCGGCAGCCGGCCCTGCCACCAGCGCTGGAAACGCGCGCGCACCGGGGCCAGGGGGTTGACGCGTTGCAGGATGGTGGTGTTTGCCATCATCGGCCTGCGGGCTCAGGACAGCGGCACGGCGTCGATCATCGCCCGCACCTGTTCCACCGCGCCGCGGCCGGCGTCGCCCACCGGGATCAGCCGGTGCGCGGCGGTCTGCGGCAGGATGGCCTGCACGTCGTCGGGGGCCACATAGTCGCGTCCACTGAGCAGCGCCTGGGCCTTGGCCGCGCGCACCACGGCGATGCCGGCACGCGGGCTCAGGCCCTGCAGGAACCAGCGGCCGGAACGTGTGGCCGCGACCAGGTCCTGCACGTAGTCGAGCAGCGGCTCGGACACATGCACCTGCAGCACCTGCTGCTGGAGCTGCTGCAGCTCATGCGGCGTGAGCAGGCTGTCCAGCGTGTTGGCGCGCTCGCGCGGGTCCTGGCCGCCGAGCAGCACACGTTCGGCCGCGCGGTCGGGGTAGCCGAGCGAGATGCGCATCAGGAAGCGGTCCAGCTGCGACTCGGGCAGGGCGAAGGTGCCGAGCTGGTCCATCGGGTTCTGCGTGGCGATCACGAAAAACGGCGTGGGCAGCGGGCGCGTGGCGCCTTCCACCGTGACCTGTTTTTCCTCCATGGCTTCGAGCAGCGCGCTCTGGGTCTTGGGGCTGGCGCGGTTGATCTCGTCGGCCAGCAGGATCTGCGCGAACACCGGCCCGGGGTGGAACACGAAGGCCTCGCGTCCACGCTCGTAGACCGACACGCCGGAGAGGTCGCTGGGCATCAGGTCGGCGGTGAACTGCACCCGTGAGAACTGCAGGCCGAAGGTGCGGGCCAGCGCATGGGCCAGGGTGGTCTTGCCGACCCCGGGTACGTCTTCGATCAGCAGGTGGCCGCCGGCAAGCAGGCAGGCTACGCAGTCCTGTACTTGCGGCGCTTTGCCCACAATCACCGTGTTAAGCTGATTCAAGAGAGACTTCAATTTGGGCTGTGCAACAAGCATGGCATGACGTTACCCGAAATTACCTGTAATGGCCGGCGCTCATGAATAAAACCGGATACTTCACCAGCCCGTCGTGCCGCCTGCACGAGATGGGCGAGGGCCACCCCGAATGCCCGGCGCGGCTCGACGCCATCGAAGACCGTCTGCTGATCAGCGGCGTGGGTGATGCGCTCGATCGGCGCGACGCACACACCGCCTCGCTGGCCGACCTGGAGCTGGCCCATACCCGCACTTACATCGCCTCGCTGCGCGGCCTGACCGACGGCCTGCGCGACGAGATCGATGCCGGCGGCCCGGCCTATGCCCAGGTCGACCCCGACACCGCGCTGTGCGTGCACACCTGGGATGCCGCGCTGCATGCCGCCGGCGCGGCCCTGGCCGCCACCGACGCGGTGATCGCGGGCGAGCTGGAAAACGCCTTCTGCGCCGTGCGCCCGCCGGGCCACCATGCCTGCCGCGACCATGCCATGGGTTTTTGCTTCTTCAACAACGTGGCCCTGGCCGCCAAGTACGCGCTGGAGCGCCACGGCCTCTCGCGCGTGGCCATCATCGACTTCGACGTGCACCACGGCAACGGCACCGAAGACATCGTGGCCGGCGACGAGCGCATCCTGATGGCGAGTTTCTTTCAGCACCCGTTCTATCCCGAGGGCGGCGCGCGCTCCACGGCCGACAACCTGGTCAACGTACCCGTGCCCGCCTACACCCGGGGCATGGAAGTGCGCGAGATCATCGAGATGACCTGGATGCCGCGGCTTGAGGCCTTCGAGCCCGAGATGATCTTCATCAGCGCCGGCTTCGACGCGCACCGCGAAGACGACATGGGCCAGATGGGCCTGGTGGAGCAGGACTACACCTGGATCACCTGGCGCATCAAGGAAGTCGCCAAGCGCTTCGCCCAGGGCCGCATCGTGAGCTGCCTGGAGGGCGGCTACAACCTCAGCGCGCTGGGCCGCAGTGTCGAGGCGCATGTGCGGGTACTGGCCGATCTTTGAACATGAATGGTGCGAGCCTGCCCGTCGCAGACGGCATCGACAATCTTGCAACCTGGCTGGCCGACCTGACGCGGCCTTCGGCGCTGGCCGAGCTGGCCGTGCTGGCCGCCTGCCTGGTGCTGGCCCTGGCCTTGGTGTGGGGCTTGCGGCGCGGCCTGGGTTGGCGCGACGACCGGTCCATCCTGTTCGGCCGCAAGCTGGTCGATGGCGTGCTGTTTCCCGTGCTGCTGCTGTGCCTGGCCTACCTGGCCCAGGCCCTGGTGGCGCACCGGCTGCCGCTGGCGGTGTTCAGGATCGCGTTGCCGGTGCTGATCTCGCTGGTGGTGATCCGCCTCGGCGTGAAGGTGCTGCAGGTGGCGTTCAACGACGCGCCACTGGTGCGGGTGCTGGAGCGCACCATCTCCTGGGTGGCCTGGCTGGCGGTGGTGCTGTGGGTCAGCGGCCTGTTGCCGGTGATCCTGGACCAGCTCGACCAGATCCACTGGAAGGTGGGCGGCTCCACGTTGTCGGTGCGCACCATGATCGAAGGCGCGCTCACCGCCGGCGCGGTGCTGATCTTCACCTTGTGGATCTCGTCGGCCATCGAGGCGCGGCTGCTGCATGCGGCCACCGGCGGCGAGCTTTCGCTGCGCAAGGCGGTGAGCAATGCCACGCGCGCGGCCATGATGTTCGTCGGCCTGCTGATGGCGTTGTCGTCGGTGGGCATCGACCTGACCGCGCTGTCGGTGCTGGGCGGTGCGGTGGGGGTGGGCATCGGCTTCGGCCTGCAAAAGCTGGCGGCCAACTACGTGAGCGGCTTCGTGATCCTGGCCGAGCGCAGCATGCGCATCGGCGACCACGTGCGGGTCGACAACTTCGAAGGGCGCATCACCGACATCAACGCGCGCTACACCGTGATCAGCGCGCCCAACGGCCGTGAATCCATCGTGCCCAATGAAATGCTGATCACGCAGCGGGTGGAGAACTGGTCGCTCAACAACCCGCGCATTTCGCAAAACACGGTGGTCTCGGTCGGCTATGACAGCGACGTCGAGCTGGTGATGCAGCTGCTGGCCGACGCCGCCCGCACCGAGCCGCGCGTGCTGGCCGAGCCGGCGCCCTCGGTGACCTTGTCGAACTTCGGCGCTGACGGGCTGGAGTTCACCGTGGGCTACTGGATCAACGATCCGGAAAACGGCCTGGGCAACCTGCGCTCGGCCATCAACCTCGGCATCCTGCGGGCGCTGCGCGCGCACCGCATCGAGGTGCCTTATCCGCAGCGGGTGGTGCATGTGCAGAGCGCAGATGCCGCCGCGCCCGTGGTGGCTGTCCAGGCCGGCTAGACACTCGCTGCGGAGCGCCTCGCCGGCGTTGTGTCAAATTTGCCATTTGAAGTGCCTCCCCCGGCGCGGCCGGAGACAGTTTTCCGGACTTATTTCACCAATTTTGCGGTGTGGACCGCCTTCTTGGCCGTTTTACGTGCTGTTTTTCGCGCGAATGTTCATTTTTGATTGAGTGGCTGTATCAATTTAATCATTATTTTCCTAAAATTCGCTACACCGAATAAAAGGAACTTCATGATGACGATGCTTGATCAGCCCTCCACGGCCCGAACCGAAGCTGCCATGGCCTTTCCCGTACGCGAGTACCTGTCCTTCCGTCTGGGGACGGTCGACTACGGTATCGACATCCTGAAGGTGCAGGAGATCCGCTCCTTCACCTCACCCACCCGCATTGCCAACACGCCCGTCGAGGTGCTGGGCGTGATGAACCTGCGCGGGGTGGTGGTTCCTATCGTCGATCTGCGCGTGAAGCTGGAATGCGCCTGCGTGAGCTACGGCGTGGCCACCGTGGTCATCGTGTTGAACCTGGGCGACAAGGTCATCGGTGTGGTGGCGGACTCGGTGTCCGACGTGATTCAGCTCGAGCCAGAAGCCGTGCTGCCTGCGCCCGACATCCAGACCCAGCGCGAGGCGGATTTCATCACCGGCCTGGCGACCGTTGGCGAACGCATGCTGATCCTGATCGACGCCGAATCCCTTCTCTGCGGCACTGGCCGCAACCTGCCAGGCCTGGCCGTCCACTAAAAACTGACCAAGAGAGAGAGACATTCCCATGAACTTCAAGAACTTCACCGTCAAAGGTCAGCTGAGCTTTGCATTCGGCCTGCTGTCCGTCCTGGTCCTGGTGGTCTCCTTCGCTGCGATCCGCGCGCTGAGCGGAAACCACGACGACTTTACCCACTACAGCCAGGTCAACGTGGCCCAGGCCCAACTCGTCACCGATGTGCGGGCCGCCGTCAACCGGCGCGCGATTTCCGCCCGCAATCTGGTTTTGGTCACCGCGCCGCAAGACGTGGAAGCGGAAAAGCAAGCCGTCCTGGCCGCCCACGAGGACACCCAGCAAAAGCTGGCCAAGCTGAATGCGGCGATCAAGCAGAATCCGCAAATCACTGTGGAAGAACGACGCCTGGTCGACGAAATCAACCGGATCGAGGGCCTCTATGGCCCGGTGGCGCAAGACATCGTGAAGCTGGCGCTGGACGGCAAGAAAGAGGAAGCCATCGCCAAGATGAACAAGGAATGCCGGCCACTGCTGGCCGCCTTGCTCAAGGCTGCCATCGACTACCAGGCCTTCAGCAAAAAGAGCGGTGACAACAGCGTGGCCGAAGCTGCAGGCGAATACAACCAGGCGCGCTGGGTGCTGATCTCGGCCAGCATCGCGGCCGTCGCCGCGGCCGTCGTCCTGGGCTTTCTCATCACCAAGAGCCTGGTCGGTTCGCTGGGCGGCGAGCCCGGCACCGCGGCCGCGGTGGCCCGCTCGGTGGCCGAGGGCGACTTGACCACGACGATCGTCGTCAAGCCTGGTGACGACAGCAGCCTGATGGCGCAGCTCCAGGTCATGCAGACCAGCCTGGTCAGCGTGGTGTCCAACGTGCGCCAAAGCGCCGAAGGCGTGAGCACCGCCAGCGCCGAGATTGCCCAGGGCAACCACGACCTGAGCGGGCGCACCGAGCAGCAGGCCAGCGCGCTGGAGGAAACCGCCGCTTCGATGGAAGAACTCTCCAGCACGGTGAAGCAAAACGCCGACAGCGCGCACCAGGCCAACCAGTTGGCGGTGAACGCCTCCACCGTGGCGGTGCAGGGCGGTGAAGTGGTCGGCCGTGTGGTCGAGACCATGAAGGGCATCAACGACAGCTCGAAGAAGATATCCGACATCATCAGCGTGATCGACGGTATTGCCTTCCAGACCAACATCCTGGCCTTGAACGCGGCGGTCGAGGCGGCCCGTGCCGGCGAACAGGGCCGTGGCTTCGCCGTGGTGGCCAGCGAAGTACGCAGCCTGGCGCAGCGCAGCGCCAGCGCGGCCAAGGAGATCAAGGTCCTGATCGACAACAGCGTTACCCAGGTCGAGCAGGGCACGACCCTGGTGGCCAGTGCCGGCACCACCATGTCCGAAGTGGTGACCGCCATTCGCCGCGTGACCGACATCATTGGCGAGGTCAGCGCCGCCAGCAGCGAGCAAAGCCAGGGCGTGTCGCAGGTCGGCGAAGCCATCACGCAGATGGACCAGGTCACCCAGCAAAACGCAGCCCTGGTGGAAGAAAGCGCCGCTGCGGCAAACAGCCTGAGTACGCAGGCCCAGCATCTGCTGCAAGCCGTGGCGGTGTTCAAGCTCGGTGCCAATAACCACCAGGGCACTGCCAGCACAGCCGCTCTTGGCGCTCAGGCCCCAGTCGAACCGCGCAGCCCGCAACGTGCCAGCAATGTGGCCCGCCCGCCTTTCGGCAAGCTGCCTGCCAAGGCCGCCACGAAAAAGATCACGCAACTGCAGCCCGTCGCCCAGCCGCGGCCCAAGACCGGTACGGACGACTGGACCAACTTCTGAACGAAGCGAGTGTGGGGCACGGACACGGGCATGAAGGAAGAATGAAATGACTGCTTGGGTAGAAGTAAGACGCTGGAACTACGGGGCCTTGACCCTGAGCATCCGCCTGCGTGCCACCCCGGGACTGGATCTGGACGGCATTGTGGTCATCCTGAAAGGGGCCGACGTCATCAAGACGGCGCCGCTGGAGTCCGGTTTCCGTTCGCCCGAGCTGGCCATCGAAGAGTTGACGAGGATAGGGGAGTCGCTGATCGATGGCTGAGCATTGAATCAGGAAGCAGGAGGCTCAGTCCGCTCCCTGGGCGAATGGCAGGGCTTCTGCCCGCCAGCGCAACATGCCGCCGGCCAGATTGGCCACCTGCGAGAAGCCGGACCTTTGCAGCAGCACCGTGGCCTGCGCCGAGCGGGCCCCCGAGCGGCAGACCGTGACCACCACACGCGCCTTGTCGATCTCGGCACTGCGCGCGGCAAGTTCCGCCAGCGGCAACAGGTGCGCGCCGGGGATGTGCCCGAGCCCGCCACCAAACTCCGAAGGCTCGCGCACGTCGATCACCTGGATGTCGTTGGCGTGGCCACCCGCGAGGCATTCCTCCAGCGCCCGGGGCTGAATTTCCCAGACGCCGCTGAAGTTGCAGGTCAGCGGCAGCCACGACGGCCCGTGTGCCTGGGGCGCGGGATGTTCCGGCTGGCCGCAGCGCAGGTTGGCGGGTACGGCGATGTCCATCAGCTTGGGATGCGGCAGGCCCAGGTTGTTCATGTAGCCGGTGAAGTCCGCTTCGTTGACGTCACCGCCGAGGCGCGGGTTGAAGCTTGTCTCTTCCGCCACGCTGGTCACCGTGAGGCCGCGGTAATCGTGCGCGGGGTACAGCAGGCAGGCCGGGGGCAGGGTGAGGATCTGCTCCCGCACCGACTTGTACAGAAACCCGGGGCTGCCCTGCTGAAAGTCGGTGCGTCCACAACCACGGATCAGCAGGCTGTCGCCGGTGAAAGCCATGCTCTGGTCGTCGAGCACATAGGTCAGGCAGCCATTGGTGTGGCCGGGCGTGGCCCGAACCTCGACATGACGGGTGCCGAACCTCACCCGGTCGCCGTGCCGCAGCAGGCGGTCGGCGTTCTCGGCCGCCGATGCCTCGGACAGCATGATCTGGCTGCCGCTGCCGGTCTTGAGCAGCCATGCGCCGGTAACGTGGTCGGCGTGTACATGGGTGTCCAGCGTGGCGACCGGGCGCAGGCCCAGTTCACGCAGCAAGGCCGTGTCGCGCCGTACGTTCTCGAACACCGGGTCGATGAGCAGCGCCTCGCCAGAAGTCGAGTCGCCCAACAGGTAGGTATAGGTGGACGACGGAAGGTCGAACAGTTGGCGGAAGATGAACATGAGGATTTCTGCCGGCCGTCACCGCGGCCGTCCAGCAAGGTTTAGACGGGCTGCTTGGTCGTGCGCAGGTAGGGTTTGATGGTCTTGAAGCCGGGAAAGGCTTTCTCGGCATCTTCGTTCGACACGGCCGGGGTGATGATCACGTCGTCGCCATGCTTCCAGTTCACCGGCGTGGCGACCTTGTGCTTCGCGGTGAGCTGCATCGAGTCGAGCACGCGCAGAATTTCGTCGAAGTTGCGGCCGGTGGTCATGGGGTAGGTCAGCATCAGCTTGATCTTCTTGTCGGGGCCGATGATGAAGACCGAGCGCACGGTGGCATTGTTGGCCGCGGTGCGGCCGTCGGAGCCCACCTCATCGGCTGGCAGCATGTTGTAGAGCTTGGCCACCGCGAGGTCGCTGTCGCCGATCATCGGGTACTTGACCGCCGCGCCCTGCGTCTCCTCGATGTCCTTGGCCCACTCGCCGTGGCGTGCGACCGGGTCGGCGCTCAGGCCGATCAGCTTGGCGTTGCGCTTGGTGAATTCCGGCTCGATCTTGGCCATGTAGCCGAGTTCGGTGGTGCAAACCGGCGTGAAGTCCTTGGGGTGCGAGAACAGGATGGCCCACTGGTCGCCGATCCACTGGTGAAAGCTGATCTTGCCGTGTGTGGTGTCGGCGGTGAAATCCGGGGCGCTATCGTTGATACGCAAGGACATGATGAGGTCTCCAGTTGGTGCGCGCAATGATGATGAAGGGCGGCCCGTCCAGCGCGGCGTGGGGGGCGCTTGCCTTGGCCGTGGGTCAATCGGGGCGTCGGTCCATCGGTCATCTTAGCGTGTTCAAGAGCCTGTGGGGGAGGCCGTCATACTTCAGCTTGTCATGTCAAATTCTTCAAGCACACTGCGGCAAATTCCAAGGGGCGTTTGGGTTCTGGGCGTGGTCAGCATGCTCATGGACATCTCGTCGGAGATGATTCACAGCCTGCTGCCTTTGTTTCTGGTGAGCGCGCTCGGCGTCAGCGTGTTGGCGGTCGGCGTCATCGAGGGCATTGCCGAATCCACGGCCCTCATCACCAAGGTTTTCTCGGGCGCCTTGAGCGACTACCTGGGCCGGCGCAAAGGCCTGGCCGTGTTCGGCTATGGCCTGGGCGCGCTGTCGAAGCCGGTGTTCGCCATGGCGACGGGCGCCGGCTGGGTGGTGGCGGCGCGTTTCGTGGACCGCATCGGCAAGGGCATTCGCGGCGCGCCGCGCGACGCACTCGTCGCCGACGTCACGCCGCCTGAACTGCGCGGCGCCGCTTTCGGCCTGCGCCAGTCTCTCGACACGGTGGGGGCTTTTGCCGGGCCGCTGCTGGCGGTGGCACTCATGCTGCTCTGGCAAAACGATTTCCGGGCCGTGTTCTGGGTGGCGGTGGTGCCTGGTTTCATGGCGGTCGCGGTGCTCTTCTATGGGCTCCATGAGCCGGCGAGCCAGACCGCGCAGAAGCGGGTCAACCCGATCCGGCGCGAGGCCCTGCGCAGGCTGGACCAGGCCTACTGGTGGGTGGTCGTGGTCGGTGCCATCTTCATGTTGGCACGGTTCAGCGAAGCCTTTCTGGTGCTGCGCGCGCAAGACCTCGGCGTGCCGGTGGCCTACGTGCCGCTGGTCATGGTTGCGATGAACCTCGTGTATGCCGCCTGCGCCTATCCCTTCGGCAAGCTGGCCGACCGGATGAGCCACCGCAGACTCCTGGCGCTGAGCCTCGTCGTCCTGGTGGCCGCGGACGTGGTGCTGGCCCTGGCCACACACTGGGGCGCACTGCTTGCCGGCGTTGCGCTCTGGGGCGTGCACATGGGCATGAGCCAGGGACTGCTGGCCGCCATGGTGGCCGATTCCGCGCCCGCCGACCTGCGCGGCACGGCTTATGGATTTTTCAATTTGGTCGGCGGCATCGCCATGCTGTTCTCCAGCGCGCTGGCCGGGCTGCTCTGGGAGACGTGGGGGGCGGCGACCACGTTTTGGGCTGGTGCCGGGTTTTGCGTGGCGGCGTTGGCGGCGCTGCTAACCAATGTGACATTCCCGCCGCAATCCCCCCTCTATAATCCCCAGAAATAGCACGGTCGTTCTTTTTTATGGCCTTCCGATGTGCATACCCCTGTATCGGGCCGGGCGGGAGAGTGCAGCGGCATAGAATCCGCTGTGGTACTTCTCTCTGTCAAATTCAACAACTCTGTGGAGCCAAACTAATGAAGGTCCTGGTAGCTGTAAAGCGTGTGGTCGATTACAACGTCAAAGTGCGTGTGAAGTCGGACAACACGGGCGTGGACATTGCCAACGTCAAGATGAGCATGAACCCGTTCGACGAGATCGCGGTGGAAGAAGCGGTTCGCCTAAAGGAAAAGGGCATCGTCACCGAAGTCATCGCCGTCTCCTGCGGCGTGACGCAATGCCAGGAAACCCTGCGCACCGCCATGGCCATCGGCGCCGACCGCGCCATCCTGGTCGAGACCACCGAAGAGCTGCAGCCACTGGCCGTGGCCAAGCTCTTGAAGGCCTTGTTCGACAAGGAACAGCCCGGCCTGGTGATCCTCGGCAAGCAGGCCATCGACGACGACAGCAACCAGACCGGCCAGATGCTGGCCGCGCTGGCCGATTTGCCGCAAGCCACCTTCGCCAGCAAGGTCGAGATCGCCGACAACAAAGCCACCGTCACCCGCGAAGTCGACGGTGGCCTGGAAACCATCAGCTTCAGCCTGCCGGCCGTGGTCACCACCGACCTGCGCCTGAACGAGCCGCGTTATGTCACGCTGCCCAACATCATGAAGGCCAAGAAGAAGCAACTCGACATCTTCAAGCCCGAAGACCTGGGTGTGGACGTGACGCCGCGCCTGAAGACCCTGAAGGTCAGCGAGCCACCGAAACGCAGCGCCGGCATCAAGGTGCCCGACGTTGCCACCCTCGTTGCCAAACTCAAAACCGAAGCCAAGGTGATCTGACATGACCGCACTCGCAATTCTCGTTGTGGCCGAACACGACAACGCCACCATCAAGGGCGCCACGCTCAATACCGTGACCGCCGCCGCCCAATGCGGTGGTGAGGTGCATGTGCTGGTGGCCGGCTTCAATGCCGGTGCGGCCGCCGCGGCTGCTGCGCTGATCGCTGGTGTCAGCAAGGTGCTGCACGCCGACGCCGCTGGCTTTGAACACGGCCTGGCCGAAAACATGGCCGCCCAGGTGCTGGCGCTGGCTTCCGGCTACAGCCACATCGTGTTTCCCGCCACCGCCTCGGGCAAGAACATCGCCCCGCGCGTGGCTGCCAAGCTCGACGTGGCGCAGATCTCCGATGTCACCAAGGTCGACAGCCCCGACACCTTCGAGCGCCCGATCTACGCCGGCAACGCCATCGCCATCGTGCAAAGCGCCGACGCCACCAAGGTGCTCACCGTGCGCACCACCGGCTTCGACCCGGCAGCCGCGACCGGGGGCTCGGCCGCCGTAGAGACCATCCAAGCCGTGGCCGATGCCGGCAAGGCCAGCTTCGTGGGCAGCGAGATCGCCAAGAACGACCGCCCCGAACTCACCGCGGCCAAGATCATTGTCTCCGGTGGCCGGGCCCTGGGCAGCGCCGAGAAGTTCAATGAAGTCATGACGCCGCTGGCCGACAAGCTCGGCGCCGCCCTGGGCGCCAGCCGGGCTGCAGTCGATGCGGGCTACGCGCCGAACGACTGGCAAGTGGGTCAGACCGGCAAGATCGTGGCGCCGCAGCTGTACATCGCCGCCGGCATCTCGGGTGCGATCCAGCATCTGGCCGGCATGAAGGACAGCAAGGTCATCGTGGCCATCAACAAGGACCCGGAAGCGCCGATCTTCAGCGTGGCCGATTACGGGCTGGAAGCTGATTTGTTCACCGCCGTGCCGGAGCTTGTTGCAGCGCTCTGAGCGCCAGCGATCCGCAGGTCAGGGCATCGCGCGCGGTGCCCTTTTTTTGAGCCAAAACACATCGGAACGCACCGAGATCCCTGGAGACACGCCCCATGAGCTACACCGCCCCGTTGAAAGACATGTTGTTCAACATCCGCCACCTGGCCGACATCGACCAGGTGGCGCGTTTGCCCGGCTTCGAAGACGCCGGCTTCGACACCGCGCAGGCGGTGCTGGAAGAGGCGGCGAAATTCAACGAAGGTGTGCTTGCACCGCTGAACAGCGAGGGTGACCGCAACCCTTCGAGCTTCAAGGACGGCGAGGTGACGACCACCCCCGGCTTCAAGGCGGCGTTCCGCCAGTTCGCCGAGGGCGGCTGGCAGGGGCTGCAGCATCCGGTGGAGTTCGGTGGCCAGGGGCTGCCGAAGACGATCGGTGCGGCCTGCATCGAGATGTGCAACAGCGCGAACATGAGTTTTGCGCTGTGTCCGCTGCTCAGCGACGGCGCCATCGAGGCGCTCTTGACCGCCGGCTCGGACGAACTTAAATCGGTGTACCTGGAAAAGCTGGTCAGCGGTCAGTGGACCGGCACCATGAACCTCACCGAGCCGCAGGCTGGCAGCGATCTGGCCATGGTGCGCAGCCGGGCAGAGCCGCAAGCTGATGGCAGCTACAAGGTCTTCGGCACCAAGATCTTCATCACCTACGGCGAACACGACATGGCCGAGAACATCGTGCACCTGGTGCTGGCGCGGGTGAGCGGCGCGCCCGAGGGCGTGAAGGGCATCAGCCTGTTTGTTGTGCCGAAGTTCCTGGTGCATGCCGACGGCAGCCTGGGCGCGCGCAACGACGTGCACTGCGTGAGCATCGAGCACAAGCTGGGCATCAAGGCTTCGCCCACGGCGGTGCTGCAATACGGCGACCAAGGTGGCGCGGTGGGCTACATCGTCGGCCAGGAAAACCGTGGCCTGGAGTACATGTTCATCATGATGAACGCCGCGCGTTACGCCGTCGGTGTGCAGGGCATCGCGGTGGCTGAGCGGGCCTACCAGAAGGCCGTGCAGTTCGCCAAGGACCGGGTGCAAAGCCGCCCGGTGGACGGTTCGATCGCCGCCAGCGCGCCCATCATCCACCACCCCGATGTGCGCCGCATGCTGATGACGATGCGCGCCACCACCGAAGGCTGCCGCGCCATGGCCTCGGTGGCCGCCGCCGCCTATGACGCGGCACACCACCACGAAGACGCCGAGGTGCGCCGGCAGAACCAGGCCTTCTACGAATTCCTCGTGCCGCTGGTCAAGGGCTACAGCACGGAGATGAGCCTGGAGGTGACCTCGCTCGGCGTGCAGGTGCATGGCGGCATGGGCTTCATCGAGGAAACCGGCGCGGCGCAGTACTTGCGCGACGCCAAGATCCTGACCATCTACGAAGGCACGACGGCGATCCAGGCCAACGACCTGGTCGGGCGCAAGACCGCGCGTGATGGCGGCCAGACCGCGAAGGCGATTGCGCAGCAGATCGCAGGCACCGAAGCCGCCTTGCGCGCGCAGGGTGGCGCCAACGCCGTTGCCGTGGCCCAGCGGCTGCAGGCTGCGCGCGAAGCTTTTTTGAGCGTGGTGGATTTTGTTGTGGCCGGCAGCCGCACCAGCCCCAACGCCGTGTATGCAGGCAGCGTGCCCTACCTGATGCTGGCGGGCAATCTGGTGGCGGGCTGGCAGATGGCACGGGCCCTGTTGGTGGCCGAGGAATGCCTGGCGAAGGGCGAAGACGCCGGCTTCATGCAGGCCAAGATCACCACCGCGCGTTTCTACGCCGACCACTTGCTGAGCAAGGCGCCGGGCCTGCGCGACAGCATCGTGGAAGGGGCGGAGAGCGTCACGGCGCTGGCGCTGGACGCGTTCTGATCGATGACCTTCACGCGGCTGTCGCAGCCTTGACAGGCGCTGGCACCCATCGCAGCCAAGAATGCACCCAAGAATCACGAGTTGACCCAACGGAGACCCCATGTCCAGACTTCCCGCCCCGCTGAACCATTTGCCCCTGCCCATCATCGGCTCGCCGCTGTTCATCATCAGCAACCCCAAGCTGGTGATTGCGCAATGCATCGCCGGCGTGGTGGGTGCCATGCCGGCCCTGAACGCGCGGCCGGCCGAGCAACTGGAAGACTGGCTCGCCGAGATCACGGAAACCCTGGCCGCCTACAACAGCGCGCATCCCGAGCAGCCCGCTGCGCCGTTCGCCATCAACCAGATCGTGCACAAGTCGAACGACCGGCTCGAACACGACATGGCGCTGTGCGTGAAGTACAAGGTGCCGATCCTCATCACCTCGCTGGGTGCGCGCGAGGACATCAACGCCGCGGCCCACAGCTACGGCGGTGTGGTGCTGCATGACATCATCAACAACAAGTTCGCACGCAAGGCCATCGAGAAGGGCGCCGACGGCCTGATCGCGGTGGCGGCGGGCGCGGGCGGGCATGCGGGCGTGAAGAGCCCGTTTGCGCTGATCCAGGAAATCCGCCAGTGGTTCGACGGGCCGGTGGCCCTGAGCGGTGCCATCGCCAGCGGCGGTGCGGTGCTGGCGGCGCAGGCCATGGGGGCCGACTTCGCCTACATCGGCTCGGCCTTCATCGCCACACACGAAGCGCGTGCGAGCGACGCCTACAAACAGGCCATCGTGGACGGCAATTCCGACGACGTGGTCTACAGCAACCTGTTCACCGGCGTGCACGGCAACTACCTCGCGCCCTCGATCCGCGCGGCTGGCCTCGACCCCGACGCGCTGCCCGAAAGCGATCCGAGCAAGATGAACTTCGGCGGCGATGCGCGCAAGGCCTGGAAGGACATCTGGGGCTGTGGCCAGGGCATCGGCGCGATCGACAAGGTGCAGAGCTGCGCGGATTTCGTGGACCAGCTCAAGCGTGAATACGCCGAGGCCCGCGCGCGGCTGGCCTTGTAGGCGCCAGTTGGCGGGTGTTCGCCGATTTTCTCTGCGCTGTGAGGCCAGCTGTTGGCCTCTGATTTTTAATTTTCCCGTGGCCCATGGCATCCATTTCCGTCTCCCGTATTCCGTTGATCGATGCCGCCAAAGGCTTGGCCTGCATGTTGATCGTCTGGCATCACCTGGCTTTTTATGGGCCGATGTCCGATGCCGCCTACACCTTGGCGCCGGGGCTGGTGGACTGGCTGTACGGGTACGGGCGCATGGCCGTGCAGGTGTTCCTCGTGGTGGGGGGCTTTCTGGCCGCCGGCACGCTGGCACCGGACGGCGTGGCGCGGTACGGGCAGCCGCTGGCGCAGATCGGGCGCCGCTACCTGCGCCTGGCCACGCCTTACCTGGCCGCGCTGGCCTTGGCCATCGTGGCCGCCGGGGTGGCCCGGGCATGGAGCGAGCATGTTTCCATTCCCGCCATGCCGACCCTGGTGCAGTTGCTGGCGCATGTGCTGCTGCTGAACGACCTGCTCGGCTTCGAAGCCCTGTCGGCCGGTGTCTGGTACGTGGCCATCGACTTCCAACTCTTCGTGCTGGCCGTGCTGGTTTTCCGGTTGGCGGAGGGCTTGCGCGGCAGTCGGCCGCACGGCGGGTTGCCTGAACGCATCGGCATCGCCCTGGTGCTGGTGCTCACGGTGTTGTCGCTGATGTGGTTCAACCGCCAGGCGAGCCTGGACACCAGCGCACTGTATTTCGCCGGGTCCTACGGGTTGGGCATGCTGGCGTTTTGGGCCGGACGCTCCTCGCGGCGTGGCCTGTGGTTGGGCGTGATCGCCTGTCTGGGCTTGCTGGCGTTGGCGCTGGACTACCGGGGCCGGATCGCGGTGGCCCTGGTGATGGCCTTGGGTCTTGGTTGGCTGCAGTCGCAGCCCGGGGCGGGCCGGTGGCTGCTGGGCAGCTGGCTGCAGCGTCTGGGCCAGATGTCGTATTCGGTGTTTTTGGTGCATTTTCCGGTCTGCCTGCTGGTGAACCTGCTGTTCGACCAGCTCTGGCCGGCACAGCCCTGGGTGAATGCGGGCGGCATGCTGCTGGCGTTTGCGCTGTCGCTGCTGTGTGGACGCTGGCTGTACCGGGGTGTGGAGCAGCGCTCGGCATCGGCGACCAGCGCCTGGCATCTGTCGGGCGGCCTGCTGGCCACGGGCGTGCTGGTGCTTGCCACTCACGCCTTCGGTTGAGCGCAGATCAGGTGCCTGTCAGGTGAGGGTGTCGGGAAAGCGTACACCGGTAGTGCCGGACTGCCACACCGGGTATTTGTGCATCACGCTGGCCAGCAGCGGCGACTGCTCCCAGGCCGAGAGCCAGGCGCCAAGATGGGGCCAGGCTTGCGCTGCGAACCATGCGGGGTCCACATGCGCGAACTGCCGTACAAACGGCAGGATGGCCATGTCCGCCAGCGCTGGCCGTGCGCCGAACAGGCATGCCGTATTGCGCAGGCGCGATTCCAACGTCGTCAGCATTGCCCCGACTGCGTCTCGGTGCGCTTCTGCGGCCAACGCCGTGCCGTCTGGCATGGGGTAACGGCCCGGGTATTTGTAGCGGTCCAGGTGAAACTTGAAGTCGCCATCGATCTGCGCGATCAGCGCCAGCATGTCGGCAAGGCTGCCCTGCGCTGGCGCGAGCCAATGTCCGGGGTCTTGCCGGTCCAACGCCCAGCGCATGATGCCCAGGCTTTGGTCGATGACCGTACCGGCCACGTCGACCAGGACCGGCACCGTGGCCTTGCTGGACACCTGCCGCAGCTCGGCCGGCTTGTCGCGCAGCAGCACCTCGCGTAATTCGCAGGCCTGGCCGCTGACCTGCAGCGCCAGCCGCGCACGCATGGCGTAAGGGCAGCGCCGGAACGAATACAGCACCGGCAAGGTGGTGGCGACAGAGGGCATGCTCAAGTCTGAGGCTTTGGCGGCGCCTGGCGCGCGCCGATGTGCGGCTGCTGGCGTTCGCGGGCGAGCGTGACCTGGCGCTCGCGTTCGAGCAGGCTGCGTTTTTCCGCTTCGCTGCGGCTGTCGTGGCAGCGGGCACAACTCACGCCGCGCACGAAGTGGGGCGAGGCCCGGTCCTCCTCGCCCAGCGGATGGCGGCAGGAGCGGCAGAGTTCGTAGTCGCCCGGCACCAGGCCGTGGCCCACCGACACCCGTTCGTCGAACACGAAACATTGGCCGTGCCAGCGGCTTTCGCTTTCCGGCACGGTTTCCAGGTATTTGAGGATGCCGCCTTCGAGGTGGTAGACCTCGTCGAAGCCTTGCGCGCGCAGCAGGGCCGTGGATTTCTCGCAACGGATGCCACCGGTGCAGAACATCGCCACCTTGGGCTTGCCGCAGAGCGGCTGGCCTGGCGCCGAGGCTTGCTGCACCCATTGCGGCAGTTCGGTGAAGCTGTGTGTGTGCGGATTCAGCGCGCCCTCGAAGCTGCCGATGCCGACCTCGTAGTCATTGCGCACATCGACCACCACCACGTCCGGGTCGTCCAGCAGGCGGTTCCAGTCTTGTGGCTTGACGTATTGCCCCGCCATCAGGCCGGGGTGGACTTCCGGCACGCCCATCGACACGATTTCGCGCTTGAGCCGCACCTTCATGCGATAGAACGGCGCATGATCGGCATAGGCTTCCTTGTGTTGCAGATCGGCGAAGGGCGTGTGGCTGCGCAACCATGCAAGCACGGCTTTCACCCCGGCAGGTGCGCCGGCGATCGTGCCGTTGATGCCTTCTTCGGCCAGCAAGATATTGCCGAGCACGCCGTTTTCGGCACAGATGGCAAGCAGGGGAGGTTTGCGCTCGGCAAAGTCGGGCAGTTCGACGAACTTGTAGAACGCTGCGGTGAGGAATTGATTCATCGGTCTGGAAGGGGGCTGCGGCAGTTTATCCGCCGAGCCGCGAGGTCCTTGTCGGGAAAATTTACAACCACAGAAAGAGCATCGCCGAAGTTTATTGATAAATCGAAAAAATCGTTACAAATCAAAGGCTTATTTACCATGTAAATGGGAGGCATAATTTATGCTTTCATGGGTCCGGAAAGCGGTGTCAAGCTTTGTGTTGATTGTGTGACTTATGCCATGGACGACCGACACGCATCGGGTAGAGTCAATGGCTGTCGGAAATGGTTTGAGAAAAAGGCTCGGTATGAACGAAATAATCAAAAAAACTGGTGAGGAAACCATCCCCGTGCAAGCTGATGCGAGCGTGCCGCGAGTGCCATCCACATCACGTCGCCGCCTTGTTCAAGCGGGTCTGGCCGCAGCCCCGGTGGTTCTGGCCTTGAGTGGCCGTTCCGCCATGGCCGGCGGCACGGGCGGCACCACGCCAACCTGTCTGTCTCCGATTGCCTGGGTTTCCGCAAATCCGAAAACCGGCACGATCGCTGCATCGCATACCCCCCGTTCCTCAGGCACGCCGGGCTGCACGCCGGCCAAATGGAAGCCCTGCGAAGTCACGACCACGTTCCCGAACGTGCCGAAATGGCCGAGCGACTGCAAGCCGTTCGACACCATCTATCCACCGAATTCCACCACACCATTGACTTGGAGCGGGTCGAACTGCCAGACCTATTCGGGTCTGATGTACCAAAACACGACCACCAGCGGGACCAAGGTGGATCCGGGCTGGAGCACCGGCACCAAGCTGACCTGGCTCGATTCCCGCAGTTGCAGCAATCTGCTGATCGCCGAAGCCGGCAGCGACACGCTGAAGGTCCATGCCTGCGCTGCGTACCTGAACGCACGTTGCGCCGAAGACAACAAGACCAAATTCCCGCTGTCCAGCGCCGATGTCATCAACTGCTACATGACAAAAACCCTGGGTGGCCGTGCCGTGTCGGACGCCGACCTGCTGGCTTTCTTCAAGCAGACCTGCGCCTGAGGCATGGCGGTCGCTTTCCCCGCGGTCGTGGCCTGTGGGGACGTCGTCGGGGTCGTGTTTGACGGAGAGGACGAGGCCGTTCTCTTTGTTCCGAATTCGGGCGATGTGCTGATCAGCGCATTGGCACAATGGCAGCGGCTGATTGGCCATGCCACCGAAGCCGGCCCGGAGCAATCGGCTTCCGATGCCATCCACCTTGCCGATCTCGCCCACGTCGCCAATCTGGCAAACTCCCCTCCTGCACACGACCTTCGCTCCACCCTGTTGCAACTCGGTGTGAAACTTGACTGATCTTCCGGCCTTGCCTCGGCGTTTTTCTCTCCCGATCCATCCATGGCGTTGAACCGGCTAGGCGCGTTTACCGTTGCGGACATCGAACGCTGCCTGCGCGGCCCCGGCCTGACGCTGACGGTCGCCAACTTCAGGTGCCTGGTCCAGTCGGACACGGGTTTGCTGGCCGCGCCCCTGCACCAGCTGTACCGGCACTATCCGGCCTCGCTGACACCCAGTGGCTTCTACGACTTCCGCATGACGCTGAAGCGCAAGCGCGCGGCGCCATGGCAGCCCAAGGAAGTCGAATTCGGCTGGGAAGGGCACAGCCCGTTTCCGGCCTTGCCGCTGGCGCAGACCCATCCGCTGTTCGAATGGGGCCTGAACTGGTGTGTCGCCACCCTGAGCGGCACCCATGCGGTGATCCATTCCGCGGTGGTGGAACGTGGCGGCGCGGCCCTGGTGCTGCCGGGTGAGCCCGGTGCCGGCAAAAGCACACTTTGCGCGGCGCTGGCGCTGACCGACTGGCGCCTGCTGTCCGACGAACTGACCATCGTCTCGCATGCCACCGGCCATGTGCAGCCCATGCCACGGCCGATCAGCCTCAAGCGAAAGTCCATCGACATCGTGCGCTCCGGCTTTGCCGACGCCGAGCTTTCCGCACCGATCCACGACACCCACAAGGGCTCGATCGCCTATGTGCGGCCGGCCGATGCGGCAGTCGACGCCTGGGCGCAAACCGCCCGCATCGGCTACGTGATTTTTCCGCGCTACGCGCAGGGCGCCGACTTCACGGTCGAGACGGTGCCGAGGGCGCAGGCGCTGGCAGAATTGATGAGCCATACCTTCAACGTCGGCTTGTTGGGCCGGGACGGGTTCCAGACCCTGGTCAATGCACTCGCCGGCGCAGAGTGTTATGCCGTCGAATATCCCGACCTCGCCAGCATCACTTCCTGGATCGATTCCACGTGCCGAAACCCTGTCTGATCGATCTATTGCGCGAACCGGCCAAGGCCGCCGGCGTGGCCGAGTCGGACTGGAACGACATCGTCATACAGGCCACCAACGCGCAACTGCTGGGCCCGCTCGCGGCTGCCATCGAACGCGCGGGTGTTGCCGACTGCGTGCCGCCCGCGGTGCGGCAGCATTTGGCGCTGGCCACGCTGACCTCGGGCAAGCGCCGCGAGGCCGCGCTGTGGGAGGTTGCCGCCATCCGGCGCGCCATCGACCCGGACATCCCGGTGGTGGTGCTCAAGGGCTGTGCCTACGCCGCCTGCGAAGACCTCAACGCTGCCGGCCGTGTGTTTTCGGACATCGACATCCTGGTGCCGCCGGCGCTGCTGGAGCGCGCCGAGGGCAAGCTCATCGGCGCGGGTTTCAATCCCAGCCAGGTGTCGGCCTACGACCAGCGCTACTACCGCGAGTGGATGCACGAAGTGCCGCCGATGGAGCATGTGCGGCGCCACACCTCGGTGGACCTGCACCACGCCATCAATCCGCCGGTGTCACGGGTCCACGTGCCCACGGCGCGGCTGATGGCGGGGCTGGTGGCAACCGCTCCTGGTGTTTTTGTGCTCGGCCCGGTAGACCGCGTGATGCACTGCGCGCTGCATCTGGTGCAGGAAGGCGATGCCCAAAAGCTGCTGCGCGATCTCTACGACCTGCATCTGCTGGTACAGCAGCATTTCGGTAACGAGGCGCTGCTGGCGGGGTTGTGGCGGCGCGCGGACGAACTGGGTGTGCTGCACCTGGTCCGGCCGGCACAACAGGCCGCAGCGGCCCTTTTCTCGGTCGACGTACAAAGCCAAAAAAGCCCGCGTGGATGGCTGGCCCGCAGCCTGGTGGCCGCCGCGCGTTGGCCCCGACCGGTGTTTGCGGCGCCACTGGCCGAATTCGCCTTGCTGGCGCATTCCCACTGGATCAAGATGCCGCTCGGCCTGCTGGTGCCGCATCTGCTGCGCAAGGCCTGGCTGGGCCTGCGCGGAAAAGAAAAAGCCGAAGCTTAGATCAGGCTGCGGCGCGTGCGGGCGCCGTGTGCTGCGCGGCCATCTGCATGCCTTGCACCACGTCGCCCACAATCATGATGGACGGGCTGCCGAGCTGCTCGCGCGCCACCGTTTCGCCCAGCTCGCCCAGGCGGGTCAGCACCTGGCGCTGGCTGGCCAGCGTGGCGTTCTGCACCACCGCCACCGGCGTGCTGGCGGGCAGGCCGGTCAGCAGTTCGGCCTGGATGCGCTGCACGCCGCTCACGCCCATGTAGATCACCAGCGTCAGCTTGGCGCTGTGTGCGGTGGCCGCCAGCGCGCGCCAGTCCGTGCCTTCGTCGCCTGGCTTGGCATGGCCGGTCACGAAGACCACGCCATGCGCGTGTTCGCGGTGTGTCAAGGGCACGCCGACCGAGGTGACGGCGGCCAGGCCGGAGGTGATGCCGTTGACCACGTCGACCTCGATGCCGGCGGCGCGCAGGTGTTCCACCTCTTCGCCGCCGCGGCCGAAGATGAACGGGTCGCCGCCCTTCAGGCGCACCACGTTTTCGCCTTCGCGCGCGGCCATCACCATCAGCTTCTCGATGAAGGCCTGCGGCGTGGACTTGCAGCCGCCGCGTTTGCCCACATGCACGATGCGCGCGGTGGGCGATGCGAAGCCGACGATGGCCTCGTTCACCAGGTCGTCCACCAGCAGCACCGTGGCCGACTGGATGGCGCGCAGCGCCTTGATCGTCAGCAGTTCCGGGTCACCGGGGCCGGCACCGACCAGGGTGCAGCGGCCGCCGGGCTTCTTGAATGCCGGCGCGTTCGGAAAGGCCTGCCGTACCAGCGCCGCGATGTCTTCGACGCTGCCGTGCTGCGATGCCGATGGGTCGTGTGGAGTCTTCATGCGGTTTGGGCCTCGAGGGCGCTGATCTGGTTCGTGAGGTGCAGGAGGTGCGCCACCTGCCGCGCAATCGGCTGGGGCACGGGTTTGCGGCCGGCCAGCACGTCGCGGATGTAGGCGGCGGTGGTTTCGGCGTCGATCTCCTTGGGCAGTTCGGGCACGGCCGCCAGCGCTCCGGCCTGGGCTTCCTGCAGCACGGTGGCTTCGCCGGCCAGGTAGCCCGTCATCTGCGGCAGGCGGCGCGGGTCGGCCACCACTTCGCCTTCGGTGCCGCGCAGCAGCATCGCATGGCTGCGCATCAGTGAAAACGTGGCGCCCATGGAGATCGCGTATTCGGGATGGGTGTAGCTGCTGACCACCAGGCTAGGCCCGGCGCAGGGCGACATCAGTTTCACCAGGCTGTGCGCGGGGTTGCGCAGGCCGACCGCGCGGCGCACGTCGAGCAGGCTCTTCAGGCCGGGGCAAAGCAGTTCGGTGGCGGCGTAGGCGACTTCGCCGGTGGCGATTTTCCGCGTTGCGCTGAGCATGGGCATGCCGAGTGCGGCCAGCACATTCGGCACGAAGACACGTTGTGATTCGGTGGCCGTGCCGTGCAGCAGCACCGGCAGCCCTTCGCGCGCCAGCAGCAGCGCCAGCAGCGGCGTCAGCACCGGCAGCTTGCGCGCGCCGTTGTAGCTTGGCAGCACGACCAGCGGGCGGTCGGAGGCGGGCAGGGCGTCGAGGCGTGTGGCGGTGGCGTCCAGGAAGCCGGCCATCTCGGTCGGCGTCTCGCCCTTGATGCGCATGGCCAGGCAAAAGCCGCCGATCTCCAGGTCGGTCACGCTGCGGTCGAGCACCTGGCCGAACAGGTCGGCCGCCTGCTCGCGGCTCAGCGAACGGGCGCCGTCCTTGCCGCGGCCGATTTCCTTGATGTATTGGCTGATTCCCATGGGGCTGGATTGTCCGCGATGGCTGATGACTTTTGGTTATTTGATGGTTTTTGCATTTTGGCCAGGGTTTGGCCAAACTTTGGCGTCAGGCGGCCTGGCGCACCGGCGCCGTCATGCGCACCATGCGCCGCACCTCGGGCAGGCAGGAGCCGCAGTTGGTGCCGCATTTGAGCGCGGTCTGCAGCGTCGCCAGGCGCTGGTCTTCGGTGTCGACGATGGTGTTGGGCTGCAGTGCCAGTTGCGCATTGATGGCCGCGTCGGTCACGTTGAAGCAGGTGCAGACCTGCTTGCCGCGCGTCTGCACCGCCACCGGGGCCTTGGCGCCCGGCACCAGCAGCAGCCGGCCATAGGCCTGCGCGGGCAACTGGTCCTGCAGCAGGGTCTTGATCCAGCTCTCGGCGCTGATGTCGCCGGCCAGCAGGAAGCCGGCGAGATGGGCGTTCTCGCCTTCACGCAGCAGCCGCGCGGCGCGGCGCTGGCCCCTCTTGTGGTCGGCATAACGCAGCACGTCGGCGCCGCCCAGTCCGAGCAGGGCTTCGATGCGGGCCACCACCTCGTCGGGCGCGGCCTCGTAGCTTGCGGCACGGAACAACAGGCCGGTGCGTTCGCGGCCGAAGGGCACACAGGTCGCGAACGGAAACAGCGCCATCACTTCGCGCAGCTGTTCGCGTGCGGCCAGGGCATCGTCTTCCGGTAGCCAGGCCACGCCGAGCAGGGCCCAGGGCAGCTCGGCTTTCAGGATCTTCACCGCCGTGTGTTTCAGCTCGGGCTGCTTGGAGGTCGGGCAGTACGCCGGGTTGGTGATCGCATTGACGCCGGGCAGCCGCTCGCCGGTGCTGCTCATGCCGCTCAGGTATTCCTCGCCCCAGTGCATGGCGATGAAGGCCTGGGTCAGGGCCACTTCGGTCGAGGCCTGCACCGGCAGCACGATGGAGCCGCGCCGCGAGGTGACGTGGACCAGGTCGCCTTCCTTCAACTGGCGCCGCGCCATGTCCTGCGGATGCAACTGCACCGCGGGTTCGGCCACGTGGCCGAACAGGCGCCCGAGCGTGCCGGTGCGGCTCATGCCGTGCCAGTGGTCGCGCAGCCGTCCGGTGGTCAGGGCGAACGGGTAACGCGCGTCGCGCGGCTCGGCCAGGGGGCGGTAGTCGACGGCGGCGAAACGGGCCCGGCCGTCGGCGGTGGGGAACACGCCATCGGCATACAGGCGCATCTTGCCGCTGGCCTGGCCTTCGCGCAAAGGCCATTGCTGCGGGCCCTTTTCGTCGAGCATGGCGTAGCTCAGGCCGGTGATGTCGAGGTCGCGGCCGCGTGTCGATTCGCGGTGTTCGTTCCAGATGGATTCGGCGTCGGCGTAGGGGAACAGGGACCGCCCCTCACCGCAACCTTCTCCCCGCAAGGGCGAGGGCGGCAGAAGCTGCTCCAGCTTGCGCGCGAAGTCGATGGCGATGGACCAGTCATGCCGGGTTTCACCGGGCGCGGCCACGGCGGGGCGCACGCGGCTGATGCGGCGCTCGGAGTTGGTCACCGTGCCGATCTTTTCGCCCCAGGTGGTGGCCGGCAGCAGCAGGTCTGCATAGTCGCAGGTGGCGGTGGTGGAGAAGGCTTCCTGCACGATCACCAGTTCGGCGCGCTCCAGGGCGCGGCGCACCAGGGCTTGGTCGGGCATGCTTTGCGCGGGGTTGGTGCAGGCGATCCACAAGACTTTGATCTCGCCGTCGGCCGCGGCCTGGAACATGTCCACCGCGGTCTTGCCGGGTTGGCTCGGCACATCGGCCACGCCCCACAGCGCGGCCACTTCGGCGCGGTGCGCGGCATTGGCCAGGTCGCGGTGGCCGCTGAGCAGGTTGGCCATGCCGCCGACCTCGCGCCCGCCCATGGCATTGGGCTGGCCGGTCAGGGAAAACGGCCCCGCGCCCGCACGGCCGATCTGGGCCGTGGCCAGGTGCAGGTTGACCAGCGCGGCATTCTTGTCGGTGCCGCTGCTCGACTGGTTCAGCCCCTGGCAGTACAGGCTCAGCGTGGCCGCGGAAGTGGCGAACCATTTCGCCGCCGTGAACAGGTCTTCCTTCTTGATGCCGCAGACCTCGGCCACGCGCTCGGGCGTGCAGTCGCGCACGCTGGCCTTGAGCTCGTCGAAGCCGCTGGTGTGGCGATCGATGTAGTCGCGCTGGGTCCAGCCTTCCCACAGCATGATGTGCAGCATGCCGTTGAACAGCATCACGTCGGTGCCGGGCTGGATCGGCAGGAACAGGTTGGCGATCTCGGCGGTGTCGGTGCGGCGCGGGTCGACCACAATGACCTTCATCGCCGGGTTGGCCGCGCGTGCGTCCTCGATGCGGCGAAACAGGATGGGGTGCGCCCAGGCCGTGTTGCTGCCCACGATGAACAGGCACTGCGTGTGGTTCACGTCGTCGTAGCAGGCGGGCGGCGCATCCGCACCCAGCGTGCGCTTGTAGCCGGCCACCGCGCTGCTCATGCACAGCCGGGAGTTGGTGTCGACGTTGTTGGTGCCGATCAAGCCCTTGGCCAGCTTGTTGAAGACGTAGTAGTCCTCGGTAAGCAACTGGCCCGAGATGTAGAAGCCGACGGCATCGGGCCCGTGGTCGCGCACCACCTGGGCGAACTTGTCGGCGGCGAAGTCGAGCGCGTCCTCCCAGGCCACCGGCTGTGGTGCCTGGCCGCGCTGCAGGCGGCGCATGGGTTTGAGCAGCCGTGTCTGGCGCGTGACCGCGGCCGTCGCCGTGAGGTGCAATGTCGATCCCTTGGTGCACAGCCGGCCGAAGTTGGCCGGGTGGTCCGGGTCGCCGCGCACGCCGGTGATCTGCTCAGCGGTGGATTCGATGATCACGCCGCAGCCCACGCCGCAATACGGGCAGGTGGATTTGGTGTCCGTCACTCCGCTGGCCCTTCTCTAGTGGTTGTCCGCTGGGACGGCGGACAACACAATGCGTTTCGGCCCGGCCACCGGCGCGGCGAATTCAAGAGCGAGCGTGGCGAGCTCGGTGGGGCTCAGGTGCACGTCGCCATTTTCCACCTTCACGCTGAAGCGTTGCACGCAGCCGCTGTCGGGTTCGCGCACGTTGCCGTCGTCCAGGCCGATGGTCCAGTTGTGCAGCGGGCAGGCCACGCTGGTGCCGAACACGATGCCCTGGCTCAGCGGGCCGCCCTTGTGCGGACAGCGGTCGAGCAGGGCGAAGACTTCGTCCCGGTCGTTGCGGAACACGGCCACGTCCAGGCCCTGGGCCCGGGCCACGCGGCGCGAGCCCAGTACGGGGATGTCGTCGACCTTGCAGATCATTTTCCAATCGCTCATTTGGCTATTCCCTTTGCAGCTTCCTGCGCACGGCCTACGCGCACGAGAGGCCAATTCGATGACTATTTATCCCCGTTCGCCCTGAGCCTGTCGAAGGGCCTGGTGACCAAGACCAGTGCTTCGACAGGCTCAGCACGAACGGCATGGCAGTTCAGGCGGAGATCGACGCGAACTGCCGCGTATCGACCGATGCGGCCTGCGATGCGGACCAGGGGTCGGCCGCACCGTCCAGCGCGAACTGCAGCTTCTCCCAGAGCGCCTTGCGGCCAGCCTCGTCCTCGAGGATTTTCTTTTTGACGTAGTCCAGGCCGACACGGGCGATGTAGTGCACCGTGCGTTCCAGGTACCAGCCTTCCTCGCGGTAGAGCTGCAGGAAGGCACCGGCGTATTCCATCACTTCCTCGGCGGTCTTCACCTTCACGAAGAAATGCGCGACCTCGGTCTTGATGCCGCCATTGCCGCCCACATACATCTCCCAGCCCGAATCGACGCCGATGATGCCCACGTCCTTGATGCCCGACTCGGCGCAGTTGCGCGGGCAGCCGCTGACGGCCAGCTTGACCTTGTGCGGCGAATACATGGCCCACAGCGCGCGCTCCAGGTCCTTGCCGAGCTGGGTCGAGTCCTGCGTGCCGAAGCGGCACCACTCGCTGCCCACGCAGGTCTTCACCGTGCGCAGCGACTTGCCGTAGGCGAAGCCGCTGGGCATGTCCAGGTCCTTCCAGACGTTCTGCAGGTCTTCCTTCTTCACGCCGAGCAGGTCGATGCGCTGGCCGCCGGTGACTTTCACCGTGGGGATGGCGTATTTGTCGGCCACGTCGGCGATGCGGCGCAGCTCCGCCGGCGTGGTGGTGCCGCCCCACATGCGCGGCACCACGGAATAGGTCCCGTCCTTCTGGATGTTGGCGTGGCTGCGTTCGTTGATGAAGCGGCTTTGCGGATCGTCCCGGGCCTCCTTGGGCCAGCTGCTGATCAGGTAGTAGTTGATGGCCGGGCGGCAGCTGGCGCAGCCGTTGGGCGTGCGCCAGCCCAGGCCCTGGAAGACCGCCGTGTTGGTCAGGTACTTGTTCGCGAAGATGGCTTCGCGCACGTCGGCATGGCTTTGCTCGGTGCAGGTGCAGATGGCCTTCTTCTTCGGCGTGGCCGAGTAGTCGCCGCCGGCGGTGAACATCAGGATCTGCTCGACCAGGCCGGTGCACGAACCGCAGGACGCGCTGGCCTTGGTGTGCTTCTTCACCTCTTCGAGCGTGAACAGGCCCTTCTCGCGGATGGCCTTGCAGATGCTGCCCTTGTTCACGCCGTTGCAGCCGCAGACCTCGGCCTCGTCGGGCATGGCGGCGGCCTTGTTATGGCCTTCATGGCCGGCGTCGCCAAGGTGGTTTTCACCGAACATCAGCTTGTCGCGGATGTCGGCCACGCTGCGGCCTTCGCGCAGCAGCTTGAAGTAGAAGCTGCCGTCCACCGTATCGCCGTAGAGGCAGGCGCCGATGAGTTTGTCGTCGCGCAAGACCAGCTTCTTGTAGACGCCGCCGAACGGGTCGCTCATCACGATTTCTTCCGTGCCTTCGCCGCCCTGGAACTGGCCGGCGCTGAACAGGTCGATGCCGGTCACCTTCAGCTTGGTCGAGGTCAGTGAACCCATGTAGCGGCCGATGCCGAACTGCGCCAGGTGGTTGGCCGCTACCTTGGCCTGCTCGAACAGCGGCGCCACCAGGCCGTAGGCGATGCCGCGGTGCGCCGCACATTCGCCCACCGAGTAGATGCGTGCATCGGTCACGGTCTGCATGGTGTCGTTGACCACGATGCCGCGGTCGATGTGCAGGCGCATCCTGGCGGCGAGCTCGGTGTTGGGGCGAATGCCCACGGCCATCACCACCAGGTCGGTGGCCAGCGTGGTGCCGTCCTTGAACTTGATGGCGCTGACGCGGCCATCCGGGTCACCATTTGCACCGCCCACCAGCTCCTGCGTCTGCGCGCCGATGCGGAACTGCAGGCCACGCTCTTCGAGCGACTTCTGCAGCAGCTTGCCGGCCACGCTGTCGAGCTGGCGTTCCATCAGCCAGTCGCTCACATGCACCACGGTGACCTTCATGCCGCGCAGCATCAGGCCGTTGGCGGCCTCCAGCCCGAGCAGGCCGCCACCGATCACCACCGCGTTCTTGTACTTGGTGGCGGTGGCTATCATCTCGTTGGTGTCGGCGATGTCGCGGTAGGCGATCACGCCCTTCAGGTCCTTGCCGGGAATGGGCAGGATGAAGGCATTGGATCCGGTGCACATCAGCAGTCGGTCGTATTCGGCCTCGGTGCCATCGTCTGAGCGCACGATGCGGTTCACGCGGTCCACCTCGACCACCTTCTTGCCGGCGTGCAGCGTGATGTGGTTGTCCTTGTACCAATCCCAGGAGTTCAGCACGATCTCGTCCAGCGTCTGTTCACCGGCCAGCACCGGCGACAACAGGATGCGGTTGTAGTTGGGGTGCGGCTCGGCGCCGAAGACGGTGATGTCGTAGAGATCGGGCGCCACCTTCAGCAGTTCCTCGAGGGTACGCACGCCGGCCATGCCGTTGCCGATCATCACGAGTTTCGATTTTTTCATGGGGCTACTCCTGAGAAACTTTGGGGCAATGCAATTGCTACGCCAATTTGCTACGCCAATTCGGTCTTGGTTCCGAAGGCCGAGGCAGGGGCAGCGTCGCCGTGGCGCACTGCCAGTGCGGCGTCGAGCAGTTTTTGTTCGGCCGACTTGTGCTGCGCCGAGAACCGCACGGAGATTGCGCACAGCGAGGTGCCGGCCACGACCAGGCCGAGGATCAGCAGGGTCTGCTGCGGCGTGTCGGTGGCCTTGTTCAAAAAGCCCGCGGCCACCGCGCCGATATTGCCGCCGGCGCCGATCAGCCCGGCCACGCCGCCCAGGGCCTTGCGGTCGATGAAGGGCATCAGCGCGTAGGTGGCGCCACAGGCCATGTGGGTGAACAGGCCGAACAGCGCCATGGCCGCCACCGCCAGGGCCACGCTGTCCGACTTGCTGAACAGCACCAGGCCCACGCCTTCGCCGAGCATCAGGCCGAACAGCAGCAGCGAGCGGCCGTCGAGCCCACGGCGCGTGGCGATGCGGTCGCTGGCCATGCCGCCCAGGGCCCGGGCGAACAGCGCCAGTGCGCCGAAGATGCCGGCGGCGAAGCCGGCGTTGGCGATGGACAGGCCGAAGCGGTCCACGTAGTAGCTGGCGGCGATGTTGTGGATGAAGATTTCCACGCCGAAGCAGGCGCCGTAGGTGGCGGCCAGCATCCACACGCGGTAGTTGCGGCAGGCCTGCAGGAAGATCGCCATGCCGCCCTTTTTGCCGCCTTCGATCTCGATGCCCTTGGCGCGCAGGTCGACGATGTCGCCTTGCGGCGTGTCCTGCGTGTAGCGGGCATAAACGAAGGCCATGATGACCATGGCCACGCCCGGCACGAACATCGCCACGCGCCAGCCAAAGGCCTGCTCCACGCCCAGTCCTACCACCGCGGCCACCACCAGCGGCATCAGGCTCTGCGCCGCGCCGCCGCCGGCATTGCCCCAGCCGCCCACGGTGGCGTTGGCGGTACCGACCACGTTGGGGGCGAACATCACGCTGGTGTGGTATTGGGTGATGACGAAAGAGGCGCCGATCGCACCGATGCACAGGCGAAAGAACAAAAAGACTTCATACGACTTGGCAAACGCCAGGCCGAACACCGGCAACGCGCCCACCAGCAGCAGCCAGGTGTAGGCACGGCGCGGGCCATACTTGTCGCACAGCGGGCCGATGATGAGCCGCACCAGGATCGTCACCGCCACCGAGGCGATGTTGATGTTGGCGATCTGGTCCTTGGTCAGGCCGAACTCGGCACGGATCAGCGGCATCAGCGGTGCGGCCGCGAACCACGCGAAAAAACACACGAAGAAGGCCAGCCACGTGATGTGGAAGGCCCGCATCTGCGGCGTGGAAAATGTGAACATGTCGATGCGGGCGGCCTTGGGGCCTGTGGCATTGACGGCTGGAGAGGAAAACAACATGGTGACTCCGGGGCCGGCTGAACAGCCGGTGGGTGAGACACACCATTCACGCACTTCGTCATGCGCTGGCCCGCGGTGCTGGGGCAAAGACCGGACGCTGCGTCGCGTCCACCTCCACTTCAGCAAAAGCCATGCCATATCATCGCGGCTTCGGCACCCGAATGCGCAGTTCACATGGTGCGCGACTTGCGTGGCACCATGTGTCCATTGTCTTTTTCCCTCTGAGAACAACGAATTTCCCATGACTTCTGCCCTGGTCGATCTGAATGGCCTGAATGCCTTGAAAGGCCTGCACCCGCTGGTCGCCGACCTGGAAGCCGCTGGCATCCAGGTGCTGGGACCGAGCGAAGATCGCAGCAAATTGGTGCAGGACGTGGTGCGCCATGCACCAGATGTGGTGATCTGTCTCGACCCTTTGCCGGGTGAAATGCTGTTCAAGACCACGCAGGCGATCGCCGACACGGCGCCGTGCCCGGTCATCGTGTTCACCAATGACGCCGACGTCGAGCACATCGCCCGTGCCGCCGAGTCCGGCATCCACGCCTATGTGGTCAACGGCTACGGCCAGAATCGCCTGCGTCCGCTCATCCATGTGGCGCAGGCCCGTTTCAAGCGCGAGCGCGCGCTGCAGTCGCAACTGGCCGACCTGTCCAGCCGCTTCGAGGAACGCAAGATGGTGGACCGTGCCAAGGGCATCCTGATGCACGCGCGCCAGGTCTCCGACGACGACGCCTTCCAGATCCTGCGCACGGCCTCCATGCACAGCAACCAGCGCCTGGGCCAGGTGTCGCAGCACATCATCCATTCGGCGCGTTTCGCCGATGCGGTGAACCGGGCCGGGCAGTTGCGCATGTTGTCGCAGCGGCTCATCAAGCTGCAGCTGCTGTACATGGCCGGCGCCGGCTCGCAGGTGCCTGCGCTGCGGCAGGACTCGGTGCAGCGCATCGACCTCAACATCGCCGGCCTGAACAAGAACCTGTCGAAGCCGACCTTCGGCGACCTGCTGGGGCAAGTGGTGAGCGGCTGGGGCGAACTCAAGGCCGCGCTCGACGCGCCAGACGGTCCGGGGGGGCCGGATGCGCGCCTCCTGATGCAGCTCGATCAACTGGCCGAGCGGCTGCTGGACGATGCGGAGCGCCTGACCAACGACCTTGAGCACGCCGGCGCCGCGCCGCCGCTGCACGTGCTCAACGTGGTGGCGCGCCAGCGCATGTTGTCCCAGCGTTATGCCAAATATGCCTTGCTCGGCGCCATGGGCGCGGGCGGCGGCGTGGCCTCGCGCAACAAGGCCGGCCTGCTGGAGGCCCGCGCCGCGTTCGAACAGGCGCTGAACTACCTCAACGACATCCCGCTGACTTCCACCGGCATCCGCGCCTCGCTGGAGGCCGGCACCACGCACTGGAAGGAAATGCTGGAGGCCACCGCCAGGCTGAGTGCCGGCGGAGAAGCCGTCGAGCGGCTGGCCACGGCCAGCGAAGGGGTGCTCGACGTGTTCGAGCGGCTGACGGCCGACTACGAACACAGCATGCAGATGCTGGTGGGGTAGACGCGCAAACGTTGACGCCGACCGTCGTTGTGGTGATACTGTGTTTAAATACAGTTAAACCATGAGCGACACCCACATCCCCCTCCATGCCCTCAAGGGCCGCGGCGCGGCTTCGCGCCTGGCGCACCGCTTCGAGCGCGACAGTCGCGGCGCTTTCGATGACGGCTGGGGCACGCTGGAGGCAGGGATGGAAGAGGGGGCTGAAGAAGCGGGTGCACCCGCCACGCAGGTCACGTTCGAAGACGTGAAAAGCGCGATCACGCACAACAGCTCGCCCGACATCTATTTCGACTACGGGCTCAACCCCTACCGCGGGTGTGAACACGGCTGCATTTACTGCTACGCCCGGCCTACGCACAGCTACCTCAACCTGTCGCCGGGGCTGGACTTCGAAACCAGGCTGATCGCCAAGCGCAACCTGGCCGAGGTGCTGACCCGCGAGCTGCTGGCGCCGCGTTACCAGCCGCGCATGATCGCCATCGGTACCGTGACCGATGGCTACCAGCCCATCGAGCGCGAGCTCGGCATCACCCGCTCGGCCATCGAGGTGCTGATGCGCTGCCGGCATCCGCTGGCGGTCGTCACCAAGGGCAGCGGGGTGGAGCGCGACATCGACCTGCTCGCGCCGATGGCGGCCCAGCGGCTGGCCGCGGTGTATGTGACGGTGACCACGCTCGACGGCGAACTCGCGCGCAAGCTGGAGCCGCGTGCCGCCGCGCCGTACCGGCGGCTGCGCACCATCCGCACGCTGGCCGAGGCCGGCATTCCGGTAGGGGTGAGCGTGGCGCCGCAGATCCCGTTCGTGAACGACGACATGGAACAGGTGCTGGCCGCGGCCTTTGAGGCCGGTGCGCGTTCGGCGTTCTACACCGTGCTGCGCCTGCCGTGGGAAGTGAGCCCGCTGTTTCGGCAGTGGCTCGAACTGCACTACCCGCAGCGCGCCGACCGCATCATGGCGCGGGTGCACGACTTGCATGGCCTCAGCGACGCGCAGCGCGAGGGCGGCAAGGACTACGACGCCAATTTCGCCACCCGCATGAAGGGCCACGGACTCTGGGCCGACCTGATCCGCCAGCGCTTCGAGAAAACCTGCGCCCGCCTGGGCATGAACCTTTCGCGGCGCGAGACGGCACTGGATCTGTTCAGGCCGGCGAGCCTGCGCGGCCAGGCCTCACTTTTCTGATGCCTGTTACTGCGCGGAACCCGGCGCTGCCGGAGCCGCACCGGTTTGGCCCGTCACGCAGGGCCTGAACAGGTCCTGTGCCGGCTGGTAGACGGCGGTCTGCACCCCGAGCATGCCCAGCACGGAATGGAAGTAGTTGTCGTGGCTCAGGCGTTCGTCGGCACGCTGCTTGAGGCAGCTGTTGCTGATGCGGCTGCGCTGCGCGAAACCGGGCGACAGCCAAGTGATCCAGGGCACGTGTTTCTGCACGTCGGGCGCGATGTTGTAGGGCATGCCGTGCAGGTAGATGTTGTTTTCACCGAGCGACTCGCCGTGGTCGGCCACGTACATCATGGCCGGGGCCGATGCGCCTTCCTGCCCCTTCAGCCAGGTGATGGCCGAGGTGAGGAAGTGGTCGGTGTAGAAGATGGTGTTGTCGTAGGCGTTCACGAGCTGTTCGTTGGAGCACTCCTGCAGCGCATTGCTGGTGCATTCGGGCATGAACTTCTTGAACGCGGCGGGCACACGTTTGTAGTAGGCCGGGCCGTGGCCGCCCATCTGGTGCAGCACCACCACCACGCCCTTGGCGCGGCGTTCTGCCGGCAGCGCGGCGATGCGGGTGTCCAGGTTTTTCAACATGATCTCGTCGAAGCATTCACCGTCGCTGCACAGGGCGGGCTCCTGCAATTGCGTGGTGCTGGCGTTCGGAATGCGGTCGCAGCTGCCTTTGCAGCCGGACTGGTTGTCGACCCACAACACCGCCATGCCGCTGCGCGAGAGCACGTCCATCAGGCCTTCGTAGTTGGCCTTGCGGTCTTCGAAAGCCGTCTTGCCCAGGTGCGAAAACATGCAGGGCACCGAGGCTGCGGTGTTGGTGCCGCAAGACCAGGCGTTGCGGAAGCTGGTCAGCCGTTCATCGGCCTTGCCGGCCAGCGCGTCCAGGCCGGGCGTGGTGGGGCGTTTGTAGCCATTCAAGGCGAAATTGCCGCTGCGCCCGGTTTCTCCGAGCACCAGCAGCAACAGCGGCGGTTTGGCCGTGGTGGCCGTGACAGCAGCCGCGGCCAGCCGCGCGTCCTCGCCGATGGGCAGGATCTTGCTGTCGTCGCGCTCGAACGGCTTGGCGGCGACGCGGCCCAGCGCGTAGAAGGAGTTCAGCGGATTGATCAGGTAACGCAGCTGGGTGTGGTTGCGCATCAGGGAAGAGATGTCCTGGAACACCGCGAACAAGGCGCCCACCAGCACGGCCAGGCCGACGATGCAGCTCAGCAGGTTGTGCCCCACCTGGCGCAGCGCCGGCGCGCGCCCGACCGGCTGGCGCCAGATCCACCACGCCGGCAGAATGCCCAGCAGCAGCACGGCGGCGCCCAGCTGCCAGTTCAGCAGGTCGCGGGTTTCGCGCACATCGGTCTGAATGGCGTTGACCATCATCGTCGGGTCGATCACCACGCCATAGGCCATCATGAAATACCCGCCGGCTGCCGCCGACACCAGAAACAGTGCGATGGCCGGCTTCAGCGTCCAGCGCCAGGCCAGCAGGCTCAGCAGTGTGGTGGTGGCGCCGACGATCATCACCACGAAGCACAGGCCGAACCACACGCCCCGCGCGTTGTGCAACTCGGGCAGGCGCACCAGCTCGCGCCACAGCGGCAGGTTGCAGACCGTGGCGATCCAGAGGCTGGCGAGCAACATCAGCCACAGCGGCTTGTGGCGCAGGCTGTTGGCGGGTGTCGGGACGCGTGAAGCGGCGGAGAAAGAGGAGGGGCGTGACCGGGGCATCGCCCTATTGTCCGGTGACTTGCGGTCTTAAGCTGAAATTAAGCTTGCGGCGGCGTCAGTCTTTTTTCAGTGGGCGAGAGGCGCGGCGCGGCGATTTTGCGGTGCTGGCCTTGGGCGCCCGGGGCGGCGTGCCCGAACGCACGGCCGCTTCCCAGGCCCTGCGGCCCCACAGGGTTGCTTCGCCGCGGTCTTCGAACAACTCGGCCGGTGCCTGGCGGTAGCTCAGCGTCGCGGTCTTGCCCTCGCGCTGGTAGGTGAAGGCCGGCAGGCCGAGCGCATCGAAGAAGCCCACGGTCTGTGCGTCGGACTTGAGGTAGAGCGTCTCCTGGAACACCAGGCCGAACATCCGCCCCTCGTGGTAGACGCCGTGGCCGCCGAACATGCGCTTGGTGTGGATACGGCCGAGGGCTTCGAACACCTCGTGCAGGCTCTGGACGAAACTGCTCATGGCAGGGCTCAAGTCTTGATCAGCGAAGCGGCGTGGTGGCGCAGATGGTCGGCCATGAAGCTCTGGATGAAGTAGTAGCCATGGTCGTAGCCCGCATGGCGGCGCAGCGTCAGGGGCTGGCCGAGTGCGGCGCAGGCGGCCTCGAACTGCGCCGGATGCAGTTGTTCGGCCAGGAACTTGTCGGCCAGGCCCTGGTCGATCAGGATGCCTTGTGGATAGGGCGCCACCGGCTGGTGCTGCATCAGCACCGTGGCGTCGTGTTCGGTCCATCGGCTCTGGTCCGCGCCCAGGTAGCCGCTGAAAGCCTTGTGGCCCCAGGGGCATTGCGTGGGCGCGCAGATCGGCGCCAGGGCCGACAGCGACTTGAACCGGCCCGGATGCCGCAGCGCCAGCGTCAGCGCGCCATGCCCGCCCATCGAATGGCCGAACAGGCCCAGGCGTTGCCCATCGACGGGCAACTGCGTGCCGACCAGCGGCAGCAGCTCCTCGATGAGGTAACTCTCCATGCGCCAGTGCGGGGCCCAGGGCGCCTCGGTCGCGTCGAGGTAGAAGCCGGCACCGACGCCGAAGTCCCAGCTCGCGCTTTCACCTTCGACATTTGCCCCGCGCGGGCTGGTGTCCGGCGCGATCAGGGCCAGGCCGAGCTCCGCCGCCAGCCGTTGCGCACCGGCCTTGACCATGAAGGTCTCTTCATTGCAGGTCAGCCCGGCGAGGTACATCAGCCCGGGCACCGCCCCCTGCTCGGCCTGCGGCGGCAGGAACACCGAGAAGCGCATCGGCAGGCCGATCTCGCGCGAAGCATGTTCGTAGAAACGCTGGATGCCGCCGAAGCAGCGGTGTTCGGACAACACTCTCAATTCGTCAACCATACAACCACTTCAAAAGATAGGCCTGTCTTCACGCCAGGACACGCAGTGCGCGAAGCCTGGGGGTTAGTAAATTACCACGCCGCGAATCGACTCGCCGCGCTTCATCAAATCGAAGCCCTTGTTGATGTCTTCGAGCGGCATGGTGTGGGTGATCAGGCTGTCGATGTTGATCTTGCCTTCCATGTACCAGTCGACGATCTTGGGCACGTCGGTACGCCCGCGCGCGCCGCCGAAGGCCGAGCCTTCCCACTTGCGGCCGGTGACCAGCTGGAACGGCCGGGTGCTGATCTCGGCACCGGCCTCGGCCACGCCGATGATGATGCTGCGGCCCCAGCCCTTGTGCGTGCACTCCAGCGCCTGGCGCATCACCTTGGTATTGCCGATGCACTCGAAGCTGTAGTCGGCGCCACCGTCGGTGAGCTGCACGATGGTATCGACCACGTTCTCTGTGTTTTTCGGGTTGATGAAATGTGTCATGCCGAACTGGCGGGCCATGGCTTCGCGTTCGGGGTTCAGGTCGACACCGATGATCTTGTCGGCGCCCACCATCTTGGCGCCCTGGATCACGTTCAGCCCGATGCCGCCCAGGCCGAACACCACCACGTTGGCGCCGGCCTCGACCTTGGCC
>Ga0307515_10002782_pt1 | contig 37299 bp, 32 predicted proteins | sample 17_EM_MG_FD_194513 | JGI IMG/M metagenome (GOLD analysis project Ga0307515, IMG submission 194513) | Populus trichocarpa ectomycorrhiza microbial communities from riparian zone in the Pacific Northwest, United States - 17_EM | ecosystem: Host-associated > Plants > Roots > Unclassified | place... | reverse complement strand
CTATCGTCGAAGATCCGCCAGATGCCCTCAACGCACAGCATTGTAATGGTCGCTCTCCTACCGATTCCGATCAAGAACCGCAATATTGCTCAGAAACGGCTGGACGAGCAGCGGCAAACAAACCGAGAGGTGCTGAACGAAGTACTCCGGTGCGTACTCCACCCACTCACCTTTAAACAAAATCCCAGCGCCGCGAGCGGGTATTACAACGTTCTCTGTGCAGATGGCAACTTCAGGCGTTGCAAGCCGGTTTTAGCAGCATGGCTTGCCGATTGCCCTGAGTATAGCGACCTACATCATCTCGAGCGACATGTCTGTTTTTGGTGCGAGTGTCCAAAGAATGAACTTGGAGATTATGTGCCTCCTGACAAGCAACACCCCCGGCGGGATCACAACCTATATAGAAAGCTCAGCGATGCTAACACCAAGGCAGCAAATGCCGATCTCTCGTCGCGCCATGTTCACCGAGGATTCAACCTGTTTCGACATATTCCCTGTATTGTGAGCGACCTCCCTAAGCCTGACCTCCTCCATACAATGCACATCGGCATTCTTGACCACCTCCAGAAGTGGATTTTCCACTTCATGGAGACGCATGAACGGCTCGACGAGTACAATGCTATCTGGTTATCCGTGCCTGCTTACCACGACCTCACACCAAAAAATAAGTCATATGAGGAAGTTTCTCAATTGAATGGGAAGGAGATGAAGGAAATGAGTCGGTACTTGCTTGGAGTTGTAACCCAGTCTCTACGAGGCGGAAGCCCCGCACAGCGTCCCATATTGAATCGCGCAATTGAGTGCACACGGGCATTGTTAGAATTCTATATGTATGCTCGATATAAATCCCACGATGATGCAACATTGAGCTACATGGAGGACGCCTTGCGTCGTTTTGCACCTTCAAAGATGTTATCTTACTCGGGCGAGCCGGCAAAAAGGCGAAGGCTAAAGTCAATGCCCTGAGAACGGAACTCGTGAAGAAGCGAAAGGTAGACAAGGAACCAAATGCTGATTCTTGGACGCCGTCCAAGAAGCGGCGTGAAATCAACGCCTGGCGGGATTATATCAGCCACGAGATAGATATTTCCAAGGAGTTAGATGCCGACTTCAACTTTCCGAAGATCCACTTGATGTCTCATTGGGCCGAACAGATTCGTCGATCCGGAGCCTTGCAACAGTATTCTGCCGAGAGACATCAACAAGCACATAAAATGAACCTCAAGGACGGTTGGAACGCCTCCAATCACAATCTCAACTACCTACCACAAGTAATCACCTTTCAGCGTCGCATCCTCTGCTTCGAAATCAGAGAGCTCAATCTCCTAGCCCTCGCTCAGCGTTCAGAGAACAGCGCTGCCGCCTGCAAAGTCTTCCCTTCCGGTGCTGATCTGGCAGCCCCCCTGAGCTCCCAGTCATATGCGGAGCCCAAATTCATGGGACCCCAAAACCGCCGTGATGGAATGCATCCTGACGCTATGATCAAAGACTTCAGAGCATTACTCGACAATACGCAAGACGCAACGCACCGCGTGGCAATATACAGCGGCACGCGGGAGGTTATCAAGCATAAAAGTCGTAACAAGACATATATATCGGATGAACAACTGCACGCAATGGAGCTCTGTATTCACCATGGTATTCAGATTCAAGTTGAGGGTTTAGATGGTGAACGCATATCTCAGATGTGTCGATGCACAGGAATCCAGAGCTGGCGCTGAGGGGATCGACGGAACGACTAGGTGTGGGTAAAGCAACGCCCGGGGAGGTGTTATGGCGCGCTGAATGGGCGTCTCCTGTGGCAACTGCAACGACTATTCAAAATCAAACTCCAAAACGAGGATGGAGCTTTCGTTAAGTACTCGTTAGCCCTGGCGCTCACCACAATACCTGAAAACTTGGGTAACTTGGATCCCGTCTCGAAATTTGTACAGGTGAGAAAAGCACCGCCAGCCGTTGCTTTGCAAGTTTTCAGCGTCGGAAACATCGTCGGCTGCGCGCACGTAATTCCAGAGATAGCTACTAGTAGTATGACAGGAGATGGACGGAACGAGCGATGGATTGTCAATAGCCTCATAGATCTGGCGACTTGGAATGATGTGTATAATTAGTAAAGAGAAAATTGCATTTTGCGCACAGGTAGAAGGAACGCGAGGAGAGATTTTTGCAGCGTCACCCATCGCATTCCAGATGCATGCGTGTACCCAATGAACCCATTCCGACGTATGGTCACAGTTGGCCCCAACGCCAGAGTGTTTGTTTAAAATAGGAGACCGACAGAGCGAGAAAAACCGGTGAAATATCGATTGGAGGGCGATATGCAACGCGACGCGTGGTATTGAGACCGGGTGCGGAGTAATCCGCCACCGGGGAGTCTCTGACGTCTCTGACGGAGCGCGTCCACTCTGACGGAGCCTTTCCGCCCGGATGGAAATATTTTTGGCTGATGGTGCTTGGAGCCGCTCAGACCAGTCGAGAAATGTAAAGGTGCGAATGCTGGCGGTCAGCAAAATAAGGATGTAGTAGGGGATATGGTTGCACACGGGCGTGAGTGAGATCAAGTGTAGGAGTGATTGTGAATATATTCCTTACTGGGCTAAGTCTCCGTCGCGATGTCCATATCAAGTTCACGCCCACCCGGCGCTCGACACCACATGTGACGGCCTGGCAAACCTTGCCCCGCATTTCTGACAATGGTAATACATCATCACTCTGGTTTAGGGCAGAACTCCCGGGCTGCTGAGTAGATGTCGAACAAAGGAAACATACCGCGTTCACGCTCGTGCGAGCTCCTATCTCCCTCAACTGTGCAGTGCAGCCAGGGTGACCTGTGGGTGCACAGGGAAACTCCACCTCCAATTGACTGGATTTCCGGAGGTGGTGAAAACCCGTGCCCACACCATTTGTACTGGACTGGGTCCCAACCAAAGAAATTGAAAGATGGAAATGCCCAATTGACCTAAACCTCCATATCTCCATTCCTTCGATTCCTCCACTTCCATAATGAGACTTCCTTCTTCTTCGCGGGTCATTCGGATGGTCTTGGTGGAACTCAGCGATTCGTTCAGGAGCATTCTCGACAATTTCGAGCGGCTCCCAGCTCATGGGTATGTAGTCAGACCCTGCTCACTGAGTAACGTAGTGTAGTTTCTGGTACCGCAGCTGAGAGTCAAGGATCTGTTTGACCTCGCTTTCCTCCCAAATCCTCGAGTATTACTGGATGTGGTTCCGACCATAGTTGCCACATGACGGGCGGTGTGTAGTGCTGTAGCTGCGCCACATGGAAGACGTTGTGATTCCGCATTGTTTTGGACAAGTCTAGTTTGAAAGCATTCTCACTGATGATCTTACTTACCATATACGGTCCAGTGCGCTTGTATTCGAGTGTCGTTCAGGACCTACTCATTGGGAACGGTTGCATCAAGAGACAGACTCTGTTTCTGACTTCGAAGGTCACGATTCTTCCGTCAGCGTAGTTTGATTGCTGTGCCTGGGATTCCAACAATCCATCCCGGAGAAGCCGGTGAGTCTCTTCTATTCCCGATACCATTGCATCTGCCAGTATTTCCGAACAGATATTTGATGGGGCTTTTGGTGGCATAAACTGCGATGGCAGGTGGTAGTGGTAGTTGGCCCAGAATGGAGTCATCCGTGTTGAGTGATGAACGGAATTGTTGTAAGCAAACTCCGCTAAAGATAAGAGTTCTACCCAGTTGTCCTGCTCGTAGTTGAAGAAGGCCTGTATGTACTGCTCCATGGTCTGGTTTCGGCCGTTCGGTCTTGCCATTGGTCTGCGGATGGAAGGCGGTCGAAAGCCTGTGCTTGATTCTTAGGTGAGAACACACTCGATTCCTGAATCGGCTGTTAAACGCCTTTCCGTGATCGGCAACAATGTCATCTGGTACATGGTGTTTGCTGATCACATGTTCGAAAGACATTTGTTCCAGCTCTGGTGAGTCGATATCCTTCCTGCAGTGGAGAAAGATTGCCATGTTCGTCAATCGATCGACAATTCCAGAGATTCTGGTTACCCCGCGGGCGGTTAACTCAGGGAGGTCCGTGTGGAAGCCCACGGTGACTCCATCCCAACAATGGGACTGAGGTGGTAGCGGCAAGTTTGTGCTGTGATGGTTGTGCCATGGTGCCTTGATTTCGTGGCATGGTTCGCATCTGGCGATGAATTTTCTGCCGTTCGCATTCATTGGGGGCCAGTGGAAATCCCGTGATACTAACTTGGCGGTTTTGAGATCTCTGCAGTGGCCGGATTGCTGGTTTCCAGTTGAAACGGCATATCACTTCATAGCGAGACAGGTCATCCTGTTGTTTATATATCCCTCTTTCATAGGTGAGAACTCCGGCGGTGACTTTCCATTCGTTGCCCAGTTCTTCTTATGGTTTCTCTATACTTTGCAGGTCAGGAATAACGACGGTCGGAATGCCGATAATCCTGTATATGACGTTGACAGCCAACGTGTCGATTGCCTGGGCTGTTTTGGTTCCTCCAACGAGGTCATCATAGGGTTCAATGGTGGAAGTTGCCAAGGTTGCCAGTAGTCGCAAGGTCAGTCTCTCGTAACCTATCCCATAGTCCGGTCACCTTGATCGTCCATGTACCTGGGTTTTCTTTTCTTCAAATTGTTCAATGACGAAGCCGTAAGAGGATAGAACTTCCACCCACCTGGCGTGTCATAGGGAGAGCACTTTCGAGGTTTGGAAGTGCTTGGGATTCTTGTGGTCGCACTGCATCAGGACCTTGTGATTGGCACCCTCGAGATAGTGTGTCCATTGATTCGTTGCCTTCACAATTGCCAGGAGCTCCTGATCATATGTGCCTAAGTTCTGTTCGTCTGGAGAGCATTTTCGAGAGTGGAAATTGACTGGGCGAAGTGTCCTGAATGTGTTATACTGGTTAGACATGCCGGAGAGTGCGAACCGGCTTCCCTCGGTCTGCAGAATAATTGGTCTTTGAGGGGTCAAATGGTGGAGGATTGGGGCACCGTTGAAGTCCTTCTTGAGCTGTCGAAATGCGAGTTAGGCATCCTAAGTCCATTCCCACTTCTTTGAGCCTTGTGTCTTTGGCAAGTTTGATGTGGGGGTAGTGAACTTTGCATGTTTCCAAATGAATCTCCGATAGAAGTTTGTGAACCTGAGGAGATCCTGCACAGCCCGAACCAATTGCAGTGTCGGCCAGTCTTTGATCGTGGAAATGCTGTCTTACTCCATGGCGATTCCCTCCAAATTGTTGACAAATCCTAGGAAGCCGACTTCCCGAACTCTGAATTGGCACCTCACTGTTTTGCTATATAGCCCGAAGTTCTGTAAGCATTGAAGCACTTTTCGGAAATTGTATTTGTGCTCCCTCTGATTGGTCGAGTAGATCAGTATAACCTGAAGGTAACACGCGGACAAGTCGTCATCATGAGGCCATAGACAATCCTCCATGTAAGCCTGAAACATCTCCGGTGCATTTGTCAACCCAAAGGGCATAACTCAGCATCTGAACTGACCATAGCTGCTTTGCAATGCAGTCGTGAACACGTTGCGTTCTCTGATTCGGATCAGGTGGGAGGCATTTTGGAGGTCCAGTTTACTGAAGATCCACGCTTCGCGCACTTGACTGATAAGTTCTGAGATGAGAGAAAGGGGGTATCTATTCTTTACGGTGCCAAGGTTGAGAGGTCGATAGTTGACACTCAACTGTAGTCCTCTGTCTTTCGCATTCTCAAAAGGACGTGGCACTGCGGCCGAGGATGGTGACCGTTGAATGAAGCAGTTCCCCAGGTATTTCTCGATGTAGACTTTGGGCGTTTCCAATGTGAACTCAGAGAGATTGTAGATCCGCGTGAATGGTATTGTGTAGTTGGTTTTCCGATTCATCACGTGGTCAATTGGCCTGTGCGGTGAGACTGTCTCGGCCTTTTCCTTGCTCAAGATCTCCAAGAATTCTTGATATTGCGCTGGTTTGCAACCCGCATCATCCGTTATTACTATCTCCACGTTATCTGTGTCTATTTCTATTCCCATTAGCCCTGAGTGCATTGTAGTGTGCTTTTGGCAGAGTGGAGATGGGTAGGGGTCCCTGGATAATAGGATCGGACAGTTGGTCACAATTGACCACCTCCGTGGTTCAGTTTCTCCCTTCGTGCTTAGGTGAGCTGGTAGCATTCATTCAAGCACCGTCACTGTGTCACTTTTCTGCCGCAACTACTGCGCCTGCAGCTGCTCGCGCATTCGACATCCTGGAGATTCTCTCACCATCGGTGATGCTTTCCACAGATGATCCCATCAACCTTTGACATTTTCCAAGTCATATGGTGAATGCCTCGACCACTCCCTCGTTAGCTAGAAGGTGGCCAAGTGTGGTAGTCCGGAGTACTTCAATATCGGGGGGATCATTGCGATTGGTATTTTTCTTACCGTCTTCCGGCAGAGATCTCGCGCGATCTGCTCCCGGAATCTTCGCCCATTGGGATCCATCTGGCGTTTGTAGGGCTGTCAATCGATCTTTATCTCAGTCCATTTCCGGGTTCCTCCCCATGAACCATGTCAAGCCAAAGACCAGGTCGTATGCCTTCATTAGGATGACCAAAACCTCCGATTCCTCAACCTGTTAATGGTGTACAAAATACTGAACCAAGAGACTTGCCTTTTGGCTCTCATTTGCAGACATCATCACCTGGACATTGAGACCTTGGGTGGAGGTGAATCCTGGGTCGTGGGGCAATGTGAGTTTCCAGAGTAGGCTTGGTGATATGAAGATGCTAGTTGCACCGCAGTGGATTAGTCCTTTGACTCGCTGCATGTTGCCGGGTATGGTTTGTACAAGGTCTTCATGGATGCTATGCGCTGAATCCGGTCCCTCTGTGCCGGTTAGGTATTGGCTTGACATCAGAGTCCGACAATCAAGAATGACTCTTGATTTCATGGTGATTTGGTGAGGTTGTATCTCATCCAAGGCTGCAATAAAGGCTCAGTTTCCCAAGTTCTCCAATCCTAACTCCGTATTGTCCAGCCTCTCCCATCGAGTTTGATATCGAGAGAGGTGGACTGGTCTTTGTGGTGCTGCGTGTCGAATGACTTTTGGTGATTGATTTGTTTCCCGTCATAGCTGCTGGTATTGCTGGAGATTTGCTCAGGTGGGCACAAGTTGAGGTTGTTGGTACCGAGGTAGGTTTTGTGGTCTCAGGTGCTGCGGCGAGTGCATTCCCGGTTTGCCTTTCAACCTTAGTAGACTTCCTTTGAAAGCCACTGCGCTGGTGTTATGTTGGCACTGCTGCTTCCACTAGGCTTTTTGGACTTGCCTGATTTTGAATTACCGGTATTGTTGGAATTATTGGTAATACCGGAAGTCTTTGTTGCAGGTTGGCAGACGGATGGTGGAACATTATGTTTCTCATTGCCGCCTTTCTGAGACTCATGTGATTGCTCCTGCTGTTGCTTTCCCCCAGGCGTTTTGTCATCCGGTTTGAACTCTGGGGCCGCAGTGCAGTCGGACAGTTGGTCCAGTGTGTCGAACATCTCTTTGCCGCTGGACATCCAAGGTCTGACATTCGTCTGAAGCACGTGCCACAGGGCGGCCCATGCCATGTCGTATAGGACCACTTCATGCCTTATAAGATTCCAGCCGGCTCTCCTACACTTTGCTTTCAAGTGGTTGGCATAATCTCAGACTGATTTGTTTGGTGATTGCTGGTACTTGGGCATCGCTTTTGTCGCTGAATTGAGTTGCCAATTTGTATCTCCGTACATCTTTGAAGCTTGCTCGTGAAGAGTTTGACGTTCTCTCAACATGGGTCCTTGGCCTCTCGTGGGTCACTAGCCCACTGGGATGGGTCCGCATTTTCAGTCAGTCGCTGAGTCAAATTTGGGTGATCATTCCAGGTGTCGAGAATACAGACTACATACTTGACATGATCGGGATCACATGAGGGGAATTGGTGCTTTTGCAAAGCACAGTTCGACTGTAATGTTTTGAGGAAGGTATCAAGCTCCTTCGCTCCCTTGCAGTACTCTACGTGGTCAACCAGCATAGCCATTTTGGACTGATTTCCGGGATTCTTCTGTCTGTCAGTGGCTCGGCTCTGGTCGAGTTGGAAAGCATTCCGGTGCTCTCTTTCTTCTATTTGGCTTACTGTTTGTATAGGATTATAAGTAGCCGCCGATTGTGCTCAGACATCTCCTTCAATTCGTTAGCTTCGGTGATCTTTGACAAGTTGTCGTCTTGGCCACGTTTATCCTCAATTTCTAAGAGTGTTGAATCATCTTCTTCTTCATCTTCATCTTTGTCTGCATTGTCAGGATCGCGGGCTTCCTTGTAAACTTGAGTCTCGAGGGGATTGGGCTTCATGATTCTGTCTTCCAGAAGTATCGACACGTGGCAGATAGGAATAGGTGTGGTTCGGCTGAGTGATTCTCGAAAAGATTCCATGCTCGCATGCCAGTCAGCCATACGCAATTGTCTTCCCTGGATCATCCTCGGAGGGATGGAGGTTCAGAAACTGTAATTGTTCGATTTCGGGTGTGTCACGACGCATCAAGCAGAAAGGCGAATTCGTGTGATCTTGTGAGCGCAATTTATCGGATTGCTGAAAATCCAAACATAGTGTAATGGCACGTCGGCCAGCGCTCGGCAGTATAAGAATTCAGTATGGTATACTGTTGGACACAGGCCCGAGTGGGATCAGGTGTAGAAGTAACTGGTGAGAAATTCGATACAAAGCAAAGTCTTTGTCGAGATGTCCGTATCAGGCTCGTAGTTACGCGGCCCTGGACACCTCACATCACTGTCGGGCAACACTAACCACGCATTCCTGATAACGCCGTTACAATGAATCAGACATGCTAGATGTGCCAATGCCGGCTTACAATCTAACTTTTGGCTTACTGTGGTTCCACAAATGAAATTCTGTCCTTGGATGGGCTCGCACTCAATTGGCTACACAGCATTCACTGACCTCCAGTGGAGTAGAACAAATGACACAGCTGACAATGGTAGTCACATCGAAGATCTCAGAATCCCACAGTCATAACATCAATGATTAAAACCTGCCATATAGTCCAGATATATGGACACTTGGTGGGGCCTGATTTAGCGATATACTTGGTGGTCAAGAGTTTGTCGCTATATGCGTCCCACACCTATCAACATGCACGGGGCTGCTTGGAGTAACTTCGCAAGCCAACAATTTGAGTTAACCAGGACATGAAAACCCATCTGCTGGACGTGAAAAGCTGGGTGCAGTCGGGGAATTTGTGGCAGAAAGAATTACCCACGGAGATGCATTAGTGACTACTATCTGGTTGTCGAGACCCAAATCAAGTGACAAAACAGTAGGGCTTGGCTTCGTAGTGGGCCAACTGTGGGTATCAAGGCATCCTTGCTTACTCTATGTTTCAGTTCTCCTGTGCCACCATGTTCTTGAACACATACACTATTCCAGACCAGATGCAGCAGACAGCTGGATGCCGAGAGAAGATGGGAACTTTGCGTCAGCAAGATACGCGGCATTCATGCACGTGTTTGGCAAGGCCAAGGTTGAAACAGTGGCACCGTACTGCCCAATTGACTGCGCAGTCATGCAGGGGTTTGGGTTCCAAATACAAAATGGATTCATCTACAATGTCTCATCAGTCCAACACGGAACTCTGAAGGCATGCTTCAAGGCGAGCCTATGCCATATATTCATTCTACGGTGATTGTGATCAGCAGCTCCCTCCACAATCCTGAGGATGAACAGAGACCCGCTGGCAATGACATTGCATTGACTAACATGCACTCAATTCGGTGATAAACAACAACTCGTGCCCACTGCATCATGTCTTGGAGATGCTTCACTGCATGCACAGAGCTGAAATATCGGCTGTGCTGGATATCTGGAACTCCCAGCTCTGTGTGCGGATGCAATAAGGTAACACATTGAAGATGGCATTACGGACCTGCTGTGGCTAGTTCGAAAACTCAGTTAAGCCATTCTGATTTAGGAACACGTTTGCCACTTGCCATTGCACAATCATTACCAACCGATCACCCAATATTGAAATCATTGGCGAATGCCTCATATGCAATATACTGATCAATCAAACCAACATAAAGGCATTCAATTGTAACACTAGAAAAGTGTTTGAACAATTACCTCAATTCAGCCTTCATTGCATAGCTGAAAAGTGCCAATTTGCAGCTACAGTGTTCAGCTTTCTCAGATTGGTCATCAAATTTGACAATATTGGCAATGAATGAAACCACATACCAATGGTTGAAAGCATGCATACTCCCGTGTCAATCCGAGACATACGAGTGCTTCTAAGCTTCACACTCTCCTCCCAATCGTTCATCTGCCTTTACACCAGAGTTATGGCACCAATCTCCAAATTACAACTCAATTTGATAGGCAGATGGGAATGGACCTGAATGGCTCAAGACGGATTTGGAATACTAAAGAACACATTTGCAGAAGCACTGAGTGACCAGCATTCCAACCTGGCAGATCCCAATATCCTCCAGACAGATGCTATGGGGAGAGAAATAGCGTGTATTCGGAAACAGTCTTATACTGTCGGCATCTGCATTCAACTCAATGCCTTGCTCAGATTTGTTCTGCAGTGTGATAGAACTGTGATGACTATAATCGGGTTATCCGAGCGTTTAGGGAGACCTTGCAACAATGGCGACACTATGTCAACAGAGCTAATCCCATGCTTTACATATAGTATGACATCAAGAATCTTGAGTATTTCCAAATCTCCCGATTGCTATCTCAGAGCAATGCAAGGTGGGCTGTGATGTCTTTGTTATATGGCATCATTGGCTACTCTTTGAAGGAAATATTGACCCAGCAGAGAAACCATTAAGATGGCCGGATTTCAAGAAAAGCTATGAAAGGTCTTTTGCACGACACTTGCCAACTCTGGTAGCACCCACCATTGAGTAATTCAATGATATCCTGCCAGCAATTATGGCTCCCCAGCATACCGATCTGCAAGCAACTGATCTGAAGAATGACATCTGCTACCCTGTTCTTTTTGACCTGGTGGACAAGATGGAACAGTACATACAGACATGAACCTGCAGTGGAAAGTCATTGTGGGAGACCTCACCAACAAAGAGTCAATTTTCCGTTCTAGATGCACTCAGCAACCCAGTGATAAGTCTCTTCCTCGATAATCCTGTATCCAGACACTTTGAAGACCTGAAGAAAACTGCTCTGGAATATATTTACTGCTATCACATAGGAATAGATACTACAGTATTGAAGTGTATTGCAGTATCCATAGTGTGTCAACTAATCATAGCACAACGCCACGCATGATATGCAGTAGACATGCCGCTGCCACCACCTCACAACCCCCTTGATGAAATGACAATGAATCCCTTCCCTGACCTGAGGAAATGGAACAAGTATGCCTAAATCATGGTTATTGTAACATTCGACCAAGTATCCAAGATCACAATCCCCCTGCGCAAGAGAATGGTTATCAGCTCACCACACTTGGTACGTATGGTTTTTGATCCTGAGAGCTGCAAGCACTGCATCCCAAACATGGTTGTGACAGACCATGCAATACTGTTAACCAGCCAATTTGACATGCAAGTCTGCTCTGTCATGAGCATTATCCACCAAGTTTCCACTGCCATCCACCCACAGTCCAATGGACAAACTGAGTGCCAGAATCAAACCATGGCACAGTACCTTCAAGATTTGTTCAACTATAAGCAAGATAACTGGATTGAACCCCATCCTCAATTGGAATTTGCATACCATGACTCAGCTCATGAAGTGACCAGGATGGAACTTCTTTTGGGGATGTACAAATGGAACCCTCAGATCGAGTTCTATACACCAGAATACTCACATACAAAATAGGCAACCTGTGTGGACTCCACACTAGAGCTTTTGGCGGAGATTCAGCTGACCATAGGCCACAAAATTTTTCGAAACTAGCAATGTGCGACAAATTACACAGGCAGAAATGAAAATACATTCCACTTCAGAGGTAAAGCACGACCCTCGTACAATTATTTACAGCCAACCAACCCATGTAGTAGGTTCCAGCAAATGCGCATGGGGCCTTTACCTGTCAGTCAAATCGTCACTACCATTGCTCAATAATTATACTGGCTCAACACGATCCAGAACCTGTTCATGATTCATTTGTCACAACTTGTTTTGTGCGCACCTCGTGTTTCAGGCCGGTGATGAATTGTACGTGACCGAATGCTCCTTGACCACTCGGAAGAGCTGAAGGTCAATTGCATTCTTCTCTCTTCTCGGAAATATCACAACATTCACTATGTCTTTCAGTTCCCCTTATAAAGGCATCGATGTGTGCATCAGTAGCCAGCAGAAGACTTCTGCAATGCTCAGAAGCTGGTATAAGCACTCCATACAACAATTCTGAGAAGCTGCGATAATTGAAGAACTGGATCCGTTTCAGGTTCGTATCTTTCTATCATTCTCTGTTTGACTGGATGGGGTGCTGTACAAGTTTCCTACGTACAGACTATACCACCGTCAGATCACACTGAATTGAGGTGCAGTTTACCCTTGACCAGTTGCTACAGGACGACAGTAGGATCTGCATATCCTTTATTTGATTGTTTGTTTGCCTACTTCGCTGTGTAGGTGAAGCAGCCCAGACAGTGTGCAGCGAGAGAGGGGATCATGCAATGGCAAGGTATTATACTGCAGGTAAGGATTACTATGCTGGCATATAATGTGGCCAGGTAAAATGAATGTTCAAATGACTGCTTGTTTGAATCATGAGCCTCCCCATAAATCTTAGAACTTACACATAAATGTGCAATCACTCTGACCACGCTTGCAATCCGATTCCACAAAGCATGATCTCTACTCCTACTTCACCAGATGCTGGCATATATGCCCTTACACTGATCCCAGACTGTTCGTTGAAATAGACAATTATATTAAGCAATATAGAGTAATTTACTTTAAACAATCTAAATGTTACAACAGTAGATACAAAGAAGTTCCACATTTAGAACAAACTAGAAACAGGAGTGTAATTAGAATCATGATAACTAACTTCATATGAATGGTTTTAACCAAAAATCTTGACATTTCAGCAATAAAGTTGAGGTTTTTAAACCTGCAGACTATCAAACCTGCAATAGATATAGTGATTGGGAAATCCATAAACTGATAGAGTGCACTAACAAATGTGAATATTAAAGTGATCCATGTTTCTGATATTGCAGGAACTTATGTAGCTGGAAATCTTGAAGTGAATTTTAATCAGTAGTCTGCTCTTGCATTCAGATTTTGACTTTTTGTTAATATTTTCCCAAGGTGAAAGTACTATTCTCAATCTGTTGCTTATCACAAGCACCATCTCAAAAAGTCACAGCCTAAGAGTAACGAGTACTGGGATAATATTGGGGTACACATGTTCAATGGAGGTATAAATAGTGGGTGCTGTCAGGAGATATAAAGATGGTGTGAGTTCAGTTGGTTTTGCAGCCAGGACTGTGTAGGATGAAGAAAGTGATGTGAGGTGGAGTGACATATCAACTGAGCTGTTGCAAGATTGGATGATGAGGGGTGGATGTTTTCATAAAAAGTAGTATTGGTAATCTGTATGATTATGAGTAAGAATGTGGATGGAACATTGGGGCATGGCAAATGATTCGGTAGAGGTGGATTTGTAGTATGGAATATCAGGAAACTGTTCATTAATCACCGGATGCCTTTGGTAGTGTTTGGAAGTTGAGTCATGAGAATCACAGAGTGGTCGAATCCCCTAGTTAATGGAACCAATGCTGTGGCCTTCAGGTACACCTGGGAATGCTGGCTATGAATCATTTAGAGCTTAGAAAGTTTGGTGACAACAAGGGAAGTATGTGGAAATGCGGGGTGCAAGCCTTGACACACATGGGCACACAGACTACAGCCTTTGGCATACCTGGGAATGCAGGCAACACTTTTGAGAGCATGGGTGAATGCAAGCAATAAGGTCCAGAGCACTGTGTTACATTGTATAGCTGGCAGGGAATTATAACGACTTCTTTGCAAGCAGTGCAGCTGTGCCTGGACATTGCAGTTACTACTTATCAGTAAATACTGTTTAAACATCACATACTCTGTGTGGATGCTGATCAATGTATTTGTATATCTACGGATGAATATTGCTATCCACCTATACACAGTCAATATTGACTGGGTACAGGTGGTGGGTGAAACCAATTCGGGGTACACCTGAAGATGGTGATCCAGCGAGTTTGGAGATACAGTCTGAGGTTGTAATCTACCAAGTTTGGAGACGCGGTTTGAGGCCATGATAGATGGAGTTTGGATATACAATAGGAGGCCATCAGCATATGAACTTGGAGGCTGGAATTGAGCGAGTTTGAAGATGCAGTTGCAGGCCATGGTTGTGCGAACTTGGAGGCAGTAATCAACCGAGATTGGAGATGCAGTTGGAGGTCTTGATCGGATGGATATGGGGGATATGATGGTTTGAGTTTCGAGGCTCACTTGGAGGCATTGATTGAGCGAAATTGGCACAGTACTTGGCTGAGTTGAATCAGACGGAGGTCAAGATGGAGGCATTTGATGAGGAGGCGGTTGATCTAGAGGCGGGTAATCTGGGGGAGGTTACTCTGGAGGCTATCGATCTGAGGGTGAACGAACTTGAGTGTTCGATCTGAAATGTTCAATTCGGAGGCATTCAATCTGGAGGCATTCAATCTGAAGGCTGTTGATCTGGATGCAGTTGATTTGGAGGCAGTTGATCTGGTAGTGGTCAAACTGGAGGCGGTCAATCTGAAGGCGGTGAATCTGGAGGCAGTCAATAGGGAGGTGATCGACCTGTAGGCAGTCGATCTAGATGCACTCTGTCTGGGGGCGGTGGATATGGGGAGGGTTGATCTGGAGGTTGGATCAGGCAGCGGTCAATCTGGAGGCATTCCCACATATGGAAGTGGATATGGGTGAGGTTGATCTGCCGTGGGTTCATCTGGAGCTAGTCGTTCTGGAGGTTGTCAATCTTAAGGTGGTTGATCTTGAGGCAGTGGATCTGGGGGCGATACTTCGGAATGCGTGATGGGTTCTGAGATTGTATTTATGGGATTGTTAACTCACATCAGTGGGTATGTAATGCGTTTACTTTACGTTTGAGCTCTCACGGGAAGCTTGCCTGGTGGAGGTAGATCTTGTTGGGAGACTCATTGGAAGCTGAAGGAACATCCTGGGATCAACTTGTAGTTGTGAGAATTGATGGAAGACAGTCAATCGTAGTCAGATGCTGCACTCAGTGTATTCTGAACTTGGTATATACTGAACTGTGTGTATGCTGTGCTCACTGTATGATGTACCCACTGTATACTGTACTCAGTGTGCACTAATGATTATGGCATGGAGCTATAGACAGGGATGACTTAACTATTTGTTCTAGGGGGATGGTAGGGTTATGGGCAAGAACAAGCAATAGGGTATGATGCTGGGAATGTTAAGCAGGATACGATGGGATATGGGTAATTGGGTGTACAATCTTCCCGATTGTGCTTAGAAAACTTCCAATTAATATACAGACTAGCCATACTGCGTGTTGTATCCACAGTCACTGAAATTGCAAATTGACCTGCAAACGAAAATCGCTTAAGTCACGTATTCTCATCTTGATGTCAAACAGATACCCACATCGTTTGGTTTCTCGGCCTGCACTTTACCATCTTGCGAGAATACAGAATGTAGTCATCCCTCTCTCTCTGCCCTTTCCATGATTATAACTTAACACCAAGAACATCATATACCAAATGCAGCATACACTGATGATAGCATGCACCAAGTTCAGCATCAAGTCATGATGTACTGACTCTGGCTCCCAACTAGTCTGTCACCTGATATCTCTCGGCAAACCATGTTGTACTCTAGACTCAATGTTCCCACTATTATAAGTTACCCAATCAATTGAATCTTACCACCTCTCACTCCTCCCAATCGACTGCCTCAAGATTCACTAACTGCAGATCTAACACCTAAAGATCCACCAGCTCCATGGAGTCCTCCAATAATGCTCGATTATGACTTGTCAGTGGATTTCCCTAATAGCTCAATCATACCATTGAAGTTCCCATGATTGTAGACTCTTAGTGCATCTCCATACTCCCTCACTCATGGCCTCCATGTGCATTTCCCAACTTGTTTCTTCACAGCCTGTAAGTTTGCAGAATCATGGCCTCCAGTTGCATTTCCAAACCAGCTCAATCACGGCCTCCAAATGTATCTCCAATCTCATTCAATTACATTCTGCAACTGTACTGCTGAGTTCACACAATCTGGGACATCAAGGGCATCATACACTTTACTTGTTCATGGCCTCTATCCAAGTCAATCTCCAAACTGGTAAAATCTCTACCCCGAAAGGAATCTGGAAGTTCACTCGTTTCACTGCCTCACACACCCTACATATTGCACTTAAGTGCTGTCTGCATCGAGATTGACCATATGTCAATGGGTTGACACACCTAGTGTTAGCAACGGGTCTGGGTAACCCGCCAGCGGTCCGGGTAATGACCGGCAGTTCGGTTTGGTTGAGTTCCAGACCCAGCCAAAAACCCGAATCTCATTTGTCTTGGCGGGTTGTTACTTGGCCCGGACATAGAACCGCGGATATTTGCCCGCTTTGGAACCGAACGGCAGTTCCAAATTTACTGTTCCTACACCTTTGGCTCCAATTCAGTATATGAGTTCTGATCGTACTGTGACATGATCAGTCTGTAGATAGTGCAGAATGATGAGCTCTTTCACCTCCATCATTCAGATTTGTGATCCAAGTGATATTCGTTGAGTGGGTGTGAAAAAAGGCGCAATTCAGCGCAAAATTCGCGGGTTTTCGATCGCGACTACACAAATATTGGTCGTATCGCATATGGGATCCCAGGAGGTGAAAGTACACATGAAACTGCACAATCTATGTACTGATCATATCACAATACGATCAGAACTCAAATACTCAATTGGAGTCAAATTTGTGAGGTTGAAATGCCGGGTTTTTGGTGGTAAAACCGGCCCAATTGCAACCATCTGGGTTTTCATGTGGTAAAAACAGTTGCAACAGTTCGGTTCTGGTCCCAACCCTAACCCGGAACCGTTCTAGCAGGTTGGAACCGTTGCTAAAACTAGGCACACCTAGATTGATAGCATATGCTGAATAATCATGTATCAAATATTCTTCTGAATTTAGTAAAGATGAATGTGATAGACGAAATGGATTGTGCTTAAGTGACCCTTTGATGCACCTCTGTGAAAATTCAACACCAAGATTAAAGTCCCATGCTGAGCTACCCAGAAATCTCATATCCTGCATGTGAAGTCCCCCACAGCCCCTGGCTGAAGGTTTCAGCAGCTCTCGACATCTCCATCTGACCTGCTCAGATATTTTTGTCGCTTCTAAATTTGGCTAGTCTGTAAGTCAAATTATATCGCATCTTGAATATACCTCATAGCTGCAGGTGCTTTCCAGTGTACCTCACAATGCTCAGACACCATCTCTGTGGGAGTTGCATAGCTCGACTGAGACCTGGGATCTTCTGGAATTACCTAAGTGCACAGGTGAGGTCAAACAGAGTATCTGGGAGATTTACCTGTAGTTTTCAGACTATTTTCTATCTTGCTCATGAAAGCAAGGTGGTTTGGTATTGGAGTATTTCCATTTCTGTTTTCATTATTCATTCTCTTGTGTAGCTAACCAATAGACAATTTTGGAAAAACAACATTTGACTTCTTATCCTAATTCCTGGATTTGCCTCTCAAGGTCAAATTCTACACATGATATTCTGTTTGCCAATATTGCCAATATTCCACCCTGTCAGTTGCACAAAGTCCACTTGATCTTTATTTTTCCAGTTTCAATATTTCAAACTGTATCAATTACAGGTGCCGCTAAATTTTCATCTTCTTCAGTTCTCATCCAATTATTTACCAAAGTACATTTTGCTTCCTATTTAAACCCTCTTCACCAGTCCAGTTACTTCCATCTCACCTTCCCAATCATTCCATAATCAATACTTCTCCTATATGGTGCATATGTATTCAATTCCCAAATTGAATTTTCCATAACCAAAATAGAGTGATAATTGTATCTACTACACTCAGGACTGTAATATCTGACAGATGCATTTACATGTTGTAGCATTGCATTGTGAGTATCCACCTCTAAATCATGTCGGGAAGCTGCTCCAAAGTTGTTTCCGCATAACGACAGATTCTATCTCAGGTAATGAACTTGTCACAATTTGATATTGCCAAATGTTGGCCATGATTCATAGATACTAAGAGTTCAATGGAATGTTGTTTTGTTGAATAGCTCAGGTGGGATTGACAAGGTGTAAACAATGAAAAACGACATTGCTATGAAAAGCAGACAATAGAAAGGATATTTGTACAAATGATTTTCTTTAGCCAACAAAGTGTCTGGTAATTATCAGACAATAGTATCATATATTATAAAACAAACATTATAAAGCAATATAGTACATTAATGTATACTAGTATATCCTGACTGTAGATAACAGCCAAAGCTGATTCTTCTCAACCCTGTGGAAAGATAGATATTCCATATAAAAGAGATGAATCTGGAGAGTTACAGTACATTCAGAATCTGACCAGTGTACTTTCGTGTCATCATGATATATCTGTGAACTGTATTATTACTGTCATAAGTTGGTTGAAGTGTAAATGAGTTATCAGGCAAGAATACTATAATAGTCGAATTTCAGAGTTGAATAGCTTCAGCCAGTTACATTGAGAGATACCTTGAAGTTCAAATAACAAATAGCAAAAGATATTTGAAGCCAGATGCCACTGAGGAATGTTACTTAGAATGCAGAATAGAAGCTTACAAGTACATTGCAATTGAACCAATATATTACAAAATGGTTTTCGAAGCTAGATAGCCAGTTTGGGAACAAGTAATATTGCTTCAAACAAAGTCTGAAAACACCATGTCATTCTTTAATTGCGCAGCTGAAAGATCTTGAACTCGGAATTACTACTTGCTTCTCTTGACATTATTTAACAACTGATATATAGACAGAGTAATCATATCTACATAATGCTGTATCCATGTATCAATCAAGTTACGCAGGAGTGATTTCTTCTGGCTTGGAATGGTTGGTAATCGAGTACATTGAATGACCCCCTGTTGAGGAATGACATGTTTGAATGAAGTCACGTGGAAACTATAATTCAACAAATTGGGGATCGGATTGGCTGCCATGATGAGGTAACCGGACTTCTGGTGGATCAGTGAGTATATGTAACAGCGATGTCTTAGACTAGAGGTTAGGGTTGCTACACCGGCACGTCATGCTGCTGGGTAAGTGACAACCTTGAACAGACTGCTTGTGAGAAGCAGGATCTTCACCGGGAATCCTACCACCGACTCATACATGTGCGATCACTCTGACCGTTTGCAACCGTATCCCTAAAAGTATAATCTATTTTCTTACTTAGCTGGACGCTAGCATACCTGCCCTTACACAATTCTCAGTCTTTCAGACACCGGATACGTTTTGCTACAGTTATTCAATTGTACCCTCTTTTCAGAAGTGTCGCAACATGCACACACCCTCCAAATCCAAGCAATTGACCACTCAATGCCTCCAAAACGGATGAATGGACTTCCCATATGCAGCTCCAATGAGCGTAGGAGTGGTGTTAACAATGGTTCCGGACCGTCACATTGGGTCCCTGTCCAAGTCATAACCGAACCGTTGCCGAATTGGCGGTCCGGGTTGTCAATACCACCAAACCGTCAATTCATGTCCGGTTCGATCCAAATCTCCCAACTCGTCTGAATTGGGAGGGTTCTCAGCAGGTCGCCCAGCGGCTCCGTCTGTAGATTCATATAATCTTTTGTTTCTGCAGTTTGATAAGTGTATATTATCAAAATTAGGTATTCAACAGCCAATAATCTCTTTTTGCATCCTTTGCAATCTGCAACATTGATTATTTTGGAATATGTGTGTTCCTTTTATACGTTACATTTTTAGCTATGGAGGCAGTCAATAGTTCAGTCATGAGCTCATTTATTCGCACAAAGCCTTGATTACACAATATGCAAGCCCAAACATTGTTGAGGCTCCGTTGACGCTCAGTTGCATGATGAGGTAACCTATGTGACTTGCACAGTTTCAAATGAAAAGGCTGCCACGACATCGTCTATAAATCATTACCACATTGCGACACCTAGATTACCCAATACCCAACCCCAAATATGGTTGACACTCCATTGACGCTCATTTTCAGGATGGGACAGGAAGCGTGTCAGTAATATTTTTAACATGAAAGGCAGCCAATACCTTGTTTATGAATGGCTGCAACTGAGCGCCACTTAGGTTACACAAAATGCACAGCCAGTAATCGTTGACGCTCCTTTGATGCTCATTTTCAGAATGGGGCAGTGACCATGTCATATACTGTTTTGCCAAGGAAGGCTGCCATTAAGTTGGTTATAGATAGCAGTGACCAGGTCACATTTACATTACCGTACTTACAAGACGAAAAATGGTTGGCGCTCTGTTGACGCATATTTTGAAGCTGGGGCAGGGAGCCTGATACTATGATTCTTGACGTGGAAGGCAGCCAATACCTCGTTTATGAATGGCTGCAACCAAGCATCACTCAGGTTACCCAAGATGCACAGCCAAAAATCGTTGACGCTCCGTTGACACTGATTTCCAGAATGGTGCAGTGATTGTGTCTTGTACTTTTTTGCCAAGAGAGGCTGGCAGTATGATGATTATGGATAACAGCAACCACGTCATCTTACAATTACCGTGCTTACAAGACAAAAAATACTTGACGCTATGTTCACGCTCATTTCAATGTACCATGTAGTCGAGATCTGCTGCCGTTGATAATTGCAGTCATAAAGATTTGAACTTTGTAGATGCCTTTCTGAGTGATCAGGAATTGGCTCCATGGCATAGCCGAGCCATGTAATATTCCAGCACTAGTCGCTCTCAACCGGTTGAAATTTATATATCTTGCCATATAATGCAAAACGCCCCCTATAGCTTTGTGTATTGAGCAATTTTCTCACGTGACTGGTCAATATTCATCCATAATACTTCTCAAAATACAATGCTCGGTCAAATTACATAATGAACTTGGTGATACCACATTGACGCATTCTGACCTACTTTCTCTTGAGCCTCTTATTCCTCCTGGTTTCCATTATATCCACCGTCATCAACGCCTTGTCAACCTTCTTCTTACGTCGTCGTATAGGCCCAATCAATGCAGGAACATTCAGTGCGGCACTCACATTCCGATGCTCTGGGGTGTCTGAATCCTAAATGCCGTTGTGCAATTTCATATTTGATTCATCATCTGCCTCCCAGTTGTCTTTGCTGTAGTTTGAATTATCCAAGTCCCCATTCCAGTTAAGCCAATTTTCAGTGTCTGGAATGCTATCAGGTGAGCTATACATATCACTTTCGGCAGGATGGCGGTTGATTCATTTGATTCGGCGGACATCCAATACTTGTGTTCCACCTCCAGGGAGGTCGTTTGAAGAACAAGCTGGTGGCACAGGTCATTTTTCCAACAATTGAGATGCAGCCGCACCATCATGTTGAAAGTTTGACCAGAATGCATTGACAATCTCCTCAGTATGTGAGATTTATCCCATGGCTGTCATTTGTATATGTAACGGCATTGTCAAGCGTTCGTGGTTATGGTTGCCGGACGGTCACGTGAGGTGTCCAGTGCCGGGTAACTGCCAACCTTATATTGACATCGCGATGGAGACTTAGCTCCGTACCGAATATCTTACCACTTACCTGTACACTTAATCTTACTCGCGCCCGTGTGCAACCGTATACCATATCATATCCCTATACTGCCGAGCGCCGGCGTACGCGCCTTGACACTATATTCAGTCTTTTCCGAACTCGGATACGTTTGGCTCACGAGATCACGCGAATTTACCCCTGTAATTGACGCGTCGCGACAGACACGAAATCAACAGTTACAGCCAATCACCCTCCATTCCTCCAAAGAGAATACAGAGAAGCCAATTGCGCATGCCTAACACGCGTGCGAGCATTGAATCCCTTCGAGCATCGCTCAGCCGATTCACGCATATTTCTGCGGGCCACGTCTCGGGACAACCAGAAGAGGGAATCAATGATGACGATCCGGCCGAGACTGAAGTTCACGAAGATGCCCGCGATCCAGACAATGAAGATGAAGACGAAGAAGAAGATGATTCAACCTTACCAGAGGGCGAGGATAATCGAGGCAGAGACGACATTTTGTCAAAGATCACCGAAGACGACCAAAGGGAGATGCTTGAACAGAACCGGATGCTACTCAAAGTCCTATTCGAACAACAAGCCGAATGGAAGGAGGAGAGAACCCGAATACTCACCTAACTCGACCGCAGCCAAACCATCGACAGACCGGAGAATCCCGGAAATCAGTCCAAGATCTTTAAGATGGTGGACCCCTTACGGTACTGCGGCGGGGCGAAAGAGCTGGATAAGTTCCTCGAAACATTACGATCAAACTTTGCATCCCATCAGCACCTATTCCCAACAGGCGATCCCGATCAAGTCAAGTATGCAGTCTCTTTTCTCGACACCTGGAATAACCACCCAGATACGACTCAGCGACAGACGGAAAATACGGACCCATCAGAGTGGGCTAGCGACCTACGAGAGGCCAAGGACCCGTGTTTAGAGAATTTTGAACTCTTCGCGAACAAGCTTCAAAAGATATACGGAGATAAAGACAGACGTCTCAATTCGGCGACAAAAGCCATGCAGGAGTACCAGCAATTACCAAACGAATCAGTCCGAATTTACGCCAACCGCCTAAAAGCAATTTGGAGAAGAGCCGGCTGGAGCCTTATAACGCACGAAGTGGTCCTGTACGACATGGCATGGGCGGGCCTGCGGCACGCACTTAACACGAAAGTCAGACCTTGGATCTCCAGTGGCAAAGACAGGTTCGACACACTCGACCAACTCTTCGACTGTGCGGCGCCCTCGGAGTTCAAACCGGACGACAAGAAGCCCGGAGGACAACAGCAGCAACAAAGGCCAGCAGGGGAGTCTCAGAAAGGCGGCGATAAGAAACGTAATTTCCGACCATCCATCTCCGAACCCGCGGAAAACACCTCCGGCAGTTCCACAAACTCCGGCGGTAATTCAAAATCGGGCAAGTCCATCAAGTCCAGCAGAGGCAGCCGGGCCAACTTATCACCAGCGCTATGGCTTTCAAAGGAAGCCTACGAAAGCCGAAAGGCAAACCGGCCATGCACCCGCTGCAGCAGCGGAGACCACAAAACCTACCTTTGTACCAAATACGGCAAGACAAACCCACCTGAACAGAACTCCAGCAATAGCGGCAGCGGCTATGACGGCAAACAAATTAAACGCCAAAAGTCATTAGACACGCAGCAGCAAAAAAACTAGTCTACCTCTCTTGATACCTAACTCGACAGGAGAGGCTGGACGATCCGGAGTTAGGATTGGGAAACTTGGGAAACCGAGCCTTATTTGCAACATTGGACGAGATACAACCGCACCGAATCGCCTTAAAATCAAGAGTCATTCGGGAAGGTCGGGCTCTGATGTCAAGCCAATACCTATGCGGCACAGAGTGACCGGATTCGGCGCATGTCGTCCATGAAGTCCTTGTACGAAACATACACGGCAACATGGAGCGAGTCAAAGCACTAATCGACTGCGGTGCAACGAGCATCTTCATATCACTGAGCCTACTCAGGAAACTCGAATTGCCCCATGAACCGGCATTCACCTCCACCCAGGGTCTCAATGGCCAAGTGATGATGTCTGCAGAGGAGAGCCGAAAGGCAAGTCTCTTGGTTCAGTATTTTGAACACCTTAAACCGGTTGACGAATCGGAGGCTCTAGTCTTCCCAATGAAGGCATACGACTTAGTCCTGGGCTTGCCATGGTTCAAGGCAAGAAACCCGGACATCGACTGGACTAAAGGTCGATAGACAGCCCTGAGAATGCCAAACGGACCGCAACGGGCGAAGATTCCAGAAGCAGATCACTCAAGACCTCTGCCGGAACGCTGTGAAGGAAATACAAATGTTGATCCTGCCCCGGATATTCAACTCCTCGGGGCTACTGCATTCGATCATCGCTTAGCTAGTGAGGAGGTGGTCGAGGCATCCGCCATACGACTTGGAGAATGTCAAGTGTTGCTGGGAGCGTCTCTGGAAGGCATCACCGAAGGTGAGGGAAACCCCAGGATGTTGAATGCGCGAGCAGGAGCAGCGGCGGTAGTTGCGGCAGAGGAGTGACACAGTGACGGTGCTTCAATGACTGCTACCGGCTCGCCGAGACACGAAGGGAGAAACTGGTCAACGGGGCTTGGTACTATTGTGATGAACCGTCTGATCCAGCTATCCCGGGACCCCTACCCATCCCCACCTGCCAAGCACGCTACAATGCAGAATGCAGACAAGGCTAATGAAAATATGAATAGACATAGAAAATGCGGAGATGGTAATGACAGATGACGGGGGTTGCATCCCAGCACAATATCAAGATTTCGTGGAGGTCTTCAGCAAGGTAAAGACCGAGACACTCCCGCCGCATTAGGCCAAAGCGATCGATCTGGAACCCGGCTACAAACTACCATACGGGTGAATCTATAACCTCTCTGAATTCGAATTGAAGACGCTCAAGGCCTACATCGAAACGAACCTGGCAAGCGGCTTCATTCAACGGTTATCATCCCAGGCGGCAGCGCCGATCCTGTTTGCAAAGAAGAAAGACGGAGGACTACGGTTGTGTGTCGACTATTGAGCTCTTAATCTGGGCATGGTAAAACATTGATACCCCCACCCGCTAATCTCAGAACTACTCGATCCCGTGCGTGAAGCACGAATCTTCTCTAAGTTGGACCTCCGGAATGCCTACCACCTCATCCGAATCAAAGAAGGAGACGAATTCAAGACTACATTCCGAACCCACTATGGTCAGTTCGAATGCCAAGTTATGCCCTTCCGATTGACAAACACACCGGCTCCGTTTCAGGCTTACATCGACGATTGTCTACGGCCCTATGTTGACCACTTCACTGTGTGATACCTTGACGATATACTCATCTGCTCGACCAATGAGACGGAGCAAGAAGACCACGTCCGAAAAGTGCTGCAACGCCTACAGGAATTCGGGCTAGATTGCAAGGCCGAAAAGTGCCAATTCGGAGTTCAGGAAGTCGGTTTTGTCGGATTTGTCATCCATTCGGATGCGATCGGCATGGAGTCAGACCGCATATCCACGATTGAAGACTGGCCGACCCCGGAATCAGTTCCGGATGTGCAAGTGCTCCTCGGCTTCGCAAACCTCTACAGAAGATTCATTCGCAAATATGCAAAGGTGACGGCTCGCATATCAAACTTGCTAAAGACACAGGGCTCACGGAAGTGGGAATGGACTCGGGATGCCGAACTCACAATTCAAAAGCTCAAAAAGGCCTTTACCGAAGCACCGATCCTCCAGCACTTCAACCCGCAAAAACTGATCATTCTGCAGACCGATGCAAGCGGCTTCGCAATCGCCGGCATCCTCAACCAGTCCGACGGATTCAGGATTCTTCACCCAGTCAATTTCTACTCTCGAAAATGCTCTCCGCCGAACAGATCTACCACAGGTACGATCGGGAGCTCCTGGCGATTGTCGAGACAATGAAACAATGGAGACACCATCTCGAGGGCGCTAAACACAAGGTCCTGATCCAGTGCGACCATAAGAATCTGAAGTATTTCCAAACCTCCAAAGTGCTTTCCGGAAGACAGGCAAGGTGGGCGGAAATCCTATCCTCTTACGACTTTGTCATCGAACATTTGGAAGGCATGAAGAACCCGGCCGATGGACCATCAAGAAGGCCCGACTATGAGATAGGCTACGAGAGACCGACTGCGAGGCTACTGGCAACCTTATTGACTAACACCGTTGAACTGTACGACGACCTCCTTCAGGAAACCAAAACAGCCCAGGCTATCGACGCGTTGGCTGCCGACGTGAAGCGCAGGATTGTCGGCTCCCCAATCGTCGATATTCCTGATCTGCAAAGAATAGATGGACTAGAGGAAGACTCGAGTAACGAGTGGAAAGTCACTACCGGAGTTCTCACTTACGAAGGAAGGATATATGTACCAAAGGATGACCTGCTTCGCAACGAAGTCATAAGCCTTGTCCACGACAATCCAGAATCCGGCCACTTCGGAGCTCTAAAAACCGCCGAATTAGTATTTCGGGATTTCTACTGGCCTGCAATGGAAGCCATCTTACGAAAATCCATCGCCTGATGCGAACTATGCCACCGAATCAAGGCACCACGACACGCCCATCACGGCACACACATGCCGCTACCACCACCATCACGACCTTGGAAAGGAGTTACCATGGACTTCGTCACAGGCCTCCCTGAGTCAACTGGCTCCGGGTATACAGGAATCTTGGTAATCGTCGATCAACTGACAAAAATGGCAATCTACCTCCCCTGCAGAAAAGATATCAACTCAGCAGAGCTGGCTCCAATGTTTTTCGAGCATGTGATCTTCAAAGGTGGCGTATCAGATGATATTGTAACCGATCACGGGAAGGAGTTTATCAGCCGATTCTGGAAACGAGTCTGCTCTCACCTCTGCATCAATCACTGGCTGTCGACCGCGTTTCATCCACAGACCGATGGCCAGACGGAGCGACAGAACCAGACCATAGAGCAGTACTTACGGGCCTTCTGCAAGTACGAGCAGGATAACTGGGTAGATGCTACGGGCGTGTTCAGTCCCATTAATCAATACAACATTTATTGAACTAAGCACGGCCGCCTATCTAAGTATCTCTTTCTTGCCTCGTCTTATCCTAAGACTCAACTTCTCGTTCCTGAACAACGAGAACTCCCGATCGTAACCTATACCACAACCCGTCTCCTCTGTAAATCAGAATCAAGCTTCCTCGTCGACTAACAGGTCCTCGGAAAACTCCTCATATGGTAACAAGCCGGTGTTCAGATACTGTAGTACCAGGTAATCGATGTTCTCGAGTTGCGCGAAACGTAAAAGCACTCGGTAGGTGTGGGTTACATGATGCTCGTGGAAACTGAACAGATGATTGCCGAACAATTCTACAACCTGCTGAAGTGCCTACTCGGATTGTGTAAGATTGTGTCCAGGCACACAGAGGGTTATCGCGTAAGTTAATTAGGGAAGATATAGTGGCGACTATTTCTTTTTGATAGATAGATAGATAGATAGAATTCTTAATAATATTTTAAGATGGTCTTCGGTGTTCTGAAAGCTAACTTGCTCCCTGATGTCCTCCAATTCCTTCGACCAACGCTGGCTCTTTATAGCCCGTGCTTCCTCGTAACGATGATAGCGTTATCTCGGCCACGCCCCCTTAGCGCCTGGGAAATCACTCGCCACAACACCCTCAGGTAATTGTGCTCATGCAATGTGGTTTGAAAGTGTTACGATCCTGATAACGATCAGGCCATCCATTGCGCGATATCAACTTATCTTCCTCATCTCAGACATCCTTTGTATCATACGAGTCGGTAGTTGGAACATCTATCACCCGAGCGATCATGTTTGCGCCTCTTAATCCCTGATGCACATGAGGTATTAATTGCGTCATAGACTCAGTTGGCGACCAACCGATGCTATGCCAACGTAGATTAATGACGCGTAAGCTCGTATCCGATAGGAGGTTACATTGCGATCCAGACCACCAGAGTCAACTTAGTGGTGCTCGTTCTAGGCTCACTGCCTACGTCATTAATCGCTCAGTTACGTCATGCTAAGGTTGAGACTTTTCTCCAGACCAGAACGTGCTTCTCCCAATCCCATCCCGCTCTTGCGTGGGGAGAAGAGCTCTCTTAATCGCATATGACTTTCAACTGCCGTGTGTGATTACCACACATGTCCCGCATAGTATCCAGGTGTGAATGAAGTACCCACACTTCGCGCGACCAACATGTACTCTCCCTTTAGAGCATGTTGCTGACCACTTGAACGTTCACATGCATAGGTGTTATGCATATCGTAGATATATATGCATCTTGTATCATAATTCAAGTATCATTATCGCTGCTAAGAGACGACCCCTAACATCACCCCCTCCTCTAAGACCGGTGACCCCAACGGTACTTTAAATAAAACAATAAACAATAACAATTTGTAAAAATAAACAACTGTTTCACTTACGATCTCCTGAACCATCCTCTTTTCTATCTTTGCATCTTGTTTCCTTTCTTTTGAAATCTTCCGTCTTTTTCTATCCCTGGATTCCTTTTATAAAAATCTTCCAACAACTTCATATTATGCTCCGCAACATTTTCATATGTTTCCCATGTATTTTCTTCCTCCGTAAAGTCCTTCCATTTAACCAAAAACACATGTTGCTAAGAATTCCCGTCCGATGGTCCACTTGGTATTAACGCTTCCATTACCCAGTCTTCTCCGTCGGTTTCGACTCTGACTACCTGTTTGTTCCGATCGGTCCCCATATATCGTTCCAGCAAATCGATGTTGAAAACTGGGTGAATCTTCCATGAGTCGGGTAGACTAAGCTTGCAATATCTTTGATTTTGTCCCACCGATAGAATTTCGAACGGCCCGAACATCTTATCTTCCAACTTCCTGCACCTATGTTTTACCCGTATGTTTCGTCCGTTTAGCATGACAAAACTCTCCTCTTTCAATCCGTTCGATGGACTTCTTTTTCTTGTTGTAATTTTTTTTATCAATTCCGTTGCTTCAGATAACCTCTCCTTAAGTTTCATATAGATACTGGTCATATAATGTCGGTATAATTCCGACGCTGGATTTCTAGAGTGTATTTCTGTTGGCCACATCGTTCGAGGTTCGAAGCCGTAATTCGCGTAAAAGGGGGATATCTTTGTTGACGAATGTTTGGAATGATTATAGGCATACTCAGCCATTGCTAACATCGAAGCCCAATCGTTCTGTTCGTAGTTGCAGTAGGATCGCAAATATGATTCGATTACTTGGTTAATGCGTTCGGTTTGTCCGTCAGTCTGGGGATAATAGGCCGTGGATATGCTGCGTTTAATTCCCAGGTAATCATACAGATCCGTAAAGAAACTTCCCGTAAATGTTGAGTCTCTATCAGATACCACATTCTCGGGGAACCTGTCATACTTCCATAGATTTTCCAAGTAAGCTTTGGCTACTGTTGGCGAATCCTTTTTCTTAATTGTAATAAAATGTGCCATTTTAGTAAAGCGATCGACTACTACTAAAATTATTGTCGCACCTTCGGAATCAGGTAGGTCAGTAATAATGTCTGTGGAAATGTGTGTCCATGGTTGACAGGCCAATTCCAATGGATGTAGGAGTCCATGTTTAGCGTGCCTGCGAGCCTTTGTCCTTTGGCAATTATCACACTCCCTGCAGTACTTCCTTATATCTCTTTCAATGTTGGTCCTGTAAAAATTTCTAGACAAAAGTTCCAACGTTTGTTCTCGTCCGAAATGTCCCGCTACCTTCGAATCGTGTTCTGATCGAATAACCCGTTGTCGTAGTCCCTCAGGTACGTGAATCCTCTTCTTCCAACATTGTAATTCGTTTACTATTGTAAAATTACCATCCATGTTTCCTCCAGATGATATCTGTTTGCAAAGGTCTCTGTACTTCTCGTCTAGCATTGCCTTCTCCTTGATTCTTTCCTTAGCTTCTGGCAGGAGTTGTTCCATGTCCATAGCTGATATCTGGATTGTTTTGTATTCGTTGTTGGTGTCTAAATCCATAGCTCCAACTTCTAACTATTGATTCTTATCCAGCATTGTTTGATTTGTTGTAGAAGTTGTACCCCCTTCTCTAGAGGTGAACGCTGGGCACCTAGAAAGTGTATCGGCTTTGACGTTGGCTGAGCCTTTTCGGTACAATATTTGAAAATTATCTTGCTTAAGTTCTTCGGCACATCGTGCCTGTCTTCTATTAAGTAAAATTGCTGATTTAAGGTAGGTATGATTTTGGTGATCGGAAAAAATCGTGGTTTTATGTTCGGCTCCCTGCAGGTAATGTCGATTTTTCTGTAACGAAAATACTATTGCTAGCATCTCCTTATCATAAACATCGTAATTAAGCTCGGCTGGACTGAGTTTCCTGGAGACGAATCTAACTGGATGAATCTTTCCGTCTTCGAATTTCTGTGATACAATGCCAGCTATTGCGAAATCCGAAGCATCCGTTTCCAAAAGTGCTGGCCTATCCGGATCATAATGCTTTAGGATAGAAGTTTTACCAGACGTAAATAGTATTACGACTTTAAGAAATGCTGCTTCTTGAGCTTCTCCCCACTGAAAATTGACGTCCTATCGAAGTAAATTGGTAATAGGTGAAACTAATCCTCACAAGTTATGGATACACCTTCGGTAAAAATTCCACAAGCCCAACAACTGTTGAACTTCCTTCCTGGACGTAGGGCGGGGCCAATCGACGATTGCCCTTGCGTTTTCTGGATCCATTTTTAACCCTGAGCCGCTCACAATAAATCCCAAAAAAGTAGTTTCTGAAGCATCGAAAATACACTTGTCTATTTCGACACACATGTGCTTATCCATAAGGAGTTGAAACACTTTTGAAACCTGTCTATGGTGTTTATCCAAGGATCCTTTAGTGGCTATTAATATACCGTCTATATATGCTACCACAACCTTTCCGTCATCCTCATCAATATAAACGTCGGTTCTAATAACCAACTGGAGTCCTAATAATGGTCTTAAAATCCTATTAATTTCCCTTTGGAATGTTGCTGGTGCATTGCAGAGTCCGAAAGGCATAACAAGGTGCTCGTAAAGGTCAAACTTTGTACGAAAGGCGGTATACTTTTCGTGACCCAATGCCATTCTAATTGAATTAAACCCAGACTTAAGGTCGATTTTCGTAACATGTGTAGCGCCTCGAACTCGTGCAGATAATTCCTCCATTATTGCCAATGGGGTTTTATCCTTTTTTGTATACTCATTGAGGTGTCAGTAATCTATGCAAAGCCGTAGTCCTCGACCGTTGGGTTGAGGTACGAATAATATCGGACTTCCGACCGTACTACGTGAAGGCCGAATCTTCCCCTCTTTGATCATCGTATCAAGGTATTTAACCAGCGATTTTTCCTCCTCTAAGGATAGCTGGTAAATAGGTCCCATTCGTTGTTTGTCTTCTGCTCCTGATAGTTTGATTCGATGGTCGCATCCTGTATTATCCAGCTTCCTTCGGGTCGAACAAAAGTAAAAACTTATGATAATGAGCCGGTAATCTTTGTGCAATAGATGGATTGCTCATGACTATTGCCCCTATATGTATAGCTGCATCATTCAGTGCTATTCTCTTGTCGTACGTAATCGAGTATTCTGGATGAATCTTTCCATGATTATAGCACTCTTGCGGGCAATGAGGAAAATGCAAATGACTAGTAGTTGTTCCTCTAGCCTTATGCTTCTCTAAATACCACGCTGGTATTAGAGCATCGTAGTCGGCGGATGTTTTAATCACATCCAAAGCGTGGTTATCTTGGTCATAAGACCGGTGATTGCCGAATGATACTCCTAACAGAAGTGTAAACAATCCTTCCGTTTTCAACTGAGATCCGGAAACATCTCCTGCTTCAGCTGGCTTGGGTCTAGATATCACAGGTATTGAAAAGGCTTTGGCTGCTTCTGGTGAGATGACAATGGAAGTGCTTCCTAAATCCAGCATACACTGTAATGGAAAGTAGTTTCCATCATAATCGATAAAGAAGCGGTAAATAGGTCTATTCCCAACCTTAGTAGCCGAAACTTTCTTAATCTTCGGATGACTAGCAGGTTGATAGTAGACAAAATCCGTAGACGTATTTTGTTTTTTGGGCACTCCCAATAGAGGTTCTGAGGCTTTTCGTTTAGACATCACTATCCTTTCGACAATAGTGTAACCGCAACGGGTTATTATCGATGTTTGTGAGAATTTTTTGTATATTGTTGGGTATTGTATTCGTATTTCCTTACGGGCCAGCCGTTTCGATCTTCCGATCATCCTCAGAGGAAAAGATTTTTAACAAAAAGGAACGTTCCTCCACTGCTGCCTTAAAAAATTAATCTGAATCTTCTGGTGAATCCCACCAATTTCCTTCCTCCGGTGGTTCCTGCTCTGGTTCTTCACCTGAATCATCTAGATATTCTCTTTCTGAATCATCCGAACTCTCAGAACCATCTGAACTCTCATCTGAATTCTCATCTGAACTCTCATCTTCCGAATCATCATCGCTGGGCAACTCAATACCCACTACCTTCATTTTCTCATATTCCTTGGCTTTCGGGAAGCTGGCTGTTCCTTTATCCAGTGTGATCGGTCTTTGGCAATCTTTGACCATATGTGTTCCCTCTTGGTCGGAAGGCCAGGCGCACATTGAGCATTCTACTGCGGCCTTTCTTCGGCATAACCCTGACGGGTCTATTCCTTCAGTTTTCGTAAAATTAAGGTTAGATGGAGACCGGTCCTTTTTAACCTTGCCGCTATATTTGTCCTTCTTGTCCCTCGACTTGCGGATTCGGTCTCGCTTATTTGTCCTTCGTTCCGCTTTTTCGGAAGCTTCTTCGTATTTGCATTGTTTTGACCTGCTATATGTTTTAAAGGATGCTTTTAGACCGAAATTCTTTCTCGCGGCTTCCCATTTGTCTGCAGTTCTTCCTGCATCGGTAATAATGGTAATGATCTCGTTATCGGTTTTTCCGGTTAGGTCGACGACATGCATCTGATCCAAAACCTTCTGAGGTAACCGCTCCAAGATTAACTTCTTCAAAGCTGCTCCAGAAACCATAGCCTTATCATTAAAGGTTTGGATCCTTGTGAACATATCGCGAATACACCCCCCATAACGGACCTCCTCAAGACTTGCGAACGCTTCGTCTTTAGCATCTTTATCCTCGGATCTTAGTTTCAGCGCATTGACATATCCGGTCATAGACTTAAGATGAGTGCCATTAAGGGTTCCCTTAATCCACTGGATATGCCACGATGCTGCATAACTTTCCATTAGGGATCCAATCCAATCGATGGTTCTTTGGTCCTTTGGGAATTTTTCTGGTTGGTCTTCTATGTAGACCTGAACCAATACCCACCAAGTATCGAAATCTTCGCCCAGCTTCACAAAGAATTTTTTGGGTTCCTTAATTTTAATAGGCTTGGCGAATTCCAATTCCTTATTGCGTCTTTGTCATCTTGACGATCGTCTTCCTCCGTTTCCTTCTTCGCCGGATGGTGGATCTGGTGGAGGTGGGGGATCTCCGCCTCCTGCTCCGCCGTCTGCTCCTCCGGTTGCTCCGCTGTTTGATCCTCCGGCTGCTCCGCCCCATGCTCCTCCAGCAGCTTCGTCACCTGCTCCAGCATTGCTTCCGGCTCCTCCTCTCAGTTGAGCATGCCAGGAATATTCGCTTCCTGTATCGCTGAGACTTGACTCTGTTGGGGATCTATCGAATGTCGGCTGTTGACGCGTTCCCGAGGGTCCTGGCGCTATACTGGGCCTTCCAAAATTATCCGGTGATGACAGTGAAAACTTGCATTCTTCCATTGCGGTAGTTAATCCGGTATTAACCTCAGTCATCTGACTTTTATGTTCTTCCATTGCGTTTGCATGTTGCCGCAACTCGAGCTTTGTAAGAATTTGTTTTAACTAAGTTGTAATGGCTGCCGTAGTTTTAACTACCTCATCTACTCGTTTTGACAACAGAGCCAACCCCTTTTGTACTGCTTGAGTAGAACTCCTAACCGCTAGCAACTGCAAGGTATTATCGGATATCCTTTTGCTCTGGGCTTCCAGGTCATTTCGCATTCCGCCAAACAAATCGGTGGCCTCCTGTACAATTTGATTATCCTGTGATTGAAGCACATGGATTCCTGAACGGAGTTCTTGAAGCATGGCTTCCTGGAACCTTGCCATGGTACCAACTCCAGAAATTTCGGAGTCTATTCGAATTTTTTCCGTCTGGAGACGACTCTCCATAATAACAATCCCGTATTTAACCGAATCAAATGCCTCCTCTAAAATGTCTTTTTCTTCGTTACATGCCTCGATATCATGGACGATTTGTTGAGCGAGTTCCGACAATTGCTCTTGCACTAAGTCGGTCTTCGGTTTCAGCGTTTCTATTTCCCCCTGCCCCTCCAACGCTTCCTCGGGTTCCACTTGGTCCTTTATTAGCAAGTAATCCCTTCGAGCGGCCTCTATTCTTCTTTGATACCCTAGGCACCATTCTGGAACTGGCCTTGTTACTGGGGACCGGGGCTTCTCCACACTCGAGCTGCTGGGAGCTAACGGGTTGCTGGTGAAAGTTAACCGTCTCCGAGGGGCAGCTATTCTGAATGAGATGACTATAATCTGGTGGTGGAATAACTCTGCCTAAATCGGCTGTAGCTTTGTCCCTATGTGGGCACCATTCGAGCTGACAATGGTCGATGCAATGTTTTTGTAAAATTTAAGAGTTCCTTCCGTCAACCCTGCCCAAATGCTTATAGCTGTAGCACTCCCACAAAAAGCTACACTTCTGACAGTATACCGAGGGGCTTTTTTCCTCGATATTGTATAACTGGCGGCTGATGCAGAAACAATCCCTCCTCTGGCAATGTTTGCTGCAAAGTCTCCGACCCAAATAAATGCAACAAAAGTTGTCTTCGCACCTCTGGCACTCCGAACTCATATAGTAAATTTCCCCTTGGTTTGTCAATTATGACAAGATGTAGTCCTGGATTCTGGGGATTTCGGTAGAAATATGCTCCAGTTTTATAAAGTTCCTTGTACAAATGTAACAGCACCAGCGTCATCCAATCGAAGCTGATGTCGTAATATCCACTCTTCAGATAACAGCGTAGAGTACTTAAAATATTATACTGTTACGGGGGTTTTCAGTCCCATTGATCAATACAACATTTATTGAACTAAGCACGGCCGCCTATCTAAGTATCTCTTTCTTTCCTCGTCTTATCCTAAGACTCAACTTCTCGTTCCTGAACAACGAGAACTCCCGATCGTAACCTATACCACAACCCGTCTCCTCTATAAATCAGAATCAAGCTTCCTCGTCGAATAACAGGTCCTCGGAAAACTCCTCACATGGTAACAAGCCGGTGTTCAGATACCGTAATACCAGGTAATCGATGTTCTCGAGTTGCGCGAAACGTAAAACCACTCGGTAGGTGTGGGTTAAATGGTGCTCATACAAACTGAACAGAAGATTGCCGAACCATTCTACAACCTGCTGAAGTGCGTACTCGGATTGTGTAAGATTGTGTCCAGGCATACAGAGGGTTATCGCGTAAGTTGATTAGGGAAGATATAGTGGCGACTATTTCTTTTTGATAAATAGATAGATAGATAGAATTCTTAATAATAGTTTAAGATGGTCTTCGGTGTTCTGAAAGCTACCTTGCTCGCCGATTTCCTCCAATTCCTTCGACCAACGCTGGCTCTTTATAGCCCATGCTTCCTCGTAACGATGATAGCATTATCTCGGCCACGCCCCCTTAGCGCCTGGGAAATAACTCGCCACAACACCCTCAGGTAATTGTGCTCATGCAATGTGGTTTGAAAGCGTTACGCTCCTGATAACGATCAGGCCATCCATTGCGCGATATCAACTTATCTGCTTCATCTCAGACATCCTTTGTATCGTACAAGTCGGTAGTTGGAACATCTATCACCCGAGCGATAATGCTTGCGCCGCTTAATCCCTCATGCACATGAATTATTATTTGCGTCATAGACTTAGTCGGCGACCAACCGATGCTATGCCAACGTAGATTAATGACGTGTAAGCTCGTATCCGATACGGGGTTACATTGCGATCCAGACCACCAGAGTCAACTTAGTGGTGCTCACTCTAGGCTCACTGCCTACGTCATTAATCCCTCAGTTACGTCATGCTAAGGTCGAGACTTTTCTCCAGACCGGAACGTGCTTCTCGGAATCCCATCTGGCATTCGGGTGGGGTGAAGAGCTCTCTTCATCGCATATGACTTTCAACTGCCGTGTGTGATTACCACACATGTCCCTCATATTATCCAGGTGTGAACGAAGTACCCACACTTCGCGCGACCAACATGTACTCTCGCTTTAGACCATGGTGCTGACCACTTGAACGTTCACATGCATAGGTGTTATGCATATCGTAGATATGTATGCATCTTGTATCATAATTCAAGTATCATTATCGCTGCTAAGAGACGACCGCTAACAGTAGAACTGTTACTTTTAGGAGAGTTTGCTTACAACAATTCCGTCCACCACTCAACGCGAATGACGCCATTCTGGGCCAACCACCACTACCACCCGCCAATGCAGTTCAAGCCACCGAGAGCCCCATCATTTATGAGGTCGGAAATACTGGCGGACGCAACGGTATCGGGAATGGAAGAGACTCACCAGCTTCTGCGGGAGAGCTTGTTGGAAGCCCAGGCACGGCAATCAAAATACGCTGGCGGAAACGACGTGACCTTCGAAGTCGGGAACAAAGTGTTGCTCTCGACCCGACACTTCCGAACGACTAGACCGTCAAAGAAGCTGGACTACAAGCGCACTGGACCGTATACGGTAAGTAAGATCATCAATAAGAATGCTTACAAACCAGACTTGCCGAAAACAATGCGGAATCACAACGTCTTCCATGTGTCGCAGCTCATTCACTACACACCGCAGGTCGTAGGACAACCATCCTCACAACCACATCCAGTAATAGTCAACGATTCGGAGGAATGGGAGGTCGAACAGATCCTTGACTCCAAGCAGCGTTACCGGAAGCTACACTATCTCATTCAGTGGGCCGGATACAGCCACATACGCACAAGCTGGGAGCCATTCGAAAACCTCGAGAATTCTCGTCAACTAATCAACGAGTTCCACCGAGACCAACCGAATAAGCCGCGGACATGAAGGAAGTCGTATCCCGGAAGTGGAGGAATTGACGGGAATGGAGAAATGGAGACGAGGTCAAATTGGGCATTTCCTTCTTTATTCTATTGTCAGGACCCGGTCCAGTACAAATGGCGTCGGCACGGGGTTTACCACCTCCGGAAACCCAGTCAATTGGAGGTGGAGTTTCCCCGTGCGCCGGAAGGTCACCCTGGACGTACTGATCAGTTGTTGGACTTACGGGATCGTACGAGCGTGGATGCGGGATGTTCTTGTTTCTATTTGTACTTAGCAGCCCGGGAGTTCTGCCCTAAAAGAGGGGGATGATGTAACGGCGTTGTCAAGCGTGCGTGGTTAGGGTTGCCGGACGGTCACGTGAGGTGTCC